>Ga0209530_1001340_pt1 | contig 11530 bp, 4 predicted proteins | sample BlaSpr_A8_Ref_O1_FD_187987 | JGI IMG/M metagenome (GOLD analysis project Ga0209530, IMG submission 187987) | Forest soil microbial communities from Thunder Bay, Ontario, Canada - Black Spruce, Ontario site 2_A8_Ref_O1 (SPAdes) (version 2) | ecosystem: Environmental > Terrestrial > Soil > Boreal...
GATATCTGCAGCATGTCGATCACGGCGCACTGGTCGCGGCTGCTCGCGCGGCGGGCGCACTGATCGTGCTGAGGTTCCGCTCGGGCCAGTTCGTGCTCCGCGGCGAACCGCTCGCAGCAATCGTCCCAGCGGACAAGGTCGGCGCGCTCGAAACAGCGATTGATCGCGGAATTCACATCGGTCGTCACCGCACGCTCACCCAAGATAGTGAGTTCGGCATTGCCCAGGTCGTTGAGATCGCGATCCGCGCTCTGTCGCCCGCGGTAAACGACACGTTCACCGGCGTTGCCTGCGTCGACTGGCTCGCTGACGCGCTGCTCACGTTGGCCGAGCGTCCCCCACTCGAAGGGAACTGGTACGACAATGGTAGCCGACTCCGGGTATGGATGCCTCCGGTGCGGCTTGAGCGCCTTGCCAAGTTTGCATTCGATCAGATCCGCCAGGCCTCCGCGACGACGCCCGCCGTGCTCATCCGCCAGCTCGACGCTATCCGCCGGTTGGCACCGCGACTTCCGGACGCCTGCCGTCAAGCGATGTCGGATCAAGCCGACGCGATCCTCGAAACCGCGAGCGCGCTGGTCGCGCTTGATCGCCGCGACCTCGATGCGGCTTGGCAGCGGGCACACAACGCCCTTGAAGCCTTGCCGCGGCGATGAGGCTCCAAGCCCCCCCGTCGGTTTGTCCGTCATTCCGATAATTCCCAGATGGACTCTCTCAAGCAGCCACTCCGCTCAAAACAAACCGTCGGTAATTCAAATCTTCGATTCACTCCATGAAAAGTTTGAGGCCCATCTTTATGGGCATCTTACGAATCCCTTACGCCCTTCTCACGCACCACGATCTACCGTCAGAGTAACGGCGCGAAAATGATCTCGTGCTGCTTGGGGAGGCATTGCAATGCCTAAGCTGTCATCGGTCGCAGCACTTCTGCTCGCCTGTACCGTCGTCCTTTCCTCGGCGCACGCCCAGTCCACGTTCGGCTCGATCGTCGGCGTGGTGCATGACGCATCGCAGGCCGTTGTGCCAGGCGCATCAGTTGAGATACGGAGTCTGGAGGAAAACAGCACTCGCTCAACTTCATCGGATCAAAACGGATCATTCGAATTTGTGAATCTCAAGCCTGGCCATTATGCCGTTTCCGCTCAGGCCCAGGGCTTTGCCGACTTTAAGGTTGCATCCGCGGAACTGACTGCGCGGCAAACGCTCCGTATCGATGTGACTTTAGGAGTCAAGAGTCAAACCCAGACTGTGGAAGTTTCAGACACCGTGGCCGTGATTAATACCGAGAACGCGGTAATCAGCGATTCGCTGGATAACCAGCAGATCACCCAGCTCCCTTTGAACAACCGGGCCACCACCACCAGTCCACTCGCCTCCGTTGCGCTTTCACCCAATGTGCAACAAGACAGTTCCGGCAACCTGGCCCTGGGAGGGGCAAGTTCAGCAATGGTGAACTTCTCGGTGGACGGCATCTCTACCGCCAATGTGCGACAGAACGGCGCTCTACAGGATGCGTATCCCTCACAGGAGGGCATTGCGGAAGTGAGAGTGACTTCGTTCAACAACAGCGCAGAGTTTTCCCAGGTCGGCGACGTCACGTTCACTACCAAGAGCGGGACCAACAGGCTTCACGGCAGTTTATTTGAGTACCTGCAGAACGATGCGCTCGATGCCGACCCTTATGGATTCGCTGGGAAGGCCCCCAAGCACTTCAACACTTTTGGTGGATCACTGGGCGGGCCTGTGGTCGCCCCGCACCTTCTCAATAGCCACGACAAAACATTTTTTTTCTTCGACTACGAAGGAAACCGTCGCTCTACCGCCGTCGCCGAACAGTTTCTGGTTCCTACCCAGGCGGAGCGCAATGGCGACTTGACCGCTCTCGGTGGTCCTGTGATTCCTCAGCGCAGCATCAATCCAACTGCGACTGCACTGCTGACGTACTATCCGTTGCCCAATGTGAGTGGACAGTCCAACTACAATTACGAAAACTTCCAATCCACACCGGGACGAACCGACGGAGTAGATCTTCGCGTCGACCAAACCATCTCTTCGAAGCAGTCCGCGTACGCGCGCTTTAGCCGCAAGAACATCACCGCGGACTACGCGAACCCGCTGCTGCCGGATGATTCCGACAGCATTCACAACCGTACCCTGCTGGTTTCTCACAATTATGCAATTACAACTCATCTGGTAAATGAGTTCAGGTTTGGTTTTACCAATGTGCTTACCAGCGTAGGTTTCCCGATCGAAGGAGCGGATGGGCTCTCTCAGCTCGATCTGACGGGTGTCAACATTAGCCAGCATCCCACCACGCATGCTTTTCCGACCTTCAACTTCAACGCGGGAACGGGCTTTACGCCAATTGGGAGGGACAAGGCCGGGATAACGCAGTCGAGGACCATGCAGTTTACCGACAACCTTAGTTATAACCTAGGGAAACACACATTCAAGACCGGGCTGGATGTGCGTCGGGTTAGATATGCCGATGTCGAAACCTTCCTGCCTTCGGACGACTTCGGCCTGTTCACTTTTCAGCCGACCTTCACGGGCAATGCCTTCGGCGATTTTCTTGAAGGTGCGCCAACAACTCTCTTCTTTGCCGTATCCAGTCCGGACGTAGCCGGGACCGCCTGGCAATATAGCGTGTTTGGCCAGGATGTATATCAGGTCAACAGCCGTCTCACTCTAATCTATGGCCTACGGTGGCAAATCCTGCCTGGCTTCAATGAAGATGGCGGCAATCTTGCGAACTTCGATCAGAGAAATAATTCGATTGTCGTGCCCGACGAACTATCGTCGTATCTGGCGCAACAAAATATCCAGGCATCGAACTTGGCGTTCCAGCAATCATTCAACGCCTGCAACCTGGGCTACACGCCACTCCCATGCAGCAACTACGTCACCGCCGGCCAGGACCATCTGCCGCAGTCGTTGCGCAACATCTATAAGGGTAACTTCCAGCCACGCGTGTCTCTTGCCTGGCGCCCGTTTAACGATACCAAGACCGTCCTCCGCGCCGGCTTTGGTATTTTCACGATAACCAACCTCGGTCCGTTGTCCTTCAACAACAGCGGCAACCCAACTTCGGCGCTACACACCTATACCAACACGACCACAGCAAGCGGCAAGCCGCTGATCCAGTTCCCTAACACAGCGCCACCGAGTACCGGAGTTCAATATGGCGGGGGGAGTCTCGACCAAGGCGTAGACCCGAACTACCGTGATCCACAGGCCAACCAGTGGAACCTTACCGTGGAGCGTCAACTCAGCAACAACGATGGTCTACGCGTTAGCTATGTCGGCATGCACAGCTACCGGCTCAGCATCACCGAAGATCTGAACCAGATCCCTGCGAGTACGACCCCCTATCAGACCACGGCGGCCAGCCCCTATGTCGATGCGCGCGCTCCCTACCACAACTGGTTCTCGCTCTACAGTACTTTTAACGCTGGCGAAGCGAACTATGACGCGCTTGAACTGGAGGCCACTCACAAAATGTCGCACGCTTTATACCTCGACGCGAACTATACGCTGGCCAAAAATCTCGCCAACAACCAAGGCGATACCCCAACAGCCTTTGCCGGAGAAGTGAACTATGGCGTGCCCATTGCCGACCGGTTCGACATCGCCAGTGACTACGGAAATGTCGAGGGTACGCGGCGGCAGCGCTTCCTGTTGACCGGGATCTACCAGTTGCCCTTTGGACAGGGCCGCTCCTTCCTGAATACCGGTGGCTGGAGAAATGCTCTGCTGGGCGGATGGGAGCTCAACACCGTGACCCTGATGGAGACTGGACCACGGCTAACTCCGAGCATCAGTGATTCTTATGATCAGTCCAATACCGACGTGGTGAACCGTGGAGCGTATCTTCGTCCCGACGTTGTCTCCACGAACTTCTACTCGGGTCAGTCCCGAGCGCATTACTTCAACCTCGCGGCATTCTCCCCAACGCCTGCGGGAGCGGGTCGATTTGGCAATGCTGGGGTTGGCATTCTTCAGGGGCCCGGCACGGCCGCAGTGAGCCTGGGCCTTGCCAAGGTGTTTAAAGTGAGCGAGGGAACACGAGTGCGTTTTGAGTCCACATTCACCAACGTACTGAATCGCACCAACTTCGCTCCGCCAGCGTCGCAGATCGACAACACTGTCACATTCGGCGTTCTTAGCGCGCCGCAGACTGCGGAAAACGCCGGCAATCGTACCGGACAACTGGCACTCCGATTCGATTTCTGATTCGGATCGACGACAGGCCTCGCATTGTCCTAAGCAGTCGTGACGATCGCAGGGGCATCAGACTTGAGCAGACATCACCCATTGGATGTGGAATCTTCGAGGCGGAAATATCTGGCAGCCCTACTGATTCGTCCACGGTCCAGAAACGCGCTCTAGGAAGTTTGCATGCGACTTTAATCGAAACAATTTGAGTTAGATTGTATGGGGCCGATCCCCCACGATTCGGCCCCGAACCTACTTGCGCTGTCTTCATGCTTTTGGTAGCAATTTGGTAGCAAATTGCGCCAAGTATTACGGTTCTGCGGGTTGCTCCGGTTATCCACTCCTTTTGAGTCAATGGACACGGTAGAGGTCAGAAGGTCGAGTCTCCTCATGCCGACCATTTCTTTCAACCAGTTAAAGGGCCCGCCTGCGTTTCGCGTTGCTCCACATTGCTCCAATAGGAGCCCACGTCGCTATAGCTTCTCGGGCCAGTCGGTTGACAACGTCACCGCTGAAACGCGCTTCACTGGATATCAGTACTGTCCCGGGAGATGGCTTTTGAAATCCGACCAATTCACTGCAAGGCTTGAGGTTAGGTGCGATTTTATTTTTTTCGAGTTGAAGTTGAAAGGGCTGAAAACGTCTGCCGGCATGGCGACAGGTTGGGGTGCACGATGGTAAATGAACCTTGGCCGGACCGTTCTCGCTCAACTCCTCGATCACTTGCCCTCGTATGAGTTTCAAAAATGTGTGACGCGATCAGCCGTTGTGCGTATTTTGAAAGTGTGGCTCTTGAGTCCCGACTGGCCGCCAGTAGTCGCTCGACAAAAACCCCGCCGGTACAGGAAGACATCTGTAAAAGGTTCTGCAATTTTTTCTTATCGAGGCATGGGCATTCTTCCGCCGTGACGCCATCGACCGGGTTGAGGTGGGAACGAATGCGAGTGGCGGCCGCCGAAGGCCTGTTCTAGAGCGGCATGTGCAGCGTGACGCGGGTGCCTTGCCCCAATTGACTGGCGATCTGCACCTTGCCACCATGAAGTAGCATGATGCTCTGCACGATAGCTAGACCGAGCCCGGTGCCGCCCGAAGTCTGCGCGCGTGAAGCGTCCACCCGGAAGAAGCGATCAAAGACTCGCGGCAGCGCGTTCGGCGGAATGCCGACGCCCGTGTCGGAGACCTCGATCCGGATCATTGTGGTATCGGAATTTGCCTCCAGCGCCACAGATCCCCCCGGCGGCGTGTGGGCTACCGCATTTGAAACCAGGTTGCTGACCGCTCTCTGCATCAACGCGCGATCTAGCTCCGCAATCACCGGTTCAGCCGCGGAGACGGTTGTGAGCGAGATGCCCGCGTCTGCCGCTGATGCTTCGTAGTATTCCCGCAAGCCGCGTAGTAATTCGGTTACGTCCACGCGTTCGCGGCGCAAGTGCGTCAGCGGATTTTCCGCCCGCGCGAGGAAAAGTAGATCGCTGATCAACTTCGATAGGCGCACAGCTTCCTCCAGGCAGGACTCCAGCACTTCACGGTACTCGTCGATGGTCCGTGCACGGGCGAGGGCCACTTCGGCTCCGCCCCGGATGTTATTCACGGGCGTTCGCAACTCGTGGGCGATGTCGGCGGAGAATCTGGAGATCCGCTCGAAGGAATCTTCCAAGCGATCGAGCATTTTATTGAAAGTGGCAGCCAGGGACGCCAGTTCGACGGGGTACCCTTCCGCAAGAATTCGCTCACGCAGGTTCGTCGAACTGATATGACGCGCAGTGGTTGCCATTTCTTCTACCGGCCGGATCCCATGGCGTGCGATTTGATAGCCGACCAGGGGGAAAATGGCGAGCATGCTGAGCAGGATCAGCAGGAACCGGCGACGATACAGCGCCAGCAATTCTTCCTGCTGCGAGACATCGATCGCAATCTGGACCGTATCGTTTTGTACGCCAATGGTGCCGACCCGCACTATCGCGCTGGTCACAGAAAACGGCCGTCCGGTACGGCCCGTCATTCGAATCGTGCGCTTAGCGTGAATTTGTGTTTGAGCCGTAAGTTGCGGCAAGTCCAATTGCTCTGCCATGCCCGGAGTCGTCAGTAGCGGAGTGTATCGCTCATCCAGCAGGCGGATGTAGAATTGCTGGTATCGTCGGGCAGCCGACTCGAGTTCAATTTCCTCGCGCAAAGCATCCCAGTCCTCCGGACGCTCACGCAGAATCGTTTGGACGACGTTTAGCTTGTCGGCGAGGAACAAGTCGGTGCTTTTTTCCAGCTCCGCGACTAACAGGAAATAGAGGCTGGCACTCGCGAAAGCCACCAGACCCAAGCCGGCCAGAACATACCATGCAGTCAGCCGGAAGGCGAGAGTGCCTCCAAAACGTAAGACCGGCGCGACTCTATCCTTGAGGTTCCAGGACATACCCAGCGCCCCGCACTGTGTGGATCAATTTCAGAGGGAAAGGATCATCTACCTTGCTGCGCAGCCGTCGCACGTTGACGTCGACGACGTTGGTGTCGCTATCGAAATTCATATCCCAGACGGCTTCAGCGATCAGGGTTCGGGAGAGTACTTCCCCAGCTCGCCGCGCCAACAGCGAAAGAAGCACAAACTCCTTCGAGGTCAAATCGAGCCGTTCCCCGGCACGCGTGACGCGCTGACGCAACAGGTCGATCTCCAGATCCGCCAAGTGGATGGTTTCTTGCAGGCGAACCGGACCGCGCCGCAGCAGCGAGCGGACCCGCGCCAACAGCTCGGAAAAGGCGAACGGTTTGATGAGATAGTCGTCGGCCCCCAACTCGAATCCACGTACCCTCTCGTGGATAGCGTCGCGAGCTGTCAGGAACAGGACGAGTGCGCTCCGTCTCGCCTGGCGCAAGCGAGCGAGAACTTGCCAGCCGTCCAGGCCGGGAAGCATCACATCAAGGATGATGAGATCGAATTCGACCTCCTGCCCCAGATGCAATCCCTCCAATCCATCGACGGCGACATCCACGACGAAACCCGCCTCAGTCAGTCCCTTTTTCAGGAACTTGGCGGTCTTGATTTCGTCTTCAACGACTAGGACCCTCATTCGCACTCTACTCCGAGTTGTCGCGACTGCTACGGAATCTGAGAATTGAAATCAATGCATTGGCCACCCGGAATCTCGCCGTACACCGGAGGAATTACAAGGCCCCGAAGTTGGGTACTTTTTTGTAGCTGTAAAGATAGTGGTGCTTTGTTAAACGCACATGACGCCCGTATGAATCCCCGATGAAAAATAATGGTGTTCGCAGCTAGCTTCCGGGGTGTGGTGATTCGAATATTGCCTGCTCTCTTACGCCAACCGATTGACAGAAGCTTCACTTGACTTTCGCGGCGACGCAAAACCTCCGGTCTATTGTGACAAATTTGTAATCTTCCGCCGGCAGATTTCACTGAATCTTCACTTCCCTTTCACCGCGTCGTAACGCCACCCACCTACGTTACAAATTCGTAATCGTGGGAAACAATCTCTACGCTAGGAGGCTGAATGAAACGCACTGGAAATTGGACCTTCGAATTCGTTGGCTGGACCATCAGTGACGCAATCCGATGCTCGTTTCTTCTGGTCGGACTGTCTATATGCCTGGCGCCATTCTCTTCAGCGCAAATCGATCGCGCAGGGTTGAACGGCGCTGTGACCGACGCCTCAGGCCGTGTCCTGCCTCAGGTGGAGGTAACCGCGGTGCAAGTTGCCACAGGCCTGCAACGCAAGACCACTTCATCTCCGACCGGAACCTACGATATCCCCGAGTTACCGGTCGGGATTTACACCATCACCTTCGAACATCAAGGACTCAAGACGCTTACGTTCGTCGATGTCGAGGAGGTCGTCGGACGCACACGAACTCTCAACGCGACTCTGCAAGTTTCCGGCCCGAATGAGCGAGTGGTAGTGTCGGCCAGTTCCGAGCAAATGGACAAAACTTCCGACACGTTGGGCGGTCGCATTGAAAAGGAACAGGCTAAAGAGTTGCCGCTGAACGGCCGCAATTGGGCAACGCTCACCGCGCTCGTGCCAGGCGCGGTCGACACGGGAGGCAGTAACCAGCGTTCCGTTCGATTTGCCGGCCGCGGACGTGATGATGACAACTTCACCTACGATGGCATCGATGCCACCAATATCGTCAACCAGCCACAGCAACCTTACGTCCGGCTGTCGATTCCGCTCGACACCATTGAGGAATTTCGCGTGGACTCGATGCTGGCAACCGCCGAAGCCGGAGGAACTGGCGGCCCACAACTCGCCGTGACTTCCCCTGCGGGAACCAATCGATGGCATGGCGACGCCTTCGAGTTTTTCCGCAACAACGTCTTCGACGCCTTGCAGCCTGTCCCCATCGTCGCCACCCCGCAGCCGCCATTTCACTTGAATCAGTTCGGGGGCTCGATCGGCGGTCCGGTGGTTGACAAGAAAACCTTCATTTTCCTGGCCTACGAAGGATACCGGCAGCATTGGGGATTTCCCTTGCTCGGCTATGTGCCCAGCGACGCGTTCCGCGCGCAGGTCGCAAGCGATTCTCCAGCGCTAATTCCCATTCTCAACGCCTTTCCAGAAAGCGAGATTCCGACCAGCGACCCCGACATCAACCAATTCACGAGCGAAGGCACGCAGGTTGTGACCGAGAATTCCGCCATGCTCCGTCTCGACCAGCGCTTTACAGAGAAAACGACGGCGTTCGTTCGATTCAATATCGACCGTGCGGTGAATACGCAGCCGCTGGCCAGCTCGGGAAACTATCTCCAGGATCGCCAGCAACTCACCTCTGCACCGGTGAATGGCGCCATCGAGCTGTTGCACATTTTTACTCCATCGCTGGTGAATGAATTTAAATTCGGATTCAATCGCGGCACGGCCAACACGATCGACATCAACACCACCGGTATTCCGTATGCCGTCTCCGTCTCCGGGTTCACCACGCTCAACAACAATCGCGTCAGCATCGGAGTCGGTAATTCATTCTCTGGGATCGACAACCTGACCTGGGTGAAAGGCCGGCACACGGTCAAGACCGGCGTCGAAATCCGGCACATTCAGATGAATCAGGGAAACACGGAAGCAGGCACGCTTGTATTCGCCTCCACCGCCGCGTTTGACGCCAACCAAGTCAGCACAGCCAGCCTCAACGGAACCCTCCCCATCAACGGCCTGCGCAAGACGCAGTATTACGGCTACCTACAAGATGAATTCAAAGTCAACCCAAACCTCACCCTCAACCTAGGCGCCCGTTACAGCTTTTTCAATATTTTTCACGAGGTCGAAGGCCGCGCCAATCCATTCGATTTCGCAACCTGCGGCCCGCAAGGATTTTGTGGAATCGGCGCCAGTTTCGGCCAACCGAATTATGGCGACATTGATCCGCGCATCGCTTTCGCCTGGTCCCCAACCAAGAGCGGAGGATCCGTCATTCGGGCTGGTTACGGCATTTATCACGAAGACGGACAGCTCGACGATCAAAACCTGCCCATCAGCAACGAAGTCTTCGCGTACTCGCTATCGAACAAGACCATTCCCAACCTGAGTTACCCGATCACTCCCTTTCTCGCCGAGACGACCGGAATCATCTCCCCACGTGATGACGACCGCCTGCGCCACGACACTTATGTCGAACAGTGGGGATTGTCAGTTCAGCAGCAGCTGCCGGCCGACTTCGTCGGAACCGTCTCGTATGTAGGCAGTAAGGGCGTTCATCTGCTCACGCTGTCTGAAGTGAACGTCGTCAATCCGGCAACCGGCCTTCGCCCTTATCCGGACTTTGGCGAGGTGAGTTGGCGCGGCAATAAAGATAACAGCAATTACAACGGCCTCTCGTTTGCGGTGAAGCGTACGTTCTCCCGCGGTTTCCTGCTCGCGGCGAATTACATGTGGTCGCATGAAATCGATGACGGCTCCGATGGCAGCGGTGACGGCGATTCGCTCGTCCCAGAGAACGTCGCCTGCCAGCCCTGCGAGCGGGCTTCCGGCATCTGGGATGTGCGTCAGGTTTTCAATGCCAACGCCATCTATGAGCTTCCTTTTGGTCACGGCAAGCAATTCTTGAACGAACCCGGCTTCTGGCGGGCTGTTGCTGGCGGATGGGAAGTCACTTCCACGTTCATGGCCCGCACAGGATTCCCTGTCAATGTACTCATCAACCGTTCATCGTCTTCGGTTCCCGACGGCAACGCCACCGATCAGCGACCCGATCTCGTGCCGGGCGTTCCGCTTACCCCGCCGGGAGGCGCGACCGTCGGCCAATGGATCAATCCTGCCGCTTTTGCGACTCCGGCTGACGGCACATTCGGCGATGCTCCGCGCGATGTCGCTACCGGGCCGGGCGCCTGGCAAATGGACTTCGGCGTCGGGAAACGCATCTCGCTCACGGAACGCGCGCGCCTCGAGTTTCGATCCGAGTTCTTCAACATCTTCAACCATCCGCAGTATGGATTACCGCAAGCGACGTTCGGCGTTCCCGGCTTCGGCAGCATCATTCAGACAGTCAACACGACAACACCAGTCAGCCCAATCGGCTCTGGTACTCCGCGCGAGATTCAGTTTGCACTGAGACTGGTTTTCTAAAGGAAGTCAGAAGAGCGTGGCTGGAGAATGGGCAATAAAAAAGCGAGGCGGTCAGCCTACATCAGGTTGACTCGTCGATCGGCACGAACGGCTGGGGATTTCCACGTCAGGTCCTTGCCTCGCTTGGTCAAGACTGAAGCCTGAGACTCTGGCTTTGTATAGGGCTGTCGAACATACGTATTCAAGGAATGCGTTGTTTTCCCGGATCTTGTCAAATCTCTATCCACTTGCAGCGTATTGCCATCTTTCAACAGAGTCCAAACCGCTTTCTGAGGGATCTCGCTCCCGCCCTCGCGCTCGACGATTTCGAAAACCAAGGTTCCCCCGTGCCAATGGACAGATGAGCGGAATTCATCGTCATCAAGCCCTGTGCAGGTAGTTGGTTGGTTGGCCTCCAATCTCAAGCCTCACTTCCAGACGCCGGCTTCCTTCAGGGCTGGTATTTATCGTTTTCACGAGCAAGCTCTCGCCATTCTGCTCGACTTCGAGTTGGCGTTGGATCGCGCAGTTCGTCTCCTGCCGCCAATGCCCCGTGAAATCAGTCGAAGACTGCGCACCAGCGCAAGGCGAAAAACAGAAAGGTAAATGCGCCCTACACTTTTGACGAAGGTTTGCATAGAATCCCGCGGCATGGCATTTTAACAGCGCGATGTTGCACCGCGATGAATGGTATCGAAGGGTGGTGGCTGAATTGGAATTCAGCCACTATCCTTCGAAGACCTTGTGTGAACTTCGGGCTTGTTGGA
>Ga0209530_1001341_pt1 | contig 11480 bp, 7 predicted proteins | sample BlaSpr_A8_Ref_O1_FD_187987 | JGI IMG/M metagenome (GOLD analysis project Ga0209530, IMG submission 187987) | Forest soil microbial communities from Thunder Bay, Ontario, Canada - Black Spruce, Ontario site 2_A8_Ref_O1 (SPAdes) (version 2) | ecosystem: Environmental > Terrestrial > Soil > Boreal...
CGGTTACCAGGTCATTAACGTTGAAGCGCAGTTGAGCGACCAGTCGAGCCTCCTCCATTGGACGCGCAACATGATCGCACTGCGCAAGCTCTTTCAGGTTTTCGGGCGCGGCACGCTCCGTTTTTTGAATCCGGAGAATCGTAAAATTCTTGCCTATCTTCGCGACCTCGATCGCGGTGACGGCTCGCATGAGACGGTTCTCTGCGTCGCCAATCTCAGCCGTTTTGCGCAGCCGGTGTCGCTTGATCTTTCCGATTACCGGGATCAGCAACCGGTCGAGATGCTCGGCTACGTTACCTTCCCTGCCATTACTGCTCAACCATATCCCCTTACACTCGCCCCATACTCGTTCCTCTGGCTCGAACTCCAGCCGGCTCCCGAGGCTCCAGAACCCGCACAGGTTCCCGAAGACGAACCGATTCTCAACCTCCTCAATCAGGGTATTGAAGGCCTCCTGACCGCCCCCGGCTTATTGCTCCTTCAACAGCTCCTCACAACCTATCTGCCGCACCAGCGCTGGTTCGGCGCAAAATCTAGAACCATCACGACTGTGGAGATCCTCGACGCTGCAGAGCTTCCCGGCCTGAACGCGGTACTGGTCTTTCTTAAGCTGATTTTCGATGACGAGAGTACAATCGTCTATCAACTCGCTCTTACCATCACCACCGGCGAAGCTGCGGAAACGATCCGCGCTTCCGATCCAGCAAGCATCGTCGCCACCGTTACGACCTCCAACGGCCCCGCAGTCTTGCATGATGCGGTCGCGCGCGAAGACGTTCGGCAAGCGATCCTGAATCTCATTGAAGCGAACGCGGAACTTCCCACTCGCGACGGCGTTCTCGTGGGCGACCGCAGCAGCGCTTTCGCCGAAGCCCGTGGCATAGTCCCACTGCCCGCACGCACCGGCTCGGCCGAGCAATCCAATACCTCCATTCTCTACGGCGCCAAGCTCATCATGAAACTCTTCCGCCGCCTTCAACCCGGAGAGAATCCCGATACCGAAATAGGTCGCTTCCTCACAGAAACCGCGCATTTCACGCGTATACCTCCATTTCTCGGGGACATCACACTAAAGTCGGACGGTGGCGAACTTACGACAGTCGCCATGCTGCAAGGGTTAGTGGAGAACGAGGGGGACGGCTGGCAGTGGACTCTGGACGAGCTCTCGCACTTTTACGATAACGTCGCCACGCTGCCCTCGCCACAGGATCTCGGCCCCTCCACCGCGTTTCCTTCAGAGAAAGAGACGCCTCCCCTTGCTCGCGAGCATGCAGGTCTGTACCTCGACGCCGCAGCTCTGTTGGGCCGCCGTACCGCCGAGATGCACCTTGCGCTTGCTACCCCCACTGACAACCCGGCCTTCGTCGCCGAGCCTTTCACCGCCGACGATCTCGCCGCGGAGGCGACCCGCATCGACGCACAGATATCCGTTTCGCTTGGAGCTCTGAAGCGCGGCATGTCCCAACTCACAGAGGTTGTCGCCGATAATGCAGCACTCGTTCTCAGTCGACGCATCGAGCTCTTCGCTCGTGCCCGGGCCGTTGCCTCTGCAAACCCCGGCGACGCAGGCCAGCGCATTCGCGTCCACGGCGACTACCATCTCGGGCAAGTCCTGCGCTCACGCGGTGATTACGTCATCCTCGATTTCGAAGGCGAACCCGCCAGAACCCTCGCCATGCGCCGAACCAAGCAGTCTCCGTTGAAAGATGTGGCAGGCATGGTGCGCTCCTTCAGCTATGCTGCCTACGCCGGCCTCAACGTCTTTGCTCAGCGTCGTCCAGATGACGCCAAGAATCTCGAACCTTGGGCGCGACTCTGGCAAAATGCCGTCTCGGCAGAGTTTCTCCATGCCTATCGGCTCGTCATCGACGAAACAAATCCAAAGCTCATCCCCAAGCCCGAACAGGCTAAGTTGCTGTTCAACGCCTACTTGTTGGAGAAGGCGCTCTACGAGCTTCTCTACGAACTCGACAATCGTCCAGCGTGGGTTCGCATCCCGCTCGCGGGCATCCTTGCTCTCCCGCAATAGCGGCACTTTCACGATGGTGCGAGAAAAGCGCAGAGCTTTGCTGGCAGCACATCTGCTCGAACACGAGATGTGATACGCAGGCTATCGTGCAGCGGCGAGACGAAAGGAAACGTAGTTGCGGCCGGCGTACAACCGATACTCACCTGGATTCGTCGGTGCAGCCAATATTTGAAGGGGCGTCGGCCTGTGCAGGTCAACGTCGTGCGTCGAGTGCGCCGTAAAAAGGTCGTGCCCACCAATATCCATTACAACAAAACTGTCTCCGCTAATGAATCCACATCCATAAGCGCCCGGAGCTAAATGGTGTCCATCGACGTCGACCGCGGACTCCGTCATCAGGTATGCCTGATACTTTTCCTGGACCTGGCTGGAGTACCCCGAAGTATCAACTAGCGAAACGAGCATCAGGCTATTGCCTGCAAAGCGAACGCCACCCGAATTTCTGCCTTGGATCGACGCGCTCTGGCCCCGAAAAAAGACGGACGCGGGCATAAGCTTCGCCGCCTCCACTGCATTGAGTACGGAGCCCTGGGTGGAATTAGAGGTCGCTGCAGAGGATTGGCCTGCGGCCGTTTGCGCAACCAGAGCGATGACAGAAAAAACACCAGCAAACACGACGACACTAAGAATTCGACATTTCATCTTCGCTCCCTGACTGAGAAAAACATCATACGCCATGCTTAAATTCGATCCTTCACTTTCGTCCGTCTAACCGCCAGCGTTGTGGGGGAGCAGCCATCCAAACCTGAAACGATTGAGGTCGAGGGGATCTGATCGAACTTTGCCTATTGCTGGCCGAAACTTGCTGCTATTCTTGAAAAAAGTTGATCTTCGAAGGTTTCTAGCGTCAACATGACAAAGCCGAAGTCTGAGCCAAACGCCACACGACGCGCTAGCCTCAAGACGCTGGCGGAGCACCTGCACCTCAGCCCATCCACCATCTCCTATGTTCTGAACGATTCTCCAGGCCGTTCCATTCCCGACGCGACCCGTGAGCGTATCCGGGCAGCCGCCAAAGAGTTCAAATACCAACCGAGCATGATTGCCCGCACGCTCCAGGGCAAGCGCATGCAGACAGTCGGTGTTCTCCTGCCGGAACTCGGCGAGGGCTACCACTCTCAGGTTCTCAGTGGGGTCGGAGATCTCCTGATGCGGGAGGGGTTTTTCTATTTCACTGTTCACCACCGCCACCGAAAAGATCTAGTCTCAGCCTATCCTGAACTTCTCCGCTCGCGCGGTGTGGACGGCATCTTAGCGATCGACACACACCTCGAAGAAGACTGTCCGCTCCCGCTCCCCACTGTGCTTGTTGCTGGACATACGCATCTCCTTGGAGTAACAAATGTCGTCCTCAATCATCACCGAGCGGCCGAGCTAGCCGTTGGCCATCTCTACGATCTCGGTCACAGGAAAATTGCGTTCATGCAAGGGCAGCCCTTCAGCTCCGACTCAGACACTCGCTGGGATGCAACAATGAAGGTGGCTCATGACCTTGGCCTCGAAGTGAGCGACGAGCTGACGGTTCATCTGGAGAAGGATTCCCACTCCCCCGCAATCAGTTATCCAGGCATTCGTCGTTTGATACAAAGCCGTCGTCCGTTTACTGCGGTCCTTTGCTTCAACGACGTATCGGCCATGGGCAGCATCCGCGCCCTGCATGAGGCTGGCCTTCGTGTACCCCAGGATGTATCGGTTCTAGGCTTTGACGACATTCAGTCCGCCGAGTTTCAAGTTCCCAGCCTGACGACTATCCGGCAGCCACTGCAGGAGATGGGTAGCACCGCCGCGCGAATGCTTTTGAAAAAACTGCACGACGAGACGACGCCCGAACTCATCCAGGTTGATCCCAGACTGATTGTGCGCGAATCGACAGCACCCCCCGCGCCCAGGCAGCCAAAACGGTAAGCGCGGAAAGACCAAAGATCCGACGCTCCGATATTCCCGAGATTGACAACTACCCTCTTCTGTTTGAGCCAACAGGATCAATGCGCCACCGGAATCGTCGCCGACTTTGCCGCATGGGCCACAGTAAGCACTCCATCCTGCTTGAGATCATAGAAGCAATCCGCCCCCACATCGTGAAATACCTGCGATCTTCCATTCGGCCAGAGCACCTCAACCTGATCCATACGCGCCGCATCTCCAAGCCCGAAGTGCAAGCGCAGATCGTTCTGCGACAGGTAGCTGCCACCGCTTCTGATCTCGCCCATCTGTTGTAACTTCCCGGTTGTGATACGAATGCGGGCATTCAGCGCCAACCGATTTGCCGGGCTTCCTTCGAGTTCGAAGCTAACCCAGTGATTAGCCGGATTGCTCTTGGCTTCGAGGATCATCGGTCCCCCAGTAAGATTCTCCACAACAATATCGAGCCGTCCCGTGTTGAAGAGATCCCCCACAGCCAATCCCCGGCTCACTTGTGGAACCAGAACCGCCGGCCCAGTCTGCGCACCGACCTCGCGAAAGCTTCCATTCCGCTGATTCTGAAAAACCAGCTTCGGCTCCCTGTACGTCGCGCCGATCTTGACGCTATCCACCTGCGGATACACATGTCCGTTGACCAGCATCAGATCGAGCCAGCCTGAGTTGTCGAGGTCCACAAACGCATCGCCCCACCCCACATATGGCGTACTGTCGCGCGTGATCCCAGCCGCCCGCGATACATCCGTAAAACTCATTCCACCGTCATTGCGATACAGCGCAGCGTACTCGTCGCTGAAGTGCGTAATCGCCACGCTCATCCGGCCCACATTCAGATAGTCCCCCAGCGCAAGGCCCATATTCGCCTGCTCCACTCCGTCTTCACTTACCGCAACGCCGGCGTCGTAGGCCATCTCTTTGAATCGTCCGCCGCCTTCATTGCGATACAGGTAGTTGGGCTCTCCATCATTTGCGACGAACAGATCCAGCTTTCCATCATTGTCGAAATCCGACCACACCGCAGTCAGGCCGAAGTAGTGATTCGCATCGTCAACCCCCGCCTCTTTCGCGACCTCGGTAAACGTTCCATCCCCATTGTTGTGGTACAGCGTGTCCGGCGAACCCTTTAGCCCGCGCGGTCCACACTGCACGGGGATCCCATGAAACTGGCAGGTCTTGAGCGAACCGAAGGAAGGCAGGTCGTGTAGGTCCAAATCCACATAGTGCGAGACGAACAGATCGGAGTTGCCGTCTCCGTCATAGTCGCCAAACGCCACGCCGGTCGCCCATCCTGTGTCTTTGTCCAGGTGCGCCGCCTTCGTGACATCGGTAAAAGTGCCATCGCCATTGTTGCGGTAGAGAACCACTCCGCCGAAACAACTCACGATCAGGTCCGGCCGGCCATCGTTGTTGTAGTCGCCGACCGCGGCGCCCATTGCCCAGCACGGTGTTCCCACTCCAGCCTTCTCGGTCACATCGGTGAACGTCCCGTCGTGATTATTATGGTAGAGCGCGCCCCGTGCCTTCTTACCCTCAAGCTCCATCGCGACGCTAGGCGCGCCTGTGAAGTAGATGTCCAGCCATCCATCGCCGTCATAGTCAATCAGCGCGACACCGCCGCTCATCGATTCGACGATGTACTTCTGCTCCGGGCTCGAGAGGTGTTCGAAATGTATTCCGGTTGACGCAGTGATGTCCACGAGCTTCGGAACCGGCAAAGTTGCAGATAGGGACGCGGTTGATGCGCCTGCGCTCGCCCCCTGAGTTTGAGCATGCGCCCGCGCGCCCATCAGAAAACCATAGATACCGTACAGGCCCATCAGGCATAGCGTCAGATATGCTCCAACGAACGCGCGATGCAATTTAAGCGCGGCGCGAAGTTGCACAAGAACGTTGTTGTTCTGTGTAAGCCGATTGGATACCGATTGAGACAAAGGCTGAATCGCGATTGAAGGGGGAAGGGGCAATATTGAAACCCTGGTGCTCGAACGCATGTCAATCAAATCATATCCGGTATACCCGAAAACTCAGTCACTTTAAGAAGAAGAGGGACGAGCGGTTGATGACTCAGTCTGGCACTTAGGTGTTATTTGGGTACAACCGGCCGTGGGCCGTCGTGGCTTCCTACCCCCGCTCAATCAGCTAAAATAAGGGGAGAGCAGGTCCTTGGAATGATCCAATTCACGTCCGGGGAAGGCGTGGTGATACCGATTTCATCTCGTAAATCGTTAGAAATCTGAAAATCGCTTAACAACAGGTGGGTTTCAGTACGAGCGGTATAAAGATCAAAAAGCTAAAAGGCACTTCTGTTTAGGAATAGAAGCATCCAAGCAGGTAAGATGATGAAGATTCGAGGCATGAGAACCGGAATCCTGATGTTGGCAGCGACTGTGCAAATGCTGTCTGCCCAAACGCTCCCAAATCTGCCCTCACCATCGCCACAGACAACCATCCGCCTGAATGCAAAGGCCCAAACCACGCCATTCCCTCATTTCTGGGAGCAGACCTTCGGCTCTGGCCGCGCTATCCTCTCACTTCGAGAGAGCTACCGCGACGACCTTCGCGCGGTAAAGCAGGTGACAGACTTCAACGCCGTGCGGTTCCACGGTATCTTCATGGACGACGTCGGTTTATATGACCCGAACGCTCATACCCAAAATCCCGGCCAGGCCGCCGAAGCCGTCTCTCCGGGACAATCGATCTACAACTTCTCCTACGTCGACCAGATCTACGACGGCTTGCTCGCTAACCATGTGCGCCCGTTTGTCGAACTCAGCTTCATGCCGAAAAAAATGGCGTCCGACCCCGCAGCATTACATGCCTTCTGGTACAAGCAGAACGTCTCTCCTCCTAAGGACTACAAGCTCTGGGACGCCATGATTACGGCCTTTACCCAGCATTTGATCGACCGCTACGGCATCGACGAGGTAGCAAAGTGGGACTTCGAAGTCTGGAACGAACCCAATCTTGACTTCTGGGCCGGCAAGCCGGCGCAACCCACCTACTTCGAGCTCTACGATCACACCGTTCTCGCGATAAAAAAAGTAAGCGATCGTCTCCGCGTCGGAGGACCGTCAACCGCGCAGGCCGCCTGGGTCACAGCCTTCCTGCAGCACTGTAAACAGAACAACATCCCGGTAAACTTCGTTTCGACGCACGTCTACGCCAACGACACTGCAAAAGATGTCATGGGCACGAACGAACAAATCCCGCGCGACCAAATGGTCTGCCGCAGCGTCCGCAAGGTGCACGATGAGATATCGGCATCCCCCTTCCCCATGACCCCGCTTATCTTCAGCGAATACAACGCCAGCTATGCCAACGAACCCGACGTCACCGATTCGATCTACATGGGACCGTGGCTCGCAGGCACAATCAGCCAGTGCGATGGCCTTACAGAGTCCATGAGCTACTGGACGTTCTCCGATGTCTTCGAGGAGCAGGGCGTCGTGAGAACACCCTTCTACGGTGGGTTCGGTCTCTTAGCCGAAGACGACATTCCCAAGCCCGCCCTGAACGCCTTCGCCATGCTGCATCAACTCGGAGACCGCCGCATTCCTGTCGACTCCGATGCCGCGCTCGCAACCACGCAGGCCGACGGGTCTATTATCGTCGCACTCTGGAACTATGCCCCACCCTATGGCACCGGAGCGAACTACACACCGCCTCCCGCGAACGTCGGCCCATCCAAAACCTTTCATCTCCAACTCGATGGAATAGCGCAGGACGTGTCCGGAAAGCTCTGGAGACTGGACGCCGATCACGGCAACGTCATCAAGGCCTTCGATGCAATGGGTCGTCCAGCCTTTCCTTCACGCAATCAGATATCCCAGCTCCGCGTCGCGGGAGAGCCGTCTCCACCACAGCAAATCATGGTCAAGGGCGGCGCCCTGAACGTAACCATTCCTCCCCAGGGCCTCGTCGTCATCAAGATCGGGAGCGACCGACCCACCCACTGAACCATCTAACGATTTTGTCAGTCCGGCACTAGGGTCTGATCTGTAAGTACGATAAAGCTTAATGAGCCTTAGTTCTTCTCGATCACGCAACATCACGCGACGCGGTGCGGTAAAGCTTCTCGGGGGCGCTGTTCTCTCCAGCGTCGCAGCCCCGGCGTTCACTCTGGCTCAAACAAGTACTCCGACGCCTAAGCCTCTATCGAGGCTGCTGACCGATCTTGATCTTGACTTCCTTGAGGACCTGCAACACGCTGCCTGCCTCTATTTCATGGAGCAGGCGGACCCCTCGACAGGGCAGGTACTCGATCGCGCTACGAACAAGAACACCACTGGCAAACTTGATAACCGCTTTGTCGCGAGCATTGCTGCCACAGGCTTCGGCCTCACGGCTCTGTGCATCGCAGACCGTCGCGGGTATTCGCCAACAGACCGCCTGAAGAAGCAGGTCATCACGACGCTCCAGTTCCACCTCGATAAGATGCCGAACGAGCACGGTTTCTTCTACCACTTCAGCGACGTCAAGACCGGGCAGCCGCTGATCAACAGCGAAGTGTCCTCGATCGATACTGCGATCCTGCTATGCGGCGTCCTCAGTTGCCGCGCCTACTTCAACGACCCAACCATCACCAACCTTGCAACTCAGCTCTACAACCGCGTCGACTGGCCCTGGATGCTCAATGGTGGCAAGACCTTCTCCATGGGCTGGCGACCTTCCTCCGGCTTCATCGCAACCCGTTGGGACCACTACTGCGAACTGATGATGCTCTATCTCCTTGCCATCGGATCGCCCACCCATCCTGTTTCGGCGGAGTCATGGAGTGCCTTCACCCGCCCTCCTTTGAGGTTTGAAAACTTCAACTACATCAGCGGAAAAGACCCCCTCTTCGTGCATCAATATTCCCACGCCTGGTTCGATTTCGCCCATAAGCGTGACGCCTACGCAGACTATTTCGCGAACTCGATAGTTGCGACCCGCGCTCACAAGGCCTTCTGCCTCAGCTTGAATCGCGGCTACAACGATGACTACTGGGGCGTCACCGCCTCTGACTGGGAGCACGGCTACACTGCCTGGGGTGGGCCGCCGCTCATGGGCCCGGTCGATGGATCGGTCGTACCCTGCGCCGCGGCTGGATCACTTCCATTCCTTCCCAGAGATTGTGTCCGCGTTCTTCGTTCGCTGAGAGACGCTTACGGCAAGGACGCCTGGGGCCGCTACGGCCTCTGCGACGCCTTCCACCCCGAACTGCACTGGTACGATCCCGACGTGCTTGGCATCGACCTCGGGATAGGGCTGCTGATGGCCGAAAATCTGCGTACGGCGTTTGTGTGGGAGACGTTTATGCAGAATCCGGAACCTGTCGCGGCCATGAAGGCCTGTGGATTCCGCCAGGTTTAGGGTTTGGTCGACGCAGGGACTGATACGGTCCGCTTTCGAGAATGACGGGTTGCGCTTCAATCTGAAGTGGGAGCAACGGTGGTTTTTCGCGCTTTTTGTCTACGCAGGTGTAATGCCGTTTTTGCAGGGGATTTTAGGGAAAAGCGAGTGCAAAGCGTGGTGTTTTTGTGGTGAAGTTGTGGTGGAATGTGTGGCAAACGTGGAGAGTTGCCGGACGCTTTTTCCCCGACAATAAATAGGACAGGTTCTGGAACTTTTTTTTTGACCGTGCGGACGAAGCCCGCTCTTTCGCCTTTGCTGGTTGTCATCCATGACCGTTCAGAGCCATGGCGGGTGGGTGGGTGGGCGATAATACCTCTGTGCCAGGTTCGAGTTCGTCGTCGCCATCCGAGGAGTACAGACAGCGCCAGCAGGCCCGCGAAGCAACGGTGGCGCACTTTGAAAAGTTACATGTGCGGCTTGGCAATCTTCGCCTCCTGCTCGTTATTGCAGCGCTGGCCGCAGTGTGGTGGCGTCTTGAGCGAGACGATTTTTCAGCCTGGTGGCTACTTCTTCCCGTCCTTTTGTTCGTTGCGCTGGCTATCTTCCACGCGAGGGTCCTGCGCCTACGCTTCTGCGCTGAGCGAGCGGTCGAAGTTTATCGCACGGGGCTGGCGCGCATCGAAGATCGATGGAGTGGGGCGGGACAAAGGGGCGAGCGTACCGACACTCACGCCAGCCTCTATGCCGCCGATCTGGATCTCTTCGGCCCCGACAGCCTCTTCGAACTTCTTTCGTTAGCCCGCACGCGGATGGGTGAAGACACCCTTGCATCATGGCTCCTCTCCCCCTCTTCCGTCGCAGCCGTAAGGCAACGCCACGCCGCAGTCTGCGAGCTCCGTTCGCGCCTGGACCTCCGCGAAGATGTAGCGATTCTCGGAGACGACCTGAAGGTCGGTCTCAACCCGGAGGCCCTTACGCAATGGGCTGAAGCTCCCAATCGACTGAACCGGCTATGGTTGCGATGGGTCTCCTGCCTTCTTTCACTGTCGGCTGTAGGGACCGCCATCTTATGGGCGGAACGCGGAGAGAAAGCTCCATTTTTTATCGTCCTCATCCTGGCCACGATCATTACGGCGTCGCTTCGCAAGCACACCGCAGAAGTACTTCTCGGCACTGAGCACGCCCTCAAAGATCTGCAGCTGCTCTCCTCCTTGCTGGCCCGGCTGGAACGCGAGGGCAAGCTCAATCAGGCGGGCGGCAGCCTGCGCGACCTGATCCGCACGACAACCGCTACGCACTGACGCGGCGTGGACTATCCCGGCACCGTCAGTGAGCTCACGGAAAGGCTGCGGGACGGCGGCTACCTCGCGGACCGCGGGCTGGCTACCACGCTGCTCGTCTCGCTGACCCTGCACAGGCCCGTGCTGCTCGCCGAGGTGCTGGGCGGCCTGGTCCCGCCGACCGGGCGCCTTGCGCCTGCTCAGCTGCGTGCGATCACGTCGGGCCTGGCGGCGCGCCGTGGCCTGTGGGCGGATCTGGTCGTCCGGGATCCGGACGTGCGCTGGTATCTGCCCTTGCACCGGTCCAACTCCTGCGATGTGTGGCTGCTCGCCTGGGAACGTGGCCAGGACACCGACTGGCATGACCATGGCGGATCGTCGGGGTCGTTCGCCGCGGCCGAGGGCTGCCTTGTCGAGCAGTACCGCTCCGATGGAATATTTTCGCACCGGCCCGACACCGTGGGTAAACATCAGCCAGCCCTCATCGAGTTCGATCGGCGAGCCGCAATTGCCGATCTGGACGAACTCCCACGGGAATTTAGGCTTCAAGATAGCGAGGCCACCATTCCAGGTGTACAGGTCGTCCGAGTAGATGAGATACAGGTTCTCATTGTCCTGCCGCGCGATCATGGCGTAGTGGCCGCCGATGCCCTTGACGAGTCCGCTGCCGAGGAACTTCTCGATTCCCGCGAAGTCCACTATTTCCTCAAACCGACGCTTTACCTCGTCCCGCGTCATTCCCAATATTGCTCCATTCAGAAAGATATTTTCCCTTCCGGTGAGTTCAGGATGAAATCCAGTGCCAACCTCTAATAGACTCGCAACCCGGCCCTTCATTCCTATCCGACCAGTTGTAGGTTCGGTTATTCGGCTAAGTATCTTTAAAAGCGTACTTTTCCCTGCTCCATTCTTTCCGA
>Ga0209530_1001343_pt1 | contig 11460 bp, 13 predicted proteins | sample BlaSpr_A8_Ref_O1_FD_187987 | JGI IMG/M metagenome (GOLD analysis project Ga0209530, IMG submission 187987) | Forest soil microbial communities from Thunder Bay, Ontario, Canada - Black Spruce, Ontario site 2_A8_Ref_O1 (SPAdes) (version 2) | ecosystem: Environmental > Terrestrial > Soil > Boreal...
CGCTGGCGGCGACGCCACCAGTACCGCGCCCAGGCATGCCACTACCAGCGGCAATCCCTGCGGCTATGAAGATCACGATCTACGGCTGGAGTACTAGGCCATCTCAATACCCCTGGTGCTGGTGCTCACCGCCGCAGCCTGAATACAGAAGCACAACGATACGAAGGTTCATTACGCCTGATCTGCGCGTTGCTCGCTGTTGACAGTCAACGAGACTAGCCCGCTGGCGACCATTGAGATTGCCCCCAGAGGCCCGCTGAAGTCGCACGACACGATTCCGTCGCGATGGTGTACCGATGCACGTTCGTGGGAGTGAACTACCGCCCAGGACTGGCATGCTGGAGGGACATGTTTACCTACCATGAGAATCGCGTCCTGTTCGCCGAGGACGGCCGTCTCGAATTCCCGTGCGACGTCAGTGCGGTCATCGAGTTCTCGCCCAGCGCAGTGTATGGCGATGCCGTGGCAGGCATGACCTGCGCGCACGGCTCGCAGGTTCGCATGATGTGGAATGCGAATACGGGCAGAACAGAAGTGGAGGGACGCCCGTCTCTTCCGGTCGCGGATGTTGCCAGGAAAGTCGGGTCTATCGGGCTCAAGATCGTCGGTCATACTGCGCACGCCACGTGGCACTGCTCCTCGCTGGAGGATCTGCACGGGACGCTTGGCGCTCTGCATTTCGTCCTACCGCTTTGCGCGAGCCTTGAATTCGCCGACCCAACCACAACGGCTGTCGCATCCGGCAGCGCTGGCAGCATTCTGTTCGTCTGGCAGGTGGAGGCCACACGGGGGAAGTTCGAGACGGTGCTGCCTGCAGACCGCGATGCGCGACTGCAGCGTGCGCTCATGCGAGTTCCGCTGCTCTGCGCCGCACCCAACGTACGACTGCTCGCCGCCGCAGCGTACTTCCAGAAGGCCAGCCGCCTATTCCTTGCTGGTATTGGGCCTAGCGAATTCGCAGGCGAGGCAGTCGTCAACCTTGCTAAGTGCCTGGACGTCCTCTTTCCCGCGGGTCCCACTGGAACCCGTGATGCTGTTCGACGCGGGCTCGCAGAACTCGGGTACGACACCGAAACGATTGAGCGAACCTTCGTGATGTCCCTCCTGCTCCGGTCAAGCCTCGATGCAGCGCACGTCCGCATGGCCGTGCTCACGGCGGATGAGCGGCGAAAACTCCAGCTCTACCTAGAACAAGTCCTAGCTCGCTTCCGCGACCTATTGCGCGACGTCGCCGAACGCATGGCTGAGGGTCTACTTGAGCTTTTGCCTCACGACAGTGAGCGAGCAGCTGACGACGAACTCGCTCGACTCCTCCGTTGCATCTAAGCGGCCTCATACACTGACCTCCTAAGGACATACAATGGAAGAAGAGGAAGCTAGACTTGCACTCTTGCAAACAGAGCTCAATAGCATTCAAAGCGCTATCAGGACTCTAGATACCACTATTCTGCAAATCAAGGGATGGTGCGTGACGGCATCCCTTGCTATCGGCGGGTTCGCTATTACCTACCATAAAGCGGGACTGGTATTCGTCGGCGAGGCGGCCGTCATCGGGTTCTTTATAATCAACTGTCAATTTAGGGCGTTCCAGCGGGGGTTCATGGAGAGAAACCTGGACATCGACTCGGAGCTAAAGAAGACTGGAATAATGACCGTACTTAAGGGGAACGGAAAACTCGATATAGTGGGTACGGCCACACGAGGGCGAGCCAGCCATGCTGACGAACCTTTCCCGGAAAGAGTCCGTAGGGTGATGCCAATTATCATGTATGAAGTACGGAGAGCAAGCAACTACAGCATATATGCCTTTCTTGGAGGCTGTCTGCTCATAGAAGGCGTTATCTTGTTCGCTCAGTGAACTGCCCGGGCCACCGAGGCATCGGACGATCGCCAAGACAACCCGCCCGGTCGAGCCCTATCGCAGTACTTCGGTACCGATCCAGATCGTGGACCACAATATTGCTTACCCGGCCAGGGCAGGCCTCCTGCCCGGTAACTTCTATGCAGATGATCCAGTGCGGCTGTACAGTACGACTAGCAGTGAGGAATTCTCGGATGAATGGAGCTGTGCATGGCCCGGCAGCAGCCGTTGATCGAGCGAATTGCGGACCGTAGGCCGCTGCTCGACTTGCTGATCTCTGATTTCGGGCGTTTCGTGGACACGTTCGACGCAACTCGGCAGTTCTCTGGTCCGAGTGTCTATTTCCATGTTAAGGCGCTCAGAGTCCTGCAATCACACGATAATGCAGTTGATGCCCTAGCCGACGAGGCCTACTTTGACTACTTGTACGCTACGCTCGCTTCCTGGGGGTTGCACAGGATGGGACCTGGGAACACAAAGCTGGTCGAGATAGCCGAACTTAGATCGAGTTTTCAGCAACAACGAGAGCATATCGAGCGGCTTCAGCATCTGCGTATTGAAGATATATCTGACAGCAACGTGGATGAGGTGACATCTCTCATCTGGAATGTGCTCATGAAACTTCGCGTAGGGGTTGGAGAGACTCTCCTTGTTGCCAATAGTAAGGCACTGCACCATCTCCTTCCTCAGCTAGTCCCTCCGATAGACCGGAATTATACGCTGATGTTCTTTGTTGGCCGCCCATACGTCTACAGAGGCAGGGACAGGGACTACTTCGCAGCACTCTTTCCGCTGTTCCGCGAGATCGCCGTTAGATGCCGGAAGGATATCGAAAGACGCATCAATGACCCATGGATAGGTATGAATACTAGCTTTACTAAAGTTATCGATAACGCAATTCTCGGTTTCGTGCCTTTGCAGGATCCTTCTAATTCGCAGAAACCTGGCTTCACCGAGGATTCCGGGTAACCAATGCCAGTACAATCCGAGGAAGAGCAGTCACGACCGCCAGTATCGGCTAGCTTCGCCAACACGCCCACGGAGCAGCTGCCATACAGAAACATGTCGCCGACCAGCTTCGGTCGCGGCGCCGCCATTAGGCTCGAAGGTTTGGCAGAGGCTCCAGAGTCAACGCGCCGCAAGCGCCCTTTCTTCGACTCTGGGCCAGGCTGGATAGTACGCGGCACTCCGGTCCGGTCGCCATGACATCTGGCGGCGCAGCCAGAACCGATAAATGCTGCGGGCGCCAACGCTGAAGAGGTCAGCGGTCCCGGAGATCCACACGCAGTCGCCAAGGCTGTCATCCAGGCGTATCGCGGTCACGTTACGAACACCTGCCCCTTCCTGCCCCGGGTCTGCCCCATCATCCGGGAGGTGGCGGGGTCGCCAGCCCGGCGTCACCTACGTCTACCCCCGTCTGCGCGCCAGATCTGCGCCGTCCCGTCACCGCTGGCGGTGGCGATGCAGATACCGTCCGGAGAGAAGACAGAAGTCGCACGACTAAAGCGCCGGGAACGGGACCTGGCGCCTCGCTCCCCGCCATCCGCAACATTTGACGATGGCCTTCCATACCGGTTCAAGATGCGGCGGCCGACGGGCCCGCCCCGGAGGGCGGCACTGCGAGCAGCGCCTCGGCAAAGGTCCCGCACGGCCGCCTAGCCCCACGACGCTCCAGGACACCCACCAAAGAAGGCATCAAACGCCGCAGAGCATGCACGGATTCTAGGTGGTTTGATCTACCGCTACATAGTGATGAGCGCTCCCAGATTAAGATGCCCAAGTCGGCCTCGGCCGAGGTCGAGGCGATCCCGCCCGGCCAGGTCAACGGGTGTGGTCGTACGGAGGAGGTCGTTCTCATTCCGGCCATCAACGGGCGCCCGGTGATCAGCCGCGCCGATATGGCCACTCGCGGGGTGCCGCGGACCACCATCGATGGCTGGTACCGCGACCGCGCCGAGACAGGACATCCAGAGAAGGCCGGCCGGATCGACCGAACCGATTACTGGTATGAGGACGAGTGGACCGCCTGGCATGGAGCCCACGTACGCGGCAAGGTCGAGTCGCTGACCCAGGTCGACCGCCGCGGTGATCCTGACGACCTAGTCGACGCCGCAGAGGCCGCCCGGATGCTGCGCTACGCCAGCCGCGACGTGATCCACGCCAACCGTCGCCTAGGCTATTTCCCCGAGCCCGACGCTTACCGCACGACCAGCAAGGGCCGTCGTACGCCGCTGTGGAAGCGCTCGACGGTGTGGGCCGCCGCCGACAGCCGTAAAGGCATGGGAGGCGGCCATAGGCCGGGTACGCCAGGCCCTCCCGCTAAGCCGCATCCCTACGCGGGCGATGAACGACTCGACCGCGTCCTTTCCGCGCTTCGTTCCGGCACGCACCCGTCGGCGGCGGTTCTTGCTGCTGAGTGGGGTACCAGCCGACGCACCGCCGAACGCATCATCCGCGCAGCGAGGACTCTGTTCCAGGCCTGATCAGCGTCCGGCACGGGATGACAGATGGCAAACGCTTGGTGCGCGCCGAGAAGGACGAGTACATTTGAGAATGTCGGAAGGACGGCAACCCTTGCGACACCTCCAGGACGGCACCAAAGCGAAGGGTGATTCATCGTGATCACAACACCTCCAGTACGACGACGGCTCGTCGGCCAGGCGCTCCGCCGCTACCGCGAGAACCTTGGCTACACGCTCGAGGACGCGGGCCGGGTCCTCGGATGCGACCGCTCCAAGATCTGCAGGATCGAGACCGGACAACGCGGCATACGAGATAAGGAACTACGGCTGCTCCTCGCCGAGTACGGCCTCAGCGAGGAGCAACAGACGAGTTTGGCCGGCATCGCCGACCCGCGCCGCGCCCACGCATGGTGCGCGAAGTATGCCAGTGTCCTGCCCGATGCCGGGCAGGACTACCTCCTGTTGGAGGCGAGTGCCTCGCGGATTTCGCTGTACGAGGCCCAGCGTGTACATCCCTTGCTGCAGACCCCGGAGTACGCGCGGGCGCTGGCCGAGGCTGAGCGCGGCCTCGCAGACGATGACGCGCTGGACAAGGCCGTCGCGGCGACCCTGTCCAGGCAGAAGGCAATCCTCGGCGAGCGCAAGCCGGACATTCGCGTGATCATCGGCGAGGCGGCGCTATGCCAGGAAGTGGGCGGCCCGAGGGTGATGGAAGGCCAGCTCGGGCTGCTCGCCGGAGTCAGCGGCATCATCTCGGTGCAGATCCTGCCATTCAGCAGCGGTGCACACGCCGCCGCTGATGTCGGCTCGCTGTCCATCCTGCAGTTCCCGGAGGCGCCCGGGCTAGGAGTGGTGCACCTGGGCGGTGCCGGCGGAGGCGTCTGCCTCGAAAGGCAAGCGGACCTCGCCACTTACACCCGCGTGTTCGAGCAACTGGCAGTATCCGCACTCGGCCCCGCGCAGTCGGCGCTCATGCTCCGGGGCCGGACGGCCGCCTGATACCGCACATGGCCTGTGCCACTGCGAATCGGACGGCGGTGGCACAGGCCAGTTCACTCCATCTCGATCTCCCGGTCGGCGGCGCGTTCGGAAGAGCGGAGTGTCCTGCCAGGCTGCGGCGGCCTGACCTCAACGTCGCGTTCGATGGCCATCCGGTAGGCCTGCTCGACGGCACGTAGGCGGGTGGCCATCCGTCTCTCACGGGCGGCAATGGCCTGGCGGTTACGTCTACCGTAGGAGCCCTCGGGCAGGCTCTCGCCGTATCGCTCGACTTCGCGGAGGTGGGCTTCTCGTTCGTCGGCGTGAGCGGCAACGGCGAACATGGCGATATTGGCGGTGGCGGCATCAAGGATCAGCGTGACCGTCTCGCTCTCAGGATCGCGGCGGGCCAAGGCGATGGTCCGGGAGTCGTCGGTCTCCGGCGAGGACTGCCCGGGAACGGCATAACCGCCTCTAGCCTGTTCTTTGAGGCCCACCAGCATCGCGTCGGCCCGGTCGAGCTGGTCGCAGGCGCGGCCGAAGTTCTCACTAACAGGCCCGAGGTCGGCACCGCGGCTTGTGCAGTATTCCATGAGCCTGGCGGCCTGCGGCTGGTCCGGGTAGGTCGCGGAGCGCGCGTGGATGCGCAGCTGCGTCTTGAATGGCTGGCTGATGGCTCCGGTCTGGATGAAGCGAGCCAATCCTCGATCGAAGACGGGATCTTGCGGCCGAACGGTCAGCCAGATAGCCAACCGACGGGCGGTGAGGTGATCGACGGCGCTCCCCCGGCCGTCAGCTGCAGCGATACCTTCCTGGATCAGGCGCTCGTATCGGGACGGGTCTGGAAGCGGTCCATCCTCCTGCTGCTCGGCAGGCTGCCGACCCGGCGGAACCCGCCGGGCATGGCCCTGCGACCGATGGATCAGGCTGCCTCCAGCTGAGGAGGCACGGTCAGCTCCACGGGGACCAGGTCCCGTTACCAGAGGTCAGCCCAGCGAGGTCGTAGTCGGGAATGTCCGGCTGCGGCCACATATCGGAGCGAGGCACAGGCTCGGCCTGCTCATAGGCTGTCGGGACTGGCGTATGGAGGCGAGCGCGGCGACGCGCCGGGTTGTTCCAGGCGCGCGGTAGCCGGGCGATGACCGGTGCGCAGCCGCCACGGATCACTAGGGCGAAACCAGCGGGAAGCTGACGGATCATGTCCGGGGTGGCTACCTCGTGGCGGGTGGCGTAGTCCTGGCCGCGGACCCGCCAGGACGCCTGTCCGCACAGCTTTGATGCCGCCTCCAGGGTAGTCACGTCGGTGATGCCGGGCAGGTAGAGCTTTACCGAGGAAGTGTCGAGCACGACCTGGCGGCCATGGTCGCCCCACCGTCCGGCGAGCTGGGCTTCGCCATGGGCGACCGCGACCACCTGAATGCCCTTGCCACCAGAGTCCGACAGCCAGGACGGCAGCGGAACCGGGCAGATCTGGGTGACCTCGTCCAGGCCCATCAGCAGCGGCGGGTCCAGGCGCCCCGACGGCGAAGCCTGGCCGAGCTGCGCGGCGGTGTAATGGATCTCCGCTGCCATCGCGGCGAACAGCGGCGCGACCGGAGCTTCGCCGGAGATGGCTTCGGCGATCATGTAAACGGTGCCGGCCTGGGCCAGGAAGGCGGGGATATCGAACGCCTCGCCAGGGCCAGGTAGGACGGCTGCGGCGAGTGCCGGGTCGGCCCTGAAGGACAAAGCGCGGGACATGACCATGCGGACGGTCGCGGTGGTCTTCTGCGCCTCGGACCGTAGTTCGGCTAGGGTCAGCGCCCACTGGTCCGCACCGGCAACGTCCAGGATCTGCTCCGGGACATCTGGGGCGGCACCGGATACCCACGCGGCTACCGCCCGCAGGTCGTATCCGGCCAGCGCGGCGGCGTGGAAGTAGCCGCGCAGATAGTCGCTGGCCTTGGATGACCAGAAGCCGCCGTCTTCCACGCCCTTCTGCGACACCGCGAAGGCGAACGCATCCGCACGGCGGATCGCGGTGGCAGGGTCTTCGCAGCCGTCGACTGGCGACCAGCAGAAGGTGGACGGAACGCCGCCGATGTACTGGGGATTGAACACGTGCACCGGGCCGCGCCAGGCGCGTACCGCGTTCGTGAGCTGGTAGACGTCGGCCTTGGTGGTGGTCGCGATCACCGGACCGGGATAGCGGAGGATTACGTCGGCCAGGAAGGCCGTCTTGTAGGTGCGTGGCGGGGCCATCACCAGCAGGTGCTCTTCAAGCGGGACGCGAAGGCCGTGCCGGTAGTGGGCTCGGCCGAGGAACACCGAGTGCTCACCCGGGCAGGCGATCCGGTATCACAACCGGAGCGAGGGCCGTATGCGGGAAGAGCGGCGCAGCGCGGCCAGCCGACCCCAGCGAAGCCACAGGTCGACCGTGTGCGCGAGGCCCTTACCCGGATGCAGCCGCAGGTGCAGCCGCAGACGTAGGTACCGGGCGCGATGGCAAGGCAGGTGGCGGGCGGGCAGGAACGCCCACGCGGAAAATGCGGTCAGGAGGAACGTGGTGGCCACGAGGACGACACACTTGATCATCATCGAAGGACTCCGTCCCGGGCGCCGGGAGCAGCAACGGCATAGTTCTGACCTGCGACGAGGAGCCCGCTTCCTTTGGCCAGCAGTGCGACAGTCGCTGGGCGCAGGTCCCCCGCCAACTTCGACGAGTGGGCCGGTGCTAGGTGCGTGCCTAGACGGTCTGCGGCTCGCGGGCCGTAGATGATCATGAGAGTACGATGCATGGGTGTTCCTTCCAGGTGGTGGAACTCCGGCGGATCACGGTTTCCGCTGTTATGCATCACAGAATGCGTCGTAGCGTCAGGACACAGTTACTACACGCCAGGACCGCAGGTGGACGTGCAAGGACGTCCCGGCGAAAGCACGCCGTCCTTGCGCATCCCCGCAGGACCCGAATGAACATGCAGACGAACAGCTGCGAGTAAAATAAGCGAGCCCGAGCCATAACTGCCGTTTCGGCCTACGCGAGCCTAATGTTGCCGCGAAACGTAACCGGTGGCAACGCAAGAGCCGCCGATCCGGCAATCTGGTCCGATGACTGAATCGTTCTCCGCGTATAGAACTGACCCATCTGCGCAGCTCCAACGTGCCGCTAATGCCGATGAGCGAGGGTCGTACAGGCCTCTACTTGTGCCCCGGATAGCATTTGCACAACATACTTACGTAGCCATACTCGCCCGGCGCATGAGATCATGCATGTCATAAAACGCTGGAATCCGCAACGGCAAGCCCCCTCCGGGCCACCACCGTTACGGTAACCTCGCTGTCAGCGCATGCCCAGTGCATGATGAAGCTCTACGGCAGAACCCGATCAGGCAGTCATCTGTTGTTCCGAGATCATCGTGCGTGGATTGCTTGGCGTCGCCCGAGACTTAGGAGGCCAAGTCTTGGCATCCGGTGATTCAGATGAGCTAATGCGGGTATAGTACCAAGTATCCTTGCGATAGCCCCAAAGAAATAGGAAGCAATGGGCAGCTTGATTCGTGATTTGATCACTAGTGTCGGTGCACTAGCGTCTCTCGTCGGCCTCGTCTTCGCTGTTCGAGCACCGGGGACTCCGTGGTCACCGCTAGAGATATCCCTCTTCGCCGTCGCTATACTCCTAGGACTTATCTCAATCTTCTTCGCTATTGCGAAATACCGGTCCAGGTCGGTCAAAGTCCTAAAGAACAAGCGAGCGATCAGAGACTACATGTACCACTGGATCAAGAATGCTGGAGGAGTGGCGATATTCAGTCGCGATCTTAGCTGGATCGACGATAACGAAATCGAAAACCTGCTAGAGAGCAAAGCCAAGAGCAGCGACTTGACACTCATTCTTCCAAAACCGACTGAACTGAGCAAGCGCCTAGAAAGCGCTGGCGCAACAGCGCTTTATTATCCTTCTATTGAATATGTGATAAAATCTAGATTCACTGTGGTAAATACAGGTCGCTCTGACACGCGAGTGGCAATCGGTCGCACTGACGGGACGGGCCACCGAGTCGAAGAGTTCTCGGCGGGAGACAACCCTGCGTTCTACCTTGCCGACGACATGCTTCAGTTGATGCAAAAGTTCTGCGTGAAAGGCTTAAATGGAAAACTCCGACAGTCCGCGAGCGGTGCGACCGAAGACACTTACGCGCATCGCTGAAGAATGGGATGCGATAGCAATTAAGCGACGCATTCAAATAATAAGTGGAAATGACCTCAGCTTTGATCATGTACTGGTCCCTGCCTTGCAGTCAGCTCTCGAGCATGCTTCTCGCAGCTCGGTTCTCGACATTGGGTGTGGCACAGGGGCCTTCACCACGCGCTTGGCGCCACAGTTTCTTCAGATCGTAGGAATCGATCCCAGCCCACGTTCAATTGACCAGGCGCGCGCAGATCAGACTAACATTGAATTCATTGTCTCCTCGGTCGAAGACTTCGCTAAGTCAGGCCGATCCTTCACATGCGTGGTGGCTAATATGGTCATGATGAATACGCCAAACATATTTTCAGCCATGGACGCAGCGGCATCCTTGTGTCAAGCGGGTAGCATATTTGCGTTCACTATTACTCACCCTTGGTTCTGGCCCGTTTACTGGAACTATGCGGATGCGGACTGGTTCAAATATAATGATGAGATCTTTATTGAGTCGGAGTTTCGCACCAGCATGATGAACAGCGGCATACTAACCACGCACATTCACCGGCCGCTTGAGATGTATGTAGATGCCGCAGAGCGTGCGGGGTTTAGGATCGCGGAAGCAAAGGAGCCTATGCCGTCTGCTTCTCTTGAAAAGAGATACCCGCACCCCTGGCAGTTTCCGCGCTTCCTCATGTTGTCCTGCGTCAAGGTCTAGCCATATACGCCTTTACCGAGGGTCGGCAGACGCTATTCATGCATAGCTGACTTCATTGCCGCTAGGATGCAGGGCAATGCGTCGGTCGATCACTGCCGCCGACTGCTTCCGGTACGGATTGCCGCAAGTGACCTGTGATGAAAGACTGCCTCTCATGGGATCAGTGCGGCTGAAGCCAGGCCCGCATACGATGCAGACGAGCGAACCTCTCTCGTGATCGTTAGCGTCCCTCGTCAATGCCGAGGCTGCGCGCAACGATTTGGGTGCTTGGGTGGTCGGGTCCCAGCTTTTCTTGGCAGATGCGGTAGGCGCGCTGACGGTAAGCGCGGGCCGTGCGCTTGTCTCCGAGATTGTCTGCGACGACGCTGAGGGTCATCAAGATGGAAGCGGCATCGAGGTGATCGGGACCGTAGATGGTCTCGATGATGTTCAGGGCTCGCTCGAGGTGGGCGCGGGCCGCCTTATACTCACCGAGGTCGTCTAGTACGTTGCCGAGGTTGGCGTGGTGGCGTGCCACCTCGGGATGGTCGGGGCCGTAGGTGGATTCGGTGATTGCCAGAGCATTCTGAAGGTGATCTCGTGCAGCCGGGTAGTCGCCGAGTTCTTTGAGAGCGATTCCGAGTGCGCCGAGAGTTCGGCCTATTTCGGGATTGCTGTCTCCGTAAATGCCTTTCTGGATCGCCATGGCCCGCCGGAGAGGCGGGATCGCGGAGGCGGGATCGCCGAGATTGGTCAGGCCTATCCCTAGGTCGCGCAGCGTGTGAGCAACTTCGGGATTGCTAGGGCCGTGGATGGCTTCTTCGATGATGAGTGCTTGCTGGAGAAGGTCGCAGGCGGCACGATGCTCGCCGAGGTCGCCTAGAACGCCGGCGAGGTTGTTGAGGCTGAGTGCCACGGCGGGGTTTATCGGGCCGAGGGCGGCAGTCTTGATGCCGAGGGCTCGGAGATGCAGGTCACGTGCAGGGTGCAGCTCGCCGAGGCGTCTGAGTACGAGGCCGAGGTTGTCGAGAAGATCAGCGACCTTGGAATGATCGGCACCGTCGGCGGCCTCTGCAAGCTGAAGTGCCCGCGCAAACAGCTCTCTGGCTGAGGCCAGCTCGGCACGTCCGCAAAGGTAGACGCCCATAGTGTTGAGGAGATCTATCCGCTCGCCTGCATTGGCGCCCGGGTGGTCTTCCGCTCGTCTTGCGGCGTGGAGGCCATGCGCGGTTAGCGCCGCGGCCCGTCCCCAGTTCTCGGGCCGGTCAGGATAGTCGGGGTAGGCCGCTGACACCAGCCG
>Ga0209530_1001344_pt1 | contig 11450 bp, 8 predicted proteins | sample BlaSpr_A8_Ref_O1_FD_187987 | JGI IMG/M metagenome (GOLD analysis project Ga0209530, IMG submission 187987) | Forest soil microbial communities from Thunder Bay, Ontario, Canada - Black Spruce, Ontario site 2_A8_Ref_O1 (SPAdes) (version 2) | ecosystem: Environmental > Terrestrial > Soil > Boreal...
ACGAGTGCGCACAACCCGCCACGCGAGTTCAGCCGGAGGCGGAATTTTTTACTTTTTTCCGCCGTAACCCCTTGAAAAGGCCCGTTTCGGCAAAGGAAATAAAAGCAAATGCAAGGACTTTTGCTTTTATTTATTTGAATCTCCTTCGCCTGAATTCGCGCCCTGATTGTATCCAGGGGCTCATGGAGGCTCAGCCCAGGCGTTGGCTCTCCGTCACCGCCTCCGCAGTCGGCCGGGAACCGCGGAGCCTCCGACTTCCTGACCAAGCCGATTGCTGCGCATAAGGGGGCTGACAGACGCCAGACATCGCCGGCCTGATCGCGCCAGCTTGTCAGAAAAGATGACGGAGGGATTGGGTGCGTACGATCAAAGGACCAGCACTGCTCATCGCACAGCTTGCGAGCGACCGCCCGCCATTCAACACCCTCCCCGGGATAGCCAAGTGGGCTGCGAGCTTAGGCTATGTTGGGTTGCAGCTCCCGAGCTCGGATACCCGGTTCCTCGACCTCCACCTTTGCGCGGAAAGCCAGGGCTATGCCGACGATATCACGGGAGTTTTGAAGGAGCATGGGCTCGCCGTCACGGAGCTCGTGACCGCCCTTCAGGGCCAACTGGTCGCCGTCCATCCCGCCTATGACGCCTTCTACGACGCTTTCGCGCCGGCGAGCGTGCAAGGGAACCCTAGAGCGCGTCAGGCTTGGGCGGTCGAGGAGATGAAGATCGCCGCCAAGGCGTCGCAGCGCCTTGGTCTCAAGCTCGTACAGACGTTCAGCGGTTCGCTTGCGTGGCCCTATGTTTATCCATGGCCGCAGCGACCAGGCCATCTCATCGAATCCGCGTTCGGCGAACTCGCCAAGCGTTGGACGCCGATCCTCGACGCCTTCGACGCAGCCGGCGTCGACATCGGGTTTGAGCTGCACCCCTGCCAGGAGGTTTTCGACGGGGAGACGTTCGAACAATTCCTGGCCGCGGTCGGCAATCATCCGCGCTGCGCCATCAATTATGACGCCAGCCACTTCATCAAGCAGGGACTGGACTACGTCGAGTTCATCGACTTCTACCATGAGCTCATCAAAGGGTTTCACGTGAAGGACGCCGAGTTTCGACCGACCGGCAAACAAGGCTTCTATTCCGGCTATCAGCCGTGGCTGAAGCGCGCCGCCCGAGATCGCTCGCTCGGCGATGGCCAGGTCGACTTCAAGCAGATCTTCTCGAAATTCGCCGAGTATGATTTCGAGGGTTGGGCCGTCTACGAGTGGGAAGATTGCCTGAAACATCCCGAGGTTGCGGCTGCTGAAGGGGCGCCTTTTATCGCCGCTCACATCATCCGCGTGACCAACAGGGCGTTCGACGATTTCGCGGCAACGGGCGCGGAGCGAGATGTCGTGCGCCAGATCTTGGGGCTCGCTTGAATTGAAGAGCCGGATGTTTCAGGCGGTGAGGCGCGAATAGGCCGCCGCCAAGACAAAGATGATGGCGCCGTAGAGGATCTGTTTGATCGGCTCGGGCGAATCGAGAAGGGTCAGCAGTCCATCGAGCACGGTCAGGATGAGAGCGCCGATGATCGTGCCGGAATAGCCGCCGCTGCCGCCGAAAATCGATGTGCCGCCGATAATAACCGCCGCGATGGAAGGCAAGAGATAGGTTGAGGCCAGACTGAGATCGGCGGAATTGGTGTGGCCGACGAGGACAAATCCGGCGAGGGAAGCGAGAAGCGCACAAATAACGTAATCTATCAGTAGAATTCGCCACACGCGCACGCCGGCCAGCCGACAGCCCTCACGATTGTCTCCGATCGCATAGAGCAACCGGCCAAACCCGGTTCGCTGCAGAATGATCAGCACGAGCGCCGCGATCGGCAGCCACAGAAACAGGTCGAGAGGAATGAGGCCCCCCAAGCGACCGGAGCCGATGGCATGGATGAAGTCGGGCACGATCGAGCGCGAGGCGAGGATCTTCTGGCTGTAGACGATGATGATTCCTTGCGTCATGAGCCCAGTGCCGAGCGTCATCACCAAGGGCTGAACGCCGAGCAGAGCAATCCCCACGCCATTGATCGCGCCTACGGCCAAGCCGAGCCCGAGCCCGATCGCGACCGCCGTGAGATTGCCGAACTTGAGAGCCGTGGTCGTCATCAGGAATGCCGAACCCATCGCGACGCTGACGACCGATAAATCGATACCGCCGGTCAGCATCACCATGGTCTGACCCGCGGCGAGAATACCAAGCGGGGCCGCAAACAGGAGCGTGTTCGACAGCCAAACCGGATTGACCGTCCCCGGTTTTATGACCTCGACGACCCCGATGAAAAGCAGGAGCAGCAGGATCAGGGCGACAATTGTATTCCGCTGAAACCAGAAAAGAACGCTGCGGGGCTCCAATCGCGTCGACGCATCCGACGAACCGCTCATTTGCGGTCTCTCAAAATGGTTGCGAGCCCGCCGGCCATCACGACGAGAACGATCAAGGTTCCCTGGATGACTTGGCCGAAGTTCGGGTCAATGTTCAGAAAGATCAGATCGGCGGGAATGAGTGTGAGCACAAAGGCGGCAATGACCGGCCCCACGATCCCGCCGCGCCCGCCCGTCAGGCTCACCCCGCCGATGACCACGGCAGCCAATCCGCTCAGCGTGTAGAGAACGCCCGCGTGCGGAGAGCCAATGCCGGTCGTCATCGTCAAGCCGATGCCGCCGATGGTGCTGAACAAGCCGCCTAGGACATAGGGCAGGAGCCGAGCTGCCTCGACATTCACGCCGCTCCGAAACGCGGCGATCTTGTCACTGCCGGTCGCGTAGATGCGCAGACCGGCCTTCGACACGCGAACCGGAATCCATACGAGCGCCACGGATACGACAAGCAGAACCAGCGAGTTGGACAGCCACTCGGTGATCACCGTGCCAGTGCCAAGACTCGCAAATTCGGGAGGGGCGCCACCGCCCGGCTTCTCGAGGATCAGCAGCGCGACGCCGCCCCAGATGAAGCCGGTCGTCAGTGTAACGACAACGTCCGGGACACGAGAGACGATGACGAGGAGCCCGTTGATTGCCCCTATGGCTGCGCCAGCGGCCAGGATCGCCAGAGCGAGCCATAACGCTCCGCCGAAGCTCGCTTCATTCATCGTGCGCGCCGCGAGCACGTTCGCGACCGCGATGACGGATCCAATCGACAGGTCGATGCCGCCCGAGATGACGACCACCGCCTGAGCAGCCGCGGCGCACGCCAATGGCAACGCCGCCATTGCGAGAGATTGCGCATCGAACGAATCGAATCGCGGATGGATCGCGACAGTGGCCATCAGGAAGACGAGGAAGAGCACTGGCATGCCGAATAAAGCGGGATACCGCACGACAGCGCCCCAGACCTTGTCGAGAAGCCCGGAGCTTGGGTTCGGAGCTTGGACGCTCAAGGATACATTGTCGGCCCGCTCGATTATCGCGCTTGTCCCGTTTGACCGGACGCTGGCGCGCTGGACCGCGCCCGCGGCGGGAGCGACCTCGAGGCCATGTGCGGCTCGAAGCAAGGTTTCCTCGTCGGCTTCGCTAGCCGGCATCTCCGCGACGATTTCGCCCCCGAACACAACAATCGTCCGGTCGCACACCAGGGCAATTTCCGGAAGCTCGGAGGTGAACAGCAGCACAGACGATCCGGCGTCGGCCATGTCGCGCAACAGCCGATAAATCTGATGCTTGGTGCCGATGTCGATGCCGCGCGTCGGGTCGAAGCAAAGCAGGGTTTGGAATCCCGTCGCAATCCATCGTGCGATCACAACCTTCTGCTGATTACCGCCGCTCAGTCGGCGCAATTGGGACTCTGCTCGGGTGTCGATTTGCAATCGCTTGACAGCGTTGGAAACGCGCTGACGTTCCGCTCGGGCGTTGATGAGCCCCCAACTCGAGGGGTTGCGTACAAGCGGCAAAGCTACGTTCTCGCGGATCGAGCGCTGCGGCAGAAGCGCCTGCAGTCGGTTCGCCGGGACCAGCACGAGACCTGCAGCGATCGCGTCGCCAGGATGATTGAGCTTCAGCTTTTGGCCGTCGACCGCGATCTCTCCGCCGTCGCTACGGGTCACTCCGGCGATACAGTCGAACAGTTCCTGCTGCCCTTGACCTTCGAGCGCCGCAACCCCAAGAATCTCTCCAGCCCGCAGGCTGAAAGACACCTTCTTGAGCATATGGCCGTAGCAAAGCTCGCGGACCTCGAGAGCGGCGAGACCGTCGTTTGCGCTCAAGCTTTGCCGTGGCGCCGAATCCGAAGGGCTCACTTTCGCTGGGTCGAGGCCAAGCATAAGCGAGACGATTCGCTCTCCGCTTCCGGGGCTCGTGTCGATGACGCCGACTGTTACGCCATCGCGCAAAACGGTGGCGCGATCACAGAGCGCGCCCACCTCCGCCATACGATGAGAGATGAAAATCACGGAATTGCCGCGTTCGCGCCAGCTGCGCATGACGGCGAAGACACGCTCCGACAGGTTTGCCGGGAGAGCGGCGGTGATCTCGTCGAGGATAAGCAGGACCGGATTGGAGGCCAGAGCACGAGCCAAATCGATGAGGCGCAAAACTGGATACGGAATGCCTCGCACCAGCGCGTTAGGGTCGAGGTCCTCTATTCCAAGGTCGTTAAAGTAGCTCTGCACTTTTGCAAGTGAGACATCGGCCAATCGCATATTTTGGCCGATCGTAAGGTCGGGGACGAGCGCGGGATCTTGATAGACCGAGACGATGCCTGCTCGACGCGCTTCGGCGGGCGAACGAAACACGCGCGCTACGCCGTTGATCGTCACGGTTCCAGCATCAGCCGGGTGAACGCCGGTAAGGATCTTCACCAGCGTGCTCTTGCCCGCGCCGTTGGCTCCCATCAACGCGTGGATCTCGCCACGGACAAGATTCAGCGTCGCCGACTTGAGCGCTATGACTGCGCCGAATCGCTTAGCGACGTCTCGGACCTCAAGAAGAGGCGTGGAGTCGTTCATCGGAACGGCTCCACGTCCGCTCGCAGCCAGTTCGTGACGGCCCGAACCATTGCTACCAACAAGTGCGACTAGAAGACCGTATCAATGAGCAGTGCGGCGTCCGCGGGAGAGCGAACGCCGTCGCCGGCGGGTGTTACTCGCCCGGACCCTTGCAGTCCTTCTCCTGCGCCGCGGTGAAGTGGCCATAGTCCTTTTCGGGACCATAGATGGGATCAGTTGGCGCGACGTTCGGATCGTATAGCTTCTTCAGGACCTCCACGGCTGCGTCGGTCGTGTTGTCATAAGAGGCCGTCGGAACGGTCGTCACTTTGTCGCGCGGTTTCTTTTGCAGGACATCGAGGGCGACAACGAGACCAGCTGCGCCGATCGCGGGTGAATTCGCCACGGCGACGCCAGCCAATCCGTCCTTCTTGTAGTCGATCAATTGCTTGATGAAGCCATTGTTGTCGGCGCCGACGAACGGCACAAACGGCTTATTTGCGGCCTTGATCGCCTCGATCACCGTATAGTCGATTCCAGATGTCCAGACGCCGTCGAAATGTTTGCCCGAGGCAAGCATCGCCGACATCTGCTGCGCGGCCTTTTCGTTGGACCAGTCCATGAAAGTCGTCGCAACGACCTTGATCCCTGGGTCATCCTTCAGCGCCGCGTCGAAACCCGTCTGCCTGACGCCATCGCCGGGGGCCCCATCGATCCCGCGCATTTGGTAGACATCGCCCTTGCCCTTCAGCTGGTCGAACAGCCATTTGGCGCCGACCTTGGCGTAGGTCACCTGGTCGCCGGTCACGATATACGCTTCCGGCGCGCTGACGGGTTGGTCAGCGGCAACGACGACGATCCCTTTGTCGGCGGCGGCCTTGATGACGCCGTTGAGCGCCTTTTCGTCCGATGGGTTTATGATGATCGCGTTGACGCCGGCCGAGATCAGCGTGCGCAGGTCCGCGATCTGCTCGGAAGGCCCCGCTTCGCGATTGGCGAGAATGACCTTCGAGACCAAGCCCGAGGCGAGGGCCTCGGCTTTGATCGAGCAGACGAACTCCTCGCGCCAGCTGTTGCCGATATGAGTGTTGGAGACTCCGATGACGAATTGCTCTGCGGCGTTGGCGTTGTCGGCGGGCGCCGTCGCCCCTATCGCCGCGAGCACAGAAAGCGCGGCACTGGCTCTAAAGTGTTTCATTTTTCCTCCCACCTGATCTTGCTTATGGCCAGTACTGTGACGCGAATCTTATGCCATTGCAATTTCCCTTCCGGCTGTTAGCCGTGGAACGCCTCGAAACGTTCCTGTAGCGCGCGCATTATGCGCACCCGCCCTTCGACGGGATCGCCAAGACGAGATATTACGGCGTCAAGCAACAGATTACCGAGGGTTAGGAATGGCGCTTGCGAATCCCAAAACAAGTTAGAGTCCGTGCTGACGGACAAGACGAGTTCGCTGTAATCGCGCGCCCAATAACAATGACTGTCGCACAGAATTATGATTGGTAAGCCCGCCTCGCGTGCAGCTTCGGCGAGCCGGAAACTCGATTTGGTGTAGCGCCGCATCTCGAACAACGTCAGGCATGGCCGCCGGCCGCTGCCGGCAAGGAGTTCGCTAAAGGTGCCGTTCCTGCCATCGAGAAAGCGGACATTAGGCCGGACGTAATCCAGTCGTGCCGCGAAATCCGACGCGATGCCGCCGATGGTCTGAAAGCCCGTGACGAACACCTCCGAGCTTGTAGCGAGAACTTCGACAACACGTTTCCATGGCGCACCGCTCACGAGTTCATAGACCCCCAGCGTCGCCTGGATCTCCAGCTCGACATTGTCACGAAGCTTCTTATTGCGCGAGCCCGCCTTCTGGATTCGCTTCAGTCGGTCCGAGATCAGAAGCGGCGTCGCGTCGACGTCGGTGCGCATGTGCTCTTTGAGATCGCTTAGTCCCACGAAGCCGAGATTGCGAAGGAAGCGACTGACGGTCATAGAGCTGACCCCGGCGCTTTCGGCGATCGAAGCGGCCGTTTCATACGGCAGGCTCTTCATATGCGTGAGCATGTAGCTCGCGACCGCCTTTTCCGACTTGGACAGTTGGGGAAAGCCGGCGCGCAGCTTTTCGGCGAGCGACGTCGTCATTGCAGCAAGCTTGGAACGCGATGAAACCAGGGTCTCGCCGCCTCGAGCTGGCCGGCAACGCGGAACAGGATCCGCTCGCCTCCGAACGGCGCGGTGAACATGACGCCGATTGGAAGATTCATCGCAGACCAGTAGAGGGGAACCGTCATGCTTGGCTGCCCCGTCATGTTAGACAATTGAGTGAAGGGCATGAACGCCACGAGTTCACGGCGGTAAGCCTCGAGATCATGACTATCGGTGCGAAGGGCCCCTAGAGGCAGTGGCGGTTTCGCCAATGTGGGGCTCACCACGAGGTCGTAATCCTTATGAAACGCGGCCATTCGTCGTCCCTGCCTATGGAGGCTCGCTAGAGCGGCGGGATATGCCTCTACATTGAGAGTCGACGAAAATTCGACAGCATTCCAAGTGACCCGATCAACATCGTCGGAAGATATCGGACGTCCCACGTCGGACGCACGCCGCTTGAGGGAGAGCGACACGTTGCTCGCAACCAGCACCCACAATGCGTGGCTCAGTTCTTCCCAATCTCCCGGGGGCTGCGCTTCCTCGACTATATGTCCGAGACTTTCAAGCAAACGCCCTGCATCCTCCAAGGCCATCGCGCATTCGGGAGCGACCGCTGCGTCCGATAGCGGCCTTCTCTGCATTGCGATCTTGAGACGCCCTGGCTGTGCCGAAACTTCCTCAAGATAAGGGCGTTCTGGCCGCTGAACCTCATAGGGGTCGCCATCCGCCGGTCCCTCGGTAGCGTCGAGCATGGCGGCGCTGTCGCGCACCGAACGAGATATGACGTGGTGAACGGATAGTCCGCCCCAGCCCTCGCCAACGAGGGGCCCAGAGGGCGTTCGCGCACGCGTCGGTTTCAGGCCAAACAGCCCGCAACAGGAGGCGGGAATGCGGATCGAACCACCGCCATCGCTGGCGTGTGCGATCGGGGCGAGGCCGGCGGCCACCGCCGCCGCCGCGCCTCCCGAAGACCCGCCGGCGGTCAGCGAAAGGTTCCAAGGGTTGCGGGTCGCTCCCGTAAGGCTGGTCTCCGTCGATGGCGCGAGCCCGAGTTCCGGGGTCGTCGATTTGCCAAATATGATGACGCCGGCGTGTTTGAAGCGCTCCACGAGCGTCGTGTCACTCGTCGCGGGCGGCGCATCCGCGAAAAACCGTGAGCCTTGAGTGGTCCTTGTGGTCTTCAGCATTGCCGAGACATCTTTCAGGAGGAACGGGACACCTGCGAAAGGCGCGGTCGGATTCACTTGGGACACCGCCGCGTGACCGAGGTCATAAAGCTTCTGGGATAGCGCGTTCACATGCGGATTGATCGACTCCGCCGCGTCGATCGCCGCTTCTAGGACCTCATGAGCTGCAACCTCGCGCCTCCGTACGAGGTTGGCGATTCCGAGCCCGTCGTATTCCCGGTATTGCGAAAAGCCGCGCAAGCTCCCGTCTCCCATCGTGTTCGCGATCTACCACAGCTTGACTCAAAGGGAGCCTTATAACAACCTAAACAACCTTGCGGCGCCTGATCGACGTCCAGGCGTGTCGTAGAGTTTCCGCAGCGAACGAATGGCCCACGAGGAGAACCCGTTGAGCATCGGATCGAGATTGCGCAGTGTCGTCACCGCAAGCGCATTATTGGGAAGCGTCATGGGCGCCGCCTTGACGGCCCACGCCGCCGAGAAGACGCTCGTCTGGGGCAAGCCTGGCGAGATAACCAGCTTCGACGTCCATGTGGCTGGAACTGTCGCCTCGTGGGAAATGTACGAGATGGTCTACGAGACCCTGCTCACTGCAGACGAAAATCTCAAGGTGCAGCCGGGTCTCGCGGTATCCTGGGAGCAGACCTCCCCGACCAGCTATGTCTTCAAGCTGCGACCTGGGGCTAAATTCTCAAATGGGCGGCCGGTTATGGCCGCCGATGTCGCTGGCAGTCTGCAGCGTATTAAGAACCCGGAGACCGCCTCGTACTGGTCGGCCCAGCTGGGCACAATCGCCCGAATCGAAACGCCGGACGATCAGACCGTGAAGGTTGAACTCGAAACGCCCCACCCCGCATTCTTGCCCGCGCTCGCGCATATCAGCGCCGCGATCCTACCGATTCAAGAGCTGAAAGCAGGGGGATTCGATCCCGCTAAGGAAATGCTTGGCTCCGGGCCTTTCATGGTCAAGGGGCACAAACAGGACGAAAGCTGGTCGCTCGTGCGCAACCCTCACTATTGGGGCCAGAACCTCCCGGTCGCCGACGAGCTCGAAGCTTTGATCATACCCGACGATTCTGCGCGCATCGCCGCTCTGCGAGACGGGAGGATAGATTTTACGACATTCGAGAATCCGGACATCGCGAAGATGCTAGGCAGCGCTACCAATATCGCGGTCCTGCCACAAAAAACGACGAACTACTTTCGCATCGATGTCAACGCCCTGAGTCCAAAGTCCGCGTTCAACGACAAGCGCGTTCGTCAAGCGATGAATTTGGCGCTCGACCGCGACGCGATCAACAATCTGGTCTTTGCCGGCTCAACCTCCGTCGACTATCCCGTCCCGGCGGCTTTTGGCAAGAGCGCCTGCAAGTCGACGCCAACCTACGCCTTGTCGCGGGACCAGCGACTTGAGCAAGCCAAAGCGTTGCTGAAGGAAGCAGGCAATGAGCATCCAAGGGCCACGCTGCTCGCTACCTCGGCCGACCCTGTGTTCGCTATGATCGCCCAGGTCGCGCAGCAGAGTCTTGCGGACGCCGGGTTCGAGGTTCAGATCCAACAACCGCCAATGGCTGAATATTTGAAGAAGGTTTTCACCGACGGAGATTTTGATTTGGCTATCTCCTGGCTCGCTGGCTACACCGACCCATCGATGGTGATCGCCTGGTGGAACCCCAAATTTGCCCTTTGGAACCAAGTTTTCCAGCAAGACTTCCCGGGTCTCGATAATGTGCTCGACCAGATTAAGACGATGCAGGACGGTCCGGACCGTGACGCCAAGCTAGACGAGGCTTGCAAACTGATTGACGACGGTGCGAACCTGCTGGCTTTGGTCAGCAAGGTGGATTACGTCGCCTATCGGTCCGACCGCGTCAAGTTAAAGCTGCCCGCGCGCTCTGGGTCGTCCAACACCTTCGAATACGTGGCGGAATTCGAGCCGCTGCACTGAGGAGGCAAAGGGAGAGCGAACCAAGCCTCGCCTTTCTACGAGGATTCCAACGGTAATCGCGAATGCGACTCTTGGTCTACATTCTTTCGAAGTTGGTAGGCGCCTTCGTCACAATGCTGGGTGTTTCGGCCCTCGTCTTCTTCAGCCTGCGATTCATTCCCGGCGGATATGCGGATATTTTGCTCGGTCCGTTCGTGACCCCCGCCACGCGGGAAGTGATTGAACGGCGCTACGGCCTCGACCAACCGCTGTTTGCCCAGTTCGTTCGTTGGCTGGTCTCGTTACTGCACAAAGATTTCGGAACGTCGATGGTAACGCAACAACCCGTGATCGACGAGTTCATGCGGCGCGCGCCCGTCACCCTCGAACTGGCCTCGCTGGCGATGGCGCTGGCGCTCGCAATCGGGCTGCCGCTCGGCGTCGCTGCGGGCGCCGCACCGCGTGGACGAAGGCGTGATGGGTTGGCGCGCGTAGTCGGCGCGCTCGGCGCTAGCGTGCCAGATTTCGTACTTGGCACGACGCTAATACTCATTTTCTCGGTTTGGTCGTTATGGCTGCGCGTTGGCGGCTACTCTCCTTTCACGCAGGATCCAATTCTCAACCTTCGGACCATGCTGCTTCCGGCGATAACTCTCGCGGTATTTGGCGGCGCATTGATTCTGCGGACTACCCGCGACGCCGTGCTGCGGGTGATGACGGAAGGGTACATTACCGCCGCAGTCGCGCGCGGGGGACGTCCGACGGAAATCGTCCTTCGTCACGTGCTGCGAAACGCCTCGATCCCGGTCGTCACCGTAGTGACGACGTATTTCGGTTTCCTGATGGGCGGAGCTGTCGTCGTGGAGGTGCTCTTCTCGATCCCCGGCGTTGGTCTCTACGTCTACAATGGTTTGCAAAATCGGGACTATGCAATCGTCGAGGCGGGCGTGCTTCTAGCAGCCTTCGTGTTCGTCGGCGTCAACATGCTGGCGGATGTGCTTTACGCCGTCATCGACCCCCGCATCGGCGCTGGCGTCTCGCGATGAACGCGCGCGAAAACGTCAACGATGCATGGGCGATGCTGTGGCGCAGAGACCGCTTGTCGGCGATTGGCCTTGTCTTGCTGGCGACCCTAATCCTTTTGGGACTATTAGGCCCTTACCTGCCGCTGGGCGACGCGACCAAGATAGCCGTCGGCCCACGCTTGACGCCGCCGTCATGGCGCTTTCCGTTTGGAACAGACGAACTCGGA
>Ga0209530_1001345_pt1 | contig 11436 bp, 10 predicted proteins | sample BlaSpr_A8_Ref_O1_FD_187987 | JGI IMG/M metagenome (GOLD analysis project Ga0209530, IMG submission 187987) | Forest soil microbial communities from Thunder Bay, Ontario, Canada - Black Spruce, Ontario site 2_A8_Ref_O1 (SPAdes) (version 2) | ecosystem: Environmental > Terrestrial > Soil > Boreal...
GACGCCATTACATTCTCAACGGCGAAAAAATGTGGATCACCAACGCCGGCTTCGCGGATCTGTTCACCGTCTTCGCCAAGGTTGATGGCGAGAAGTTCACCGCGTTTCTGGTCGAGAAATCTTTTCCTGGATTTTCCATTGGCGCGGAAGAACACAAAATGGGCATTCGCGGATCATCCACCTGCCCCATCATTCTGAACGACTGCAAAGTCCCCGCCGAGAACCTGCTCGGCGAAATTGGCAAGGGCCACATCATCGCCTTCAATATTCTGAACGTTGGACGTTTCAAGCTGGGTGCGATGTCGGTTGGGGGAGCGCGCGTGTCGCTCGAGAGCGCCGTTGGTTACGCTAAGCAGCGCAAGGCGTTCGGCAAAGTCATCGCGGATTTCGGTCTGGTCCGCGAAAAGCTTGCCAACATGGCGGTGGGCGTCTACACCGGCGAAGCGATGGTCTATCGCACCGTCGGCATGATGGACGTTGCCCTCTCCGAAGTCGATAAGGCCAGTCCCGACGCTGCGAAAGAAACCCGCAAGGCCATCGAAGAATATGCCGTTGAGTGCTCCATTATCAAAGTCTGGGGCTCGGAGATGGTCGGCAATGTCGTCGATGAGACGGTGCAGATCTTCGGCGGTTACGGCTTCGTCGAAGAGTATTCTGCCGAACGGTCTTACCGCGACGCCCGCATCAACCGCATCTTCGAAGGCACCAACGAAATCAATCGGCTCATCATCACTGGCTTTCTGCTGAAGCGCGCCATGTCCGGCCAGTTGGCTCTCATGCCCGCAATCAAGAAATTGATGGATGAAGTTTTATCCGGACCTTCGGTTGGGGAAGAACTTGAAGGGCCGCTAGCCGAAGAACGCAAACTGGTGTCATCGGCCAAGAAACTGGGCTTGTTCGTCGCAGGCGCAGCCACGCAGAAATACATGCAGGCGATTCAGGATCAGCAGGAAGTCATGGGAGCGATCGCCGATATAGTCATCGAGACTTACGCCATGGAATCCGCTGTGTTGCGTGCACAAAAGATCGCGGAAAACAAGGGCGAAAGCGCCGCTTCCCTTCCCATTGCCATGACTCGTGTCTATCTCTCGCAGGCGATGGAGAAGATTGAAGCCGCGGCTAAGAAAGTAATCGCCGCCGTAGCCGACGGTGACATGCTGCGCACCCAATTGGCGATTCTGCGCCGGCTGGCCAAGCATGAGCCATTCAACACGATTGAGTTGCGGCAGCAGATCGCGCAGAAGGTGATCGAGCGGGGGAAGTACACGCTGGCGTAGAACTTTTACCAACGCTGGCCGTTGCGGATTGTCATCCCGACCGTAGCTTCTCATTCCCAAAGGAGATAAGAAGCGGAGTGGAGGGACCCGCTGTTTCAGACTGAGCACAGCAACCCTGTGGACAGCCCAACAGTATGCCTCGACGCACATACGCAGCGATCGTACACAAGGAAGGTGACCTCTACGTCGCCGAATGCTCCGAAGTGGGTACCGTGAGCCAAGGCGAGACCGTCGGAGAAGCAATGGCCAATTTGCGGGAAGCCACGGAGTTGTATTTGGAGGAATTCCAGTAGACGGAGCTATCGTTTCGGCGGTCGAGGGCGCCCGCGCCACACAGAGTCACGCTGTCTTCAGCTTTTCCATCACGCTCTGGATCAGCTCCTTCGCATCGCCTAAATTCTTCATCACCATCTGGATATCCATCACCGGCTTGCCCGGCCAGCGCTGGCTTTGGCAGTAGACGCCGTGTTGTCCGACCAGCGCCATGGCGTCGGTAATCATATCCATGGTCACGGCCAGGCGTCCGCGAGGCACGCCCATCATGGTTTCGTAGTGTTCCAGCTCTTCCTGTTTCTCGTCGAATACCGGCATGCTGAGATTGTAACCCTCTCGAGCGTGGCGCATAATTATGACGCTTTGCTGTCCAATGCATGGGTTCCTACGTCAAAGGTTCTTAGGCCTTTCACGGCTGCTGCGGCCCATTACAAACTGTCATCCCGACCGGAGCCTCTCATTCCCGAAGGGGATGAGAGGCGGGTGGAGGGACGTGCTGTTTTCGCGCGGACTACAGCAATCCTGAAAACGCTCCAGCAATTGGCACTCGGCTTTTGGCCGCGGAGGCTCGGCCATCATATGAATCGCGTGGCCCTGACGTCTGGCATCAAATTGCGAAATACTTCAAAGGAGAAACTTATGCGCAAACAAATTGTATTTCTGATTTCGCTGTTGCTCGCATTCACCGTGCTTGCCTCGTGCCAGGAAGGCAGCAAGCGTCCCAGCCCGCCGGCGCAGGCGCAATGCAAGTTTTCAGATGGCAAGACCCTCACCGTGAACTATTCCAGCCCCCGCGCCAAGGGCCGCAAAATTTTCGGGGATCTCGTGCCCTACGGCGAAGTCTGGCGGACTGGCGCCAATGAAGCGACCACATTCGTCCCCACTACCAACGTGAGTGTCGGCGGCAAAGACGTCCCCGCGGGCAACTATACGATCTTTACAGTCCCCAACGCCGACAAGTGGACGCTGATCATCAACAAAACAACTGGCGAGTGGGGCATTCCCTACAAGTACGAAGCCAACGAATTAGCGCGCGTGGACATGAAAGTTTCGCCTACGCCGTCACAGGTCGAGAACTTTACTATTGCATTGTCCTCGATGGGCAGCAGTTGCACAATGACGGTAAGCTGGGAAAACACGCAAGCTTCCGTGGACATCAGCGAGAAAAAATAGCGAAGGCAAAACCTCTCGTCGCCTGCACACACGCCCTCCGCTGTAGAGACGTAGCCAGCTGCGTCTCTACCCCAAGGATGGCCTAGGCCGCCGGTTTCCAGCGCAGGATCGGCCTGCGCGCCGCTGCCGTCTCATCCAGACGCGACACGCGTGTAGTGTGAGGCGCAGCCAGCACCATTTGCGGATCCTCTTCCACCTCTTCCGCGATCGACTTCATCGCGTCGATGAACAAATCCATCTCTTCTTTCGATTCGCTCTCGGTCGGTTCGATCATAAGAGCGCCGGGCACGATCAGCGGAAATGCGGTCGTGTAAGGATGGAAACCGTAATCGATCAGCCGCTTCGCGATGTCCATAGTCTTGACACCTTTTTTCGCCTGCACCTTATCGCTGAAAACTACTTCGTGCATGGTAGGCGTGGAGTAAGGCAGGTCATAGACGCCTTCAAGGCCTTTGCGAATGTAGTTGGCGTTCAACACTGCGTCTTCCGTGGTCTGGCGCAAACCGTCGGGGCCGTTGGCTAGGGTGTAAGCCAGCGCGCGAACAAACATCCCGAAGTTGCCATAAAAAGCTCGCACTCGTCCGACCGACTGCGGCCGGTCGTATTCGAAGCCTAGCGTGCCGTCGGACTTAGTAATGACCACTGGAGTCGGCAGGAACGGTTCAAGTATTTTCTTGATGGCCACGGGCCCCGATCCGGGCCCCCCACCACCGTGCGGCGTCGAAAATGTTTTATGCAAATTCAAGTGCATCAAATCGACACCGAAGTCGCCAGGACGCACTTTGCCGACCAGCGCGTTCATGTTCGCGCCGTCCATATAGAGTAGGCCACCCTTAGCGTGCATGATGTCGGCGATCTTGTGAATCTCCTGCTCAAAAACGCCCAGCGTATTGGGATTGGTCAGCATCAGCGCAGCGACTTCTTCGTTCATCTGCGACGCAAGCGCAGCAACGTCGACCATGCCCCGCGCGTCCGATTTCAGATTTTCCACCGCATAACCGACCATGGCTGCCGTTGCAGGATTGGTACCGTGCGCCGAGTCGGGAATCAGAATCTTCTTGCGCGGCGCGCCCTTTGACTGATGGTAGGCGCGCACCATGAGCAGGCCCGTCAACTCGCCGTGGGCGCCGGCGGCGGGCTGCAAGGTGATTGCATCCATGCCGGTGATTTCGATCAGGCACTCGCTGAGGGTTTGCAATATCCGCAACGCTCCCTGCGAAACTTTTTCCGGCTGATAAGGATGCCCATTGGCCAATCCGTCCAAACGCGAAACAACTTCGTTGACTCGCGGGTTGTACTTCATCGTGCAAGAGCCCAGCGGATACATGCCGAGATCGATGGCATAATTCCAAGTCGACAACCGGGTGAAGTGCCGAATGATTTCGATTTCGCTGACCTCGGGCATGTTGCCCAGGTCTTTTCTTTCGCTAGACCCCAAGAGCGTGGCCGTATCCACCTCGGGCACATCCAGCGGAGGCAGCTTCCATGCGGCTTTGCCCGGTGAGGATTTCTCGAAGATCAGGCCCTCATTCTGATTGACGTGCTGGGTGGCTTTGCGAATCGTGGGCTTCACCGCACCACCTCCTGAACATCAGCGCGTTCTTTGGCGGATTTCGCGGAGCGCTCACTCTGAGCTAGCGTCCCGACCACGGCATCAATCGCGGCACGCGTGGTCAACTCGGTACAACACCAGAGCGCGGCGTTGCCGAGTTCGGGATAAAATTTCTTCAGCGGAAAGCCGCCGACAATCTTGTCTCCCAAAAGCCGGGAGTTGATTGCGTGGGGATCCTCGCCGGTCTGCACAACGAACTCGTTGAACCGAGGCGCTCCGGAAAACAGAACTTTCGCATGTTTGCCGAACTGCTGCGCGGCGTAAGCGGCCTTCGCCAAATTCTGTTTCGCCAACTCCCGCAGGCCGACCTTGCCGTAAATCGTCATAAAGATGTTCGCCATCAGCGCTATCAAAGCCTGGTTGGTGCATATATTCGACGTCGCCTTCTCACGCCGGATGTGTTGCTCGCGCGTTGCTAAAGTAAGCACGAAACCGCGCTTGCCATTTCTGTCCGTAGTCTGTCCAACCAGGCGTCCTGGCATCTGCCGAACGAATTGCTCGCGTGTGGCGATGACGCCGCAGTACGGTCCACCGAAGCCGAGAGGCACGCCAAAGGATTGCGCTTCCATGGCCACGATATCGGCTTGCCGCGGTGGTTCGACGATGCCAAGCGATATCGCTTCCGCAATCGAAACCACGAGCAAGGCACCATGTTTGTGCGCGATGTCAGCGATCGCGGCCACATCTTCAATCGTGCCGAAAAAATTCGGCGACTGAATCAGAACGCAGGCTGTGTCGGCTGTGATGGACTTGTCCAGTTGGTTCAAATCCACACGCGCATTGTCTGCGAATGGCACCGTGACCAGCGGCATGCCTTGGTGATGCGCATAGGTCGCCAAAACTTCTCGATACTCCGGATGCACACTGCGCGCGATCGCGACCGAATGCCGTCCAGTCAGCCGAGCCGCCATCATCACGCCTTCGGCCGCCGCCGTCGATCCGTCATACATGCTCGCGTTGGCGACTTCCATGCCGGTTAGTTCGCACATCATGGTTTGGAATTCGAAGATGGACTGCAGCGTGCCCTGCGAAATTTCGGCTTGATAGGGGGTGTAGGCGGTGAGAAATTCTCCGCGTGAAATCAGCGAATCGATAATCACCGGGCGGTAATGATAGTACGCGCCGGCGCCGAGAAAAGTTACGTAACCGTCGCCATTCTCTCGCGCACGCTCGCGAAACCAGTCCACGATTTCGGATTCGGCCATCTGGCGCGGGACTTTGAGATCGCGATTGAGGCGGTACTCGGCCGGAATGGGCGCGAACAAGTCATCGATGGAACGCGCGCCAATGGCCTTTAACATGGCTTCGCGGTCGGCGGGAGATTTCGGCAGATATCGCATAGGAAATAAATTAGATGTTGCTGGAGTTCAATTCGATTGCGGACTCACCACAGAGACACAGAGTCACAGAGAAGTTCCTTTGTGTCTTCTTTACTTTTCTCTGACTCTGCGGTGACTCGGGGGCCGGCAATTTTCTATCCGCCTTCTTCCGCGACGAACTTCTCATAGTCAGCGGCAGATAGCAGGCCATTCAACTCATTCGGATCCTTGAGCGTGAGCTTCAGCATCCAGGAGGCGTGCGCGTCTTTATTGATCTTCTCCGGGGCCGTCGCCAGCTCGCCATTCACCTCAGTCACGGTGCCTGAAGCGGGAGCGTAAAGATCGGAGACCGCTTTGACGGACTCGACCGAGCCGAACGTTTTGCGCGCGGTTATTTCAGTGCCGGGCTTAGGCAGATCAACGAATACGATGTCGCCCAGCGACTCCTGCGCATGATCCGTTATGCCGATGGTGGCAGTCTTGCCGTCGCTTTTGATCCACTCGTGCTCTTTGGTGTATTTGAAATCTGTTGGATAAGGCATGATTTTAGTTTCTTGCTCCTGGCTCTGGGCTTCTGGCTTCCCGCCGTGACGAATCGTCTTTCGCCCCGCTGGGGCTTATCTATCGGACGCTCTTCCCACGGCTTACGCCGTGGGCTGCACTCTTCCGCCGCTTCGCGGCTAAAGCCTGACTTCAACTTCAGGACTTACGGCATACTTGAAGGTATACCCTGATACGAATCGGACGTGAACGCCTGCGCCTACCCCTGCTTCTTGGGGCGCTTGTAAAACGGTATTGGCACGACCTTTGCTTTGACGCCCTGGCTGCGGCATTCGACTTTTACATGCGATCCCACATTCGCGAATTCGGGTGGCACATAGGCCAGCGCAATATTCTTTTTCAAAAATGGCGCATAGGATCCACTGGTGACGTAGCCGATCTCGCGTCCGCTGTCATCGAAAACTTTGTAGCCATCGCGGGCAATTCCGCGCTCGATCATCTCGAGTCCAATCAAGGTTCGCTTCAGGCCGGCGGCCTTCGCTTTTTCCAGCGCGGCGCGGCCGATGAAGTCCGGCTTCTCCATTTTGCAGAAACGATCGAGGCCGGCTTCCCACACATTGATCGTATCTGAAATTTCGTGTCCGTAGAGCGACAGTGCGCCTTCGAGCCGCAGAGTGTTGCGCGCCCCGAGGCCGCAGGGGATCACGCCGAATTCTTTGCCTGCTTCGAGCACCTGATTCCAAACCATCGCGCTGGTAGTTTCGTCGGCAGGAACGTAGATTTCGAATCCGTCTTCGGCGGTATAGCCGGTGCGCGCGATGAGAGTATTTTTAAGCCCGCAGACTGTCCCGCGCGTTACCCAATAAAACTTTACCGCGGAAAGATTCGCGTCGGTGAGCTTCTGCAGCAGGTTCACGCCCTTGGGACCCTGAATCGCGATCTGGGTAAAGTCGTCAGAGAGATTTTCGACTTTGCAGGCGAACTGGCGCGTATTGTCGCGCACCCAGTTAAAATCTTTCTCTCGCGTTCCCGCGTTAATCACTAACAGATAATCGTCTTCACCCAAACGGTGGACGATCACGTCGTCGACAAACGTGCCCTGCGGATAGAGCAGCGCCGAATACTGCGCCTGTCCGATTGCGAGCCGCGAGGCATCGTTCATAGAAATGTGCTGAACCGCCTTCAACGCCTCGGGGCCTTGCAGGCGAATGTCGCCCATGTGCGACACGTCGAAGATGCCCACGCCATTGCGCACCGCGTTGTGCTCGGCAATAATGCCGCCGGCCGACGGGTATTCGACCGGCATGTCCCAGCCATTGAAGTCGACCATCTTCGCGCCCGTCTGGCGATGGACGGCATTGAGCGCGGTCTTGCGAATCGTCGGCGTGGTCGCTGAAACTGCGGACAAAGGTCCCTCGATCAGAGTAGTGGGTGATGCTGAAACCTCTTACCCTAACATGGGTGTGGCGGGAGCATCAACCTGGGATGCTCTAAACCTTTTCCACGTCGTTAGGCGGGGTCTCGGACGATTCGCCCCATTTACTCTCGAGCACAGTTTGTGGCCGGTCGGGACGAGAGTTCGTGGCGGATGTGTCTGTGGGCGTTAAAAGTCGAGTGCAGAGATCCTTCGTTGGGAGTGTTCCCGGGCGAACGACTCCGCGTCCCTCAGGACGTCTCAGCGTCCGGCTCGGGCGGTGTGGGACTTTGCTGGTTTGGCGCGGAGAAGGTGCCAGGCTTCACGGTAGCGTCCGTATTTCGAGGTCTTGCGGTGGGGCGAGAGGCAGAGCATGTCCTTATCTTGGAATGCGGAGGCGGGCAGGATGTACCAGGCGTCTGCCGGAATTACGTAGGCGGCGACGAAGTCGATCTGGTCGGCGCGATAGGGTTGGGTTGAGGCACATGGCAAATATAGGAGCCGAAGCGCATGTACTTCGTGGATTTGACCTGCACGCGCAGGAAATGGCCATGATGCTCGATGGCAAAGTCAAAGCGCGCGGAATCGCCATAAGGCTTGGCGACACACAATCCGTGCGCGGCGGCTCGCGCCATGAAACACATCTCCGCCCACTCGCCCCGCTGCTTGCGGTTTTTGATATTTATTCCTCGGTTTGTCATGTAGTGATTTCCTGGGAAACGCTGGTTGTGTCCGGATGCGGCCAATAAAAAACGCGACCCCCAGGGTCGCGGCTTAGCTAATCGATATGTTTGTATTATATCAGATTGAAATAGGTAAACCCGCCAACTTTTGGACTTTATATTTCCCATGTAGACATGGGGATGGGTGCAATCGCGTAATTTCTGCCTATTGACAAGAATTAAGCGTTCTTGCTGTTGGTGTTGGCCTAGCCGACCGAGGAAGGTGGATTCGGCAGAGGCCTCGGTATTAAAATAAGTGGGCCGCGTTCACGGCAAGTGTAATCTTAGTTTTTAGGCAATAAACAAAACCAGCAAAATTCTGCAAGCGAACAGCCGGCCTTGAGCATACGGTGAGTAGGACGCGTCTTCAATCTCGGTCCTGTCGAAGCCGGACGGCATAAAAGGCAACCAAGGAGAGCAAAATGAAATCTACGCAAACCAAACCTAGCATCGTTTTCTGTCACGGGCTCTGGGCGGACGGCTCGTGCTTTAGCAAGGTGATCCCAACACTTCAGGCAGAAGGTCACCAAGTGATCGCCGCCCAGTACGCGCTCAACACAACCGCGGACGACATCGCCAGCGTAAAAAGCGCTCTGGGGCGGGTCAAGAGCCCGGCCATCCTCGTCGGGCACTCTTACGGTGGAAGCGTCATCACGGGTGCCGGAACCGACGACCGCGTTGCGGGACTGGTCTACATCGCCGCGCTCGCTCCGGATGCCGACGAGACATCGCAGACACAACTGTCCAAGTTTCCGACGACGGACGTTTTCTCGTTCATTGAAGTCGCGGACGGACGGATCTGGCTGCGTCAGGAAGGCATCGACACTTTCGCAGGCGATTTGTCCGATCAGGAAAAGAAACTGGTTTGGGCGACTCAGTGCGTGCCGGTTGCCGATCTGTTCAATGCGAAAGTCGGAGGAACGGCTTGGAAATCGAAGCCAAGTTGGTACATCGTCGCCAAGAACGACCGTACCGTTCCCCCCGATCTCGAACGCTTCTATGCTAAGCGGATGGGCGCCACTACGACGGAGGTCGCCAGCAGCCACGTTGTCATGCTCTCTCACCCGGACGTGGTGATCGATGTAATCCGGGCGGCCGCAGAAGGAGTACAGAAAGCAACGGAGGCGGCATAAAGCGGGTCGAGGATTCTTTTGGCCGGCGGACGGCTGCTTCGGCTGAAGTCTTGGGATCCCGGCGGAAAACAGCAGGTCCCTCCACTGCGCATCTCATCCCTTCGGGATGAGATGCTCCGGTCGGGATGACAACTTGTGGTGATGCATCTGTGATCATCAAGAATCTGGTGCAGGGATCCTGCGTTGGGAGTGGTTCGCGAGCGAACGACTCCGTGTCCTCAGGATGATAATCGATGCTCGTCGTGGGCGAGAAAACCGTGGGAATCAGGCCTCCGCAGGAGTAAGATTGATACTTGGGAGGTAGTGCGGCATGACCATTGATGAGCGCTTGGACCGGCTAACGGAACGGCATGAAGCCTTGGCGCAAAGCCTGGAACTTCTGCACGCCAGCACTCAGGATTTACGCGAAAGCGTGATGGCCCACGACCGCTATGTGTCGACTCTCATGTCTGCCGCTACCAAGTTGCTGGAGACAGCGACGAATCACGAGCGGCGGCTTACACGGCTCGAAGGTTCCTCTCAGGCTTGAATTCGAATCTGAACCGTTGAAATTCCTTGCGGTTTTTTCCAAGGGGGCGGTCAACCGTTGGATTTTGCTTCCGTTTTTCTCCCTAAATCTTTTGTTCTTTCTGGCTGAAGCCTGGGATCCCGGCGGAAAACAGCAGGTCCCTCCACTCCGGTCGGGATGACAACTTGTGGCCGGTGGGATGACATTTGTTGGTGGATGTCTCTGTGATCATTAAGAATCTGGTGCAGGGATCCTTCGTTGGGAGTCGTTCGCGAGCGAACGACTCTGCTTCCTCAGGATGACAATCCCGGCCGAGACCCAGGTCCGCGTCCACAGAATGGGCGCGAAACCTGGGGCACCAATCGTGAGATTTATTCTTCCTTTAGCGGCAAGGGTTGAACGATGATGGCCTGCGGGCTGTTGATCGTGTAGGGCGAACCCGGAGCTTCTTCGTGTCCCGTCGGCGTGATAGTAAAAACGAACAGCTTGCCCGTACTCTGACTGATGGCATAAAGATGGTTGTTGTTGTCCCAGAACATCTGATCGATAGGATCGGGAGTCAACAGGCCGGTGTAATGTGTGATTGGGCTGGCTCCGTTGAAATGGAAGATTTGCAGGCCCTCTTGCCCGGCGATTGCCAGCAGCTTGCCGGATGGCGACATCTTCAAATCATTTGGGTCTGAAATCAAGGTCGCAGGCATATTCGAGTGCGTGTTGGTTGTGTTCAGGTTCCCCATTGCGTCAGCGGTATAGGACGCCAACTGCAGCGGCCCCGCCGCGCAGCCCGGAGGATCGGCGGGTTGCATGGTAAAGGCCACGTGATCAGTCGGATCCGCGGCGGCCAGAGCGGGAATATAGCCGCGCACCCCTTTGGGCGGAGGCGGAAGGTTGTATTTGACGCTGAATCCGTTGAGCAAGCCGTTTGTCTTCCGCTCGAATCCATAGATCAGGTAATACATGCAGGCCGAATCCTCAGCCGTGTAGGCGTACACGTTATTTCCGATGAAGGAAGCGGCATTGTAGGAACCCGGAAATGCGCCCGTATTGTCCATGCCGAGATATTTCAACCCTCCCGTAGCTTTTACCACTGCGTAGGAGGCATAGACGGTGTTGGCGCAGGCGTTGCTGCCATTGAATTCCATGACGTACAAGGTTGCGCCAGTGTGATCAAAAAAGATTGGGCCCGCGGAACCACAGCCGTAGTCGTTCTTCTGGTAATTGGTCGATGCGGCGTAGGTGAGCGCTCCATCGGATTCGATTTTGAAGGCATCGATGTCGGGCTTTGATGTATTCGCCGACATTAGATATTTCCCGTTCACCGCCATGGAGTAAACGTTTTCTGGGAAGGGTGAGCCGGCCACCGGGGATAGGCTTCCGTCCGACGCCGCGCGATAAGCGACGATTTCGTTGGTTTTGCTGTTTGCGGGAGTGTTAGCGACGTATACATAAGCGACAGAGGAACTGCTGGGTTCCGCCTGGGTATGTTCGTCTGTCGAGGTAAGTT
>Ga0209530_1001349_pt1 | contig 11384 bp, 10 predicted proteins | sample BlaSpr_A8_Ref_O1_FD_187987 | JGI IMG/M metagenome (GOLD analysis project Ga0209530, IMG submission 187987) | Forest soil microbial communities from Thunder Bay, Ontario, Canada - Black Spruce, Ontario site 2_A8_Ref_O1 (SPAdes) (version 2) | ecosystem: Environmental > Terrestrial > Soil > Boreal...
CGGCCTCTGCCGTACCAAGATTCAAACGACGTCACGAGCGGTACCACCCACACATTTTCCCCCCGGTACGGAGTGGCGAAGCAACCCCATGACTTCCGCCTAAATCCTGGACGGACGGCTCCACAGGCCGTTCTGAGTTGGAAGCGGTGCGGACAGGGCTGTCAGGTTCCGGGTGCCCTGTCCGGGCGACCACTAAATCTGGTCGGGGCGGGTTGTGGGAGGCCCCTGGCCATCCTGAGGCCGCTGGCCATGCCTGGCTAGCTATGCGGTGGGTCCCGTACGCTGGGCGGTCATCACGGCCTCGCCGGCGTCGGTGCGGTAGTAGAGGACGGACCGGCCGGCCCGGCGGCGCTGGATCAGGCTGGCGGCCAGCAGGATCTTCAGGTGGCGGCCTACTGATCCCAGGCACTGGCCGGTCAGCGCGACGAGCTGCGTGGTGCTCTTGGGGGCGTCGAGATGCGTCAGTACGGTTGCGCGCCCCGGTCCGAGCAGTGCGCTCAGCGCCGCCGGTGCCATAGCCTCCCGGGCCTGCTGGGCCAGCACGCCCGAGCACGGATAGCAGATCGCATACCGGTCCGGCACGTCCCAGGCCGTCCAGCCCGCGCGGGGCGTGACCGGGACGAAGAACAGCCGAGCGCCGGATATGTCCCGCGGCGGGTAATCATGGATGTTGATCTGCAGGCGGCCGTTCCCCAGCCAGCGCATGCCGGGACGCATGTCGTCCAATGCTGCGGCCCAGCCGTGCTGGCTGAGCTTGGCGGTCCGCGCCACGATATCGGCTTCGAGAATGCGGCGGCGGCGCTGCCAGTACGGCAGGACGGTCTCCTGCCATACCCAGTCCAGCAGGCTGGCGGCGAGCAGCGGCAGGTCGCCCCGGTTCAGCGCGTCGGGGACGGGGCCCCGCAGCGCCTGCCTCACGTCGTCCAGCGCCGCAGCGGGGCTGGTCCGGCGCACCGCCGCCAGTTCGCTGGCGATGTCCGCATCGTCCTCGCCGGCGGGCGGTGGCGTGACGAAGTCGGCGGTCCAGTTCGGCCGGAGCAAGGCTGGCACCAGGAGCGCGGTCACCGGGTCGTCGGCGAGCCGGGCGCGGTAGGCCGGCCGGTGCTCGCTGAGCCAGGCCAGCCCGGTCGGGTAGCCGGACCGTGACTCGTGCAGCGTCCGGAGGCAGGCGATGGACTCGGCGAGCGGGGAGATCACGAACCGGCCGGTCGCCAGCGTGTCCGCACTGACCTGCCACCAGCCCATATGTTTCGCCCCCTTGCGAAACATTAGCTGCTGCTAGGGGTGGCTGGCCACACTCGCCTGATGCACACCTACCGGGAACTGTTCCGCTCGCCGGAATTCACGCCGCTGTTTCTTACGTCGGCCGGCCAGGTAGCCGGCAGTACGGTGAGCGGGCTCGCGCTCGGGACGCTCGTGTACGCGGCGACCGGCTCGCCGCTGCTTTCGGCGCTGTCCATGTTCGGCCCGTCGCTGGCCCAGCTCATCGGTGCCACGACGCTGCTGTCGGCGGCTGACCGGCTGCCACCGCGCGCCGCGCTGACCGGGACGAGCCTGCTGTTCGGCGTGAGCACCGCCGCGCTTGCCATCCCTGGCCTGCCGGTGTGGGCAGCGTTCGTCATCGTGGGCGTCCAGGGGCTGGTTAACTCGCTGGTCGGCGGGGTCCGGTACGGCTTGCTCAACGAGATTCTCCCGCAGGAGGATTACCTGCTCGGGCGGTCCGTGCTCAACATGTCGGTCGGGATCATGCAGATCTGCGGGTTCGCAGCCGGCGGGCTGCTGATCGCGACGCTGTCCGTGCGCGGGGCGCTGCTGGCAGGCGCCGTGCTGTATCTCGCCGGGACCGTCATAGCCCGGCTTGGCCTGCGCCTGCGTCCGCCGCGGACCGCGGGGCGACCGAGCATCAAGCAGACATGGCACACGAACGCGCTGCTGCTTGGCGGCCGGACGCGAAGCTATGTCTACCTGGCGCTGTGGGTGCCGAACGGCCTGATCGTCGGCTGCGAGTCGCTGTTCGTGGCTTACTCGCCCCGGCACGCCGGGCTGCTGTTCGCGTCCGCCGCGGCCGGGATGCTGGCCGGCGACACGCTCGCCGGGAGATTCGTGCCCGCTCGCTGGCGACGGCGCCTCGGCGCCCCGATGCGGTTCCTGCTCGCCGCCCCGTACCTGGTGTTCGCGCTGCACCCGGCGCTGCCGGCCGCGGCAGCCGCCATCGCGCTGGCTTCGGTCGGCTACTGCGCCAGCCTGCTACTGCAAGAGCGGCTCATGGAGCTGACGCCATCCTTGCTCAGCGGGCACGCGCTCGGCCTGCAAGGGTCCGGAATGCTCGCCATGCAGGGCGTAGGCGCCGCCATCGCGGGCGCGATCGCGCAGCAGACGGCACCCGCGACGGCGATGACGGTGATGGCCGCCATGTCGGTCGCGGTCACGCTGGCGCTGGCGCCAGGGCTGCGGCTGGGCAGCCGGACCGATCCCGAGTCGTCAGCGCCCGTGGCCTCCGGTAAGTCCCTTGACCCTCAAAGCTAATAGGAATAGCTTTAAGTTAAGCAAATTAACCGGAGGTTTGACATGAGCACCCAGTACCTCGAGGTCGGCGGCGGGCGCATCGCGTACGAGCTGACCGGACCCGAGCGGGGCGCGCTGGTGGTCCTCGTGCACGGGACCGGCGATACCCGCAAGACCTACCGTTTCCTCGCTCCCGCGCTGGCGGCGGCCGGATACCGCGTCGCGGCGATGGACGTACGCGGATACGGCGAGTCGACGGCGGCGTGGCCCGACTACCTGGCCGCTTCGGTGGGTGCCGACGTGGTGGCGCTGATCCGCCGCCTCGGCAGGCCGGCCATTGTCATCGGGCACTCGATTGCCTGCGCCTCGGCCGTGTGGGCGGCCGCGGCGGCGCCCGCCGACGTCCGTGCCGTGGTGCAGATCAGCACGTCGTCCGGTGACGCCTCGCTCAACGTGATGATGCGGGGGGCGGCAAGGCTGGTCGCGACGCGAGCCGCGTTCTGGGGCATGTACTACAAGTCGCTGTTCCCGACGGCGAAGCCCGCCGACCTCGGCCCGTATGTCAAGGAGCTGACCGGAGGCCTTTGTCAGCGTGGCCGGCTCGCGCCGCTGCGCGGTCAGATCGCGGAGATGCTTGCCGGGGTGCACGCACCTTTCGCGGACGTGGCCTGCCCGAACCTGATCGTCATGGGCAGCAAGGACAAGGACGTGCCCGACCCGGCGGGCGAGGCCGGCGCGGTCGCGGAGCGGCTGGCCGGCCCGGCCACCGTAACGATCGTTCCCGACGCGGGCCACTACGTGCACGCCGAGATGCCGGATGCCACGGCCGCCGCCGTCCTTTCCTTCCTTGCCTCCGTGACGGCACGGACCGAGGCCTGAGGGCCGTGCCGAGAGCCGGACTGCCGCCAGAGGCGGCGGCGGACACGGCGGCTGGCCTGGTCGACGCCAGCGGGCCCGGCACAGTCCGGCGAGCAGCATGCCAATGGCGCCAACGGGTCCGCTCGGCCGTCCCGCGAGCCCGGTTCAGCGATGCCGTTGGCGCCGTTGGCACGCTGACGGCTCCGTGAAGATCCCTGACGCTTGCCAGCAGCACACCGGTGGCCCGGGTCACTGCCGCGGCGAGCCCTTGAGCGGGCTGCCGGACAGCTGCAGCCGCAGGCCGCTGTGCGGAAGTGGCGTTAGGCGTTAGGCGTGAGGCCGGGCGCAGGTTGCGGCATCGACTGGGTTGACTGTGAGATCACCTGGTCAGTACTATTCAACGGACCGAGTAATCGATTACTGGAGGCAGCATGGTGGCTGGCTTGTCCCGGCTGACCAGCGCGCAATCCCGCAGTATCTCGCCAGAGAACCCCACCGGTGCCAGGGGGCAGGCCGCGCGGGCAGCGGAGGGCGTCGCTTCCGCGGCCGCACGCGATCTGGGGCAGGGGTGGAAGGTCAGTCCCTACCTGAATGTCGCGGCGGGAGCCGTTGTCGAGCTGGCGGATATAGCCGGGCCGGGAGTCATCCGGCACATCTGGCTGACCCCGGCTGGCGCCGCGTGGCGAATGCTTGTCATACGTGTCTACTGGGATGACCAGGCGCAGCCATCGATTGAATGCCCGCTCGGTGATTTCTTTGCCGCCGGCTGGGGGGGATTCTCCTGGAGCGGGCATGCGCAGGTGTCCTCCATCCCCGTGTGCGTTAACCCTGGCAGCGCGCTCAACAGCTTCTGGGAGATGCCCTTCCGTGGCCGGTGCCGTATTACGCTGGAGAACTTGTCAGACGGTGAAGCCAGAATCTACTACCAGGTCAATTATGAGCTGTCCGAGGTGCCGGACGACGCCGCGTACTTTCACGCCCAGTTCCGGCGGAGCAATCCGCTGGCCTACAAGACCGACCACGTGATCCTGGACGCGGTGGCCGGTGCCGGGCACTATGTCGGCACGTACGTGGCCTGGGGTTCCAACAGCAACGGCTGGTGGGGCGAGGGCGAGGTCAAGTTTTACCTCGACGGTGACGACGAGTGGCCCACAATCGCCAGCACCGGCACCGAGGACTATTTCCTTGGCTCCTACAATTTCTGGGTGAAGGGCGCTTACCAGGCCTTCACTACTCCGTACTCAGGCCTGCCGCATGTCATCATTCCCGATGGCAGCGACGTCAACGTGACACAGAGCAGGTTCGGGATGTACCGATGGCATCTCACCGATCCCGTGCGCTTCAGTTCGGAGCTTCGGGTCACTTTGCAGGCACTAGGCTGGCGGTCTGGAGGCCGTTACCTGCCGTTGCAGGATGACATATCTAGCGTGGCCTTCTGGTACCAGACACTGCCCACCGGACCTTTTCCGGCGCTGCCGGACGCCGATGGACTGGAGATCATTTAGGGGAGACATGCCACGGCATGGGGAGACAGGCCCGCGACCGGTCCGCATAAAGGACGTGGCTGAGCGGGCGTCAGTCTCAGTAGCGACAGTTTCCCGGGTGCTCAACGCGGACCCGAAGGTCGATCCGGATTACCGCGAACGTGTACGCGTAGCGGTGGCCGAGCTTGGCTACCGGCCGAACAGGCTGGCCCGCAACCTGCGCCGCCAGCAGATGGAGGCGCTGGGCATCGTGGTGCCCGACATCGAGAACCCGCACTTCGCCGAGGTCGTGCGGGTCATCGAGGGCGTCGCCATCAAGCTCGGTTACCGCGTCCTGGTCTGCAACACCGATGAGGATGCGGAACGCCAGGCGGCGTGCCTGCGGATGCTGGCCGACGAGCGGGTCAGCGGCATCGTGCTGTCCCCGTCGGACCCGGACGGCAGCATCGATCAGCTGCGGGACCTGGGCATCCCGGTGGTCACCATTGACCGTGCTCTCACCCACGCGGAGACCGACCTGATCGTGGCCGACAACGTGCCGGCGGTCCGCACCGCTACCAGGCGGCTGATCGACGCCGGGCACCGGCGGATCGCATTCGTCGGCGGCCGGTCCGACGTCGAGACCGGCAGTGAACGGCAGGAAGGCTATGTGGCCGCGGTCGAGTCCGCGGGGCTGAGCCGGATCCTGGCGAGCGGCGGATTCCGGCGGGACGCCGCACGGGAGGCGGTGACCGGGCTGTTGCGGGCGCCGGATCCGCCTACCGCGCTGATCGTGGCGAACAACCTGATGACGCTCGGCGCGATGCAGGCCGTCCGGCAGTGCGGCCTGCGGGTGCCTGACGACATCGCCATCATCGCCGTCGACAATCCGGACTGGGCCGAGCTCCTCGACCCGCCGCTTACCGTGCTTGCCCAGCCGATCCGGGCCATGGCCACCCAGGCCGCGGAGCTGCTGATCCGCCGGATCAGCGGGGAGGATTTCGAGCCGGTCCGCCAGACCTACCCGCTGGACCTGATTATCCGCCGCTCCTGCGGCACGTTACCGCTACCCCCAGAGGAAGGTGTCCCGTGGCCCGTATCGCAATCGCCACCGCGTCTGACGGCCGTGAGTTCGTTCACGCGGAGGTGAGCCAGTTCGGCCTCGACGTCCAGGCTCGGCTGGCCGCGGCATTGCGTGATCGCGGGCACGAGGTGCTCACCGGGCAGGGGGACCTGAGCTCGAACGCTGAGGCGGTGCGGCTGGGCCGGGAGCTCGCGGCGGCACGGCCCGATCTCACCCTCATCAACTACCCGGTATGGGCCTTCCCGCATTTCTCGCTGCTGTTCGCCAGCCAGGGCAGCGGACCCCTGGCCCTGTTCTCCAACATCGACCCGCAGTACCCGGGCATGGTCGGCATGCTCGCGGCGGGCGGTGGCTTTGACCAAGTCGGCCGCAAGCACAGCCGGACCTGGGGCGACCCGGCCGATCCCGCGGTCATCGGCCGGCTGAGCAAGCTCGCGCTGGCCGCCGGGGTGTCGCAAGGACTGCACGGCTCCACCTTCGGCCGGATCGGGGGGCGGCCCATGGGCATGTACACCACGGTGGCCAACACCGATCAGTGGATGGCGCAGTTCGGCATCGACATCGAGGACATCGACCAGTACGAGCTGGTCCGGCGCGGCTCGGCGGTCGCCCCCGCGATCACCAGGGCGGCCCGGCTCTGGCTGGAGAAGCACGCGGCCGGCGTGCACTACGACGGCGCGAAGCTGACGCCGGAACTGCTCGAGCGGCAGATCGGTGTCTATTACGCGGTGCGCGAGCTCGCCGCGGAATGGAAGCTGGACTTCTGCGGGATCAAGGGCCAGCCGGAGATGACCAATAGCTGGTGCACGATGGACATCGCCGAGGCGTTCCTCAACGACCCCTACGACTGGGACGGGCCGAAGGAAACCCTGGTCTGCTCCACCGAGTCTGACATGGACGCCGCGCTGACCATGCAGATAATGAAGGGCCTGTCCGGCACGCCGGTGCTGTTCGCCGACGTCCGGCACTACGAGGCCTCGCTCGACGTATGGGACCTGTGCAACTCCGGCCAGCACGCGACCTGGTTCGCGGCGCGCAGCGACGACCCGGCGGAGAACATGGCGCGGGTCAACCTGTACCCCGAGGTGCTGTACTTCCCGGCCGGCGGCGCGTCCGTCCAGCACATCGCCGCACCGGGGGAGATGACCTTCGCCCGGCTGACCCGCGCGTCGGGACGCTACCGCATGCACCTGCTGCGCGGTGAGTTCCGGGAGTTCGACGCTGCGACCACCGAGCGGCTCGCCAGGCAGTCCACCTTCGAGTGGCCGCACGCCTTCGCCCGCTACAACGCCAGCGCCGCCGAGTTCCTCGCCCGGTTCAGCGCCAACCACATCCACGCCGTCCCCGGCGACTACACGGAAGAACTCCGCCTGGTCTGCGGCAACCTGGATATCGACGTCGACTTCATCGGGGTATAGGCGAGCCGATAGCGGTGAGGTACATGTCGGTGAGGTTCGCGGATTCCCCGGACTCGGAGCGGGCGGTCGCGGTCAGCGCGTTCGACGCGCGCTTCGGTGGGATGGAGCGGGTTCTGTGGTGCCTGTCGGTTAGTTCGCGTGCCGCACTGCTGGCTGGGGAGAGCTCGCCTGTGCTGGAGTCCCTGGTCCGGACGATCAAGAGCTGGTGGGGAGTGCAAGGGCGTCCGCTCGGAGACGAAGGCTCAGATGGCCAGGGCTCTGGCAGAGTCGATGACCTGGTCGCTGGACCAATTTGAGGCGGCGCCGGAATACACACCGGACGGTGCCAGGTGCGCGTGTGAACGCGTCGCAGATCTTGTCAGCTGTAGCATGGCGCTGGGTGTGGCCCGACGTGAGTACTCGCTGGCCTCCAAGGTCTTGCACTGGCTGATGCCCTGGCAGGCGCCTGTCTACGACAGTTTCGTCCGGGTCGCAGTCGCCTTCCCGGCATCATGGGATCATCCAGAGGCATACCGCAAGGTCACGGCAGAGGTCTTTGCGATGGCCGACGTGGTTGCCGGGGATGCCCCCTTGATCGGCTCCTTCGAGCCGAGGTCGCCCCTGCGCGCGCTTGACAAGCTCGCATACTTCCGCGCCTGGGAGACGTCGTCAGCGACGATATCGGCATGCTTGGCTTCCAGCGTGCGCCGTCCAAGAACCAATTGCCTGGCGATTGCCCACGTCAGATCCACGCCTGCCTGCGAGATGGTGAGAGGTGGGCGTCTGCGGTACCTGTAAATGGGAGAGAATGTCACCTGCCCGGTATTTGTGTCTTCTGGCCACTCACTTTCCATCAGCTGTATGCAGCCGATTGTGTCGATCGGGGCGTAGGCGCTCTCGCTCGGCGGTGGCAGCTATCGGCAGATCCGCTTGCCCCGGCCGACCGGGAAACGTGACCTCTGACGGAGTGGTCCCGGCGCTGACAGCAGGCCGCCGTACGCCGGCCATGTCCCATCCGGCGGCATCGCCGGCCGCCTCCCGGCGCGTGCTTGCCCGGTGCCTGCGATCGGTCTAGCGTGGGCCGCAGGGCAGGACCCTCCAGGCCATCAGAGAGGAAGGCCGCCATGCGACGGTCAGCGATTATCGCAGCAGCGGCGGTTCTCAGCGCGGGCATCGCCATCGCGGCAGGATTGCTCACCGCGGCGCCGGCGTCCGCGCGGGGAGCAGCCCCTGCCTCATCGCCGGGGCCTTCGCCGAACTTCGGCTGCTACTACCAGAACCAGAACATAGGGGCCGGCGAGACGGTCTGGCTCACCGACGGTGGCGGAAGCACCGTCGGCTATGCCTCCTGCAGCGTGAACGACGTGCTGGACGTCTATTACTGGCCGGCCTGAGGCTACAACGGCCGTACCGCGCGGATGGTCCGCGCTCACGCCGGGCTGGGCCGTGCCCTGGAGAGTCGGCCTCGCGGCTGCGCTTCCTCGCTGGACGACTTGAGCCGTACCGCGCGAACGCGTTCAGGCGCGGCCGGTGCCGACGGCCAGGGGTGCGGGCCAAGCGGCGGGGTCGGCCGGATCGGGCGGTGCGGTGCGGCAGATGAGGTAATGGCGCGGGGTGATGGCCGCGGGGTGGCGGGCGAGGGCGGCCATGCAGCGGGCGTGTGCCTGTTGCGGCGTGCGGGCGGTGTCTGTGGCGGTCAGGTGGGCGACCAGCGGGCTGGCGCCGGCTGAGGCGAAGACATGGGCCACCGCGGGCGCGAGGGCGTCATCCACGAGGCGCTGCACGTCGGCTACGTCGACCCAGCAGTGATCGACCAGGATCCGGCCCGGGATGCCGGCGAGGGGTTCCAGCCCGATGATCTCGGGCATCCGGCCCCCGGGCACGTCACCGTGCGCGGCGGCCACCAGCAGGCGTTCGACGGCTAGCAGCACCGACTCCAGTTCAGCCCGCGGTACCAGGGCGCCCCACATGTCCAGCCGCAGGCCGCCATCGATCTGGTTGAGACGGAACTGGGTCTGCTTTCCGCCGAATGGCATCGGGCGCCACCTCAACACGGTCCGGGCAAGCGCGACGTCGATGTCCTCCGGCTGGAACCCGACGCCCGCGGTAAGCCCGGACCACGATTCAGGGACGAGGCTGTTGAACAACGGGTCGTAGGTGAAGCTCAGGCCCCGTTCGTGCTTGATCAGTTCGTCCATGGCGGCCTGCTTGGCTCCGTCGTACCTGGCGTGCCGGCTCGCCTCTGCCGCCCTCAGCCAGGTGTGGCCGACCAACTCGTCGAAACTTCTTCCGCCGATCTCGACGGTGGCGCAGGAGGACCCGTTCAGGGAGCCGACGTAGTTCGCCAGATGGCGCTCGAAACGGTTGCTGGACAATAGGGGGAACACCAGCTCCGGGTAGCTGACGCGGCGGGCGACCACGGCACAGATGGCCGCGAGCACGACGCTGGACCGGCTGGTCCGGGTCCGCGCCGCCGCCCGCCGCACGGCCATCGCCGCGGCCGGCGACGACAGCTCCACCGCCGGCGACTCGCCGCTGACCTGGGCGCCCGGCAAAGCGTACAGGCAGTGGGGGATCCGCCACGACTGCTCCCGCTGGTAGTCCAGTGCCGCCTCGGCCCGGCGCCGCTCGGCCGGCGTCGCCTCCAGCTGGGCCTGGTCCAGCGGCTGATGACCGGGTCGCCTGGCCTGACGTCGCGCGGGACCGCCGAGCATGCCGGCGAAGTCGCGCTTGACGATCTCGATCGCGCCGTGGTCCATGGTCAGGTGCGTGAACCGTGCGGCGCACGCGATGACCCGGGCGCCCGTGCCGGGAGCGATGGCCACCGCCACGCGCTCTGTCCGCCGTCCCGGATCGGGGGACTGGCGCAGCCACTGGACGAGCGCCTCGGCTACCGCGGGGTGATCCTGTGGTCCCCATTGTCCCTCGCCGAGGGAGCAGACTTCCAGCAGTTGGACGCCGGCCACCGCGACCCGCTGGCGCGGCTGCTCACCGGGCACATAGGTGGTGCGCAGGCTCTCGTGCCGAGCGAATAGCACCGCGATCACCTCGGCCACGTCGTCGACGGACACCACCGCCGGCACCGGGAGCTCGGTGCACAGGATCCCGTAAGGGTGGCCGGGTAGCCGGCTCAGCCACATGTACACATTGCCCTGGCCCAGGGTGAGTGGTCCCTCGCCACCCCGGTCCCCGGTGAACTCGACCGGGATCAACCGCATCGGGGTCAGCTGCACGCGGCGCCGCCGACGCTGACCTGTTTCGGTGCTCATCGCCGGTCAGCCGAGCAGCTCGCGCAACGTGCCGGCCGGTTGCCCGTCCGCGCCGCATTAGTGCGTCCGGAAAACGGTGGTCGGCACGGCAATGGCCGGCGGCCAGCCGAAGACGTCGGCCGGCCTGGTGTACGGCGATGCCCGCCAGCCCCGCACGCCGTCCTGGCTGACCCGCCACACGCGCACCGAGCGCGCTGCGATCTTGGGTGCCACGTCCCGCGTGCCGTGCTCACTTTGCCTCCTCGGGTTCGTAGAACGGGTACATGCCTCCGTGACCCATCTGCCGCCTGGTTAATCCGAACGTAGGTGGCCCGCAGGCCCGAACACTTACCCTGAGTTGCGGGAATACTCTGGTCGAGTGAGTCTTTACGGTAGTTCCCGGCGCGAAGTCGCGGAATTCGCCCTGGGTAAGGGCGCCCTGGGTCCCGGCCATCACTGCGGCAGCTGAACTCCCGATGAGGCGGTCCCCGGCAGCCGACAGCGTGGCAGCAGATCATGCGGGCCTTCCACAGCCGGACCCGAGGTCCGCGAACACGACGGCGGCAAAGGCGGAGCCGTCACGCCGCCCGCGATCGGCTATGCCAGTAACGGTCCGCCATCCCTGGTCCAACTCGCGCGCAAAATATCCGCCGTTATGTACCGCTTACTGGAAGATGAACCACATAGGCGTGACGGACGCATATCCGGTCAATCGGGAGCACGCTGTGGCTCGGTCAGTGGTGTTATGAGAGTTCGACCGACCGCACGCACGCCGGATCGGTGGGCCTCCGGAGGTCCGGCTCGGCTGCGGCAGCCTGTATGGCTATCG
>Ga0209530_1001351_pt1 | contig 11361 bp, 14 predicted proteins | sample BlaSpr_A8_Ref_O1_FD_187987 | JGI IMG/M metagenome (GOLD analysis project Ga0209530, IMG submission 187987) | Forest soil microbial communities from Thunder Bay, Ontario, Canada - Black Spruce, Ontario site 2_A8_Ref_O1 (SPAdes) (version 2) | ecosystem: Environmental > Terrestrial > Soil > Boreal...
AAAGAGATCGTGTCGCGCACGTGGGCACATGAGAACAACATCATGGGCTCGAACGAAAACGCATACAAAGTCGCGCAAGACCGCATGCTGCGCGGCGGCGAACGCCGACGCTAGGAGAAAACATGGAAGAACAAGTAAAAGTCCTGGGTAACTTCTCGATCAACATGCCAGGCCCGAATGGCGCCTCGTTGTCGATCAGCGGCTATGTGTACGACGGTGAATCGAAAGAATCCCTCGATGACCGTATCGACACGTGCCGCGAAGTGCTGACGCGTCAGCAGCAAGCACTGGAAGTACCGGTACTGGAAGAAAAGCTCGCGCAGTTGGAGCGCACGAAGCTGCAAATTCAGGAAGCGTACGCCGACTTGCTGGAAAAGAGCAAACGCAAGACGCTCGCCAGCGCGGAAGCGCCGCACCTGAAGAACTACCCGATGCAGATCAAGCATATCGATGAAGAGATCGAGAAGGGCCGCACGAAGATCGCTTCCGTCAAGAAGGCCGCTTAATGGCGTACCTCCAAAGTCAACAGATTGTTGCTCTCGCGTGCCAGATCGCCAAGTGTCCGGGCTTTCTGGCTCAGGGCGGGCAATTCCTGAACATGACTTTGGAGGACTTGTGGTTGCACCGTGACCTGAAGATCAACCGGGTTACGGAGTTCATTACGGTGCAGGCGAATCTGTACGGGCCGTTCACGCTCCCGCAGAACTACCAGCGCACCTACGATCTGTTCTTTGAGCAGAACAACCTGCCGTACTTCCTGAACCCGATCAGCACTCAGGAATACGATCAGGAGTTCAAGGATCCCTCGATCGCGAACTACCCCTACGAATTCATGACGATCCTATACGACGAGGACACCGCGCTTGCGCAGGTTCCCCCGTCCGCAGGACAGCTTTTCATCTATCCGCAGTCCAGCGGACAGATCGTGCTCACGCACCGCTACATGGTGAAGCAACCGGACATCACGACCCCGGAAGCATCCAGCGTTATCCCGTGGTTCCCCGATCAGGATTATCTGATCACGGCCACCGCAGCGCGTTTGATGCAAATCACCGACGACGCGCGCCGCCCCGAATTCCTGAAAGAGATGGACGCCATGCTGCGCCTCCAAATCATCATGGAAGGCGACGAGCAGCAAGTGGTCAAGAGCGTCAAGCTCGACCCCCGTAGGTTCCACTCGAACCGCACGCTAAAACCGACGAAAATCACCGACTAGGAGACGTTGTGCCGATACGCAACGGTGTTCCAGTCCGTTTCACCCCTAAGGGATTATCCGACGCCTACGACGCGACAGACGCGTTCCAGGGGGCGTGCGCGCTTCTCACGAACGTCGTTTTCGATCAGGCTAACCCGGAAGTGGTCGTAAGCCGTCCGGGCGTGGGCTCTCCGGTCACCTCGTTCGCGGGATTCACTGCCCCTACTTTCGTCTCCGTCTTCACGGTCATCGGCACGATCGTCTACGGGATGGTGAGCACTGGGCGCAACCCCGGCCACGATGAGCCCTTCGCTTACGACCTGATCGCGAACGCCTTCATCACGATCAGCGGCGTGCTCTCGACCAACGTTCCAACTTCGCCGGCCACTTCAGGCCCTTGGACGCCGCCCACGATGGCGGTGGTCAGCACCTACATTCTGATCACGCATCCGGGCTTTAGCGGCGCGGGCGCGAACTTCTTTGGCGCGATCAACATCGCGAATCCCGCCGCGCCGGTTTGGAGTTCGCAAAACCTCGCTACGAACCCGCTTCCGAGTGTTCCGACCACGGTCGCGAACTTCAATAACCGCGCGTGGTTCTCATGCGCGAACGTGCTGTACTTTAGTGACGTGCTTGTACCCTTCACGCGCACGAACGCCACGAACTCCGTCACCTTGGGCGATACGACGCCGATCACCGCGCAGTCCGGGCTTCCGATTCAGACGATCTCTGCTGGCGTGATCGGCGGATTGATCGCGTTCAAAGGCTCCAGCATCTGGCAGATCACGGGCGATATCACTGAGAACAACCTCGCGTTGAGCTACATCACGCTCACCACGGGTTGCAGTTCCGAGCGTAGCGTGGTGCAAGGGCCATTCGGGATCTTCTTCATCGGCGTGGACGCGCCGTACATCCTGAACTTCCTCGGCGTGCTCTCCCCGCTTTCGCACTCGCCGGGGCAAGACGGCTCCGCCGACGTGCAGGTTCCGTTCCAGAACTCGACCCAGTTTTCCCGTATCGCGGCTTCTTTCTCGGGGAACATTTTCAGGGTTTGCGTTCCGACCACGTTGTCCGGTGTGTCGCAAACGAATGATTACTGGTTCGATATCCGGCGCAAGCGCTGGACCGGCCCGCACACCTTCCCCTACGACGAGATTTCGCAATTCGGGACAAGCTTCGTGCTGTCTGGAATCGGAAGCGGCGCTGCGCTCTTTGTGAGTCAAAGCCTCCCGAACGCGAACAGCACGTACGCGGACAACGGTACGCAGATCGTGAGCCACATGAAGTCGTCGTCGTTTCCGAAGACCGGGCGCATGGCGCAAGTGCAAGTGGTCGAATCGACGCAGGAACTTTCGTCTTCAGGCTCGGCGGTTCAATACTCGATCACCGGATACGACGACCAGAACAACACGCTTGGCTCGACCATCATCACCACGGCGCCCTCGGGCTTCGTGTGGGGTAGCGGGGTATTGTGGGGCAGTGGCGCGAAGTGGTCTTCGGCGCAACGCATCCCCCACGTCTACAACATCCCCTGGGCCGCGCCGCTTGTGTTCCAAAAGATGGCACTCGACATCCAGGCGACTTCCTCCAACAGCTTGTCCATCGGGACGTTCTTCGCCCGGTATCAGGACACCGGATACACGAATCAGGGATAAGCAATGACTATTATCAGCACGCTACCGAACAACATCCAGGACGGGCAAGTTGCCGACGCGGCCCCCGTCATGGCGAACTTCAACGCGATCGTGAACGAGGTGAACGCGAACGCGGCCCCGCTTGGTTACACGCCTCTTGGAACGCTTCTCAGTATTCAGTTCCTTGTGGCTACGGGCGTTTATACCCCGAACCCGGCGGCAACCAAGATCCTCGCGATCCTCCAAGGCCCTGGCGGCGGCGGCGCAGGCGCGACAGCTACGGCATCGAACTCCGTCTCGGCAGCGGGCAGCGGCGGCGCAGGCGGGCGCGCGTTTGCCATCATCACGTCAGGCTTCAGCGGGCAGACCGCTACCTTGCCGGCAGGCGGCGCGGGCGGCTCCAACGGGGGCAGCGGCGCGGCAGGAGGCAGCGCGACATTCATGGGCTTGACCGCCAACGGCGGGTTGGGCGGCGGAGTCGCAACCAGCGCGACGGCGTTCGGTGACGGCGGCATTGGAGGCTCGGCTTCAGGTGGGTCGCTGAACACTCAAGGCGCGCAGGGCGGATGGACGGATGCAGTGCTTTCAGTTGGCCTCTACCACACGACTCCAGGGGCTAACTCGGAATATGGCGCAGGCGGCGCGATTGTCGCGGCGGGCTCAAATGGGTCAAGCGCTACAGGGTTTGGCGCCGGCGGCGGGGGCACCACGAATGGTCCTTCGGCGGCGGGGGGTCTTGTAGGGGGCAATGGGTCCGGCTCATTGCTCATAATTTACGAATATTCATAAACCGGAAACGAGGATGGAAAATAGATCGCTCAGTGAGGAAGAAGTTCGAATTGTCGTCAGAACACTCACAGACGGGGACGTTAAAGCCATCGTTGACGAACTGGAACGGCGCGCAACTCAACGCTTCCAGTTGAACATCGGCAAAGGCGTGTTATCGCTGGTTTGGAAGTCGCTTTTTTATCTTATCCTATGGCTTGCGGCATACGGTGCCGCGGGCGGTTTTCGCAAGTTCTTTAACTAGGAGCAATCCATGTTTGCAGCACTCGAAGCAGAATTCAACGCCATCGTGAACGATGCCCGGTCGGTCGGCGAAAAGCTGGAAGCCCTCGTTGGCCTCCATTCAAAGAGCGCAGAACTTGAAGCGCTCGCTACGCCGCTGGCGACGGTCATCGAAGACGCCAGCAAGGCAACCGCGACCAAGGTCACGGAGATCCTCACGATGGTAGGCAAGCTGTGAACTACTCGGCGGCAGGGCTTGCCCTGACAGAAGCTTCCGAGGGGTGCGAGCTTACCGCGTATCAGGATTCGGCGGGCGTCTGGACGATCGGCTACGGCCACACTGCCGACGTGTACCCTGGCGACACTTGCACCCAACAACAAGCATCGGCATGGCTAGCGGAGGACACGCAATGGGCGGCGACGGCAGTTAGTCAATACGTGACCGCGCCTCTTACTCAAGGTGAGTTCGACGCGCTGGTAGATTTCACGTTCAACTTGGGCGTGGGCAGTCTGGTGCATTCCACTTTGTTACGTCTGCTAAACTCGCTCGACTACATGGGTGCGGCGGCGGAGTTTCCGAAGTGGAACATGGCAGGCGGGCGCGTTCTACCGGGGCTGGTTACCCGGCGCGCGGCGGAACAGGCAATGTTTTTAGAGGGCCAAAATGGCACTTGATCCGATCTCGGCGGGGCTTGACCTCGCAAGCACTATCGTCAACAAGATCTGGCCGGACAAGTCGCAGCAGGAGCAGCAGCAACTCGCCGCCGTGCTCGCGATGGTGCAAGGTCAAATGGCGATCGACCAAGCCGAAGCTTCAAGCACCGATCCGCTGCAACACTGGCGCGGGGGCTTGGGCTGGGTTTGCGTGATGGGGTACTTCTGGAACTTCGTAGGCCAGCCTTTGACGAACGCGGTAGCGGTAGCAATGAACCATCCTCTTGCGCTTCCCGGTTTGGATATCGGCCCGCTCGCCACGCTCACCCTCGGCATGCTCGGCTTGGGCGGTTTGCACGTCGCGGCTCAAATGAAAGGCGGTTCATGAACCATCTGGTAAAAATCGCTCAGGGTGTAGACACCGCGCCGTTGCTCTTGGAGATCGCGCGCCAGCCTAATCTGTGGAACCGGCACTCGGTGCGCAAGACCGCGCCCGATACGCCGCATGCCGCGATGGATGATATCTGGCTCCGGTATAACGACGATAAGCCGTTCAAGGAATCGGGTGACTACTCGAAGTTCAACGACGAGCACGACGCCAAGTTTTACCCTGAATGGTTCGCGCTCCCCAGTGCGCGCCCGATCGTCTACAACCTGATGGCGCGCGTTTCGGCGGTGCGCCTGGGCGGCGTGATGATCACGCGCATACCCGCTGGCGGCAAGATCGAACCGCATGCGGACAAGGGCTGGCACGCGACGTATTACAATACGAAACTGTACGTGGTTCTGCAATCGAACCCGCAGTGCGTGAACCGCGTGGAAGACGAGCGCGTTTCGATGGCACCGGGCGAAGTTTGGTACTTCGACAACACGATAGAGCACGAAGTCACGAACGATGGCCCGGATGACCGGATCACCCTGATTGTCTGCTTGCGGTGCGAGCGATGATCAGTTTCCACTCGGCGGGCGGCGTGCTCGCGCGCGAAGAAGCGCTTAAGGCGGGATATGAAGTCGAAAAGCACCAGCACGACTACGACCATCTGAGCGTTTTGTGCACGGGGTCCGCCATTCTGGAAGTGGACGGCGAGATGCAAGTTCTGCACGGCCCGTGCGTGATCGAAGTAAAAGCAGGCAAGAAACACCGAATTCAAGCAATATCCGATATCACATGGTTGTGCATCCACGCGGAAGCCGTTGCCGACCCAGCCACAAAGGAGTAAATCATGCCTTGGGGAGTCGCAGCATCCGTAGCAGGAACGGTTATCTCGTCGGCGCTCGCGCCCAGCCCTTCCAGCGCAGGCACGGGCGCAGGGTCGAACTACTACGACCCGAACAACATGGCGGCGGCGAACAGCCAGTGGGCGAACCAGAACACTGGTTCGTACGATACCTACAACCAGACCTCTCCGTACATTCAGCAGGCCGCGACCAATTCGTTCAACGGAGCGAACACGGCCAACAACATGTACCAGGGTGGCTACCAGAGTGGCGCGAACGCCGCTGGCCAGCAATACAGCCAGCTAGGTTCAAGCCTGGGGGGAGCAGCGCAAGGGCTGATCGGCGCGGGGCAGCAGGTTTTCAACACCGCGATGGACCCGCAGCAAGCGCTGTACAACCAGCAACTTCAGCAAACGCAGGACCAAGCAGGGGCCACGAACTCGATGTACGGGCTCGGGTCTTCCGCCGCCGGCGCGGGCGTCGCGAACCAGGCAACGAACAATTTCAACCTTGACTGGCAGAATCAGCAGTTGCAGCGTCAAACGCAAGGGTTGCAGGCTTACGGTTCGGCTCTCGGACAAGCGAGCCAAGTGGGTGCGCAGGGGGCGGGCTATTCCCTCCAAGGCGGTCAATTACCTTACAACACCGCGCAGACCATCGCCGGGGTTCCGGGGCAGCTTGGCAGCACGTACGCGGGGCAATTGAACACGGGCGTGTACAGCCCTGCCAGCGCGCAGCAGAGCCTCGATTCTAACTACTTGAGCCAAGGCAACTCCGCGATCCAGCAATCGAATACTGGCATGTACAACGCCGCGAACAACCAGGCGAACAACTACGCGTCCGCGGCATCCAACGCCATCGGCGGCTTCGGTTCACAGTCGCAGAACCTTGGAAGCTACTTTGGCGGCGGGGGTTCGACCTACGGGAACAACTACGCGGGCACTGGCAATCAGTACTACAGCGGCGGCGGCAACACTTACGGCTTTACTAGCTAGGGGTCAACATGGCAGGAGAACCGGGCTGGGTCAACGCGTACCCCAATTTCCTGGCGATGCGCGCGGATGAGCAAACGCGGCAGCAGAACCTGTGGGAATTTCAACAGAAGCAGGCCGCAGCACGCCAACAGCAAGCCGCGCAACAGGCGGCGGGAAACGCTTTGCCGCAACTTCTGCAAGGCGGACAGGTGGCCGCGCAGCCGACGCAAGGTCAAATGCCGCCCCCGCCACAGCCTCCGGCCCCCGGTCAGGCTTCAACGCCGATGCAACCCCCGCAAGCCGGACCCGCTGGCGGAGGCATTCCGCCGTTGCCGCAAGGTCCGCAACCCGGTCAGGTGAATCGCCCGCCGATTCCTCCGGGTGGTGTACCGCAAGGTGCGGCGGGGGCAATGCCGCCCCCCGGCGTGCCTCCGTTTAAGCCGATGCCGACCGCGCCGCCTCCGCAACAGGCGGCTGCCCCCGCTGCGATCGCGCCGCCTCCGGCGCAAGCTCCGCAGCAACCTCAAGCGCAGCAGGGCGGACCGCTCACACTGGAAGGCGCAGTTAAAGCGCTCCAAGGGCAAGGGCTGTCCGGCGCGGACTTGATCGCAGGCCTACAGCAATTAACACCGCTCCTGGACGCACAATCGAAGCAGCAGGCTAACCAATTGCAACAGCAGTTCCAGCATGAATTGCAAATAGCGAATTTACAAGAGCGCTACGACGCACTGCACCAGCATTCGCAGGACGCTGCCGCCAGCTTGGCGGAGCGCGCGCAGGCACATCAAGAATCGATAGGCGTGCAACAGCAGTTGCTGGGTCTTCGTGCGGATGCGGTCAAGAGCAAGTTGAAGGACGATCAGGACGCGCTTCTGTCGCCGGAGGACGCTAAGCTCTTGGCGCAACAGTCATTGGCCGGGGACAACTCCGCGCTGACGGGATTGGGGCGCGGCACGCAAGGCGCAAAGAACCTGGTCGCCATCGCGAAACAGAAGCTGGCCCTGGCGAAAGAGCAAAACCTGTCGGGGGCGGATCTCGCGGCTAATACCGCAGCGTTCCAGGGCGAGAAGGCGGCGGCGCGCACGAGCGCGGTTACCGGTGCGAAGATGTCGCAGGCAGCGGATGAGGCAAGCCAACTAGGCGATCAAGCCTTGGCGGTTTCCAGCCAGATCGCGCGCACGAACGCGCCGACGATCAACGCAGGGCTTAACACTCTGCGCGAGCAAAGCGGCGACCCCGCCGTAGCGCAATTCAAGGTGGCTGTGAACGGCTTCAAGAATACATATTCCCGTGCTATCAGCCCTGGGGGCACGCCGACGGTCCACGACAAACAGCACGCGGATGAACTATTTAGCCTCGACCAGTCGCCAGCACAATTCGCTGCGTCAATCGCGCAAGCTAAGCGCGAAATGGCGGTAGCGATCAAGGCGCCAGGAGATGTGCAAGCGCAGCAGCGCGCACGGATCTCCGGCAAGCCCGCGGCAACTCCGGCACCATCTGGCGGGATTCCGGCCGGATGGACGGTAACGGAGCACTGATGCCTACTTTTTCCTTCACCTCGCCCGACGGCAAGAGCTACACGGTTGACGGCCCGGAAGGCGCGACCGAGGAGCAGGCGTTCGGCATTCTCCGGCAGAAGATAGGCGCGGGTAGCGCAACGCCCGCCGCGCCGAAGCCCGAAGAACCGCAGAACATGGCGGCGTTCGTGGGCGGCAACCTATCCAAAGGCGTGGCGGATGTCGCGGGCCTCCCTGTGGATCTCGCGAACTCCGCTATCGAAGGCGCGAAGGGCGTCGCCAATAAGTTCGGCGCGAACCTTGCGGAGACAAAGAATCCGGTCGGCGGTTCTGAGTGGATCAAGCAGAAACTCGCCTCCATCGGTTCGATCAGCAAGAGCGCGGAACCGCGCACCGATACCCAACGCGTTATTGCATCGGGCCTAGAAGCGGCGCCCTCCGCCGTTCTTCCAGGCGGTGGAGCAAAGGCGCTTCCGCGTATCGGCGCGGCGATCGGCGGGGGTGCGGGCGGTGAAGTCGGGCGCCAGATCGGCGGCATACCGGGGCAGATCGCGGGCTCGCTGGTAGGCGGTGGTCTAGGCGGCATGGCCGGCGCGGAGAAGGGTATTCCGAAGCCGCCTAGCGAAGCCGCGCGCGCGTCTCAGGCTTCGGGTATTCCGCTTACGATCGGGCAGGAAACCGGCAACAAGGTGCTGACCGGAACCGAGAACATGCTCCGTGACTTCTTCACGTCAGCCGGTACGGCGCACAAGGATGCCTTGGGCCAAGCGGAAGCGGGCGCGGCCAGCGTGAACCGGTTGGCGGATCAGGTGAAGGGTGCAACGGCGAATCCCGAAGACCTCGGGAATCAGTTGCGCAGTGCGTACAAGAATACGGTATCGAAGCTGGCCGACGTGCGAAGCAAGCAAGCGACAACCGACTACGGTGACGTTCGCAAGATTGCAGGCAACGCGCCAGTCATAAAGTACCAAAACACGCTTGACACGCTTGACAAGATCATCGCGGAAAACAAAAACGTGCCCGCTGGTGACTCCGTCAAAGTGGCGAAGCAGGCGCAATCGATTCGCGACCTACTGGCCGAGCAAGGCACCGCCACGGTGAACGACGCGATGAAGACGCGCAGTGCGTGGGGGAAAGCAGCACAGCGTAGCGGCAATATCTTCACAGATGTTGATCCGAACGCGAATCAGGCGCTAGCCAAGCGGCTTTTCGGCGCGGTGAACGCGGATTTCGACGCGGCAAGCACGGCGAATACCCCGATTGCGCAAGCCCTGAAGAAAGCAAATCAGAACTATGCGAAGGCGTCGCAGTCTATCGATTTCGTTGCGAAGTCCGCCCTTGGGAAACTCCTAGGGGAAGACGTTACCGATGCTATAGGCAGCGGACAGACTGCTTCGACCAAAGCGCCTGAATTGATCGCTAAGCGCTACCTCGACATGCAGCCGAGCCAAGCGCGGTCCGTCACTTCCATCCTCAAGCGCAACGCGCCCGACGCGCTTCAGCAGGCTAAGGCGTTCGTCTTGAAAAACGGCTTGGAGCAAGCGAAGAGCACGGCGCCAGGCACATCCGCCATTTCCTTCGCTAAGTTTCGTAGCGAGATGGATAGGGTTGCGCCCAAGCTGCAAGAAATGGGATTCACGCCTAAAGAGATCGCCGACATCAAAGACATCACTGATACGATGGCGCGCGCCGGGGATAAAACAGGCGTGAATAGCTCCAAAACGACATCTACAGCGCAGGCTACAGGCGTGGTTGGACTTGCAGCAAGCGGGCATGTGATACCCGCCGCAATCGCAGCGGGGGGGCCTTTGCTGATGTCCAAGGCGCTTCTCACCAGTAAAGGGCGTGATCTACTCCGTGCGGCGATGGACAAGACAAACACCAAAGCACAAGCCGCCGCAATCGGTGCGCTTCGGGGACTAGTGCCCGCCGCTAGTCAGAATGCTGGTGCGGGAACACCACCAACAGGACAACTAGCATCGCCCCCTCAATGATGTTGAAAACCATGTCGGGGGTTACCATTGGCGTGCTCCCTGACGCATAAGATTCGTTTGCTGCTGCATTTGTTCGGTCTGTTGCTGCATCTGCCATAATTGTTGCTGCTGAAACTGCTGTTGCTGGGCTTGCTGCATCTGCTCTTGAGCTTCGTACGACCGGCACTGCATATCGCGCGCTGGGTCGTTTGTGTAGGGGCAAAAAGCGCGTGCGGCCAAGGGTGCGGCAAGCAGGAATGCGAGAACTAGTTTCATGGTCATCTCCTCGTTTTGATGGAAGAACTATAGCAGATGCAAAATGAAAATTCTAGTAATTGATGTAGCCAGCAACGCGCTTGACCTCTGCCAACGCTGGCAAGCGGAGGGGCATGAGGTGAAGTGGTACGACAAACCGCGCGCCGACGGCGGCGTTCGCCATGCTGGTGAAGGGCTGGTAGAGAAGATCCGCGACTTTGACGAGCTTCGCAAGAAGTGGATCGGGTGGGCGGATATGATCTACACGCCTGACAATACCTGCTACCTGGATTTGCTGGAACCATACCGCAAGATCGGCTATCCGATCTTCGGATGCAATCTCGAAGCCGTGGAGATGGAACTCGATCGTGAGCACGGGCAGCGCGTCATGGCGGAGTACGGTCTGAAGACTATCCCCGGCAAGACGTTTCACGACTACGATACCGCCACTGCCTATGTGAAGAAGGAAGCCAAGGCGTTCGTGTCCAAGCCTTCGGGCGACGGCGAGCGCGCCATGTCCTACGTTTCGAACAACGCCGCCGATCTCGTCTACATGCTCCAGCGCTGGAAGGGCGTTGACAAGTACCGCAAGGCGGCGAGAGACGAGGGCTTCATTCTCCAGGAGAAGGTGAACGGCGTCGCGGAGATGGCCGTGGGCGGCTGGTTCATTCCGGGCGTGGGCTTCTCGAAAGCGGGATGGGTTGAGAACTTCGAACACAAGTCTCTCTTCGCCGGGGATCTCGGCGTAGCTACCGGGGAGATGGGCACGATCGTGCGCGTCGTGAAGAAGTCCAAGCTGGCGGACCTAGTCCTGAAACCCGTTGCCGATCACCTGCACAAAATAGGCTACATCGGCTACGTTGACGTGGCCACGATCATTGATGACAAGGGCGTGCCTTGGCCCCTGGAGTTCACGATGCGCGACGGATGGCC
>Ga0209530_1001352_pt1 | contig 11349 bp, 13 predicted proteins | sample BlaSpr_A8_Ref_O1_FD_187987 | JGI IMG/M metagenome (GOLD analysis project Ga0209530, IMG submission 187987) | Forest soil microbial communities from Thunder Bay, Ontario, Canada - Black Spruce, Ontario site 2_A8_Ref_O1 (SPAdes) (version 2) | ecosystem: Environmental > Terrestrial > Soil > Boreal...
GTTTCCTGGCGGAGGCAGAATTTTAACACGGAGCCCTCCGCCGAAAGTGGTGAATTCCCGGTTGTGATGCAAAAACGAAGGTCCCTCGCTCCGCTGGGGATGACAGGTTTATTTTGTAATAACTGGTTTAATATTCTTCCATGCGCCATTCCCTCCGCTTTCTGTGGAACGCGACGAAAGGACACCGACTCGCTCCCTGGCGCAGTCCTTATCTTCTGTGGCGCATTGAGACCTATTGCGGCGTCAAGATGACGCAGATCGGATTTATCGAGTTCTGGGAATTTCTATGGCGCGAACGCGCCAGCCTATGGCGATTTCTGAAATGGACTGCCGAGATGGATCGATACGCCCATCCCAAGCCGAAGCTTCAATAGCCTCAGCGCTACGCACCCTTGCCCGCAGCAACTGCGCTACCTAGGAGAATGCTCACCTCTCCGCCCTTGCCCACACCCGTTAGTTGCGCTGCGGCGCCACGATTCGCCGCGATCTCCAGATATCCCATGCTACCAAGGATGCCGATGACCTGGCCCGGAGCTCCCTCAGCATAGGCGTTGTGAATCTCAGTAATCTCTTTGCTGCCGACAACGATCTTGAATCCGCCGGCTGCGGCTCCAAAAAGCATAGGCGCATCAGCGGGAGTGATGTTGGTAACCAAGTTTCCAAAGCGGTCGACTTTCAGCACGACGCCGCGCAACCGGTTCTCGTCTACGGCCTTCGGCTTCGGCGCGTTGAATCGAACAAAATCCGCAATCTCATCGCCGAACTTTAGCGCGTCGACATCCTTGGCCAGGTAGGCTGCAACCGGCGCAAAAATATCCCGGGCATGAAATGTATTGCTCACGGGCTGCAAGAAATAATGGTCGGAGGTGATGTGCCGCACGTGCATGCGGCTTTCCTTGGCATAGACCATTGAAAGTACGCCGTTATCGGGTGCGACAAAGTGATGTTTGTCGCTCGAGGCCAGAATCGGACGCCGCGCAGTGCCCACTCCCGGATCGATCACGACGATATGGACAGTCCGGGTGGGGAAGTAAGAGTAAGCCTGGGAAATGGTGAGTGCGCCATCCAGCACATCGAAGGCCTGCACGGAATGGCAGATATCGACAATCTCCGCATCCGGAACAATGTCCAGAATGACGCCCTTCATAGTTCCAACAAAGTGGTCGTTGCTGCCGAAGTCGGTGGTGAGCGTAATGATCGGACGGTGGGCCAAGGTTCCCTCGCGGTTATTGGGACGCGGAGTATCCCGAAACTTTGAACTTACTTGGTCGTAAGTGCGGAGTCAAGGTACGTCGGTAATTGGCGGCGGCGTAGGGTGAGAGCCGACTAATCAGGGCGCACTTCCGCGATGCCGCAAAGTTCCCGAGTCCGATCGGCCTTAATCCGCCAGGCATGCTGGGTGCGGTGCGGCGGGCTAGTCCGGGCGCTACGGGCGGCATGCCTGAAGGCATGTCCTGATACGAATCTCTTTCAAACTGCGTACGGCGGTAGCTTGTAGTTGAAAATTACAACTAACTTAGAACAACAGACTGGTCCAGCATTAACTACTCAACGTGAATATCGCCCGAGCTGGTATGCACCGTGAGCATTGGCCCACCCCCGCGCACTTTGCCTTCGATTTGCTTGCGAGTCTCCTGCACCCTCCCTTGCACGGTCGTCGTGATCGCGGGGCTTATATCCATCGATCCCGAACTAGTGGAAAGATTCGCATCGAACGCCGCATCCTGCGGCAAACGGACGTGCACATTGCCCGATCCCGTCCGAATCTCCCATCCACTGGACTGTGTCCCTTCAGCAGTAATGTCTCCGCTGCCCGCTTCGGCATGTAATCCTCCGTTCATGCCGTGGACCGTAATATTGCCGGAACCGGTATGCAGATCGATGTCGCCTGGTCCTGTCTCAGTCACCTCAATATCGCCGCTGCCAGCCTCGCCGCGTACCGGTCCTGCAATCTCGTGTGCGCGAACATTCCCCGATCCGGTTTGCAGCCGAATCTCTCCCGCGATCTGAGAGAGCTTTAAGTCCCCGGATCCACTCTGCACATCGAGGTTGCCGTGCGTGCCGGCGATGGTCACATCGCCCGATCCGCTATGGGCGCGAACCGTAGTTTCCGCGGGCACGACGATCTCGTAGTCGACCGAGATGTCGTGCGCGCTCACATAATCAATGCGAATGCTGTTCCCATCCTGCCGCAAGGGAGGATGCTCCTCGATATCCTTTACGTCCGATTGCCGGTTTCCAAATAGCCAATGGTCTCCAACAAAAATCTTTCCGTGAATCGAAACCGACCCCGCTGGCCCGTTCCGCACAATGACGTCGCCGGATCTGGTTTGTACCTCCAGATCGACGGCACCGCTCACCGAAAATGTTTTATCGAACGTCCCTTGCGGGTTCGAAGCGAACGCTGCGCCGGAAAGTAAAAACGATACCAGAGTTAATCTACGGACTACGAGCGAAACTTGCGCTAATCGCCGTGATCTTGAAGCCTGCCAATCGCTCATGTAAGGTCTCCGATACAAGTAGAAGCTGAACGCCCGAATCTAATACTGCTACTGCAGCACGACGTCTTCGCCCTCTTTCAGGCCGCTCAACACTTCGGTCTTTGCGCCATTCGAGATTCCAATGTTAACCGCAACCTTCCGCTCGCCATCTTTGGCCTTGGGATCGGGTACATCCACCGACGCCTTCTTATCCTTGTCGTAAATAATCGCGCCTTCGGGAATCTGTAAGACGTTCTTGTGCTCTTCCAGAATGATCTCCGCATTGGCGGTCATCTCCGCCTTTAACTCGCCACCTGGATTCTGAATCGAAACCCGTACCTCAAATGTGGTGACATTATCTTTCTCCACGCCCATCGGAGAAATCTTGGTCACCTTGCCATTAAAGGTTTTATCTTTGAACGATTCCACCTTGATTCGCGCCGGTTGTCCCAGATACACCTTGCCGATATCGCTTTCATCTACTTTGCCCTTCACATAAACCTCGCTGGTATCGCCCAGCGTCATCACCAGCGTGGCCGAGGATCCCAAGACCAGAATCGAACTCACCGCATCGCCCATCTCCACATCGCGGGACAGCACAATACCATCGATCGGTGAAACGATGTCGGTATAGCTAAGCTGCTCCTCCAACTGTTTTAAGTTCGCCTGATCCTCCGCCACCTGCGCCCGCGACTGTGCGATCTTTGCTTTCAGCACCGTCACCTGAGCCTTGGCGACATTTTGCTTGTTCAGAGACATCTCATAGTTTTTTTCCGCATCGTCCAGAGCCGACGCCGAAACCACGCCATCCTTCGCCATCCCCTCGGCCCGATCATAGGCGCGCTTCAGCAGCGGCACATCCGGACCTTCGGCATCCACCTTGGCGCGCTCGAAGTCGGCCTCCGAACTGCTCAGATTGGCCTCGGCCGCATCCAGCGCCGCGCGCGACTGCGCCACCTGCGCCTCAATCTCCACTTTGTCGAGTTGAGCCAGCAGTTGCCCCTTCTTCACGTTGTCGCCGTAATCCACCAGCAACTTTTTCACAATGCCGCTGGCCTTCGACTTCACTTCAACCTTCGTGATCGGCGTTACCTTGCCAGTGGCCACCACGCTCTTCGCCAGGTCGCCCTTTTCCACCTTGGCCAACTTCGTCGGATCGATCTTCGTCCCGCCACGAGTGGCCGCAAAAACTCCGCCCACAATAAGCAGGACAAGGACTACCACGATGCTCACCCAGATAATCAGTTTCCGACGCTTCTTCTTGTGGGTTGCGCTTCCGTTCACAATTACCTCCTGAAAATGACCGCTGGGAATGCCTTACCTTAAAAAGGTGTATGGATCGCCCTGAGTTCTCATCCTGAGGTCCCGGGGTTTTTGGGCCGAAGGACCTATGCACTCTCTGGTACGCGCCCTGAGTTCTGTTTGTTCCAGAGATTTCAGGCTCCGGATTCTTCCCAAAGCTCGGATTACGAGCGATTAGACCTTTCTCAACCTAAAATGGTAGCGCATCCCGAGGGAATTCATCAGGTTTTCGGGCGATGATGCAATTTGGAATAAAAAGTCGAGCTTAGCTGCAATTTGGGTAGCGAAGGCAAAACCAAGGTCCCTCGCTTCGGCTCGGGATGACCGTACCAACGCTCGACGGACAGCCGTGGGGCGGCTGTCCCTTTATAGACATTCTGGCAAGAGTTTTCCAATGCTAAAATGGCCCATCCATGCTCGCCTTCGTGCTGCTCCGGGTGCTGCTCATCCTTCTCCTGGTAGCGGCGAATGCGTTTTTCGCCGCCGCGGAGTTTGCCCTGGTCAGCGTGCGTGACACCCGTATTCAACAGCTTATCTCTTCCGGCCGCATCGGAGCCCGCATCGTCCAGCGCCTGCACCAACATCTCGACGAAGTCGTCAACGGGGTGCAACTCGGAATCACCATGGTCAGCCTCACACTGGGATGGATCGGCGAGCCCATGGTCGCGCAGCTCGTAGGATCACTGCATTTTGTTCAGGAAATTCCGCATGCCGCCGTCTACGCTCACGCCATCGCCATCGTTATCGCATTCGGCCTGATCACCTATCTTCACGTGCTTCTTGGCGAACTTGTTCCCAAAACTCTCGCGCTGCAGCGGGCCGAACAGATTGCATTGGCCGTGGCCGCGCCGATGGAAGCATTCCTCACGGTAACGCGCCCCTTACTCTTCGTCATGCGCCGTTCCGGAGGCCTTGTCCTGCGCACTTTCGGCGCCCATGAAACCCGCCGGGGCGGCGCCATTCACTCCCCTGACGAACTTAAGCTCATCGTCACCGCCAGCCGCCAGTTCGGGCAAATCCCCGAGTCGCAGGAGGAAATGATCCACAATGCGATTGAGCTGGATAACATCACCGTCCGCGAAATCATGGTGGCCCGTCCCGATATTTTTTCCCTGCCGTCCGATCTCATGCTCGATGAAGCCCTGAACCGCGTGGTGGAAGGGCAACACTCCCGCATCCCGGTTTACGATCCGCAAAGCGGGCCGGAACATATTGTGGGAGTACTGTATTACAAGGAGCTGGTCCGTTGGGTTCGGCTTCGGCTGATCAATCTTGGCCAGCCTCTCGCCATGCGCATCTCGCGTATGCAGATCGGCCACATCATGCACGACATGCTGGTCGTGCCTGAAACCAAGGTCCTGTCGGAGCTATTAGACGAATTCAAGCAGCGCCGCCGTCACCTTGCTGTGGTGGTCGACGAATTCGGTTCAACCGCCGGAGTCATCACGGTTGAAGACATCCTCGAACAGCTGGTTGGCGACATCGAAGACGAATTCGATGTGTCTCCCCCTCAACCGGAGTTCGCCGACGAATCCGTCGTTGTGCTGGACGGCTCGGTCAACATTCTCGACCTTGAGACACAGCACGGCCTGTGCCTGCCTCGCGACGCGGGCTTCGAAACTCTGGCGGGATTCGTGCTGGCGCGGCTGCAACGCATACCTTACCTCGGGGAGTCCTTTGAGTATGAAGGCCATCGATACACCGTCGCAGAAATGGAAGGCCATCGCATCGCAAGAGTGAAGATCGAAAAACTGGAGGGCGCAGACAATAAGGCTGGCAGCGCCAAGCAGGCGGGAGACTAAGCACAGGAAGCTCTCATCAATGAAGCGATGACACTCAAACGGAAATTCGGCGTCGCTGCAATTGCGCTGCTGGCAGTGAGCGTCGTCTGTTGGTTTACAGTCGGGAACTTTCGCTCTCTGGTTTATTTCGCGCTGCGAGGAACATATTTGGCAGTTCACCCTGTTCCGCCTCTTTGCAAGGCGAGGGCAGCGGAGTTCATGACCAAGGTCGAACTTATACAGCGAGACGCGAAGAGTTCGCTTAAAGTTGGGGCGAGGAAAGGTGATGTAGTCCGATTCTTCGCGTCCGAGAACGTCCCTCTCACCTTCGACAACGCAGGGCGAGGCTACGAGGCTACCGGGACGCTTTACTTCAAGGGATTAGCGGCGTGCGAAAGCCTTGCGTGCGGCGACGATTCTGCACTGATCGGCCTGCGCGTCAAAGTAGACGCAGATGGAACCGTACTGTCGGATCCTGTTGTAATAGGGATGTCCACCAACTGCTTGTAGGTCCCCGAAGACTGAGAGTTGAGAACTGAGAGTCCTTTTCCAACGCGTGCTCTACACCCTACCGGTAATCTGGCTGGTGGTAAGCCTGGTCTTTCTGTTGATCCACCTCGTTCCCGGAGATCCGATCCAGCAGATGCTGGGCGAAGGGGCGCCGGCCGCCGATATCCAGGCCACCCGTCATCTTTATGGACTCGACGCGCCGCTCGCCGACCAATATCTGAATTACTGGAAGGGGATTCTCCACGGCGATATGGGGCCGTCGTTTCGCTATAACCAGAGCGTCACGCACCTCATTGCCCAGCGCTACCCTTACACGCTGCAGCTGACGCTGGCATCGCTGTTCGTAGCGATCATTCTGTCCATCCCTGCCGGAGTGCGCTCTGCCCGTAGCCGCAACCGCTGGGATGACCGTCTGCTCTCCGTCATCAGCCTCTTCGGGCTGTCGTTCCCTAACTTCGCGCTGGGTCCTATCCTGATTCTTCTCTTTGCCATCAAGTTGGGATGGCTGCCGGTTTCCGGCGCGGGTTCGTTCGCCAGCCTCATCCTGCCGGCCGTAACCATGGGCAGCGCCCTGGCCGCCATCCTCACCCGTATGGTGCGCACATCCATGCTCGAAGAGCTCAGCCAGGACTACATTCGCACCGCCCGCGCCAAAGGCCTGCCTGAACGCACCGTCGTTTACCGTCACGCGCTGCGCAACGCTATGATCCCAATCATTACCGTGCTGGGCCTGCAATTCGGAGCGCTACTGGCTGGCGCCATCGTCACTGAAACGATCTTCAGCTGGCCCGGGATTGGCCGGCTCACAATTCAGGCAATCTCGAACCGCGATTACTACCTGGTGCAGGGATGCATCCTGGCGATTGGATTGACGTATGTCGCAGTGAATTTTATGACGGATGTGCTCTATTCGGTGGCAAACCCGAGGATTCGGCAGTAGGCACGCTCGTCGATCCATGAGCTCGCTGGCGAAAGCCACCTGCTAAGATCGGCCGCAAACCTCAGTTGCGCCGGCAAAGTGCATAGGTCCTTCGCGCAAAACCGCGCTCAGGATGACAAAGCATAGAAGCTGGACAATGCATCAATGCTGACAGTCGAATCGCAAACCCGGTTCTCCACCGAGCAAAGTTCACCCATCCCAGACATCCATCCCTCGATTTATCATCCTGAGCGCGTTTTTTGCGCGAAGGACCTATGTACTTTATTTACATCATGACGAACCGCTCCAAGACGCTGTACATAGGCGTTACTAACAATCTCATGCGCAGAGTACGCGAACACAAGACGGGAGAAGGCTCCGGATTTACCGCCAAATACAAGCTCGATCGCCTTGTCTATTACGAGCGCTTCGAAGACATTCGCAACGCAATAGAACGCGAGAAACGCATTAAGGGCTGGCTGCGGATCCAGAAAATCGCTCTTGTCGTATCAGTGAACCTGTCTTGGAAAGATTTGAGCGAAGAATGGTACAGGCGCCACCAATACCAACCGCAAAGCGCGCAGGCTTGGAGAGAGAACGGGAGGCGGGCATCCCGCCCGCCTCCGCAACCCAGCTAAGCCGCTGGCATCAACTTCTTCATCCGTTCTTTCATCTCTTCGGGCGACACATCTTCCACGTGAGTGGCAATTCCCCACAAATGTCCAAATGGGTCCTGAATAAAGCCGGAGCGGTCTCCGTAGAATTGATCCTCAACCGGCTTCAGAAGTTTCCCGCCTGCGGCGGTGGCGCGCTCGACCGCTTTATCGACATCGGGAAGATATACATATAGACTCACCGGGCTTCCGCCGACGGTGGACGCGCTGGTGTGTCCCGGACCCATGCTGGGATTCTCGTCGGCCAGCATGATATGCGAGTTGCCGATCTTCAACTCGGCGTGACCGATCTTGCCCTCGGGGCCGTTCATGCGAACGGTTTCCGTGGCTCCGAACACTTTCTTGTAATACTCGATGGCTCGAGCGGCATCCTTCACGATCAGGTATGGTGTGACAGAGTTGTAATCCTTGGGAATGTACGAGACTTTACTCATATTGCTTCTCCTTTGAATTCAGGCTCGAATTAAAGACTCGCGGCGCGCCTGCCGCCGGGGCACGGGACCCCGGCTAGCCTTGATCAAACCACATTTCGAAACCAATCTCAAGGCGGGGTTGTGTGCCGCCTCTTCGCGGATTACTGCCCGCAGTGCCGCACCGGGCTTTCACATAGCTTGGCCTCTGTAGGAGCTTACAGATGGCTCGCGCTACTTTTCCAGTTTTGGCCGGATCATGTCGAAGCGCTGAGTTGTGCGGGTGTATTGGGTACCTCCCATGCGGCCGATCAGGTCGACGGAATTGCGATCAAGCTTTCCATCTTTTAAGAGCGCCCCGCTCACATGAATGCAGACAATCTCGCCGATGACCAGGCTGCTGCTGGTGGGGGAGGGAGAGAAATCGAGAATCTGATGCAGCTTGCATTCGAAGCTGACAGGGGATTCGGCGACACGTGGCGGGCGGATGATTGTGGATGCCACTGGGGTGACTTTTGCTAATTGGAATTCGTTGACAGAGGCGTCGTATTCACCGCTGGTCAGGTTCATGGCTTCGGCGAGTTCGTAGGTGACGGTGTTGACGACGAATTCCTCGGTTTCACGGACGTTGTGGAGAGTATCTTTGGGTTCGCCGTGGATGGATTTGGAGTTCTTAGATGGGCGCAATCCGGGGGCGAACGCCAGTAATGGTGGATTGGCACAGACTGCATTGAAAAAAGAGAAGGGCGCGAGATTGGGTTGGCCTGCGGCGCTCACGGTGGAAACCCAGGCGATGGGGCGCGGGACCACGGAGTTGATAAGAAGGTTATAGAGTTCGCTGTAAGGGATTTCGGATGGGCGGACGATCATTTTTCGAGTATATCGTTTCGAGGAACTGCTGTTTTCCTTACGAAATTGTCTGCGACACCGACAAAAGTGCATAGGTCCCTTCGCGCCGAGAACGCGCACAGGATGACAGGGCTTATCCGGTGGAGAATGTTTCCTTGGCCGCCACGACGGTGTTCGATTGGATGGTTACGGTGTCTTCGAGTTTCTGGGCGTAGCCGCCGGCGAAGGTGACCATCACTGGAATGTTGCGGGCGCGGGCGACGCGGAAGACAAGTTCATCACGCTTCTTTAATCCTTCAATCGTCAAAGCGAGGCCGCCGAGTTGATCTTCTTTATAAGGATCGGCACCGGCGAGGTAGCAGAGCAGATCTGGATCGCATTGGCGAAGACCGGAGCTTAGAGCATTGTCGAGCCAAGCGAGATATTCACCGTCGCCGATGCCATCGGGAAGATCGACGTCGATGGAAGATGGCGGCTTCCACTGCGGATAATTGTTGTGCTGATGGAGCGAGATGGTGAAGACGTCTGCGGTATTGGGATTCTTCTGGCGGATTCCGTGCGCTGAAACCGGCGAAGCGAAGATCGGCGAACCCGAGGCTGAAGGGAGCGGCTCTCCGGGAACCCGTTTGCCGGCGAAAATGGCGGCGGTGCCGTTGCCGTGGTGGACATCACAATCGACGGTCATGGCAGTGCGGATTTTCCCGTCGTGCTGAAGGCGGCGGATGGCGACGGCTACGTCGTTGATCATGCAGAAGCCTTCGCCGTGGTCGGGAAAGGCGTGATGGAAGCCGCCGCCGATGTTGACGGAGACGCCATCGGCTAATGCCTGTTGCGCGGCCAGGATCGAGCCTCCGGCGGCGAGCCAGAAGGCTTGCACCAATTCGCGGGAGAAGGGAATCTCAAGCGCAAGTTCTTCCTGTGGGCTCAGTGTGCCGGTGAGAAGTTTGTCGACATATGCCGGGGTATGGACGAGGAGGATGTCCTCGTCGCTCGCAGGCTGGGGTTCGAGGAAGTCGGCAGGTTCGGCGACGGCCTGGGCGATCAGACGGTCGTGGATGAGGCGGTATTTCTCCGCGGGAAAGACGTGGGCGCCGATTGGCAAATAGTAAGCGTCGCTGTAGATGAGCTTGAAGGGGAGCATGGGTAAGTTTTCATGATACTGCTGGGGCGGGACAAGAGGGTGCAACGGTCGGAATTCCTCTTGAGGTCTCTTGTGGCTGACGGTTGCCCGGGGTCCTTCGACTTCGCAGATGCTTTGCTACGCAAAACATCTGCTCCGCTCAGGATGAAAGGATTTTTGTGTGTCGGCCCGAGAGAATTAACGCTTCTTCGCGGGCGGGAGGGTTTGCGCCAGCATTGACCTGCGCACGGGGACGATTGCGCCCTTGGCGGGGTCGGCGGCGGCGTGGGCGCGGGTGAGAACTTCTTCCTGGATGTATTGGACAAATTCCTGGATTTGCCGCTGCATTTCCTCCATACGTTCGCGCATTTGCAGGATGATCGCCATGCCGCTGATATTTACGCCGAGGTCGCGGGCGAGTGAGAGGATGAATTCCAGACGCTGCAGGTCTTCGTCCGTATAGAGGCGCGTGTTGCCCTCAGTGCGGGAGGGCTTGAGCAGGCCTTCGCGTTCATACAGGCGCAGGGTCTGCGGGTGAATGCCGTACATCTCGGCGACGCTCGAGATCATATACGCACCCTTGGATTTGCGTTTGGTCATCAGATGAGGGCTGCCGTTTTCAACTTACGCTAAATTACCACGGCAACTCTCACCCGGACCAGCGATCCAACGTTTAGCGACGCTTGCCCGAGCGACTTTTAGGGCCAAGGCTCATATCTGGGACGTCTTCGCCGAGGGCGGTTGCGAGATCGATCTGATGGTCCTGCTCCTGGGTGAGAATCTGGCGAATCTGTTCGGCTAGGGCGTACTCGCCGAGGGCTTCGCATTGGCGGACGCGGTCGCGGTAGTTGCGAATGGTTTCGTTTTCGTTATCCAGATCGTAGCGCAGCATTTCTTTGGCGTCTTTCGAGGTGCGCACAGGCTTCGGAGTGACGACCGGCATTTTGCCGAGGTAATCGATCTGCCGGGAAAGAATCAGGGCGTGATCGAGTTCCTGTTTGGCATGGATTTCAAGCTGGGCGGCGATGTCCATGTATTGGGCGCCGGTGAGCACCTGCGAATAAACCACGTAGGCGATGATGGCTTGATATTCGCGGGAAAGATCTTCGTTCAACAGGTCGGCGAGGCGGTCGCGGGAGACTTCAATTTCAGCTACATCAGGTTTTGCTTCGGCCATGGGCTTGCTCCTTATAAGTTGGAAGAGTAACAGACTATTTTCCGACGCGCAGCATGGCGCGGGCCGGAGATTGGGCTGTTGAGTCTGCCGGAAAAGCTCGGTTTATGACGACGACGGGTGGGATTGC
>Ga0209530_1001353_pt1 | contig 11343 bp, 15 predicted proteins | sample BlaSpr_A8_Ref_O1_FD_187987 | JGI IMG/M metagenome (GOLD analysis project Ga0209530, IMG submission 187987) | Forest soil microbial communities from Thunder Bay, Ontario, Canada - Black Spruce, Ontario site 2_A8_Ref_O1 (SPAdes) (version 2) | ecosystem: Environmental > Terrestrial > Soil > Boreal...
CCCTATAGGATCTTGTAAGACGAAAAATTATAACATTCAATATCCTTACTATGCCGGCTAGTATAAATAAAATACTGGCACCGGATATTTTTGAAGCCGGAAGGAGGACATACAGTGGAACTCAGACATTTTCTTAATATGCCGGAGGTATATTATGTGTGCCGGTGTATAATAATGTATATTATCGTATTACAGTACTTTTTCTTCACTGGGCCTCGCTCTCTATGACATTGATCAAATTGTAGGCCCTTTCGAGTGTCGTTTTGGTCGATTTTTCCAAACTTGCAAAGGCTTTGTAAAACGATTGATCCCGTTTTACTTTCTCCAATTCCGCCATGTATAAACGATGGGCGGCATCTTTATACGAAATGCCGAGTCGTTCTTGAAGGACAATGACCTCGGCATGTGCCGATAGCCGTTCATGATCACTTGCGCCCTAAAAATGGTCAGTCATGGTGAAGTTTCTTTTTTTACTACTTACCGGCACGGGTGGATACATCAAGAGACCCTCTCCGATGTTGTCAAAATTTTGACTTATGTTTGTAAAAACCTTCCGAAATTGTTAGTTAAGTGACGATAATGTGCCGGGGCAGCCGGACATTTTTCGTCCCCGGTGTAGTACAGAATGCGAAAACTCACTGTTCCCGGGGCACCTGATAATTTATTTTTATTTTTATATGAATAGTAATCTTGATCGATTGAGTCGACCAAAAATTCCGGCACAATATATTTTTCTTCGTCCGGTCCAATTAGGAGGACAAACCCTTCCGGGATCCAATTAGCGGCTAAATCTTTTTTAGGGACGAAGATATTCGATGAACTTGATTCCATTGTTGAAGATGAAGATAAGAGGTATTTGTTTTTATTTTTCTCATGTTACGTTGTTCCTTTGTATTTATTTACAAGATCACATGTTAGTTGAAAATTTCAACTCCCCAAGTCCCCACTGACTGCCCAGCCGTTCTCCGCAGCCGTTCTCTCCAGCCGTTCTCTCCAGCCGTTCTCTCCAGCCGTTCCATTCTGCTTCAATGTCTGTCACACCTACCCAATTCCGAACACTGATCGATGAATTGGACGCTATCCTCCGGAGAGCGTCCGGTGAAGGCAATCTGAAAACTGTGTTTGCTGCCGAGAAAGGAAGGATTGTAAGTCCTTTTATCTTTTTTACTCTATTATTAACTCACTTCATTTTAGAACACACTCATGAAAACAGCGAAGGCGACCAAGGGCCAGCCTGAATTCGATGAAGAAATTAGAGTCCCTCGATTCATTTGGAGGGTAACAAGAGCCTGGCACCCGGTGAAGAACGACGAGGAGGGCCTCAAAATTTTATGGGCCGGACAGCAAAAATTGTTGGAGGCTTTCGACCTCCAATTCCCGGACCAACGTCAACCGGCCCTGACTGTTCCTCCGGCACTTCCAACTTTGCCGGCTCTACAAGCTCGTCCGGCCCCACCGACCGAAGCATTGACAATTACGCCTGCGATTTCCCCTCCGGCAGGACCGGCGCCCATCCCAATCTCACCAGCGCAATTCACCAATCCTTCCCGGACTGCGAAACCGACGCCTGCAATTTCCCCCATCCCTGTCTCACGTGGTCCGGTGGGTTTACCTCCGGCACGCCCTAAACCAACCCAATTCGAACACTCACAATTGCAACCCGGCACCAGCGCCGGCACCAGCGCCAAACCACGTGTCGTCGCACCTCCTTCCCGGTCTCCCTCACCGCGATACATAAACCGATTTGCAGTTTTAAATCGGGATGAGGATGCAGATGATGCTGATGAGTCACCGGCGCCGGTGAACGTTGACAAAGGGAAGGGGAAGGAAGTAGTCCGGGGGGCGAAGAAACCGGCGCCGGTGAACGTTGACAAAGGGAAGGGGAAGGAAGTAGTCCGGGAGGCAGAGAAACTTCCTGTTGTCAAGGTTAAGAGGCGTAAATTGGCAAACCCGAAGCCAGCATTGCCGTGGAAGACCCAGGGAGACGTGCCGGAGAAGACCCAGGGCCAAGCAGTGCCGGCGCCGGAGAAGAGTCAGCCAGATGGCGAGAAGAAACGACCGGTGCCGGAAAGCAGTCAAATTCACCGGATTCCAGCGTGCAAGAGGTGTAAGAGGACAAAGAAGAATTGCGTGGAACAGGCGGGTACGGGAGTAGCATGCTTCGGCTGCGCGAAGCTGAAGATGAGATGTGACCCCGTGAGTGATGACGACGAGGATGACTACGATTCAAGAAAACCCTCGTTATACCCGTCCGGCCCTTCCTCTCAGGCCATCCCTGCCAAACGATCAGCGCCGGACGCTGTAGAATCTTCCAAACCGGCCAAACGACCAGCCCAAAATAAGCCGGCACCTAAGAAAAAAGCCGCCCCGGTACCAGCGTCGTCACAGAAAAACCCTCCGGCCAAACCTCGGAAACCGGTCAAAAGCCCGGAATTTGTACATTCGACTGACGAGTACGAGGAAGATAACGCCAAAGTCGCTGGAACAGCGACTTTTGTTCAAGGGGAGATCCGGAGGCCTAAAGGACGTACCCTAGCCGATTTCGAGGGCTACTGTGGTATGTTTTTTTTCTTTTATAGAAAAAATAAATAAACTGAATATATACTTCCCTAGCAAATCGGTTCTTCAAGATAGACCGGCAGCTCACGGATATCAAGGATGCCAAGCAGTCTCATGGACACGATGCGTACGACGATGCCATCGAGATGGTGAACGGTTTCGAAGAACGCTTGAAAGCGGTCCATCGTACGGCTAGGTATGCGCAGATGAAGGTTGATGATCTAGTCGAAACGTACGTCGAGGACATCAAGAATTTGAAGGTCATCGTCACCCGGCAGGAAAATACTCTACAAGCGATGGACCTCCGGCTTGCACGAGCGATGCGTATGATTCATATGCTAACTCATCCGTTGCTCAACAGTAAGTTCAAATTTTATTTTTTTTTAAGACTTGTTGCAAACTTCTTGTAGAAACGGCTGCCACTTCCACCAACGCCGGGACACCGGAAATAATCGACCTGTCCTCTGATCATCCAACCCCATCCCCTCCGCCATCCCCGGGCCCTGAAAACATCATGTCTCCGGCAGACGAGTCACAAAATACCAGGCCGGACGTCATGCCGGACACAGTCTTCACGGAAGGTGTTACGCCGGGTGATTTCGTCCCGGGGCCAGATGCTCTCGTGCCGGAACCTCCTGTGCCGGATAATGTTGTGCCGGAGAATGTCTTGCCTGTCGAGACGGAAGATGTTCAGCAGAAAGGTGATCAGCCAGAGGGAGTCGAGCCGGTACCTGGAGTCGAGCCGGTGCCTGTGAGTGAGCCGGTTTCGTGTAAGTCCATTATTATAAAATTTTGTTGCTTCCTGCTAATCAATTTTACCAAAGCGGATCGGGACGACACTTCGTCTCACACCATGCCGCCGCCTGTCCAAGTGATTCCTCCCACCCCCGTAACATCACAGGCAACCGGGCTTTTACGAGTGCCGGATACGACTCCGGCCGTCGAGTCTTCTTCCGGCATTCCCAGTCGATCCCGGTCTCGTTCCCCTGCCCCCGAGAGTTCGCAACCCCGTCGGTCCGCACGTTTGTCCCCTGCACCAAAGCGACCACGCTCGGATTCTTTCGATGATCCGGCTTCCAAAAAGCAACGCGGGCATTGAAGCGTTGGTCCGGGGATCTTAATTTTTTTGTACCTACTATATCTTGCTGTTTTTTGGTTTTTTTTCTGTCATTTGCGTTATAATAAAATTTTGTTTCATTCGTTTCATTCAACATGCCTGAAAAAAAAAAAAGGGTATATGCCGGAACCGGACTGATTTTTATTCTATAATTCCTTGTACATGCCGGTAGGAAAATAGCAGAGGTTCCGGCCTGATAAAGCAACTTCACCGTCGCCTCTTTCCTTTTACAATCAAACTCTGTGCCTCGTCGATTGCTAACATGTCGGCCTTGCGACGTGGAGACTTGGCCGGCGTAGGGGTGTGTGTTTGTACTGACGAACCGTCTGTGGTTAATGTAAGCCATGGAGTTAACAACTCAGTCGTATTTGAAGTAGATGGTAATTCAACTCCTGGATCCAATGATGGGTCCAGATCATAATGTGACTCCCATTGGTGTCCTGGGTCAAAGGTAAGTGCCTGACGTTCCGGTCGTGGAGTTTCACGAATGTGACCGGCATTTTCAGAAGCGTGTCCCTGGACCTTCTTTCCTCCTCTCGCTGTTGGTCTAGGTCTCGGTCTAGGTCGTCGTTCTGTTGTTTCCTGATTGTCATCACCGGCATTATCAAATGCATGCTGCTCTGGTCGTCCTCTCGCTGTTCTAGTAGTATTAGCGGTGAGGTTTGGCGTTACCTCCGGTGGATTTGATTGTCCTCCAATAGCCGATGGGTCCCCAATACTGAACACCGATGTGAAAACTCTTTGTACCGGTGGCAATGCCGGTACCGGCTCATATGTTGGTGCCGGGTTTAAATCGCTATAAGCAGATGGCAATGCCGGTACGTGCCCAGATGGTGATGCCGGATTAGGTTCGGTATCCAATGGGTCCATCACCAATAATGCCGGATTCGCTAGGGGATCGATATAATGAGTTTTGTCAAGATTGCTTCCTTTGCGGCTTGTCATGACGGCTTTGAATCGAAATGCATCTCTAACTCCATGAGATATCTGTCGGGTCGAAATATGTTTGAAAAATTTTACGATATCTTCTTGTCTCATTGCTCGGGGATCAAGCAACTTCAGTCCACGTGGGAGATACTTGCTCATAATAAAATCGGATTGTTTTTCGGTGATCCGTTTAAAAGGAGCCTGACGATTGTCAATGCCGGAAGCCAGACCTAAGTTTAATCAACATTCACTCCTTGTCATACTGAAAATGCATCTTGGACAACTTACAATAATGAGAGGTTATATACCTCCGATACAAAGTTTCCAAATCTGCTTTCGTCGTTTTTTCCAAGGATGCCGGATCCGGAGCAATCGGAAAACCGTCCGGATTTAACTCGATAGTCATAATTCTCTTTCCTGTAGCTGGTCCGGTTCCGGCACCGGCGCGTACTGTCTGGATATACGAGACCACGTTTCGCATAATTTCGGAGGCCTTATCTTCATGCATTTCCCGGAACGATTTGCATGGGATTCCCAAGAGCTCCGAAATGTTATCATGGCTGAAGACCTGGGATAAGGAACGTATCACTCCTGAACAGCTAGAATAAACGTACATATCAACGGCCTGTTGCCCATTCTTAAGTGTATAAAACACTACTGAGAACGTTAGTAGCCCCATCTCGTTATAGTTCTCTTTCGCTGCCGTGGTGAAACGATTTTTCCATTTTTCTTCAGCAAATCTGTTCATATTTTTTTAGTGCCGAGCAATGGAAATATATGAGGATCCGGCATCGCCGGGCAAGATTGTCGAGCACTTACTTTCTTTGTAACTCCTCCGGCATCCCATTCTTCCTCATTTCTTCCCCTTTCCTACGTAGCTCTTTCTTCTCGTCGTCCATCATATTGTCCAAAATTTTTTGAGTAGCCAGCATCCGATGCTCAAACCAGCCGGGAGTGTTTGTGTCGACCTTTTCCAAGCCCATAATATTCGATATTTCTTTCAAAACAACATCTCGTCGCAGCCACCAAAGTAAATCGCTAAGTTTGTATTGTTTAGGTGTCGACTTTGGAGTCTGATTGTTCTTCCTCCATGTGTTCCGTACCCATTGAAGAAAATCCTGAATAATACAGTACAATTAAGAATTATTATCATTCTGAATGAAACGTTACTTATATTAACGATGAACGTACTTTGGTCTTCCTCTCGGTTTCCTCATTATTATACACCTTTCCCTTGCCTTTCCAGTAATTGAAAAGTTCCGGGAAAATTTCGAGCTTTGCAATCATCTTTCTTTGAGATGGGGAAGTTGCAGCTTGATACTTTTCTCGGTATTTATCGATAAGGAGTCGTTCTTCTTTCGAATAAACATGATTTTTTTCTTGCGGATTCTCATCATCGGATAAGCCGCTCACGAAGTTAAACTCGACGTGATTATCAGATATATCGGTCGTCATCAGAAGATGTGGACAGTGATTAAAAAAAGATGGGTAAGGGGAAGGTCGAAATAACTCTGACCCTCATGGTAAACATGTGTTCAACACATGTTTAACGATTTATATCATAAGATCTTTCTTCCTATCTTCCCCGGCTTCTCTATCAATCGATTTCAACTAAACTTTATTTCATCTTTACCCCCATGTCTAACCAAAGAAACACGAAACGCAAAAGAGCGACTGGACCGATGATCGTAGGTGAAGTTGACTCGGCACAGGTGGTAACCCCCAAAACTATATACAAAACAAAGAAAGACGGTACGGTAATGTCCACACAAATCTGGGAATCACTAGATCCACCATCATCCTCTCATGTTACCCCCGCTATCGAAAAAATGAAAGAAAGGGAAACATTGAACCACGAACCGGCCGAGTTTCCTTCGCCTCCACCAGAGGGATCACACACATCTCCGGTGGGCATACAATCACTAAATCCATTTTCATTGCTAAATATTCGTCGTCCAGACACAACGTAGTTATATGCAGCAGTTCGTCGACCGCATGGACGAATTTCTCGAGGCTTTATTGTCGCGTGAGGCAATGCCGGAGCATGCCGGAGCATGCCACCTTTGTCACGAATCAATTGCGGTTTGGAGATGTAGGGAATGCATCTCACCCACCCTGATATGCCGGTCGTGCATGCGCTCCAGCCATAGAGAGAATCCATTTCATCGCATAGAATGTTGGAATGGTTCATACTTTCGTCGGGCTGAATTAAGCGAGGTAGGCGTATATCTATTCATCCGGCATTATACAGGAGTGGCGGTATGCGATACTCTCGCTAGGTGGAGTAATTTATTGGACTCTGCCGCAGGGACCAAGGATAGAGAGGAACAAATAGAGCTACGCCGGTCCCTTAATGCAGTTGCGCCGTACCATATGCCGGATCCGGACCCGGTGCCATATACAGAGGACTTTGATATGGATAATCCAATAGACGACTTTGACGACTTTGAGAACGAGGGAGAAGATTTAGGCGATGGCGATGAGAAATTGGAAGAGAATGCCTTTGCGAATGCCGATCCGGCATTAGCGGCAGCCACAGTCGGGACCCTGCATCGAGTTGTTCACACCAACGGCCTTCACAACATTGCCATGGTTAGCTGCGAGTGCCATGGTACGGACAACCTTCCCCTCGACCTCTTTGCAGCACAATTGCTACCGGCGAGTCTCAAACGCATTAAAACGCTTTTTTCAGCGCAGGTCCTGGACCATTTTCGGTTGTGTAATCTCGAACTAAAGGCCTCAGCATATCAGTTTTACCAGTTAATACGGCGGCTCACTACGCCAATGGCACCTGGGGAGGTGCTGGATTTGTACCGGGAATTTCGTAGAATGGCCCGGATCTGGCGTTGGATGAAGAAATTAAAATGGGCCGGGTATGCCGGAGGTCCAAACAAGGTGAAGGACGTGGGCGCCGGTGAACTCGCGATTTTCTGTCCGGCATGTCCACAACCCGGAATTAACATTCCGGACAACTGGAGGGAAGACCATGCACGGCATGTGGAAGATTTTTATCTTTATTTATTTTGACTCACCAAGATTACTAGATGGGTTTACAAACGTATATTTGTCGCGGACGGAAACTTCAAAGCCGATCATGTTCGCCAAAACAGTGATGTCGAGGATGTATGGCTCTCCGAAGGCAGTGGAATGATACCGAAAAGAGACCAGTATTTCACCTTCCTTGCCACGGCCATAGAAAAATTAACAGTGAGTATTTATTTAATTATATCGCGTCCGGTATCCGGCATTGGCATTCTTCCAATCCTGTAATTCATTGTATTCGACGAATATCGTTCATCCAATCAATGAATAGACCGGCATCAACCCGCGGACTATGCCGGACTTTGTCTCTACCGGCAGGGACTACGCCTGCCGGTGGGTAATATGCCAGTGCTGGAACGATCACATACATTATTATAAGTTGATATGTTTCTAGAAAGCACCCTGTGAAAATACATTCAGAGCAATCACAAACGCTCTACAGGCTTCCAAACTATGTGACATAACAGGTGTATTCAGCGTTGCTTGTGGCCGGCATGGGTGCTACGCCCCCCAGGCGTTGGTAGACTTGTTTAAGGGAGAACAACAGAAAAACGCGGACTTCTCATTCCTCATGGGATTAAAGCACACTCATGTTCATTATGAACAAACGATCCTCTTCATATATGACATTGTGTGCCAATACATTGTCTACATCCTCGATCGTATAGGCCAGCATCTTCCACCCGGCCTTGTTATCGATGCCGCGATCGGTCTTTTTCATGTCCATGCCCATAAAGAGCAATGTTTCTTTCAATTTGCACCAACATTCATTCCCGGCTCCGGCATTGTTGCCGGCGAGATTTTGGAATCTCTCTGGTCATCCCTAAATTCAATTTCGCCTATGGCGCGTACAGCAACGTTGGCTAATCGTGCAGAAACCTTAGACGATCATGCGACCGACTCTAACCATAAGAAGTGTGTCGGCATGGTCTCCCATTTATGCGGGTCTTATCAACATGCAATCGACATGCTCGAGCACGCTAAATCATATCATCGTAATCTTACCGATGAGGCCGGAACAACAGCGGTGGAGAAGTGGATGGAAGATATAAAGAAGGCCGAAACTATCCGCAGGCAAGATGTTAAGGTTATGGAGATATACGCCGCCAAACTGGCCGGAAGTCCAAATACCCTCCAATCGTCAACCGGATCACAATCATCCCCTTTAGGTTCTTGGATGGAACTTTCTTTGGCAGTTGAGGAAAAACAGTGAGTTGGAATTTAGGAAAATATATTTATTATGTACATGCTCAAATTATACAGGCTCGAAATTCAAGCGAAAGTCCGACATCTAGGCCGGAACCCTGGAACCACGGCCCAGCAATCTATTGAGTCGGCACGCGAACAATTGACAGCACTTGTTCATGAACTCAAACGTAAGACCCTTGCCGCCGGTGTCGTTGAAGTCCATTCGTCAACATGTCGGACAGTCCAGGAACCACTTGGGATGTGGGATGAGGTCGTCAACGAGCCGATGCCGGGGGGCCCAGCACAGGGGGATCTGAACCCTGCCATCGATGAACCGGCCTCAACCGGTGCTACCCCAATCGAAAACCAGATGCTGCCACTTCCATCCAATGGAAATGTCGGGCAGGAGCATGCTCCATTAGAACTCTCCTATCGAATTCAACATGCCGAAAATCATCTGAATCGCATCCGGGACCTCATAGCAGAAAAAAGTTTCCAATTTTCCCATGTTATTCGCGTCGCTCCGCATAAGGATGTAAACACACGGTCAAGGGCCGAGGTCAAAAAATTAAACCTCAAGATATCAGTTCACTGCAGATTGTATACACAATGCCGGGCCCGGCTTATTACACTTGGCGCCCCTCCGGAAGTAGCAGATCGGTTTCAGATACTGACCACAGAGGACGTGAAAGCTAGCACTGTTGTTGTTAATCCCAACGAACCGGGGTCAACTCGACTCAAGCTATCCTGGATTTGGCAAACATCCGGCGGTCATCGTTGGGGATTGGCATCCGGCGACAACAATACCGGTGCCGACCAAAATGTAATTGAATGTAAGTTTTTTTTCAAAGGTTTTGGTCATCTTGCCAGTATACTCATTATAACCAGTTCGTCGTGTGCATTGGCTCCGGGCACGAGCTCAGCTAATGAGGTGGCAAGAAGAAGTCACTCTGACCGGTTACGAAATGCAGTGGACCGTTAGATATTTTCAATACATGAGTCGTAAATGGGTTATTGCCCCTCCGGCATCGGGTAGTAGTTTCGACACCCTCAACCTTTCAAAAGGAGCTATAGCGTATCGGAATCGGAAACGGGATGTTTGGGAGGTTCTTATGAGAAAAGCGGACAGAATATTTAGAGGTTGCCACCCAGCTTACGAGTCACCTTTGTAAATAAATTAATTACCATCTATAAAAGTTAAAGCAATCAGCCGGGTTCTTCTCTTCAGGAACACGGCACGTTGTGTAGAACGGCAACATTGTTCAATGGGAAACTCTTCCGGAACCCGGCAGAAGTTACGGGTCTGGCATGACATCCGATCCAGGATGCCGGAGTATTAGTTAGATGTGAAGCATCCGGCATGACATGTTCTTCCTCTCTTCCGGAACCGGGCAGATGCGAAGCATCCGGCATGACGTGAAATCCAGAATGCCGGAGTATCATTCAAAAAAATACGTATTGAAATAATAAAAACAGTGGTATTGGTCATCTAAGGATGAAACCCACGGAGTAGCCCTCTCGTTATGTTCTTCGGCGACCTCTAGTATAGTAACACGGACCCCGTCAGAGATTCTATCTAGTCCGAGGGCATAAGTCCCGTACGAATCGTTCGTTTCCGGTGCAATTGTTAGCTCCAGACGGGAGCATACAAAAAACTGTATTTTGAAAGATATTATAGTCCCGTACAAGCTCGTCGGACAATCTTAGCCCGGAGTTCGTCGTCACCGAAAAAGAAAAATGATTAATTTTAATTAAGTTTTTTCATATAGAGTTATTTCCATATGTGGAATATCAACTTTTAAAATTTCTTATCGTTCACCATCATGTCAATTATTCGCTCAATTCGCTCATTCAATCCCCTTCTTCCCCAGGAGGCCGTGGACCAATCAGTCATACGAAACGTAGTGCAGAACATTGTAGATTATGCCGAGTCACGGTTCCGCGCGATCTTGACAGATACCCGGGATAAAGCCATAAAAAATACAGAGTACGGAAATTGGGTTCAAACCCTTTTGCATCGCGAGTTGGTAAGATTAAGCCCCACAAGCTTAATTATTCCAACTCTTTAACACTATTTTAGGACTGGGTACTCTCAGTAGTCGGCATGGCATTGGCCCGAGGATATGCGGCGTCCATACCAATCATCATCCGCTCGCTGGCGAATTCGATTGCCTTTGTGCCGGATGAAAAGTATCTGCCTTACCGGCTTGATGATAGTGTCCTCCATACCCTGGATGCCGGTGAGCATCACCAGGTCCGTACTTACCATCTCCAGTGGTGGTCCGGTCCGATGCGAAAAGACCTAGAAAATGTAGAAATCCTAGGCAAACTGACGATGATGAAGTGCCTCGAACACTTCAACGTAGAAAAAAGCAAAACCACCGTCTTACCAGCCGGCACCGGTGCCGGACCCTCAAATCCAACATCCGGCCCCAGCATCTCATTACCAGCCGGCACAGTTGCCGGACCCTCAAATCCAACATCCGGCCCCAGCATCTCAACACCGGACT
>Ga0209530_1001354_pt1 | contig 11336 bp, 14 predicted proteins | sample BlaSpr_A8_Ref_O1_FD_187987 | JGI IMG/M metagenome (GOLD analysis project Ga0209530, IMG submission 187987) | Forest soil microbial communities from Thunder Bay, Ontario, Canada - Black Spruce, Ontario site 2_A8_Ref_O1 (SPAdes) (version 2) | ecosystem: Environmental > Terrestrial > Soil > Boreal...
TCGTCGCCCCGCATTCGCCCGCCTCCTTGACCTTCTTTACTTCAGACGAGTTTTTTAGACTAAAGTCGCAGAAGAAGTGGGTTTTTCAACAAGCTGTTAGAGGGCTGCGGCGTCGGAAAGGGGTAAATCAGACGGAGTTGGCGCTTGAATTTGATAGGACCCAAACGTGGTGCGCGCGGCTTGAGAGGGGGGCCGTCCCTGTTGACGACGCGATGTTTGCACGTTTGCTGTCGGCAATCGATCGCATCGCGGCACGCAAGGAAGCGATCGCCAAAGCGCAGTTCGAGGCGGCCGAGCGCGTAGCTCGCGATTTTGAGATTCCCAAAATTCAAGCGGACGCCGGCCGGTGATGCACCGTGCCCAACCCGAAACCATCCAATGCCCTGGACGAAAGCCCTGGGGCAAAAACGAAGAAGTATCTGCGGACGATATTTCTCCCTAACTCGTCCCCAGTCCCAAATTTCGTCTTCGATGCATTGCTCTGGGACACTGATGTGCCACACGCGGCGCGAAGCGTGTTGCTATACCTGCTGAGGCAAACGGTTGGCTGAGACAACCGCGAAAAGGAAATATCTCTGCAGGAGATTGAATACGGCGCCGGAGTGTCGCGGCCTATCGCGATTCATGCGCTCTGGGTTACCCGCACCCACATCCTCTCGCGAGCGGCTTGCAGAGTTGGGGAAATATGGATCTGTGGCTTCCCATGAGCAGCGGTTCGACGGGCACCAATATCACGCCGAGCATTCGTTCGAATGGCGCAGTCACCGATGTCGGTGCGGCTACATGGACGATTTGCAGCGTGTCCGGTTCTTGCAACAATCCAACATCACTTCCTGCGATGACCCTCGCCGCAAGTCAGTGCGGACAGATGGGCTCGATTGTGGTGAACGGGTTCAATTATCCGGTCGGAACTTCGGAGCAAGCGATCGCGTATAACGATGCCGACAATTTTAACTATGCCCAGGCCGTGACCGTCCCGAGCGGAATTGCCACAGCCGTTGCGAATGGATGTTTGATTCCCGGCTGGGCGAACGGCGGAACAATTAGCGGCGACGTGGGGGACCTTGTTCTCTTGAACGACACGGCTTCATCTGCGGCCGTCATCATGCAGCTAAATAACGGCAACGGCGTCTGCGGTGCTGGAATTTACTGCCTGCAGATCGAAGTGAACGGGCCGGTGGGCTTTGGACGCAGCACTTCGGGAATCACGCTTATCCCCGGCCACAAATACACTTTCTCCCTGCTGTTTAACGAATCAACAACTCTGTCGGTGAACGGTCACACTGGAACTGCGGAATTGACTGTCTTCGACGCGCAGAATAACTTTGCGATTGTAGGGCAGATATTCAAGGCGCAGGACACCGGCAACACGCTCGCATCCTGGCGCTTTGGGAATGCCGAGGCGACGACTTCAACGGGTACAACTTATTAAGAAGACTTGATGCTCGATACGTCGGACACCATCTATCCGAATTTTCCGCAAGGCGCGGGTGGAACCGTCACGCTTTCTCCTGGGAGCGACGGTTACGGCAATTTCAACATTGGCGCGTCGAGTTCTCCGGTCACTTTCACGCTCACGAATAACTCCGCGACGACGGCAACAAGCATCAGCATTTCAGATACGGACTCGACGGAGTTTGTGATCTCGAATTCGGGTGCGGGATCTTGCGCGGCCGCGGGCGGCTCTTTGACCGCGAGCGCTTCGTGTACATTCACCGTAACGTTCAGTCCCACAACGGCCGGGGCGAAGACACCTACTTTGAGCGTGTCCTACAGTGGTGGGGATGGAGCAAGTCCTCAGGCCGCTGGACTTTCTGGAACTGGCATAAGCGTGACAGCGCCTGCAGCTGCAACGTTCGGGATACTTCGCTAATTACTCACCGCGCGAATTTTGAGTTTCGCAAAAAGACAGAGGAGCGCCGCGAGGCCGATTCCAGAGAGCAGCAGCGCAGAAGGCTCCGGGGTGATAGCTGGAGCCTCTACCACGTTCCAAGTGATCGGGTTGCCATAGACTGCGCTACTTGGGTTGAGGACTTCCAGCAGGTTGAATTCATTGTCATTTTCCAGCCATGCGAATGAGCCATCCACCGTAAAGTAGACGGTGCCGAGAGCATAATCTTCCAGTGGGTAGGCAGAATCCAAGAGCCATGACGCTTGCCCTTGAGGTCCCGTACTGAGTGCCATGGGGTAGCCATTTAGTGTGCCATTGATGCCTATCACTTCCCACTCGGTGCCGTAGAACGAGAATGATCCGCCTGAATTGAAGAATGTGCCGGTCACTTGCTCCAGGGTGAATTGCGCGTTGAGTGCAGTCGGGAGCAGATTCACGTCAGGATGGCAGCCGTTGCATTGGGAGGCCGTTACGTCTACTACAACCGTTGAATCCGCCTGTGCTGCGGTCGCCAAAAACAGAACTGCTAGTGCCACTGCCAGCTTCATTCTCGCGTTTCGCCTCACAACGAACCCAGTATCGCGGGCAACGAACGGACGTGCTCAACAATCGGGTGGCTGTTCCGTTTCTCGTCGATGTCGGCTTATTGCCAGCAAGCCCAGGAGTCCCGCGATAAGCATCGCGCCGGTGGTTGGCTCGGGAGCGCCAACTGGAGGGTCGAACGCAGCCCACTCAATTCCCGTGTTACCGCTTCCAACCCCACCACCTTCCAGCAGACTGTAGCCGTCGTTTTCCAGCCATCCGGAGTATGCGCCGTCGTTGAAATATACCGTGCCTAGCTGGAAATCGCCGTTGCCGTCCACATAGAGCCATGAGCCATCACCATACGGCGCCGCGGCTAGGGTCATCGCATTGCCGTTGAGCATTCCGCTGATGGCTACCACTTCATCCACTGTGCCAGTAAAGGTGTAGGCAAAACCGGAATCGAAGAAGGTTCCAGTCACCTGCTCGACGGTGAATTGCGCTTGGAGACTTACCGGGGCGAACTGTTGGGGGCATTGCGGGCAGCCGGTCGCCGTGACATCCACGGTTATCTGAGTTGAATCCGCGCGGGCGAGTGTTGCGAAGAACAGAACTGCAAAAGCGAATGCTATTTTCATCTTCATCTTGCGCCTCACGACCGGCTGAGCACTGGAGGCCACCAATGTACACCTGTAGGTCGTAACCAGCAAGTTAATTGCCGCGTCGGAATGTGGATCGACTCGTTTGCGGTGCGCCGGGCGCCGTCCTCGGCACGGCGACTGGCTATCTTGCCGGTCGCGCAGAGGTTCGAGAGTTGGAACTTCTACAGAGTCCCCCTCGCCGCGACGCGGACGGCGGTGCAGTTCTTAGCTGGTCCGTAGGCCGGACCTTCGCCTGTTCCTTGGAGCAGTAGTCTTCTCGCTCTGCGCTAAGCCATTCTTAGTGAATGAACTTACTATCAAAGACTATATTTCTGGCCCTGGCGCTCCTGATCGCTCACACGTCTTACTCCATGACGGTAGCCTCTCCCGCGGTGACTCCTGCCGACGTCTCGACCTACTCATTTAGCCCGAGCTCCATTTCCTTCTCTGCGGCGGCGGGATCGGCCGCGCCGGCTCCGCAGAATCTCGAAGTAAAATACGCTGGCAACTGCGCCGGCTGCCCGCCGACTGCCAATGCAACCGTGCCATGGATAGTTGTCGGAAAGCCAACATGGTCGGGTTTCAGCGTTAACTACGCCATATCGATAAAGACGACTGGGTTAGCAGGCGGGACCTATACGGGAAAGATCAACGGCACGTCGCCCGACGAAACCCCGACTTCGTTCAGTATTCCGGTCACCCTGACAGTCACAGGCGCAAAGGAGTACCGGGTTTCACTGACATGGGCCGAATCGACGTCGCCGGAGATTTCTGGCTATCACGTCTGGCGATCGCAGACCTCCGGAAGCGATTTCGTGGAGATCGGGGCAACGGTTTCCGAACTTTCGTACGTGGATTCAACAGTCGCCGCCGGGAAGACGTACTTTTACTACGTGACCACATTCGCCCCAGAATGCCCAGCAGAGCCTGTCTGTGGAGAGAGTAAGCCTTCAAATAAGATGACCACGACTATCCCGTAGCTTTCGGAGAGTTTGGAGGCACCGACACACGCCGCGCTCTCACTCGTACGTGTCCCTGAAGATCTTGAATTACTCCGCGTAGGCGCGCCGGGCACCGCCAGGCTGCTGCAAGGCCCCCCGCCAGCAAACATGCAGGTCAGGCGGTTTTAGCCGAGAGAAATAGCGCTGCGGCATCCAGTTCAGTCGAAAACCAATCTTGGAGGTTTGTTTTGCCAACACCCGCGTTCCTAGTGTCTTCATGCGGCACGGCGCAGATCTCCGCTCCCACCGGTTGCACTGAGAATACGCGTTACACCTGCCGGCGGTGCTGCGCTCGAATTCAGCGACAGCGGAACATCGAATCGTTGATGGCATTGCGTCACGGAAGCCTTCGGCCATTCGTGGCCAACATAGAGTTACTACTTCCTCAATTACAAACGTTGTACTCGCGTGGTAATCAGTGCTCGTCATAACTCTATTGTTTTCGCAACGAACAGAGGCGAAACGAGAGCGACACTGCGCCTATGGTGAACGGTGGCAACGCGCACGACCGCCGCAAAATGCGGAGAATGGTTCAGAGCTTGCTCGAGACGTACGGCTATTTGCCGAAGCCGCCTGGCGGTTCGCCCGAGTCTCACCAAAGCGGTTGGGATTTCCTTTACAAATATTTACTCCCTGCGATCGCGCTCGTAGGTTTCGGTCATGGGGTAGGCGAACTCAGCCCTGTTATTGCCTCATTGGCCTACTTTCTTGACTTGGCGGTGTTTATCCGGGGATTTTGGGCTTGGTGCGAAACAAGGACGACCGCCATCGCGCTCCTTATACTTGCCTCTGTCGCGTTTTTGACATTCGCGTGGCTCGACTGGAACTGGATCAGAAAGGAATGGAGTCCCACTTTTCTGTGCCTTGTTCCCTCTCATGATTTGATTGACTGCGAGCGGCGAGCCTTCTTCATTAATCACGTTGGATTCAAGGGCCTCCAAAATGTGAAAATCGTCGTAAAGGACAACAAAAACGGTAACGTCATCGAGAATGATGATTTTAAGACGGGGATTGAGCCGGGCTCTCAAAATCCCGATGCCCCTCGCTACATTTGGGTGAAACCTTTTCGCCCCTGGGATGAGGACTACACCATTACCGTCACTGGCACGAAGTTTCGCTCGGTACAGGAGCTGGTGCTTGGCAGCGACGGCGATAATGTACATTTAGCCGCACAAGTCAAAATCGATCCTGACAACAAGCCTGTCGCGAGTTGTCGGGATAGTTTGCTACCGGATAGCTATTCTCTGGGACTGGGCTCCCGAGAGAATTGCGACACGCTGATGGCCACCGACGCTGCATGGTTGAACCATCTCCATCCTGAGCCATACGGCCTACGAAGACCGAACGGGGATTTCACAATCGTTAGACTGAGAAAACTACCAACGCCCTCGGAGCTAGCGTCTCAGTCAGGCGACAGGCACTTGACTGAATACGAGCAGTCCATCATGAGGGCGAAACTTTCGAAGTATCGAGGGACGAAGCTATTGATTCTCTACGCTGGAGGCCCAAAGACTCTGGCCTATGCAATCGAATTTCACGACTTCCTCACATCCCTAAGTTGGGACGTAGCTGCGCCGCGCCTGGTCCCGGCCGGGGATGAAGGGCTGATCGATGTGCAGGTCTCCATAAGCAAAAAGTATTGGGCTATTTCATATCCGACGGCTGCCGACTTCCTTAGCAGTTTGGAGGGAATAAAACACAGGCGCGGATTGTTTTACGACGACGCAATGCCGATGAATCAAGTGATTCTGTGCGTGGGTCCAAGGAGTCCGGACAATTTCACACCCGACGATTGTGCAGACGCGGAACTGCACCCAAAGCCCGGTCAACCTCACACCTGCGAAATGGTCGTTCAGACGACCAGCGTCTGCCGATTCATCCCGCGGTAGCTCGATTGCGGCAGTTCCAGTCGCCCATGCCGGCCGAAGGATCGATTCGGACATCCCCCGCCGCGCGCAGTTTAAGCGGGCAGCTACGAGGAGCGCGCGCTGAACGGCGGCGCCGATATTCCATGTCGACTGAAAACGGTGGACGTGGGGAGATTTCAAACCAAGTGAACCGGGAGCCCTTCGCGCCTTGGGTTCGCAATCGCTCCCGGGTCCCTCTCGGTGTATCGCTCTCTTAACAGGGCACCTCTCGGAATGGACTTTGTTAGGGCCTGTGTGAAAGCGGGGCCAACGTTAGGAGTTTCAGCCAATCCGCCACGTCGCGTCTATTCGTAACGACCGCATTGCCGGACGAAATCATACCTAGTCGTAGAACTCCACAGTGCCGATGCAGTGGTGGCACCCGGTTGAGAGCACAATGGTTCGAGTGTCCTTGTCGCTGCGGCAATAGATCCAAGTTGAGACTCCATCGGGCCGAATGCCTTCGGTAATGATCCATTTACTTGACATGTGAATACATCCCGTTTTAGGCTGCGTTCCTGTTCGAGACGGCGTTCAGCAATGCATTTGCTGTGACGCAGGAAGGTTGCCCGTGAGAATTCGAGAGACCATTGCATTGAGGACGATCGCAGCGTGTTTATTCATCGCTGTTTTTCAGGCCACAGTGTGTGTTGCTCAAACGCCCGGCAGCTTTGATGGCTGCCCCCTTGAGGGCAAGACCACGAGGACCGCGGTGATGGCGCTGAATCGGTTGAAGAACCGCACGGTCGCGCCGCTCAAGACAGACGTCAACCCTGGGATCACGTTAACGGCGGTGCTTGCTCCGGGCAACGATCTTGGCCGCTGGAATGAATCGCAAGCTGCGGTCATCACGGGATTCGTGGTGGCAGTGAAACCTGGTGGCCCGGAAACCGTGAACTGCGGAGCGACGGATCCCGCGCATACGGACACGCATATCGAGTTGGCGCTGGCCGCGGGTGACTCGCAGGGCATTCACCACATGATTGTGGAAGTAACTCCGAGATGGCGGGCGATCATGTCGGCCAAAGGAAAGGATTGGTCAACGGTCAATTTGCGACGCAGTCTCCTCGGTGACAAGATCACGGTGGTTGGCTGGATGATGCTAGATCGGGAGCACTGCAACGCGTCGGAGAATACAAATCCCGGCGGCGCCCACAATTGGCGGGCTACTTGTTGGGAGATTCATCCGATATCAGCCTTGGGGCCCAGTCAGTAGCGCCTAGTGACTGCTACTACGTGCGCGAAGCGTCAGCACGGCTTTTGGGAATTCTGGAGCTTTGATGGTCAGGAACTAGTCGAAAATTGCGTTCGCAGTCACCGATGCGGCACGTCATTCTGCCCAGAACTGTGACGCAACAGCTTCACTTTCGAGGCAACTCAGATGATCCCAGCACTTGCGATGATCGCAGCCGCTTACGTCAATTTCCGAATGATCGAAGTTTTTCTATCTCCGACTACCAGATATTCCAGCAGTGGAGCACGCGTAGCGGCCTGCTTTTTTGCGGTCTTGGTGCTCATCGTCACCAGTTTCTGCGCGCTCGATATTTTGCTAAGTGGGTCTAACGTTCCAGCTCTGCGCTAACCGAAACGCCCCTACTTGGGCGGAATGCAAACCGCTCCGGGCCAACGGCCGAAGGCAAGACCCGTCGAATCGCGCGATAATCAGACATGACGGTCTTCACCCCGACCAAGGCAAGCGGTTCTCACTTCTACAGATATCAGAGCGCAGAGCACCTTGACCGCCTCAAGCCCATCGTCTTGGATCATCTGCTCTACCTGCCGAGCGTGGCGCAACTGAACGACCCCACTGATTGTAGACCAAAAGTCAAGCCGATGCTCGTTGAAGAGATGGTGACCTTCCTCAAGAATGATTACAGCAGGCGCAATCCCATACTTGCGCTTGACCTCTTGCAAGAGAACGAATCGACGATTCGCATGGGCATTCAGGTTCACGGGCTGGAATGGTTCCAGCGCAAGCTTTCAAAGATCCTCAACTCACAAATGGAGCAGTTTCGAGTCTATTCCCTCTCTAAACGCATCGACCACCTGAGCCTTTGGGCCAAATATGCGGCTGATCATGGCGGTTCCTGCTTGGAGTTCGCGAACGAAGGTCCGCTATTCGGCGAGCATGTGATGGAAGTCGTTTATGGTGAATATGCGCCATTCGATGTAAATGGCTCGAAAAACAGAAGCGCGGGTTTCTTGGTATGCAAGCGGCCGGAGTGGAGCAACGAGGAAGAGGTGCGACTGATAAGTGTGCGCGGCTCCGGGCCACTGGTCAAGATAGAGCCGCAATGGTTAACGCGAATCATCCTCGGCAAGAGCATGTCGCCAGAGAACGAGAAGCAAGTTCGCGAATGGGCCAAGCAACGCGACCCGGAGCTTCTTGTTGTTGACGCATACTTTGATGAACTGCATCAAGAGCTCCGCCTGAAAGGGTGAACGGCACTTCTTCGAGCTGGTACGGCTGGGATCTTACGGGCGGACCCGAGACACGAATTCGCGCACGCCACCCAACATTAGAACGACCTGTTCGATCGTGTACTCGGAGTATTAGCCGTGAGCTGCTTTGTTGCGCAAGTCCAGCCAAGCGGTGACGTTTTTCTGGTCAAGCTTTGAATACTTTCCAGCTCTCGCGAGGTCCGCAGCGCCGTTCGCCGCGGCGAAGGACGCGCGGGCTCATGCAAGACAAACACGGCCGCTGGTGGATCGACTACCGAACTCCAGAGGGGCGGCGTCGGCGAAAACTGTACGGCACGCACGATGCCGTAAAGACCGCTCTGGCGAAGATCGATCTCGCAAAAAAGGACCGGACGTATACGGACCCTCACACGTCGCCGACTTTCACGGAGTTTTCCGAGACCTATCTCAAAACCGTCGGCGTTCACAAGAAAAGCTGCGATCGCGAGACATGGTTCATACAGAGCCTGGTTGCTATCTTCGGGGAATCGAAGCTTTGTAAAATCGAACGCACGAAGGTTCTGGAATGTCGCCTCGCGCGTTTGAAAACCGTCAGCAAAGCAACCGTAAACCGCGAGTTGTCCGTTTTGCGGCACATGTTTAACGTCGCGATCGACCAAAACATTGTTGCCACGAACCCGGCGCGCGGCGGCATCGGCATGAAAGCGTTTAAGGAGCAGGGGCGGGAGCGCTACCTCAAGATGGCCGAGATCGAGTCCCTTCTGACTGCAATCCAAGCCAGAATCGTCAAAAATTCATCGGACAAGATGAGGGCGTCTGCGCGGAAGTCCTGGAAATATCTCCACACAGCGGTCGTCATGGCGCTCCACACAGGCATGAGGAAAGGGGAAATCCTCGGGCTACGGTGGGAAAACGTCAACTGGGAACGGAAGACGTTGCTCTTGTTGGATACGAAGAACGGGGGAGTCGCGGCGCTTACCGATTGACTCGATTCTGCTCCGCGAATTGTCGGAACATCGAAGCCGTGTGAAAAACGAAGAACTGGTATTCCCCAGTTTCGATAACAACGGAAAGGTCGTACCGATGGCGGATGTGAAGGGCAGCTTCGGCCGTGTGCTGAAGGACGCCGGAATCACGAACTTCCGCTTTCACGATCTGCGCCACACGTTCGCGAGTCACTACATGATGAAGGGAGGGCAACTCTACGCGCTTTCGAGCATCCTTGGGCACAAGGATCTGAAGATGACACAGCGCTAGGCGAAACTCTCTCCGGAATACATGGATTCGCAGCGAGATCGAACGGGCACTATTTGGACACCGGCGCCAATTCCCTCCCAGACGCCGCGAGCCAAACACCAACTAAGTACGTGCAGTAAAAAGAGTCGAAGTGGTGGACGTGAGGGGGCTCGAACCCCTGACCTCCTCGTTGCGAACGAGGCGCTCTCCCAACTGAGCTACACGCCCTCCGATTTAACAGGTTAAGACACTTTACAGCAATGCTTTAGACGCTTCAAGTTGGGACCACTTGGGACCACGATCGATATCATTTATCCCAGCGTCGCAGCGATCTCTTTCTTGATCTCCGCCGTTCATCGGCACTTGCTGACATTCGCAACTCCGATGAAGGCGATTCGGCGGACTCTTGTGATCCCGTCGCAGCGGCCCCGTGGCAATTCAATCGTTCCTCTCCCTAGTCCCCTTCCCCGCCCCACGCAGCACCCCGACGAATGCCGCTAGCGAAGCTGCAACCTCGACGATCGAAGAGCTGCCTTTGGGCTGGCATATGACCTGTGTTGTACAGCAGTGAGAGAGCGCATTTGTACTCATCGCACCTGCACCTGGGGTTCGACCGACAGTTACGGCTTTAACAATCCTTCGACGTTGAACTTTTGACCCAGAGGGCGATCGAAATCGATTCGCACCGGCACGCGCTGCGCGACTTTCACGAAGCGGTCACTGGCTTGATGCTGGCACTCCGCTTGATGCCGTAACGACGGGTCAGCCAAGCGCGAACGGGCTCGTCGAAGTACCTCAGAGCAATCCAAGCTACAAAAATCACAAATGGAATAAGCAAGAAAATCCATATCAGCTTCACATCTATGCTCGGATGCCTAGTGGATGAGTAGCCTTCAAGGACATATACGAACGGAATGTGAGTGACATAGAGGGGATAGGAAAGTCGGCCACTGAACTTGCAGAACCTGATCATGCCTGTGCCGGCATTCGAGTGCGCCCCACAAAGGATGACGAGCGGGAACAAGAAGAGCACGCATGCCGCGTCATAAAGACCGTTTAACGAGACACTGCTCACTTTCGAGAACTGTGGCATCTGAAAACACAGCACAAGCACGATCGAAAGTAAGAGCAGTCCAATCTTGGGGAACCGAATGCGGTGATGAATTCGATAGAGACAGAGACCGATCACGAAGGAGACCGTGAGGCGTAGCGGCGCCATCCAGATCTCCGGATAACCCCAACCTCCGTCAAGCGATCCTTTCGTATTCGCGGTCCAAATAAGAAGTAGCCCTGACAATCCAAAGATGATCGCCAGAGTGATTGTGCGCAGCCTGCGAAGAATCAGAGCATATGCGATGTTCCCGAGGTACTCCTGCATCAGTGACCAGGCAGGCCCATTGAGTGCCTGAGTCTCGTGTAATCTCCCCCCAACCGGAGGTGACGGCAGCAGGAGCAATGAGGCGATATATGCGAGCAGCAGCATCGGAGCGGCAGTATGATTCATCGCCTTGCTGAAGGGATCGAAGATGTAACCCAGCAGGCCCAGAGTGGCTCCGATCAGAACCAGAGGGTGAAGCCGGATGAGACGGATGCGGAAGAATTGAAGCGTCGTCATCCGTGTCCAGCGATCGTCGTATGCATACGCGACCACAAAGCCGGACAGCCCGAAGAAAAAGTCGACCGCCAAATAGGCGTGGTGCATTAAGTGAAGAGGAGG
>Ga0209530_1001355_pt1 | contig 11327 bp, 13 predicted proteins | sample BlaSpr_A8_Ref_O1_FD_187987 | JGI IMG/M metagenome (GOLD analysis project Ga0209530, IMG submission 187987) | Forest soil microbial communities from Thunder Bay, Ontario, Canada - Black Spruce, Ontario site 2_A8_Ref_O1 (SPAdes) (version 2) | ecosystem: Environmental > Terrestrial > Soil > Boreal...
AGGACTATTCGAAGCTCGGCTTCATCGATCGATCGGTCGAAGGAACCGCGATCGACAGGATGATCGCGGCGCTGTCGATCCGCGCAGCCAAGGTGGGATTGCCGGTGGCTTCGCTCTCCGGCGGCAATCAGCAGAAGGTCGTGATCGGCAAATGGCTGATGACCGCGCCTCGCATCATCCTGCTGAACGATCCGACCCGCGGCATCGACGTCGGCACCAAACAGGAGATCTACGCGCTGCTCCGGCGTCTCGCCGACGGAGGCGCGGCGATCGTGTTCTATTCGACCGACTACGCCGAGCTGATTGGCTGCTGCGATCGGGTGCTCGTGCTCTACGACGGGCAGATCAAACGCACGCTGGTCGGCGACGAGATCACCGAAAAGGCGCTGATCGCCAGCGCGCTGAACCTCGATGTCGGCGCGGCGCCAGGCGAACTGTCGCCGAGGCGCGCGTCGTGAGGGAGTGGCGCTTCTGGCTCGCCGAGAATCGCTCCACGCTGGTGGCGTTCACGATTTTCATCGTGATGTTCTGGATCTACGTCGCCAACCATCCCGCTGGTTTTACAGCTAATGTCGTGCAGACGGCGGCCAACAAGGGCGTGCTGCTCGCGCTGGTCGCGATGGCGCAGACGATGGTGGTGCTGACGGCCGGCATCGACCTCTCCGTCGGCATGATCTTCGTGCTTTGCAATTGTCTCGCCTCGCAGCTAATGGCCGGCGACGCATGGCATACCGGCGTCGGCCTCGTCCTCGTGCTCGCGGCGGGCGCGGCTTGCGGCGCGGTCAATGGCCTGCTCGTGATCGTCGGACGGCTGCAGCCGATCGTCGCCACGATCGCGAGCGGGGCGATCTATTTCGGCTTGGCGCTCTGGCTGCGTCCCGATCCGGGAGGCGCCGACAATTTCAATTCCGATTTCGCCGACTTGTTCACCGGCAAGCTGTTCGGCAAAATTCCCGCGAGCTTGGCGGCGCTGGCTGCGGTGGCGCTGGTGGTCTGGGTTCCCTTCAGCCGGTCGGCGATCGGCCGCACGGCCTATGCGGTCGGCTCGTCCGAATTGTCGGCCTACATGTCCGGCGCGCCGGTCCGCGCCGCGAAATTGGTGGTCTATACGCTGGCGGGCCTGTTGGCGGCGCTGGGCGGCGTCTTCCTGACGTTTCTGACCTATTCGGGCGAAGCATCCGCAGGCAATGGGGGGAACTACACGCTCTTTTCGATCGCGGCGGTGGTTCTCGGCGGGGTCTCGCTGTTCGGCGGTTCGGGCAGCGCGATCGGCGCGATCTTCGGCGCGCTCGCGTTCCGCGCGATCGGCGACCTCTTGTTCGTGTTCGACATCGAACCGCTCTGGCAGCCCTTGTTTCAGGGTGTGGTGCTGCTAGCGTCGGTGGCGATCGGCGCCACCCGCCTGATCGGCGTGCGCAACCGCCTCGACCTGTTCGGATGAGCGCCGATGACGAATAGCGGGATTCCCGTTCGAGAGGGCGTATGGGCGCGTTGGCGCGGCCTGGTCGATCCTGCGACGCTGGCGGCGTTCGCGTGCATTCTCGTCCTGCTGTTCGCGGGCAGCCTCTATTCGCAGAGTTTCCTGTCGCCCGAATATCTGCTGCAACAGCTGAAGGTCGCCTCGTTCCTCGGGATCATCGCGACCGGCATGATGATCGTCATCCTGCTCGGCCAGATCGACCTCTCCGCGCCGTGGGCGATCGCCGTCGGCGGAATGATGGCGGCCTCCGCCTCGGCCTGGGGGCCGGCGGGGCCATGGATCGCGATCCCGTTCGGGGTCGCCTGCGGCGTCGCGCTCGGGCTGGTGAACGGAATCGGGGTTGCGTACCTGCGCATACCCTCGATGATCGTGACGCTCGCCGTCAACGCGGTCGCGCAAGGGCTGATGGTGGTCCACACCGGCGGGTTCTCGCCCCGGGATTCGGCCTCGCCGGCGATGCGCTTCATCGCGACCGGAGACGTCGTGTTCGGCCTGCCGAACGCGCTGATCGTCTGGGCCGTGATCGGCGGCGGCGCTACGATATTGCTGACGCGCACCACGTTTGGCCGGGCGGTCTATGCGATCGGCAACCGCGAGCGCGCCGCCTATCTCTCCGGCGTCGACCCGCAGCGGGTGGTGCTGATCGCGTTCGCGCTTTCCGGCGCCCTGTCCGCGTTCGCGGGCGTGCTGCTGGCCGGCTATGCGTCCAAAGCCGCGCAAGCGATGGGCGATCCCTACCTCTTGCCGGCGATCGCGGCGGTCGTGCTCGGCGGCGCCAGCATCCTGGGCGGACGGGGAAATTACCTCGGAACCGTGGCCGGCGTGATTCTCGTCACGCTGCTGCAATCGATCCTGTCGGTGATGCAGATCCCCGAGGCCGGGCGGCAGATCGCGTACGGGCTGGTGATCATCGTGATGCTGCTGTTCTATGGGCGGGGAGCGGCGATCCGGGGGTGACAGGAGACCGGGCGGAAGGTCCAGAAATTTCTCCTGTTGCGTCGCGCGAATATCATCAAGCACGGCATTGATTTCGCGCGCGCCGCGACAGTCTTCGATGGAAGGCCGTATGTCGACCTGCAATCATCGCACACCGATGAACCGCGCATATTGCGCGTCTTGCGCGTCGCCATGTTGGACGGCGTGCTTTGCATGGTGGTCTGGCCGATGCGCGCCGGTCTCGCCGTGCGCATAATTTCGGTGAGGAGGTCTCGAGATGCCGAGAAAGCGAGATACCGTGCACGCCACATCTGAGGATATCCTCGCGATGCTGGCGCGCGGCGAAGACGAGACGGATTGGGTGCGGGTGAACGCCAAGACCGAGAAGGACCTCGCCGCGGATACGGCGAGCGATCCGGCTTGGGCCGGCATCGACGACGAGTGGGTGAAAAGCGCCGAAGTAGCCAATGGCTTGCTCGCCCGCCCGAAGGAAAACAAACGGCAAGTCACGATGCGCTTCGACGTCGACGTGCTCGAATATTTCAAGACGGGCGGGAGGGGTTGGCAGGGCCGCATGAACGCGGTGTTGCGTAGTTTTATGGAACGGCGGCACGGGTGATCGTTGCGGGGAGGAATCCGCTTGACAGCCGTCGCGACTTTGTCGCATCTCCTTCTCATGATCGCTCTGCAATACCGCCGACGCTGAACCCATATTCCCGCGCGAGGCTCCGGCCCGCGTCGCCATGGTTTCACGCAAGCGCAGAGACTGACATGACCATCAAAATCTTCATCGACGGCGAAGCTGGCACTACCGGTCTGCAAATCCGCGATAAGCTCGCAGGATTGACCGGGATCGAGTTACTGAGCTTGCCGGCGCAGGCGCGTAAGGACGTCGGGGCCAAGCGCGAACTGCTGGGCCAAGTCGACCTGACGATCCTCTGCCTGCCCGACGCGGCGGCGAAGGAGGCCGCAGCGCTGCTCGACGACATGGGCGAGCGGGCGCCGCGTGTCATCGACGCTTCGAGCGCGCACCGGGTCGCGCCGGGCTGGACTTACGGTTTTCCGGAGCTGGCGCCGGCGCAGTACGCCGCGATCGCGGGCGCCGCCAAGGTGACCAACCCCGGCTGTCACGCCACGGGGGCGATCGCGTTGTTGCGCCCGCTGACGGACGCCGGGCTGATCCCGAAGGACGCGGCGATCACGATCTCCTCGGTCAGCGGCTATTCCGGCGGCGGCAAGACGATGATCGAGGACTACGAGAGCGGCCGCGCGCCGGCGTTCGAGCTTTACGCGCTCGGCCTCGAGCACAAGCACGTGCCGGAAATCCAGCTCTATTCGGGACTGGCTGCGCGCCCGCTGTTCGTCCCCTCGGTAGGCAATTTCCGCCAAGGCATGCTCGTCAGCATTCCCTTGCAGCTCGACTGCCTGGGCAGCCGGCCGACCGGCGCCGATCTGCGCGCCGCGTTGGCCCGGCATTATGAGGGTTGTCGCTACGTCAAGGTCGCCGGAGAAGCCGAAACGTCGGCTCAGTCGCGAATCGAGCCGGAGTCGCTAAACGGCTCGAATCAAATGCAGATCCATGTCTGGGCGAACGAGGTTCGACGGCAGGCCGTGCTCGTCGCCAAGCTCGACAACCTCGGCAAGGGCGCTTCAGGCGCGGCCGTGCAGAATCTGGCGTTGATGACCGGACTGTCGGTGGACTGAACGGGCTGCGGCCTCACGCACGCGTGTCGGCTGCGCCGAGCCATTTGACCATCGAAATCTCGTCGCGATATCCAGCCCCAGTCTGCATCGGGCGCGGTTGCCCGCGGCGGGCGAAGCCGAATTTCTCGTAGAGCGCGATGGCCGGCAGATTGGCCGCCGCGACATCGAGCGTGATTTCGTCGAAATGCTCGAGCGCCGTCTCGAGCGCGGCGTCGAGCATTCGACTGGCGATTCCGAGACCGCGCATTTCCGGGCGCACATAGACGCCCCAGACGAACGCGCAGCGAGGCCCCATCGGGTCGGATCGAGGCGCGACGCCCGCCATTCCGACGATCCGGCCCTCGCGATAGGCGGCGTGGACGACCGATGTTTGGAGCCGTGCCGCGAAGTCTTCATCGGGTCGCGCCGCTTCGATCCCGTAACGCGATGAGAAGGCCTCCGGGTCGTCTTGGAGCGCCGCCAGCCGGACTTCTCGGTAGTCGGCGGCATCCGCGGGGGCGAGGCGACGGATTTCGAACGGCGCTGGCACGATGCTGTCCCCGTCGGCGGCGCAGCCGCCGCTAGTGCGCGCGGGCGACCGAGAAGGCGGCCCGCGCGATCGCCTCGATCAGCGCGCCGATCACGTAGGCGAGCGCCGCGCAGAACAGCGCCGCCACGAACACCTCGCGCAAATTGTCGCCGGACAGACTTACCGAGCCGAACACCCGCAAGGACGTCAACGTGTAGGGCAGGGCGACGAACATGATCGGCGCATCGGCGAGAAATTGGCCGGCGTGTTGGCGATAGATGAAGTAGGCGGCGACAAACGCGAGCACGTAAAGCGCCGCGAAGGTCGCGCCGGTCGCCGATTTCAACGGCCGCATCGGTTTCAGTCCGCTTGGCCCCAGGCGACGACCGGCTGCGTCTGCTGACCCAAGCCGTCGATCCCGAGCGATATCGTGTCGCCCGCTTTCAGGAATCGCGGCGGTTTCTTGCCGCTGCCGACCCCGGGCGGCGTGCCCGTGGTGATGACGTCGCCGGGTTCGAGAATCATGAATTGCGAGATGTAGGAAACCAGCGTCTTGACGCCGAATATCATGGTCGCGGTCGAACCGCTCTGCATGCGTTCGCCGTTGACGTCCAGCCACATCGGCAGTTTCTGCGGGTCGGCGATCTCGTCCGCCGTCGTCAGCCAAGGGCCGAGCGGGCCGAAGGTCGGACAGCCCTTGCCCTTCATCCATTGCCCGGTCCCCTCGAGCTGATAGGTCCGCTCGGACACGTCGTTGCAGATGCAATAGCCCGCCACATGTCCTAGCGCGTCGCTCTCACTAACGTAGGAGGCGCGGCTTCCGATCACGATCGCGAGCTCCACTTCCCAATCGGTCTTCACCGAACCCTTGGGAATGACGACGTCGTCGTTGGGCCCGACGATGCAGGACGGCGCTTTATTAAAGAGAATCGGCTCCTTCGGGATCGGCATGTTCGACTCGGCGGCATGATCGGCGTAATTCAAGCCCACTGCGACGAAATTCCCGACCTTGCCGACGCATGCCCCCAGGCGCGGCTTGCCCCGGACCAGCGGCAGCGATTCGGGTTCGATCTTGCGGAGGCGAGCCAAGGTCTGCGGCAACAGCGCCTCCCCCGCTATGTCGGCGACGATGTCGGTGAGGTCGCGAAGCTTGCCGGCGGAATCGACCAGGCCGGGCTTTTCACTGCCGAGTTTACCGTAACGTACCAGCTTCATGGCGCTTCCTCTTGTTCCCGAAATCGCGGTTTTGTCGGCCACTTCGCCGCCGATTCACTTCCTATCCGATTCCGGCGTCGACGAAAACCCGGTCGCGTTAACCCAGTCACGAGGCCACATTTTCTTTTAGTGATCCTACTAATGGACTTTTCGTCTCTCTGTCGCCATGTAGCGTAGCGACGGACTGGACATCGGTTTTTTCGACTTCCACCGCGGCGCAGATCCGGACGTTCATTGGCGTTTCCGTTATGTCCGAACAAGCGCCACCGCGAGGTCGCACCGACGCCTTGTTTCTTGTGTCACTAACATTTATGCTCTTGACGAGGTGAATACAAAAATGTTGAAAAGCGTAACAGTTCAAACGCAAAGGCCAGCGGATCGGTGGCGCGAGATGTTCCTTTAGTCCTCTCGTTCCGTTATATTCACCTAGAAAATCTGCGCTTGGGAATCGACGGTCCCTAGTTTCGTTCGATCGCGCGCGATTTCAAGATACGAAAAGATCAAATCATGTCTAATCCAGAACGAATAGCATTGTTCATCGACGGCGCAAATCTTTACGCCAGCGCCAAGTCTCTCGGTTTTGATATCGATTATAAGCGGCTCTTGAAGGAGTTCCAAGCCAAGGGCCGCCTGATCAGAGCGTTCTACTATACAGCGTTGGTCGATGACCAGGAATACTCCTCGATTCGGCCGCTCGTGGATTGGCTCGACTACAACGGCTACGCCGTCGTCACCAAGCCGGCGAAGGAGTTCGTGGATTCGACGGGTCGCCGCAAGGTAAAAGGCAACATGGACATCGAACTCGCCGTGGCGGCGATGGAGATGGCCGCGCACATCGACCACATGGTGCTGTTTTCGGGCGATGGCGACTTCCGCTCCCTCGTGGAGGCGGTCCAGCGCAAGGGAGTGCGGGTATCCGTCGTTTCGACGGTGTCGACGCAACCCTCGATGGTCGCCGACGAACTGCGTCGCCAAGCCGACGATTTCGTCGATTTGACCTCGCTGATGCCCCGAATCGGACGTGATCCCGGGGAGCGTGGCGCGCGTTCGGCCGATCCGCGGCGCGCGGCCCACGCCTCTTATGCCGTCAACACGCAGCCGGTCGAGGACGTGGCCCGCGACTGAGCGTCGCGGCCGACGGCGGCGCCCGCTTTTTGGAGCGCCAGCGATGGCCTTTGACGCGGGCCCGCCGCGCGACTGCCAGATTTGTCCGCGTCTGGCGGCTTACCGCGCGGACAATCGGGCGCAGCATCCGGAATGGTCGAATGCGCCGGTGGCGTCGTTCGGCGACCCTGATGCGCGCCTTTTGATCGTCGGCCTTGCGCCCGGCGTCCGCGGCGCCAACCGCACGGGGCGGCCGTTCACCGGCGATTATGCCGGCGATCTCCTTTACGCGACCTTGAGCGAACTCGGATTCGCTGCCGGAGTTTATGACCGGCGTCCGGACGACGGTCTGGAATTGCGGGATTGCGCGATCGCCAACGCGGTCCGCTGCGTTCCCCCGCAGAACAAGCCTACCCCTGAGGAAATTGCGTCGTGCCGTCCCTTTCTCGTTGCCGCGATCGCCGCGCTGCCGCGCGTGCGCGCGATCGTGGCGCTGGGCCGAATCGCGCACGAGAGCACGCTACGTGCGCTCGGACGCCGGCTTGCCGCGCATCCCTTCGCGCACGGGGCTCAGCACGATCTCGTCAGCGGCCCCGTCGTCTTCGACAGCTATCATTGCTCACGCTACAACACTAACACGGGCGTGCTGACGCCGCAGATGTTCCGCGAAGTCTTCGCGGCGGCTCGCGAATTTTTGAACCCGGCGCCGGCGGGTTAGGGCGGACGATCCAACCCTGCTTGAAAGCTCTCATTCGCGTGATCACTTGAAATGAACGCGAGGCGCCAGCCGGAGTCGATCGGCTTCGCGTTGCGACGCCGCCTGAGAGTTCAATGTTCGAAGCGGATCCGACGCCGGCCGAGCAGATCGAGCGGCTCGAGGCGCAGATCGACGAGTTGCGAGAGGCGATCCGGCGCAGCAGCAGGCTCGTCGTAGCCGGACGCGCGAGCGCCTTCGCCGGCGCAGCGTTGCTTATAGGCTTGGCGCTCGGTCTGGCGACCGTCATGCCGATTCGGGTGATCGTCGGGATAGCCGTCGGGCTCGGGGGGCTGGTCCTGATGGGGAGCAGCGTGGGCAGCACCAAGCAGTTGGAGCTTTCCCTGAAGCAGACGGAGGATGAAAGGAACGCGGCGATCGACGCCCTGGAGTTCGTCGATCTCGGAGACGGGGCCGGCTGATTTCGCGTCGGATCCGAGCGTTTGGCGCTGCGCATCGCTGCCCGGGGGACACGGCCGCATTCGACCTGCCTAGGTCGTTCCCACCCCTTTGGCAGCTCTCCGAAGCCGCCATTCATTCCGTAACGGCGCGTCGCCCCACGCGGCAGCGCGCTCGCCGTGCCTTGTCTGCGCTTCTCGTCACGCATAAACGAGTGTGCCGGGCGATATCCTCGACGAGGTCTATGCGTCCTGCGCGACTCTAGGCTCGGGGCATGGCGTTTGCGCGCTGAAAGCGACGCTCGCGCCGAGCGGTATGACGACGGCGGACAACTGTTCGTGTTCGCAGCGCGTGTGCAGGCCGAAAGACGGCCCGATGGAGTGTCGAAAGTTGAAGCTCGCAACCTCTTGGGACGCGGCCGGAATGTTCGTGGTCGCCGTGCTCGCAGCCTTCGCCGGCGTCAGCACCGAGGCGACAGCGACACTGGTCTATTCCTACTATTCGGACCAGATCATCGTAACGACGGACGAACGGCGCAGCGGCCCGGTCGATCTTCCGCCGGAAGTAGGACCTTCCATCGCGGCCTGCTGGCGACCGCCACATCGGGGCGATCAAATCACCGTCCAGTTGAGTTTTCGACGCGACGGTTCGATCTTCGGCAAGCCTAGGGTCAACTATGTGAAGCCGATGAATGGCTCGAGCGCTCAGGCGCTCACCGAGTCCATCTTCAAGGCGATCGATGCGTGCCTACCGCTCCAGTTCACACCGCGGCTGGCGGCCAACATTGCGGGACAGGTCTTCGTCATCCGCTTCATCGCGCCGTGATCGGAGCGAGCGACAAACGTTTGCTTCATGAGAAAGCCGGCCATCACAGCCTCGCTGGCGCACGAGCGTCGGATGACCTTGGCCAGAGCAGAAGGCGATGTTCCGCCCCGAACCGGAATCGGTCGAACAATTTGCGGATGTCCGGTTCGTCGTCCCCTGAGGTCATGACGGCACAGCCGAAAACGCGACGCGCCTCACTACTCCAGTGAGACGGCTCGGGCGGGAGCGGGCGGCGGCACTTTGGCGAGACTTGTGTTAGGCTGAGCTTTCCCTTCGGAAAGTCGCTTCCGTGACCGTCAAACCGATCAGCCGCTTCCCCGTTCCCGTCCTCGCCGAGCTACCCGAGGACATCCGCGAGCGCATAGCGAAGGTGCAGGAGAAGTCCGGTTTCGTGCCGAACGTGTTTCTCGCGCTCGCGCATCGCCCGGAGGAATTTCGCGCGTTCTTCGCTTATCACGATGCGCTGATGGAGAAGCCGGGCGGCCTCAGCAAGGCAGAGCGCGAGATGATCGTGGTCGCGACCTCCGCCGCTAATCAATGCCTCTATTGCGTCGTCGCCCATGGCGCGATCCTGCGCATCCGCGCCAAGAACCCGATGCTCGCCGATCAGGTCGCGACCAACTACCGCAAGGCGGAGATCACGCCGAGGCAGGCCGCGATGCTCGATTTCGCCATGAAGGCCGCGACGCGCAGCCAGGAGATCGAGGACGCCGACTTCGCCGCGCTCGACGCAGCAGGCTTCTCCCAGGAGGACATCTGGGACATCGCCGCCATCGCCGCGTTCTTCGCGATGTCGAACCGGCTCGCCAACGTGATGAGCATCCCGCCGAACGACGAGTTTTATGGGATGGGGCGGGGGTGAAACCCTTCCCTTTGCGATGGTAGGGACCACGCCCAGCGGCCCGTTTCGAAATCGCAGCCTGATATTCAGGCCGTGACGCGATCCGCTTCTGTCAAGCGTAAATTCATTGCCCGAATTCTGCGCGCAAGTATTCGCATGACTCGAAGCGCAAACAACGGCGTCTTGCGTACGAGCATGAGAAATTGCTGTTCGTTGATGACATATAAATCGACGTTGGTGACCGCGAAAATGGTGGCGCTGTGGGGTCGGGGATCTACGATTCCCATCTCGCCGAAAATACTGCCATCGGAAATCTGCTCGACTGTAATGCCTTGAATCTGTATCGCTACTGTACCTTCTTTGACGACGTACATCACGCCGCTGATCTTTCCCGGACCCAAGATTTCGGCGCCTGCGGGGTAGTGGGTTTCGCAGGAATCCACATCCCTGAAAATGCGGAAATCGATGTGGCGATCTTCAGCTCGTTCCATGGCAGTCTCCGCGTGATCCCGAGTCCCCAGAAAGAGCCGCCTCGCGCGGGAATACAATCTGCGTGCAACCTCACGTTGAACGGGGTAGCTTTCGCCAAGCTTACAAGCCCAGCCGATGGCGAGGCGCTGCGCCGCAAACCCCTTCCCCCTTGCGGGGGGAGGTGGACGTGCGAAGCGCGGCCGGATGAGGGGGATCGAGCGGAGCGAGATGGCTCTGTGGAATTCCGCTCTTTCGAGATATCACATAGGGCCGCCCAGCGTCGAACAATCGCGCTAGGTGTCGCACGATCGCAGCCATCTCGCTCCGCTCGATCCCCCTCATGCGGCCCTTCACGCCACCTTCCCGCGCGAGGGGGGAAGGGGTCCACCGGCCGCTTCACTCCGCTGAATGTGGTTTGGCGGCGAGGGGCGCGTCCGGCGCCGGTATCGTGGCGCGCTGCGGCGCCGGCGCCTCGATGCGGAACCAGGCGACATACAGCGCCGGCAGGAACAGCAGTGTCAAAACGGTGCCGACGACGATGCCGCCCATCATCGCATAGGCCATCGGGCCCCAGAAAACCTCGCGCGCGATCGGGATCAGCGCCAGGGTCGCGGCGGCGGCGGTCAACAGGATCGGCCGCATGCGGTGCTCGGTCGCCTCCACCACCGCGTCCCACGGCGGGCTGCCCTCGGCGCGGTGCTGTTCGATCTGGATGATCAGAATGACCGAGTTGCGGATCAGAATGCCGATCAGCGCCAGCACCCCCAGGATCGCGACGAAGCCCAGCGGCGCGTGGCTCGGCAACAACGCCGCGACGACGCCGATAAGCGCCAGCGGCGCGACGGCGAAAACCAGGAACAGCCGCTGAAAACTCTGCAATTGCAGCATCAGGATGGTCGCCATGATGAACAGCATCAGCGGCGCCACCGCGGCGATCGGCCCTTGCGCCTTCGCGCTCTCTTCCACGGCGCCGCCGGTCGCGATCTGATAGCCGGCGGGCAGCGCGGCGCGGAACGCCGCCATCGCGGGCTCGAGTTGCTGGACCACGGTCGCGGGCTGGATCGCGCCGCGCACGGCGCCCTGCACCGTG
>Ga0209530_1001357_pt1 | contig 11304 bp, 8 predicted proteins | sample BlaSpr_A8_Ref_O1_FD_187987 | JGI IMG/M metagenome (GOLD analysis project Ga0209530, IMG submission 187987) | Forest soil microbial communities from Thunder Bay, Ontario, Canada - Black Spruce, Ontario site 2_A8_Ref_O1 (SPAdes) (version 2) | ecosystem: Environmental > Terrestrial > Soil > Boreal...
ATGTCCTCAAGATTGCCGATCGGTGTTCCGACAAGATAGAGCGCGGGACCGGACGCGAGCGTCTGACCTCTCTCGCTTTTGTCTTCCGCCTGCTTCATTGCCGGAGTTTAACACCGGCGGATTTAACTCTGCCGGTGCGTAACCTTTTCCACATGGATAGAGTTAATGTGTGTATAAGAATCGTTCGAAGGAGTTGAGCACGTGACTGAAAGCGATTTCCGCCGCACCGCCCTGAGCTTGCCGGAGGCGATTGAAAGCGCGCACATGGATCATCCCGACTTTCGCGTCTGCGGAAAAATCTTTGCTACGCTCGGCCATCCCGCCAAAGGCTGGGGCATGGTAAAGCTCAATCCCGAACAGCAGCACTACTTTTCCCAAGCCGAGCCTGAAGTTTTTGTGCCTGTCAAAGGTGCTTGGGGACGCCGCGGAGCGACCAGCGTGAATCTAAAAACCGCAAAGAAACCCAGTCTGGCGCGGGCGCTCAACGCGGCATGGCGCAATACGGCACCGAAGCGGCTGGGGAAAGAAGTTGCGGAAAGACTTAGGCGCGACGTTTAATCTCAACTTCTCGTAAAAACACCGGACTCGTTGCTTCGGCTAAAGCTCTTTTTTCGAAGCGTCGGCGTTCAAAGCATCGGCGATGCGCTCGATCGCCATGCGGCACTTTCTCATCTCCATCATCGTTTGTAGGGATTGTTCAAACTCCACTTGCAACTGCTGCATGTAGGCCTCGTGCCTTTGCCAAAAAATGGTTTCCAGCCGGTCCGGCGTAGCTTCCGGCTCTGTCAGCCCAGATTCTGTCAGCTCAGATTCCGTCGACCCAGGTTCCGTCAACTCAGGTTCAGTGAGCAAAGCGCGGAACTCAACTCCAAAACAAAAGCCGCTGCGATTTCGAATCACCCCGCCGACGCGGATTTTACCGGCGATCTGGAATTCGACATCCAGAGCTTCCCCAAGTTGCAGGTTGAGGCCGCCATAAAGCTCCATCCCCCCGCGGCTCAACTCGCAAGCCAATCCCGGCACGCGGACGTTCCCACCCTCAGTGTTTGCCGCAATAAACACCGGTAGGTGCACATGATGTCGGGGCCAGCGGCGAGTGTAGATCGCGTCCATCTTGAGATAGTGTCGTCAAATACGAGCTATTTCAGAATGCCGGAATGCAACAGATATGCCGCACTGGCCAGACCGATCGTCAGCAGGCTTGCCGCCGCCACCTTGAACCGCCAGTGTCGCGGCTCCTTTTGCTGCAACGCTGAGGCTGCGCGCAATTTATCGATCCAATCCTGCTCGAATTTATTCCGATTTGATTGCTCCCAGATAAGCGTTCCCAGCCGTCGCTGGTCGTCGGCTGCGATTGCTGTGAAGCGAAAGGGCTGTAGTTGGTCCGTGACGGGGCTCAACATCTGCGCGCCTCCAAGCACGGACCCGCCTTGGGTCAGGAACATCATCTTGATCTGCGACCCCTGCGCAATCGGCTGTGGCAGCGAAAGCAGACCACCAGTGAGAGAGATTACCTGAAGTTTGGCCGACGTCCGCTGCCCATCCGCGAAACGCAGCACCGCCGCAATATTGCCGTCCACGTTGGCGCGCGGCACACGCCACGGTTGATGAGTTTGGGGAGGGCTGCTCACGATCGGCTTTCAGTATGGATCGGGAAGGTTACTAACAGAAGATTACTTAAGGGCCACTCATGGTGCAGTTACGGGCCTGGGTGCAGCATCGGGAACTCGGCTCGCGAGTCCAGTGCTTGCGAAACCTTAGCTTGTTGCAAAATCGCGCACACCTTCACCCTAAACCTGCTGCCGAAGATTCGCCCGCAGCGTAAGCGTCCCATCCTCGTTCAGCTTCTGGCGACAACCCCACCGCACGGGATAGCGCATTCCCTTCACCTCAATTTCGGCTCGAAGTTTCAATCCCTTCCAATCGCTAACATTTGGAATCACAAACTGTGCCTGCCGAATCTTGCCCGGCAACGGGTAGCCGGCATCCAGGCAGCCGCTCTTGAGTACCTTTCCGTCCTCGCTCTCCACGCTCACCCGCAATACACCCGGCACGCCCGCGATTCCATCATTCGCGAAGCCCACAATCAGTCCCAGGTAACTATCTTCCTTGTAGCTCCAGATGAAAGACGGCCTCACCCGGTAGCCAATTCGTCGATTGATCCGGTCGAACGCCGCTGGATAAGCCTGGTAGTAGCTCATCAGATTTCTCGCGTTGATCTGGTGAAAGTTCCACAGCGACCAGTAATTCGCTCCAATATCGATCACATGGTCGATCATATTTTCCGCCGGGGATATCCCTTCAACATCGAGGCTCTGATCGGGCGGTTTGCCCGGAAGCCCTTGCTCAAGCAGCGCCGCCGTCCAGGGCGGACGATTGCTGAGCGCTTCAATCTGCTCGTTCTCAATAAAAATGGTATCGCTGCGAATCCAATTGTTGCTGCGGACGGTGCGCTCCAGCAGTTCTGAATTACCCACCCGGCTATAGTCCGGCTGAGTATTGGTCAGCAGAGGAGTCTTCGAAAAAGCTTCGAGCTGCACTTCGAGCATGTTCATCCACGTCCGCTCTGCCGTCAGATAATCCGGAAAAGGATTGTTGGCAAATGGCCAGGTGTGCCCTTCGCCCCAGAATCCATACATGAACGTATCGATATATTCGATGATCGGATTGCCATTGAACTCCGCACCCAACTGTCCAACCAGTTCCTTAAATGCCTGCTGAAAAAAAGGATGGTCATAGCGGGGCTGATAACGCGAATGTGGATTCTCCAGAAATCTCTTTCCTTCAGCCGCGCTCTCCTGATCGCTAATCACCAGATCAACTTTCGGAACTTTTTCCAGCACAAAATCCGGCAGCGCCGCTTCATGCTTGTAATCCGGCGCGCACATCTGAACGCGCAGTCCGACCCGCTTGTTGTTCTTCTTCGCCAATTCAAAAACCAGCTTCACGTAATCGGGCATCTCCAGCCGCCCCGGCCGCGGCTGCATCTCCCTCCAGGTCGGACGGATATAAAGTTGCTGGCCCAACGGAAAACGAACCAGGTCTTCAATCGCTTGCGAAACATTGTCGGACTTGATCTCCTCCGTGCCGCTGTCCGCCGTGATATAGGTGACCAGCCCTTTGCCGTAATTCGGCACAACCTCTTCGGAAGGCGTAGTCGTCATCACCACATCGTCCGTAGGAATCACGGCGTCCGGAGGATATTGCGGAAATGGCCCCTGATTCAGCCGATCGGAAACCGCGGGCCCGCAGCCAAAGTCGTAGTTCCCCCAGTTGTGCGCCGGAACCTTCGCCTGCGCTTTACCCATCCCCAGTTCCGCCGCTACCGCAACCGCGACACTGCTTTTTAGAAAATCTCTACGCTGCATCGGAAGCATCCCCTGCTTGCTGTTCTTAATCGCTAGAATGGATTTCGGCTGAACTCTTGCTGCAGACTAGTAGTGCTGTCACACTGCTCATCACGGATTGCTCACCGGTCTGGGACACGCGACGCAATTTGATATTCGAAAAACCAGAGGGTACCGATTAACGGACGAAATGCCCAGCTGCCGCGCCGCGAGATGAGCCGGTCAAACCTAGATTGGCTCTATTGGCCGCTCCGTAATTAGTCAATCTCTGGCATCTGCTCCTTAGGCCATTCAAAGGGAAATATCCTACCTGCCTCTTCGTTCGTTATCTTGTGTCCAGTGAGTTCGAGCGCGCGCGCAAGAGCCGGATCGCGTCCTGCAGCCAGATCAGCCGGAGTAGGAAGGACGCGCTCGTCGGGGGTCACACCGATAGCCTCCAAACTATTGCCGTCACTCATAATCAGGGCGGCGACTGTGATTCGGGCGCGATATTGCGCGACGTTGGTCGCGTCCAGGTTGACAGCGTGGAGGTAGTCTTTGCCCTCGCCAACCGCGCCCGCCGAACGGTCACCGAGGACGGTCCCGCGCTTTTCCAACTGAACAACCCGAGCGAAGATTTCCGCCGCCGAACCTGACCTGCTGTCGATCAGAACGATAAGCTTGCCGGTAAAGGCCTTGTTGCCGCGTGACTTGGCGGTTTCCTGTTGGGATTGTTTCTGTTCTCTCATCTCCCCGACGTTGATATCCTTCTGAAAAAACCCGCCTATGAACTTGTCCATCGCAGAGCGCAACCCGCCCGGATTGCCTCGCAAATCGAGAACCAGGTTTTGGAAAGAATGAGCCTTGTTTAGCAAGCCATCCACTTCCGCGGGGTCTATGAGAAAATCAGGAAGTTTCCAGGCCAATGTGTCGTTGCCCACCCGAAAGTATCGGGAACGATCTTTTTGTTGGTGTTCTTGACGCAGCCAGGCCATCAAATCGCTATGACGCACAATCTCCTGACCGGGTATCACTTTGGCCATCGCCAAAATGGTTCTGGAGACACCATCGGGGGATCGCAATGCTAGGCGTAGTCCAGCTTGAGGGAAAATGTTGTAGCCATATTCGACGTAGCTGATATTCTGCCGACCTACAGTAACTCCATTAATCGACAGAACCTGATCGCCCGGCCTGATGCCCTTCTGCGCCGCATCGCTCTCCGGCCGAACCGCTGTAACAAAGCAATCGGCGTCCCCAACAGCCTGAACCACCCACCCATAATCCACCCCGTACGGTCGCACAGGAGGAATAAAGCGTGTGTGCGAGTCCTGCAGCGCAGCGAGAGCACCAGCTATATCTAGGAATGCCTCATCCTGCGATTTAGCGTGGTTGATTTCCTCGCGCGCCCTATCGAATCTCTTGTCGAGGTCCAAGCCTCGCATTCTGGCATCGTAGTAGTGCTCCTTAATGTCAGCTTCAATCGTATTGAGCATGTCCACTGCCTGCTGGTTAGAGACAGTTTCGTACTTCTTCTTCCCTTGCAATGAACTGGCCGGTACCGCGCCCATAATTGCCACCACGGCACCCGGCAGCGCTATCCACGGCCCGATTTTTCTCAGCAACCTCTGCATAATCTCTGGACATTCCGGGAAGGCAAACCAATCCTCCGACAGAGGCATATTTATATAGTGAAATTCCGCAGCAAGCAAATCGGTTCTGCGTCGAGAAGTGGCACCATTTGCAGTCGTCATCATTCCCCGCTGCATTGACGCAATCGACCCTTCACCCTAGAATCAAGCTCGAAGGAATTTGTTCTCGCAGTTCTTCTAAGAAACCATGCCTCTTTACGAATATCAGTGCGAAAAGTGCGGTCATCGCTTCGAAAAAATTCAGAAATTTTCCGACAAGATGGTCAAGAAGTGCCCCGAGTGCGGGGGCCGCGTGGAGCAGATGATCTCCGCTCCTGCCGTGCAGTTCAAAGGCTCGGGATGGTACGTCACCGACTACGCCAACAAATCTCATGCTCCGTCATCCGACAGCGGCGGCGATTCTAGGAAAGACGACGGCAAGCCCAAGTCTGACGATTCCTCGAAGGAGAGTTCAAAAGACAGCTCCAAAGAAAGCTCCGCCAAGGAAAGCTCGTCGAAAGACAGTAGCTCGAAAGATGACTCCAGGAAGACCAGCTCGAACAAAGAAAGCTCGAGCCGAGAAAGTTCTTCGCGCAAATCCGAGAAGAGGAAGTAGCCGGTTTCTACGGTTTGCTGAAAACTCAAGTTTCGTAGTTACCGAAAACTCAAGGTTCGTATCAGGGCATCGCTTCAGCGATGCCGTAAGTTCTTTAGGCCCACACGCCCCTTTAGGGCTGGCACTGAAAGCCGATTTTTCAGTAGACCCTCGCGCGGCTACTTCTTCTACTTCAGTTCTTTCTGAAAGTGATCTTCGATCTTGTGGAACAGGTGATCCCGTGCGTCGCTTCCCGCGATGCTGTGCGTCTTATTCGGATAGATCATCAGCTGGAACTGTTTTCCGGCGCTGATCAGCGCATTGATCATCTGCATGCTGTTCTGGAAGTGCACGTTGTCGTCCCCCGTGCCATGAACCAGCAACAAGGCCCCGTGAAGATTTCCCGCCGAGGCGGTCACATCCGATTGCCGGTACCCTGCTTCATCGTCCTTGAGCTGGCCCATGTAACGCTCGGTATAAATGGTGTCGTAGTTGATCTGGTCAGTGACCGGGGCAACGGCAACTCCCGCGCGAAAGCGGTCGGAGTGCGTCATAGCATACAGTGTCATCGATCCGCCATTCGACCATCCCCAGATCGCCAGGCGGTCTTTATCGAGCTGCGGAAACTGCGCGAAGAGCTGATCCAGCGACGTGAGCTGATCTTTTAATTCAATCGCTCCAAACTCATGGCGAATCGCCGTCTGGAATTTTTGGTCGCGTCCCGGCGTTCCGCGATTATCGACCGAGAAAATCGCGAAGCCATCGCGCGACAAAATCTCATCGAATGGATTCGTCGGTTCTTTCATCACCGTCTGTGCGGCCGGCCCCCCGTAGATATTCACAATCACCGGAATCTTGCCGCTCGCCGGTGGATTAGCTGGAAGCAGTAAACGTCCATACAAAGTCGTGCCGTCGTCCGCTTTGAATTCAAGAAACTGTGGAGCCCGTAATCCATATTCAGCAACCGCATCGTGCGCCGACCAGATCGGCGTACACGCGCCGCCCACCGCACACAATGACATCTGCGTCATGGTCACTGGTCCCATAAAGCTATGTTCGTAATGTTTGCCGTCGTCGGAAAATTTCCCGTACGAAACTCCCTCTTGCGGCGTGAGCTGCTGCAGACCGCTACCATCCAGCTTCACCGAAAAAACGTGCCGTTGCCGCGGATCGTCTTTGTTCGACGAGAAAAACAGAGTCCCGGTTGACTCATCCACCCCATCCACTCCCAGCACTTCATAATCGCCCTTGGTAAGTTGCAACTCCAGCTTGGCTTCGGCCCCCAGCGGATTCGCCTTATCGAAACTGTAGAGATACAACTGCGTGTGTCCGTCGCGCCAACTCGACCATAAAAAGCGGTCGCCGGATTTTAGGATCCGAAAATCATCATTCACGTTGATCCATGCATTCGGAGCAGTCTCGGTGAGCACTTTCATCGACTTCCCCGACTTCGCATCCACAAAATACAAATCCATCTTGTCCTGGTTGCGGTTCATAACTTCGGCCCAAACGATTCCATCCCGCACCCATCCAAAGCGCGGAATGTAAGCCTCCGGATCATCCGTCAGAGAGAGCCAGCGCACCTTGCCCCTCTCGGCGCCTACCACACCCAGCTTCACCGTCGGGTTCGGATCTCCCACCTTCGGATACTTTTCGTTGTACACCGTCGGATGAGTCGGGATCAGGTTCGAGATCGGATACGTGGGAACCTTGGTCTCATCCATGTGCAGGAAGACAATATCCTTGCTGTTGGGTGACCAGAAATAATTGCTGCGCACCGCGAATTCTTCGGCATACACCCAATCGATATCGCCGTTGAACAGGTCGTCCTTGGTGTCGTCGGTGAGTTGCCTTTCGCTGTCGTTATTTCCGCCCACCGTATGCACAAAAAGATTGTGCTTGCGCACGTAGGACACACGGCTGCCGTCGGGAGAAAACTTCGGGTCGTCACTGGAATCAGGCGACGAAGTAAATTGCACGCCGGTATTTGTCCCCAGATCGAACAACCAGAGTTGACCCTGCGAGTCGAACAATAAGTGCTTGGAATCCGGCGCCCAGAGATACGCCGCCACGTGATAGCGCGTCAGCCATTCTTTCTGGCGCTCATCTTTCACTTTGTTGTAGTCGGGCGCCAGAGACGCCAGCTTGGCCGCGCTCACCAGCACTTTCTTTTCGCCCGTGGCCGCGTCCACAGCCCAAAGCTCGCCCTGCTCGCCCTTCTCATCGCGCTGCAGGAAGGTGAGCTTGCTCCCGTCCGGGCTCCACTCCAGGGTTTCCGGGCCGCGTCCGCCCAACCCGCCGATGGCGAAGATGGCCTCAATGGTAAGTGGTTTGGCTGGGACCGGCGAAGACTGCGCATGAACCGGCAGCGCCATCCCACAGGCAAGAATTAGCGCAATTGCGGTCGCGAAGAGAGAAAATTGTTTGCTCAATTTAGACCCCGGAAGAAAAGGTTCGTCACACGAACGAAAAAGTGTACACCAAAATCCCGCCAATCGATCCTCAGTGCGTTCCCGCTGCTGCGGCGCAGGTTTCGCGTGCTAGAATCAAGCTGAGTCCAGGGATGCTTCCAGAAATCGAAAACCTGCTGCACCTGCAAGATGCGGATAAGGAAATTCGCCGCTTGCAGGAAGAAGTCGCCGAACTCCCCAAACGCGTCGCCGCCATCGAAAAGAAGCTTGCCGCCACTCAACTTCAGTTAGAGAAAGCCCAGGCCGCCGTTAAGGCGGATGAAGCCTCCCGCCGCAAGTTTGACACCAACATCACCGATCTTCGCGGCAAGATCTCCAAGTATCGCGATCAATCCCTGGCGGTAAAAACCAACGATCAGTACAAAGCTTTGCTCCAGGAAATCCAGTTCGCGGAAAAAGAAATCACCGAGAACGAAGACAAGATTCTCGAGCTGATGGTGAATGCCGATGCGCGCGATAAAGAAGTAAAAGCCGCACAGGCCGAGTTGAAAGCGGAAGCCGCCGAAATCGAAAAAGAAAAAGAGCAGGCCCGGCAGCGAACCGCGGAAGATGAGAAGCAGTTGGTCGAGTGGCGCGCCAAACGCGACACCATGCGCGCTGGAGTCAGCGAAGATATGCTTCGCCACTACGAGCGGGTGTCCAAATTCCGCGGCAGCGGCATCTCTGAAGTTCGCGATCACAAATGCATGGCCTGCCAGGTCATGCTTCGCCCGCAAATCTATAACGATGTCCGCACCGGCCAGCAGACCGTGGTTTGCGACTCCTGCCAGCGCGTTCTCTATTTCAATCCCGCCAACGAGATGCAGGCGCTCGAGCCTGAACATAAACGCGCCCGCCGCCACCATCCCAAAATTGACGCGCACCAGGCCTGGTATTTCCGCGCCGATTACGGCGATGCCGGAGAAGTTTTACTCTGCTTGAACGAAAACAGAGGCCAATCCAGCCGCCGCGTCTTCGATATGAGCACCGGACGCCTCCTCGGCGACATTCTCATCCGCGAAGGCGATTTCCGCCACGCCTTCCCGGAAGACATTACCGGCGCCATCCGCCTCAACGGCAACTGGTCCGAAGCCGAAATGGAAACCTGGGGCACCGAAATGCCCATGACCGCCCTCGACTCCCTCCACTCCGACCTCGAAGCCGCCCGCTACGAAATGCAATCCCGTCCCGGTGCCAAGTCCGAACCATCCGCCACAGTTCCCACCGGCCAAGCCGCCAGCTAGCCGAAACAAAATGGAGCGGCAGACACCCTCGTCGACCGGCCGGTCGCCTCTCAACTCAGCTACCGTTCGGGACGTTGCCAGTCTCGCCCGGAGATATAATCACTTGCAGTAATTGATTATGCCCGTTAAGGCCTATTACAACGAATCCATACCCAACTTCCTGAGCGACGACCCCCAGCGCATTCTCGGCATTCTCACCGCCGAGCACCATCACGCCCTTGAGGAACAACAGCGTTGGGCTTGGCTGCAGCAGGTTGAAATACTCAAAGCGGCGCTCCCGTATGAATCAAACGGCCGAATATTTCTAGAATTTTATATACCCAGAATGGGTAAGCGCGCAGACTCCGTATTGGTAATTAAAAATATCGTTTTTGTGATTGAGTTCAAGGCGGGAGCTACCCAGTATCTTGCTAGTGCTTTTGACCAGGTCGAAGACTACGCCCTTGATCTAAAAAACTTTCATGAGGGGAGCCATAATGCTCCGATCGTTCCGACTCTAGTCTCCACTAACGCGGAACCTGCGCCAGTACCAGAGCTCAAGTTTGCTGAGGATCTCGTTTCTCTGCCAGTGGGAACGAATGCGTCTGATCTAGGCTCTACGATCGCCAACATCTGTGCGGCACGTGCTTTCCCTTCTCTAAATCTAAGCGAGTGGATGTCCAAGGGCTACAGGCCAACGCCGACCATCATTGAGGCGGCCGAAACACTTTATAGCACGCACCGCGTTACGGACATTTCGCGCTCAGACGCCGAGGCGAAAAACTTGCAACAGACGAATACAAGTGTTGCCGATGTTATCAATCAGGCACGCGAACACTGCGCTAAAGCCATTTGTTTCGTGACCGGCGTGCCAGGGTCGGGGAAAACCCTTGCTGGGCTAAATATCGCTACACGCCGCTCGGAGGAACACCGCGATGAAAATGCAGTATTCCTATCTGGCAATGGGCCTTTAGTAGATGTTTTAAGGGAGGCACTCGCACGTGACCAAGTATCTCGAGACCATGTATTGAAGGCATCAGCGGAACGTAAAGTACGCAGCTTCATTCAAAATATCCATCACTTTCGAGATCACTATGTCGGCAATGCCGACATACCCATCGAAAAGGTTGTTGTATTTGACGAAGCTCAACGTGCTTGGAACCGTGAACAGGCGGCTAGCTTTATGCAACGCAAGCGAGGACAAGCCAACTTCGACATGTCGGAGCCCGAGTTCCTTATCAGCGTAATGGACCGGCATCAAGACTGGTGTACAGTCGTCTGCCTCGTCGGCGGAGGGCAAGAGATTAACACCGGCGAGGCGGGCATTTCTGAGTGGATCAGAGCTCTCGAAACTCGATTCCCTGCTTGGCAAGTTCACATTTCTCCGCGCATAGCACTCCCAGAATATGGTTCTCCAACGGAGGTGGAACGGTTTCTTGCCTCACCACGCGTTCACCCAGACGAAAGGCTGCATCTGAGTGTTTCTATGCGCTCATTTCGGGCTGAAGCGCTATCCGAACTGGTCGGACATATCCTTAATAATGAGCCTGAATCTGCAAATGCTACCTACAAAAAGATACAAGCAACTTATCCGATCTATTTAACCCGTGATCTTCACGCCGCAAAAACATGGCTACGCAAAAAGGGCAGGGGCACAGAGCGCTTCGGCCTAATTGCATCTTCGGGCGCTCAACGTCTGAGAGCAGAAGGCATCCACGTTAAAGCAAAGATTGAGCCAGCGAATTGGTTCCTGAATGACCGTGCGGACGTTCGATCTTCGTTCTATCTTGAAGATGTGGCAAGCGAATTCGCGGTTCAAGGGCTAGAGCTTGACTGGGCCGGGGTATGTTGGGACGGGGACTTCCATTATGGAAGTCAAGAATGGGTCTGCCAAGCTTTCAAAGGCTCGAAATGGCAATCCGTTAACGACGAGTCCAATCGACTTTATTTAAAAAATGCTTATCGGGTTATTCTGACGCGAGCCAGACAGGGGATGATCCTTTTTATTCCACGAGGTGATGCATCGGACCACACGCGTCCACGCGCCTTTTATGACGGAACCTTCGATTATCTTCGCGCCTG
>Ga0209530_1001360_pt1 | contig 11295 bp, 10 predicted proteins | sample BlaSpr_A8_Ref_O1_FD_187987 | JGI IMG/M metagenome (GOLD analysis project Ga0209530, IMG submission 187987) | Forest soil microbial communities from Thunder Bay, Ontario, Canada - Black Spruce, Ontario site 2_A8_Ref_O1 (SPAdes) (version 2) | ecosystem: Environmental > Terrestrial > Soil > Boreal...
GAGGTGCTCGCGATGTCGGTGGCCGAGGCCGAGGCGTTCTTCGGCGCCGGCGAGGCGCGCACGCCGGCCGCGCACGCCATCCTCGGCCGGCTCGCCGACATCGGGCTCGGCTACCTCAGCCTCGGCCAGCCGCTCACCACGCTGTCCGGCGGCGAGCGGCAGCGGCTCAAGCTGGCCACGAACATGGCAGGCAAGGGTGACGTCTACGTCCTCGACGAGCCGACCACCGGCCTGCACCTAGCCGATGTCGAGCAGCTGCTCGGCCTGCTGGACCGGATCGTCGACTCGGGCAGGTCGGTCATCGTCATCGAGCATCACCAGGCGGTCATGGCGCACGCCGACTGGATCATCGACCTCGGCCCCGGCGCCGGTCACGACGGCGGCCAGGTCGTCTTCGAGGGCCCGCCCGCCAGCCTCGCCGCTGCCCGCTCGACCCTCACCGGCGAGCACCTAGCTGCCTACGTCGGCGGGTAGGCTCCTGCCCGCCGCAGCCGCAGCTCTGCCGGATGATGAGCTCGGTCGGCAGGTACTCGGCATGGCGGGCTAGCGATGGGTCCTCGATCCGCTGCAGCAGGCGGGCGCAGGCACGCTCGCCGAGCAGCCGTATCGGCTGCCGGACGGTGGTCAGGGCAGGCGAGAGCAGGGCACCGGAGTACATGTCGTCGAAGCCGACCACCGCGATATCGGCCGGTACTCGCAGGCCGGCTTCCTCCAGCTCGTGAATGGCGCCGATCGCCATCTGGTCGTTGGCGCACACGATGGCGTCCGGCAGGTCCGTCCGGGTCTGGCTCAGCAGCTCCCGGACGGCTAGCTGGCCGCTCATCGCCGCGAACCAGCCCTGGAACATGCCAGTGACCGTAACCGATCCGTAGCCGCGGACCACTTCATGCAGCGCGGCATGCCGCTGGGACGCGTCCGGCGCCTGCGGCGGCCCGGCGATCTCATGCAGCCGCCTGCAGCCGTGCACCTCGACCAGGTGCTGGACGAGGGCCATGGTCCCGCCGTGGTTGTCGGCGCTGAAGGCATCGGCATGCGGCTCGTCGACCTGGCCCGCGATGAGCACGATCGGTATGCGCGCCGCGAGTCGTTCCAGCCGCTCGGAGCCGACGATCCCCTCGATGACGAGCATCCCGTCCACCTGCGCGGCGACCTTCTGCATCCGCCGGAAGGAGCCGACCGGATCGTCGTCCCGCAGGAACGAGATCATCAGCGACCACTCGATCTCCCGCAGCGAGGACTCGACGCCGCGGAGCACCTCCTCCTCGAACAGCAGGCCTTCTTCCTCGACGTCGGTGTCGGTGATGCGGCTCTCCACGGCCAGCAGCCCGATGACTTCCTTCCGCCGCCGCGCCATGCTCTGCGCGGCGCCGTCGGGGATGTAGCCGAGTGCCTCGATCACCTCGAGGACACGCTGGCGGGTGTCAGCTCGCACACCGTCCTGGCCGTGCACCACCCGGGAGACGGTGGCTGTTGAAACCCCGGCCTCGCGCGCGACATCGTAGAGGGTCGCGTTCTGCGAGACGCTTACCCCGGTCGGCCTCGCCATGTCTCCCCGCTCCTTGGCTGCAGCTGCTCGCCACCAAGATTAGCGGTACCCGCTCGAAGATCTACCAGGTACGCCCGGCCAGCAGCAGCCGCCCGCGCACCGCCCGCGCGGCCGGGTTCGGCAGCGTTCCCTCTCGCGACACCAGGAACAGGGTGTTGATGGGCGCCAGCTCCGGTTCGGCCAGCAGTCCCAGCCGTCCGTCCGCCAGTTCCGCCGCGCACAGGTACCGCGGCAGCACGGTCACGCCGGCCCCGGCCGTCACCGCGGCGAGAACGCCGCGCAGGTCAGGTACCACCACGGCCGGGGATCGCGTCAGCCGGGTGCCGAACACCGCCCGCCAGTACCGCCGCAGGATCGGCAGGTTCTCCGCGTACGCGACCAGCGGTGCCCGCTCCAGCTGCCCCAGTGCGAACGCCGGCCCGCCGACCAGGACGAACTCCTCATCGCATAGTGGTTCGACCCGCAGCCCGCGCTGCCGCAGCCGGACGGTGGAGATCATCAGGTCCAGACTGCCGTCGGCCAGCCCGGCGGCCAGCGGCTCCGGCAGCCCGAGCGTTACCCGCAGCTGCAGCCCGTCCGCGACCAGCGGTGCGAGGGACGGCAGCACCCGCGCGCAGACCAGCTCGGCCGGCCCGCCCAGGTGCACCGGCCGGGCTGGCTGAGCGGCCGAGTCCGCCGCCACCGCGTACAGCGCGTCGAGCGGCCCCGCGATCCGTCCGGCCAGTTCGTCGGCGGCCGCGGCCGCCGCCATGCCGCGCGGCAGCCGCTCGAACAGCGGCCGTCCGAGCTCCGACTCGAGCGCCTTGACCTGCGCCGTCACCGCGGGCTGCGACAGCCCGAGCAGCTCCGCGGCCCCCGTCACCGAGCCAGCCCGGTACACCGCCAGGAACGTCCGCAGCACATCGAGGGAGAGTGCCATCAGAAATCTGATACCAGTATGCGCATCTTGCTATTGGATCATGATGGCACCAGTGCTTCAGTATGGGTCCCATGACCGAGACAGCCATGATCAACATTGGCAACATGGACGCGTACGTCGCCCGCCCGGATACCCCTGGCAGCTACCCGGGGGTGATCCTCGCCCACCAGCTGTTCGGGCTGACCGCGGACGTCCGCGCTGCCGCGGACCGTATCGCGAGGCTGGGGTACGCCGTAGTAGCCCCGAACTTCTTTCACCGATCAGAACGGCCTGTGGTGCTTGCCTCAACACCCGAGGGCCGCACCAGGGGCTTCGCGCTCATGGGCACCCTGACCAGGCCGGGTGTCCTGGCGGATGTGCGGGCTGCTCGCGAGTACCTGGGCACGGGGGAGAGGACCGCCATGGTCGGCCTGTCCATGGGCGGTCACCTGGCCTACTACGCGGCCACCCAGCTGGACCTGGCCGTGACGATCGCCCTGTACGCCGGCTGGCTCACCGGCACCGACATGCCGGTGAGCACCCCCGAGCCGACCATCGAGCTGACCGCGGGCATCAAGGGCCGCCTGGTCTACATCGTCGGCGAAGATGATCACGTGGTCACTCCCGAGCAGCGCGCCGCCATCGATGCCCGCCTGACCGCAGAAGGCATCCGCCACGACCTGATCATCATCCCCGGCGCCGCCCACGCCTTCCTCGCCGAGGGCACGCCCGCCTACCAGGCCGTCCCCGCCGCCCAGGCCTGGCAGGTCATCGCCGACACCCTGGCCGCCGAACTCACCGGCTAAAGTCCCGCGCCCGGAATTATTACCGGGCAGTTCATCGGCGTCAAGCGCGGGCGTTTCCGCGCGATCACCGGCGCTCACTGTGGCAATTCCTTACTGGCAGAACCTCCTTCGGTACTCGACGGGACTCATGCCCAGGGTCCGGATAAAGGCCCGGCGCATCGACTCGGCGGTACCGTAGCCGCAAGTACGGGAGATCTCCTCTATCCGCCGCGTGGTGTCCTCAAGGCACCGGCGTGCCGCCTCGATCCGCGCCCGGTCAACGTACTGTCCTGGCGGCAAACCAGTATCAACGGCGAACGCACGGGAAAAGTGGCGAGCCGACATACCTGCCCGGCTGGCCAGTGCTCTCACCGAAAGGTTGGCTTCCGGGTGCTCGGCAATCCACAGCTGTACCTCGCGGAGGCGGTCCTGGCTCGCCACCTTCGCGATCAACTGGGTCTTGAACTGCACTTGATTGCCAGGACGCCGGAGAAACACCACCAGATCCCTGGCGACGCTCAGCGCGGCATCGTGGCCGAGATCCTCCTCGACGAGCGCGAGTCCCAGATCGATGCCGGAGGTAACGCCTCCCGACGTACTCACCGGGCCATCCCTGACGAAGATCGGCTCTGAATCGACGACGAGGTCTGGGTACTCGGCGGCCAGCATCCCGCAGTACGCCCAGTGCGTGGTTACCCGACGACCTTTAATCAGGCCGGCCTCGGCTAGCAAGAAGGCACCGGTGCACACCGAGGCGAGCCGCTTCGCGCGCGGAGCGTGCGCGCGGAGCCAGGCGACCAGTTCCGGGTCACGGCGGCGGGCACCCTCGCCCCCAGGCACTACGAGCAGGTCCGGTGTCCGCTCTGTCACGGCCAGGTCCGCGTCGGGCGCGATCATCAGGCCGCTTGACGACCGGGCCACCGCTCCGCCAAGGCTCGCGGTCCGCAAAACATACCGGTGTGGTTCGCCGCGCGACTGACACCACTCGTTCGCTCCCGCGAATGCATCGAGCGGCCCCGTAAGATCCAGACTCTGTATTCCGTCGAATAGGATGAACAGCACATCCGTCACATGTCTATTCTGGCGAACTCACTAGGCCTCGATCCACCGGCACATTGCGATAGCTCGTTTCCGGCTTGACGCCGGCCGGGGCGCTGGTGGTGCCGGTGTCGGCGTTTTTCGCTGACTTGCTGGCGGCGGGCCGGTCGGAGGCGACGATCCGCTCTTACGGGATGGACCTGTTGCGGTGGTTCCGGTTCACCTGGGCGGCCGGGGTGCCGTGGAACATGGCGACGCGGGCAGAGGCTGGCGCTGGTGCGGGGTATGCGCCGTCGGTGCGGGCGCACAGCGAGACCGTGCTTCGCGTATTCCTCTTCCTTGACGAGGTTGCGGCGTTTGCCGGAGGCGGGGTCACGGGCGGAGCCGGTGCGCACCCGGGCACCCCGGGCATCTCGCGCACCACCCGCCCGAAGGGAAACGGACATGAGGCTAAAAAACGGATGCCAGCACAATCAGTAACCGGCCCTCAGGGTGCCTGAACGATTGAGGCCAAAAACTCCGTCACACGATTTCCGAATACGTCCAGATCGGCAGCCACGAAGATGAGGTATTACCGATGGGCGGTCAGAGTCTACCTGTGAACGAAATTGATCAGCTCGCTTTTACCGCCCGGACCGGCAGGTCAGCTGCGTTCGACGCATTGGTGGTCGGCAGTTATGACCACGTGTGGCGCTTCTGCGCGGCGTTGGTCGACCGGCAGTCGGCGGATGACCTGGCACAGGAGACCTATTACCGGTGCATCGGCGCGCTACCGCGGTTCAGGGGTGACTCATCGGCCCGCACGTGGCTCCTGTCGATCGCACGCCACGTATGCGCCGACGAACTGCGGTCCCGGGCCAGGTTCCGCCGGGCCGATCTCGACGACATCGAGAGCACCGATGCTCCGGTGACTTCCGATATCGCCGATGAGATCGCTATATCGGATCTGCTGGCGAAGCTGGACACCAACCGGAGGGAGGCATTCGTCCTTACCCAGATCGTCCGGTTGTCATACGGGGAGGCGGCCTCCATTTGCGGGTGCCCGGTGGGTACTATCCGGTCCCGTGTGGCGCGGGCACGAGAGGACCTGATCACGATGCTCTGCGCAACGGACGGTTCCAGCCGGTCACGGGTATCTTCAGGCTGCCTTGTGTAAGGTCGCCTCACGCACTTATCGCTGGAGTAATCTGCCATGCACGTCACCACGGACATAGTCACGCCCGTCGAAATCGAACAAATATTCGACAATATCATGCGGATCTTTCTGCCGTACCGGCGGAGCGACTCAGATCATGAGCATGAGGGGACCGCTCTCTATAACTGTTTCGCACCTCAATACGGTCAGCTCCTGCCGTTCATTGCGGAGCGCACGCCAGTGCTGTTCACTCTCCCCGCCTTCCCGTGCAAGTCACCTAATGAGCGGAAGGTGCTCGGCCATCTTCCTGATATGGGCGAGCGGGCGTCACTCCGTTTCCTCCAACGCGTCTGCCAGAAAATCGAAGAGGTATACCCGCCCGGCGCACGGATACTCATATGCTCGGACGGGCATGTGTTCGGTGACCTTATACGCGTGCCGGACGAACACATCACTGACTACGCCAAGGCGCTTCGTGAAATGGCAGTCGAAGAAGGCGCATCGTCCTTGGACTTCTTCAGCCTGGAGGACGTCAGCGGGAGTCAGACATTCGACGAGAAAAGGAGCCAGCTGAGCGCTGAATTCGCCGAGCCAATCGCGTTCCTCAGGGAGCAGGTGCGGCACGACGATAAGGCCCTGGCGCTGTACCGCGGGATAACCAGGTTCCTGGTGGAGGACGCCGGTTCCACGCACGAGGGAACCAAGTCCGCCCTGTTGCGGGACTGCAGGCAGCGGGCATACGGCGTCGTCCAGCGGAGCCGCGCGTGGTCGAACCTGATCGCGGGCCACTTTCCGAGGTCGGTCCGGCTGTCGATTCACCCTCAGCCGTGCGGCTCGGCAAAATTCGGCATAGCGCTCCTGGAGTCGACGGACAATTGGGTAACACCCTGGCATTCTGTGGCGGTTCACCAGCCCGATGGAATGCTCACGCTTATGAAGCGGTCAGAGGCAGAAAAGATAGGTCGCGTGGTGTTCCTGAACGGGGCGCCGAGCCATTTCATTGTTAGCGAGCAGGATGCCTGGTAACATCACGATGGCAGGTAAGGAGGGCGGTCCAATGGCACCCATCGGAAGAGCTGACCTGGTCGGCCTGCCGGATTATGTGGCTGGCCGAAAGATCCCCGGCGCGATCGTACTGTCGAGCAATGAAGTGCCGTACGATCCGCCAGTCGGTGTCATCTCGGCGATCTGCGAGGCCGCCCGAGGAGTGAACCGGTATCCTGACATGGGCTCCGGTGCGCTTACTGGTCACCTCGCCGCCGCACTCGACGTGGATCAGGGTATGGTCGCTGTGGGCTGCGGCTCAGTTGCCCTGTGCCAGCAGTTCGTCCAGGCGTTGTGCGCCAGCGGCGATGAGGTGATCTTCGGATGGCGGTCGTTCGAGGCTTACCCGATAGTCACTCGTGTCGGCGGCGCGCGGTCCATACCGGTGCCGTTGACGTCCGGCTTCGCGAACGACCTGGATGCTATCGCCGCCGCGGTCACTGGCTCGACGCGCCTGGTGTTCATCAGCAATCCCAACAACCCGACGGGAACCGCGCTGGGGCGAGCCGCCGTGGAACGATTCCTGGACTCCCTGCGCGATGATGTGGTCATCGTCCTCGACGAGGCCTACCGGGAATTCGTCACCGATCCCGATATCCCCGACGGGCTTACGCTCCTGGATGGACGACCTAACCTGGCGGTGCTGCGTACATTCTCCAAGGCTTACCGGCTCGCGGGAATCCGGGTGGGCTACTGCGTCGCCTCGCCCCCTCTGGCGCGACTGGTCCGCAAGGTCGGAGTGCCGTTTTCGGTGAACGCGCTGGCCGAGGCGGCCGCGATCGCCTCATTGGAGGCGTCCGCTGAGCTGCTGGCACACTGCCGGGCGATATCACGGGAACGGGAGCGAGTGCGTGGTGCTCTGGTCGATGCCGGGTATCAGGTCCCCGGTTCCCAGGCGAACTTCGTCTGGTTGCCGCTGGGGGAGCGTACCGCCCAGTTCGCCAGTCATTGTCTGCAGCAGAAGATAGTGGTGCGCCCGTTCGCGGACGACGGGGTGCGGGTAACTATTGGCACGCCGGGAGAGAACGATGCGTTCCTCACAGCCGCACGGTCGTTCGACCGCTGAACAGCACAGCCAGCCCGGGTAGCCGGGGCTGGCGGCTCCGCGGGCTCCGGACTGTCTTCCTAACAAATAACGCCTTACGTACGCCTGCCCAGGTAACGGAGCTGCTCGGCAGCCTCGGCATCCCGGCCGCCCCCGCTGACGTCGTTACCTCGGCGCAGGCAGCCGCGAGTCTAGCCGCTGACTGTGTGCCGGCCGGGTGCTTGTCATCGGGGGGCATGGCAACGGAAGGGGCGGTGGGCTGAGCGAAGCCTAGTCTCTGTGCGGTCAGCGGACGACGCTCCGGTGGCCGTGGTGCAGGGGTTCTCACCGGAGTGGACAGGCGGCAGCTCGCGGAAGCGGCCTACGCGGTCGCCTGCCGCGTCCCCTGGTTCGCTTCGAATACCGATCTTGTGGTGCCGCGCGGTCCCGGTAACGCCCCGGGCAACGGCGCCCTCGTCAACGCGGTCGGCACGGTCACCGGGCGCGATCCGGTCGTAGCCGGCAAACCGCATCCTCCGATCTTCGCCGAGGCGCTCCGCCGCGGTCCCGGTCCGTACCTGGTCGTCGGGGATGAGTTCGACACCGATATCGAGGGTGCCAGCACCATGGGATCGGACAGCCTCTTGGTGCTTACTGGCGTGACCACGATCGGAAAGCTCGCGGGCGCTCCTCTGCGCCGGAGGCCCGCATACCTAGCCGCCGACTTGCGCGGCCTCCTTGACCGCCAGCCGTCCGTTCTCCGTCAAGCGACGGCATGGCGCTGCGGCGCATGAACGGCGGCGGCGGATGCCGACACGATCACGCTCCGGCGCACGGGGGCCGGAACCGTGATCGCGTGCGCCGCTGAGCTGACGGATGGCGCTCGCGCGCTGTGCCAGGCGGCCTGGGACCGGGCCGGTTCCGGCATCCCGACATCGCTTGACGAAGCGCTGCGATCCTGGCGGGCGAGCTGGGATGCTGCACCTCCGAAATTATTCGATCAATCCTACCGAAATAGTAGAGTTATTAACTCCTTGATTAAACCGAAATAATGCGAGATGCCGGGAACCATGGCCGGGCCCCTGCCGACTACCCCTATGAGAGCTAACGAGAGATGGTCGGTTCTCGGCCAGGCACCACGGCCGAGGGCCGGTAGGGGAGAGCTGAAGGGGGGGTGCGTTACGGGAAGAACGGAGACGCTGAATGTTATCGATAGTTCATCACCGACTCCGGCATCACTGCTGCCTACTAAAAGTACTAGTACCTTTATCCTCATCATTTAAAGCAGTGCTGCCGGGGGTGGCGAACTAGATGCCATGGCAAACAAATGCCCGTCGCCTGCGTAAGGTGTTACGCGCGCTCGGGACGACAGCTATCGTTCATCCATGACGCCGCTTTCGCGCCGGAGTGTTTATATGGAAATCCGCTATCCGTTCCCGCTGTACGGGGAAGAGTTCAAACGCGACCCTTATCCGACCTATTCCCTGCTCAGGCAGGCTGGCCCCGTCCACCAGGTGGAATTCCCGAGCGGAGTCGTCGGCTGGCTGGTCACCGGGTATGCCGCCGCACGGAGTGCCCTCGCCGATCCCCGCCTCGGAAAGAGCCACAGGCTGGGCAACGATGCATGGCGCAGGCTCGCCGCTATCATGCCCGAGCCACAGCATTCGACCCTGCAAGTGCATCTGCTGCACCAGGATCCGCCAAAGCATACGCTCATGCGCAAGCTCGCCCTCGATGCGCTGGCGCCACGACGCGTCGAAGGAATGCGGGGTCAGTTCGAGAAGATCGCCCACGAACTGCTGGACCGGGTCGCCGGATCCGGCGGCATGGACCTGGTTCAGTCCTTCGGCGTTCCTTTCCCGTTCAGGGTGCTCAGCGAGGTCATCGGGCTGCCCGCCGAGTACCAGCGCCGGTTCGATCGCGCCTGGTGCAAGGTAGTGCAACCCGTGGGACCGCGGGACCCGCGACGTTCGGCATATATCGGGCTGCTGACCGGGCTGGAGCGCTACATCGGCGAGGTCATCGCCCATAAACGGAAAAATCCGGACGACGACCTGCTTACTAGCCTGGTGCACGCCAACGAGCGAGGCGAGATCACCGACGCCGAGCTTTCTTCCTCGGTATTCCAGCTCCTGGTCGCGGGCCTGGAACCGGTCACCAACCAGATCAGCACGGCTGTCATCGCGCTGCTGACTCATCCCGAGCAGTTCACGGTGCTCCGGGGCGATCCGTCGCTTCTGCCGCAGGCCGTCGAGGAACTGCTGCGCTTCGATGGAGCGTTCGAGCTCACTACCTGGAGGTTCTTCGGCGAGACCAGCAGGCTGTACGGCATGGAGATCCCGGCCGGCGACTCCGTCATCGTGTCGCTGAATGCCGCCAACCGGGATCCCGCTCAGTTCCGTGATCCCGATATGTTCGATTTCACCAGGAGCCCGAATGCCCATCTCAGCTTCGGTCACGGCATACATTTCTGCGCTGGAGCCGTGCTGGGGCGCATAGAGCTCGAGATCGCGCTCGGCGCGCTCATCCAACGGCTGCCGGGCCTTCGTCTCGCGGTCCCTGAGCAGGAACTCAAGTGGATCCAGGCCGTCCTTGGGCGCGGTACGGAGGGCCTTCCGGTCGCGTTTTAACAGGAGGCTGGGCATTGATACCGGGCAGCCGAAAAGGAGGATATGCGAAGCATTTTTGCCATTCTGCTGGAAGCGGTGTAACACAGGCAAAGAAAGCCAGAAAAGCCGCTGCGGGGGCGAGCGTATCTCGCTGCCGACGAAGCACGCCTCGACGGGAAGACCACATCGAGAACAGCGAGGAGCAGGCATGCCGAAGGGATTGGCTGACAGCAGGGAATATGCGCTGCGCCTTAGCGCAGAAGAAATCAGGCGTTACCAGTCGAAGGCGGAGCACGCGGCGCGGACCGAGGCCGCGGCCTGGGCGGACTGCGGCGTCAACCCGGGTGCGCGCGTCCTGGATCTTGGCTGCGGACCGGGAGCCATCCTGCCCGAGGTGGCCACGCGTGTCAGTCCCGGCGGCCTGGTTGTAGGCATCGACCAGGATCCCGACGCGGTCGCGACCGCCGCCGCACTCGCACAGGAGGCCAGGCTGGTGAACGTCTCCGTGAGACAGGGGAGCGCGACACGTACAGGGCTCGACCCGGACAGTTTCGATGTGATCATGATCCGCAATGTCCTGGTGCATGCGGGCCAGCAGGCGGGGAAGATCGTCGGCCACGCGGCTTCCCTGCTGCGCCCGGGCGGCTGCCTCTACCTCGCCGACATCGACGGCACCGCGGTGCGCTGGGACGCTATCGACAGCGGACTCGTCGACCTGTACCGGCGCTTCGAAGACTTCCTCGTAGCCACGAAGGGCACCGATCTCTCGATCGGCCCCAAGCTAGGCTCCTACCTCCGGGCAGCGGGCCTCGACATCTTCATGCGGCAGGCCTTCTATCAGACCGTGAACCCCGTTCCGGACGGCAGCGCACCGTGGGCGGCCCGGGAGGCGATGGTGCATGCGGGCTTCGCCTCGGCTGACGACGTGGACCTATGGGAGAAAGCGATTAGCAGGACCGCCGCCAACCCCGACAGCGTTGTCTTCGTGCCGACTTTCTCGGCTGCGGGGCGACGGCGCGAGCACGGCGGCACCGTGGAGGGAACAGAGCGATGATCGAGGTTATCGGAGCCAGCTTCGGCAGGACAGGGCGGCTTCACTTCATTCATTCTGGGCATCCGGACCCCAGGGCTCCTGACATAGCGGCTTGGTTACCGGGCGTCGCGGGCCTGCTGATCTGGTCTTTTCTCTCTTTTCCTGTGCCCCAGGGCTTGCCTT
>Ga0209530_1001365_pt1 | contig 11208 bp, 9 predicted proteins | sample BlaSpr_A8_Ref_O1_FD_187987 | JGI IMG/M metagenome (GOLD analysis project Ga0209530, IMG submission 187987) | Forest soil microbial communities from Thunder Bay, Ontario, Canada - Black Spruce, Ontario site 2_A8_Ref_O1 (SPAdes) (version 2) | ecosystem: Environmental > Terrestrial > Soil > Boreal...
GACCGGCCACCTGCGCCCCGCCGACCACGTCAGCCAGCGAGACGTGCGGCAGCAGGGACATCGCGTCGGTCATGGACGCGTCGATCCACACCCCGCGTCCGGTGACTTCGGCCTGTCGCAGGTATCCGAGGATGAGCATCGCAGGCACCAGGCCGCCGCCAACCAGGTCGGCCAGCGGGAGCGGCGGCAGCGCGGGTTCCCCATCCCGTGAGCCAAGCCGATCCAGCATCCCGGAGAACGCCAGGTAGTTGATGTCGTGACCGGCGACCTGGGCGAGTGGACCGGTCGCCCCGTAGCCGGAGATCGAGGCGATCACCAAGTCGGCGCGCAGCTCGTGTAGTCGTGCCACGGAGTAGCCCATGCGGTCCAGCACGCCGGGGCGGAACGATTCGACGAGCACGGCGGCCGTTTCGATCAGCTCCTCGAACGCCGCGCGGTCTGCGTCGACCTTCAGGTTGAGCGTCACGGATCGCTTGCCCCGGTTGACGATGTGGTGACAGGCGCCGGCACCGTCGACCTGATGCCCGAAGATCCGCTGGTAATCGCCCGCGCCGGTGTCCTCCACCTTGATCACGTCGGCGCCGAGCATAGCCAACGACAGCGTGCACAGGTTGCCGGGCAACATGCGGGTGAGGTCGAGAACCCGCACCCCAGACAACGGCAGACCGGCAGGCAGACCTGCGTTCATCGGATCGCCATCAGGTCGGCCCAGGGGTCGGTCGCGGTTGCGACCAAATGTTGGCCCTGCCGGCGCGACCAGTACCGGTCCGATCCGTACTCGTCGCGCCACGACCACAACCGGCGAGTCAGGAGATGGAGCTGGTGCTCCCGGGTCATGCCGATCGCTCCGTGGACCTGGTGCGCCAGTTCGGCGACCGTTCCGGCGTTCTCAGAAGCCACGGTCTTTGCCGATCCGGCCAGAAGGATGTCGTTGTCGCGAAGCGCCCGCAGCGCAAGCCAGGCCGAACCCTGTGCGGCGGCGGCGGCGGCGGCCATCCTCGCGAGCAGGTGTGCGACCGCCTGGAACGTTCCGATCGGCTTGCCGAACTGCTGGCGGGTGTTCGCATACCCGATGCTCAGCTCGACGACGCGGTCGGCAGCAGCCGAGATGGCCAGCGTTGCGGCGGCAGCGGCGCGGGCCCGCAACACGTCCGCCGACCACGCTGTAGCGGCGAATTCCACGGGCCGAACCCGGTCGAGAGTGATGCGGCAGCGCGCCTCACCGGCGGCGTTGCGCTCACTTTCGACCGCCATATCCGAACGTCGGATCACCACGACCTGGCTCGCACCGTCCGCATCACAGATCCCGACGGTGTAGTCGCAGTCGCCCGCCCACGCCACCTGGTCCGCCGTCCCGGACACCAGTAGCCCTGCACCGGCCTGTTCTGCGCGTAAGGGATCGGTGGCGCAGCTCAACGAGGCACCTGCGGGCACGTCGATGCCGGCCGACACCAGCGCCGGGCAGGCCACCAACGCCATCTCCGCGATCGGCAGCGGGACAGCATGGCGGGCCGCGATGCGGACGGCGAGCGCAGCGTCGTCGACCTCTCCGCCCGAGCCGCCCCGGCTCTCGGGGATGCCGAGCCACGGTACGCCCATGTCCACCAACGCATTCCACAGCTCACTCATCCAACACCCTTCGGATCCCCGGACATCCGCCGGGCCGCACCGCGCGGTGAGCAACCGGGTCATCGCGTCCTCAAGGATCCTCGACTCGTCAGTCATCGCAGCAGCTCCCTTGAGACGATCGCGCGAAGAATCTCGGTGCTGCCACCGCGGATCGTGAAGCCGGGCGCCACCAGCATGTGGTCGCGCACCAACGAGGCCAAGTCTGTTGGAGCCGGCCGCGCGTTAGCGACGAAATCGCGGGCCAGTTCGACCAGCCGCTGTTCGAACGTGGTGCCCAGGTCCTTGACCACCGCGGCTTCGACCGCCGGCTCCCGGCCCTGCGCAACGGCCCGTGCGATGCCATAGGACAGCGCGTGCAGCACGCGGTACCACGCGGCGCACCGACCGACGCCGATCGTCGCCTCCGGTTCCAGATCCGGCGCGGCGCGGACCAACGCGGCGTAGACCGCGAACGTCGACAGCCACCGGTCGGGCCCGCCGCGCTCGTAGGCCAGCTCGGAGCCGATCTGCTTCCAGCCCTCGCCGACGGTTCCGAGCAGCATCTCGTCGGGCACCTCGACCTCGTCGAGGATCAGCTCGCAGAAGTGCGCCGTCCCGTCGAGGGTCTGAATCGGCCTGATGTGGACACCCGGCGAACCGAGGTCGACGATCAGCTGGCTCAACCCCGCATGTTTGGACTCCTCGGATGAGGTGCGGCAGAGCACCACGGCATGACCGACCCGGTCAGCCCACGACGTCCACACCTTCGTGCCGCTCACCCGCCAGCCGCCGGTTACTGGGACCGCCCGGGTGCGGACCGAGGCGAGGTCTGACCCCGAATCGGGCTCGCTCATGCCCAGTGCGAACCCGGCGGTCCCGGCGGCGATCGCAGGCAGGAAACGCCGGCGCTGGTAGTCACTGCCGAACCGCAGCAGCATCGGGGCGGTCTGCCGCTCGGCCGCGTGGTGCGCACCGATCGGTGCGCGGGCGGCCAGGAGCTCCTCGGCGACCACGAACTGGTCGACCGGTGAACGTCCCGAGCCCCCGTACTCTGGGGGGATCACCATTCCCAACCAGCCGCGCGCGGCCAGCCGCTTACTGAACTCGGCGTCATAGCCTCGGCCCCGGAAGGCTTCCGGGTCATCGGCGCGCTGCTCGTCGATAAAGGCGCGGACCTTTTCGCGCAGGACCGCCTCCTGCTCGGTCTCGACGGCCAACGGCATGGTGAGGAGGGTCATCGTCACCTGCCCTCGAAGATCGGCGTCCGGCGTTCCTTGGCTGCGGCCACACCCTCGGCGAAATCGGCGGTCCGCATCAGGCGGTCCTGTTCGGCCCGCTCCCGGGTGAGCGCGAGACGGACCCGCTCGGCGAGGTCGCCGCGCATCGTCTGACGGATCGAGCGCACGGCCTGTGGTGCGTTAGCACCTACCTCGCCCGCGAAATCGAGCGCTGCGGCGCGCAGGTCTTCGGCTAGGACCACACGGTCGCACAGCCCGATCGCCAGCGCCTCGGGGCCGGGTACCGGTTGGGCTGTGTACAGCATCTCAGCGGCCCGCTGCACGCCGACGGCGCGCGGCAATGTCTCGGTGACGCCGAAGCCGTGATGCAATCCCAGCGCGGCGAAGTTGGCGAGGAACCGCGTCCCGGGTGTGGCAACCCTGAAGTCCGCGGCGAGCGCCAGGCCCAGGCCGGCACCGACCGCGTTGCCCTGCACCGCCGCGACAATCGGAACAGTCTGTTCGAACAGTCGGATGGCCACGTCGTAAATGTGGGTTCCGTCCGCGGATCTCGCGCCGCTGTGGGCGCCACCGCCCGCCAGCGCGGCTCCAGCGCAGAAGTGTTTGCCCTCGCTGGCGAGCACAATGGCCCTCTGATCAGCTGACTCTTCGATCGCGGTGACAATCTCGTCGAGGTACGCGGCATCAACGAAGTTGGCCGGAGGCCTGTTCAATGCGATGACGGTAATGCCGTCCAGCCGCGTCAGCACGGTCATGAGCGCTTCGCCGGCCGGAAAACGGGCAACCACACGTCGTCTGACACCTGCCGGAAGGTGACCACTACCGGCATGTCGATCGCGACGTCCCGCGCCGCGCAGTCGACGATGTTGGAAAACATATACCAGCCCTCCTCAAGCTCGATCACCGCGACCACGTAGGGCGTCTCGGTGCCCGGAGTGGGAGCGCGATAGACCGTCGTCATGGTGTGGACGACACCGAGCCCACTGCTGCGCACCCAGGTCAACTCGCCCGACAGACAGAACGGGCAGGTGGTCGCGGGGTTGAACACGAACCGGCGGCATTGCTCACAGTGCTGCACCCGCAGTTCACCGTGCTCGCCGGCCGCCCAATGCGGTGCGGACACCGCGGTGGGCTGAGGTGGCGGGCCGTACGGCAACGCGCTCATGGCTGCTCGCTCCCATAGATCAGGACCGGCCTGCGGGTCAGGCCCGTGTTCGAGGCGAGAACGACTGCGGCGCCGTCCTTTTGACGGGCACCGGCCGTGCCGCGCAGCTGTTGGACGCCCGCGATGACGCGCTGCAGGTACTGACCCTGCCCGATGTGCGCGAACGACATGGTTCCGCCGTCGGTGACCACGGGGTACTGCCCGTCAGGGCCGATACGGCCGTCCATCACGAATGGCCCGCCCTCGCCTTTCTCGCAGAAGCCATAGAGCTCGAACTGGTGGATGATCTCCCAGCTGAAATTGTCGTAGAACTCGCAGATGTCGACGTCGGTGGGCTTGAGACCGGCCATGTCGAACGCACGCCGGCCGGCCTCCTGACCAACCCAGGCGAGCTCATCGAACACCACCGCGCGCTCATAGGACGGGCCGACGGTGTCGACGGCACCGCCGAGAAGGTACGCCGGCGTGACCGGCAGGTCCCTGGCCCGTTCGGCCGTCGTCAGGATCATCCCAACGCCACCTTCGCTTGTCGTCGAGCAGTCAAGTAGGTGGTAGGGATCGGCGATCATCCGCGACGCCAGTACGTCGTTCGGGGTGAACGGTCCCTTGCCGTGGTAGACCGCCTCGGGGTTGACATGCCCGTAGTTGCGGATGGTCGCCGAGACCTCGGCCAGGTGTTCGGGCTTCGTGCCGTACAGGTGCATATGGCGCTTGGCGAGCAAGGCGAACTCCGCAGTGGTGAACAGCCCCCACGGTTCGGTGAACTCATTGGAAGGTCTTGTCCATGGCGCTGTTTCAGCGTGCGATGTGTAGGCGCCAACTTGTCCGTTGGCCAGCAGCACGGTGTGACACTGACCAGTCGCAATCGCCGACGCGGCCTCTAGGATCGCGACGATTCCCGGCGTCGCCCAGCCGGTCCAGACAGGGCGGCCGCCGAAGATTTTGTAGGGGTCCCAGCGGAAGTCGGGCGTGGGCACCGGGTAGCTGAGTCCACCGGTCACATTCATTCCGTCGACGTCGGCGGCCGTCATGCCGGCATCGGCGAGCACCCCATGGATGGCATCCCAGGTGATCGACTCCGTGGTCTCGTCGGGCAGCTGTCGTGCCTGTCGAGTGTTGTAGACCCCGGCGATGGCCACGTTGTGGAATGGATGCGTGGGCATGTCACACGACTGCCGGTCGGGTAGAGATGACGGCAGTCCGCTCGAGCTGGTCGTATTCGGCTTGGGTAAGCCCCAGCAGTCCGCGCAGGATCTGGTGATTGTGTTCTCCCAGCAACGGCGCCCGTCCGGTGGACCAACGGTCGACATCGTCGTAGCGGAATGGCAGGGCGGGAATCTGCTGGCACCCGACGATCGGGTGGTCGCTTTCCTCGTAGTAACCGAAGCCGCGAAGCTGAGGGTGGTCGGACAGCAGACGAGGATCGCGCACGGCGCCGGCCGGGATCCCGGCGGCCACCAGTTCGGCGACAGCGGTGTCCAGATCCTGGCGCCTCGACCACACTTCGAGCCGCTCGTCGAGTTCGTCGTGGCAGGCGCGACGGCCTGCCACAGTGCGGAGGGCCTCGTCGTCGCGCCAGCCGGTGATCGCGCGCAGCGCGGCCCACTGCTCGTCGTCGACGACTGATAATGCCAGCCACCGTTCCTCGCCCCGACACGGGTACACGCCTTGCGGTGCGGCATCCCAGCACCTGTTGCCCTCGCGGTTAAGCACCACCCCGCTGTCGCTGAATTCGACGATCAGTTCCGCCGCGGCGTTAAGGGCGACGTCGAGCATCGGCACCTCGACGGCTGCGCCTACCCCGTTGGCCTCGCGTCGGATCAAGCCCAGCAGCACCGCGAACGCCGCGTGGTACCCCGCCAGCGGGTCGCACGGACCGCGCGGCACCCGCGGTGGCTTGTCGGGACACCCTGTACGCCAAGCCATCCCGGTGACCTGCTCCATAGTCTGCGCGAAACCCAGATGATCTCGCCAGGGTCCGCTCAGACCGAACGCGGGCATCCGGGCGAACACCGCGCGCGGGTTGATCTCACGCACGGCGTCGTGATCGAGGCCGAACCTCTCGAAAACCCGGGGGGCGAAGTTCTCGAGCACTACGTCACACCTCTCGATCAAACGAGAGACGACCTGACGCCCCTGCTCGGTGCCCAGCGATACCGCCAGGCTCAGCTTGTCGCGGTTATTGGACAGGAACATCCCGGCCTGCTCCCACCAGGCGTCGGCGCCCATCAGCGGTCCAACGATGGCGCGGGCGGAGTCGATCCGGTCGCCCGATTCGAGATGGATCACCTCGGCGCCGAGATAGCAGAGAACCTGGGCCGCCGAGGGTCCGGCGAACACCGATGTGCAGTCGAGCACCCGGATTCCGGACAGCGGGCGGTGGGCCTGACCGGCGGCGGCCGGGGACGGTGGCCGATTGACCACGCCGGCGGGTGATCTGCGGGGCGCGGGCCGGACCCCGTCGATGAGATAAGGCCCGACCGGCTGCCGGAACCTGCCGTCGGGGCCGGCGGCGATCAGCCCACGCGCCGCGATTTGCGGGTGCGTGAAGAACCCCTCAGGCCCCAGCACGGGCGCCACGGGGATTCGTAGCCGGGCCGCGGCCGCCACGACCGAGCCGCTCGGCTGGGTTCGGGTCCAATCCCGAACGATCTCGTTCCAGGCGTCCAGATGAGCGAGCCGGTAATCGAGACGTTCCCAGTCCGACCCGAGCAGGTCCTCCCGTTCGAGCAGGGTGAGAAAAGCCCGGACCTGGACCGGCGAGTGCGCCGCGAATCCCACGAAGCCATCAGCGGTGGGTTCGATCGAGGGTGCGTCGATGATCCTCGGCGGGCGCTGCGCGACGCTGCTGCCCTCCACCCGGTCCCGCACGTCGACGAACGTGATCCCGGTGTGAGCGGCGACGGCCTGGACGGACACATCGACGTGCCGACCTACTCGACGCTGGCCGACCAGTGCGCCGACGAGACCCACAGCTGCGGTCACGCCGGCGCACCACTCGATCAGCCGACCGCCGGTCTGGTACGGCACCTCATCGTGGCGGCCGTGGTTCGCGATGACGCCCGACTCCGCCTGCACGGTGAACTCGGTCGCGGGCCGTCCGACCCAGGGGCCACGCAACCCCCACGATGTGACGGTCACGACCACCAACCGCGGATGCCGGCGGCGTAGCTCGACGACGCTGGGCGCGGTCACCGGATCTCCCAGCACGACGGCATCAGCGTCTGCCAGCGAGTCGTCATCAACGCTGCCCACGGACTTCCCCGCGGTCAGGAACCGGAACAGCGCGCTATCTCCACCGGACGCCGCCGCCCGTCCGGGGAACCGCCGGCGAAGCGGATCCCCGGACGCGGACTCGACTCTGACCACCTCGGCGCCGGCATCGGCGACGAGCTTCGTGGCGTACGGGCCAGCAATCCCGGTGGAGAAATCGATGATTCGTATACCGGCAAGGATGTCCACCGTCGGCTTAGGCCTGGACCGCCAGGGCCATGTCGAGGTCGTAGAGCTCGGCCGCGTTCTTCCAAAGGATCCGCTCTTGGATCTCTTTGTCGATACCTCCCATGCCGTTCTCGATCGTTTGGCCCACCTCGTCGAACGCGATGCAGGTGGAGTGCGGGAAGTCGGTCTCGAACAGCAAGTTGCCGACGCCGACGTGGTCGAGGTGGTACTGGTCGAGTGTCTCGAACCAGTAGTTGACGTAGACCTGGTTGTGGAAGTACTCGCTGGGCTTGGCCTTGAACTCGGGCTTGTCCTTGTGCAGTGCCAGCTTGTCGAAGTGGTAGTCGACGGAGTCGAGCACGAACGGCACCCAGCCCATCCCGCTCTCCACCGAGATGAACTTGAGGTCGGGGTGGCGCGGCAACACGCCGGAGTTGAGCAGGTCGACCAGCTGGTGCGCGTTGTCGAGGAACACAGCTGTGGTCAGGCGAGCGTGCGAACTCGAGTAGCCTTCCACCTCCTCCCGGTCGGTGTTGATGTGGGCGCTGAGGTCCCCGCCGCCGGCGTGGAAATGGACCGGCATGTTCGCCGCCGTCGCCGCGTCCCAGATCGGATCCCAATGGCGATCAGCCATGTACGGCTGTCCGTGCAGGTGTGGAGCAGCAGTCGTGACGATGCCCTTGAATCCCAATTCGGCGCAGCGTTCGATCTCCTTGACGGTCTCGTCGCGGTCCCAATACGGAATCACGGCGAGCTTGATGAACCGATTCGGAGCGAACGACGTGAAGTCGTTGATGAAGTCGTTATAGGCCCGGACGCACTCGAGTTGGAACTCGACGCTGTCCACTGATTTGTAGAAGCCCTCGATGCCGAAGAAAGACAGGTTCGGGTACAGCGCGGCGACATCGACCCCGCCGGCGTCCATCACCTTCAGGCGCTCGGGCGCCTGGTAGGCCGAAGGGTGCACCGTGTCGAACGATTGCGGGGTGTCTGCACCGCCCGAGCCGCCTAGCACTCGGCGGGGAGACCCGTCCTCGTTGCGGGCAAAGCTGGAGTAGCCGACCTGGCTCGCCGCGCGATTATCGCCGATGAACCAGGACTGTACCGTTTTCTCCTCGTTGACATAACGCACATGCGGGATCAGGTCGCCCCACTTCTGCTTGGACATCCGTGATGTCCAAAGATCGGGCGGCTCGGTGATGTGGGTGTCGGTGTCAACTATTGGGATTCCATCAGCGGTGCTCATCGGTTGTACTCCTTCACTTTTTTGGCTCTTGCGCGTGCGTCGGGCAAGAAGGCGTGCCGGGGGTCGAATGAGCGCAGCGTGGTCAACTGATCGATATCGACCGGTGCGAATGTGGTGACCTCGGGCGCGACCTTCAACGGCCAACCGCAGCTGTCCACGGCGTCGCGGACAGCCTCGTCCAGGCACGCGTCGTCGGCAGCCACGGCTGTCAGAACGAACTCCTGCGAGTCGGCATCGCGTTGAAGAACCGCCTTCGTCGTGACGATCGTCGAGACCCGATCGCCTGGACAGGTCACGAACCCCACCTTCGGTACCAGCCGGGACCGTCCGTGCTTGACCACCACCAACACGTCATCGGCCATGGTGGCAATATCGTTCGCGCCGCCGGACCCGACCAGGTAGCCGTCGTCCGGACCGCGGCTGGAATTCATGTTTCCGCCCGCATCAATGGCGCCCGCGCCCAGCGCGGCGATGGTGCGGGAGGTGCCGGCGTGGACAATGCTGCCGAGGATCGCTGCGACGTCTGTCATCCAAGTGCACGTAGGAAGGTTGCGCTGGCTGAAGATGAACGGGTCGCCGGCGGCGGGCTGGTAGCCGTAGGCGCCGATCTCGGCCATCAGCGGCGCCGACACTCCGTCCCCAGCGAGTCGGCGGTTGGCCAGCCAGGCGGCCAAGTGCGCGAACCCGATGCCAGTCATTATCAGGTTGCTCCGGCCGGATCGAACCCGGTCCTCGATCAGCCTGGCGGCCTCGAGCACCATCCGTTCCTCGACAGTCGCTGGCGACGACTGGTCCAGCGCCTCGTCGGATACTTTCCACACTCCGGTAGCCGCGCCGCCGGCGAGCATCGCCAAACGCCGGGTACCGAGGCGACGCAGGTAATCCGAGTGGTCGGTCACCTCGTGGATCCACGTCCGCACCCAGTCCCGATGCGCGTCGGGGTCCACACATGTTCTGCGCTGTTCCAGAATGAATGGCTCATCCTCGGTGTAACCCGAGACCTCCGGAATGGGGCTGTAGAGGCCGTATGGATGCGCCCCGAACGGCAACTCGCAGACCACCTGAACCTGGTGCGAAGGAATGGTCACCAAGGACTGGTAGCGCCGGATCGTCTGACGGTCGACGATCGACTCCACGGTGGCGATCACGCCCTTACGGGCGGCCAACGAACCCCATGACGTCTCGCCGTACGGCGGCGCCAGGATCACGTTGCCGTCCTCGTCCGCAGCCACCCCGTGCGCGATGGTGACATCCGGGACCAGTGCCCGCACCACGGTGGTGGCGACCCCGGTGAACGGATCGACGGCGGTCCCCACCCAGTCCTGCCGCGCCAAGTCACTTCCAGCCAGCGAACGGACGGGCAGGAACGGTACGCCCAATGCACCGGCCATCAGCCGGGCGAACACCGTCCACAGGCTGGTCTCATCCAGCGCTACCACCCCGGAGTCGATCGCCCGCTGGAATACAGCGTTCGGCGCCGCGTTAGGGTAATTGTCACCGATAAAGCTGCCGATCAGACGGCTGACCAGGCCTTCACTCACCAAGGCCGCCTGCGAGGAAACCAGCCCCCCGGTCGAGATGGTGAATGCAGGGTCGGTGCCGGCGAAGCGCCGGACCAGGCCGGTGACGGCGCAGATCGGACGTGCTTGCGAGTAAGCCAGATGAATGTGGTCCCCAGGGGCTACCAGGGAGTCCAGGGCGTGCTCGAACTCCATCACTTTTGACCCGGCCACATCCATCACCTCCAATACTTATGAACGTCCGTTTATATCTAGCACGGGTGCTGTACTCATGTCCAGGCGAGGTGGTTCCTGTGCCTACTCGGAGGCCACTGCGATCGCCTGTTCCGGGCAGTTCGAGATGACCAGGTCCAATTCCGGCGACGGCACCACGACTCCGTCGCCCACGACCACCCCGTACCTAAGGTCATCACAGTCAAAAAGCGCCGGCATCATCGCGGCGCAGACCCCGTGGCCCTGACACATCTCGCCGTCGATACGCACCCACACGGGCATAATTCAGCTCCTCGCAATCCACATGGGCATCGTGCGCGGGCCACGAACCTGGCCACCCCATATACGACTTGCTCTTCGTCAGGTATCCCGAAGTCGGGGAAGGCGCGATGCCGACGCCGACGCCGAAGGCAAGATGGCGGTTGTCGGTCCGATCGATGAGGACCTCTTCGGGACGGTCGAACACCTCCGGGTCGCGGTTGGCAGCGGTGTGACACCAGCATCAAGTCACCTTCAGGTATCTGCTGTCCGCACATCTCGACGTCGCAAGTCGCCACCCTGCCGATGGTGACGGGCGAGAACGCCCGCAGGAACTCCTCGCACGCCGTCCTGAGCAGGGACCGGTTAGCGATCAGACGCTCACGCTCCTCGTCGTGCGTCGCCAGATAACGGATAGTCTGCGCGGTCAGGTTAGTCGTCGTATCCACCCCGCCGGAGATGACCAGGATGGTCGCATCGGTGATTTCCCGGTCCGTGAGCTTCTTGCCATCGATCGTC
>Ga0209530_1001366_pt1 | contig 11187 bp, 12 predicted proteins | sample BlaSpr_A8_Ref_O1_FD_187987 | JGI IMG/M metagenome (GOLD analysis project Ga0209530, IMG submission 187987) | Forest soil microbial communities from Thunder Bay, Ontario, Canada - Black Spruce, Ontario site 2_A8_Ref_O1 (SPAdes) (version 2) | ecosystem: Environmental > Terrestrial > Soil > Boreal...
CCACGTCGGTGTCGGGAGCACCGCAAACGACATCACGAGCTTCCGGGACCTGCGCGACGGCCAGTTCGACTACGGATATTGGGCGGGCACCTCGACGCAACATTTTCTTGCCAACTCGAACACCGTTACCCGTCTCATCATGTCGGGCGTGTGCCAGCGGTTCCCGGATCTACGTTTTGTCTCGGTGGAGAGCGGCTTCGGTTTCGTGCCGTACCTACTGGAAGCACTGGACTGGCAGTGGCGTACCGTCGGCGCGCCGGAACATTACCCGGGCTGGTTGCTACCACGCGAGTACTTTCGTCGGCAGATCTTCTGCACGTTTTGGTTCGAGCAAGGCTCGCTTCCTCTGATCCGCGATTATGCGGACAACGTGATGCTTGAGACTGATTTCCCCCACTCCACAGCACTCTCGCCTGGACCGACAAGTTCAGCCCTATCGCCTCGTCAGATCGTCGAGGAGGACGCTCAAGTGCTTGATCGCGCTGTTATAGAGAAAGTATTTTCGACGAACGCATCCGGTCGTGAGCAGCGTGATCACTGGCCCCCGCACGAAGGACCAGCTGCAGGACTCGATTGCGGCGGCCGGGCTCCAGCTCGATGACGACCTACTGGATGCTCTGGACAAGCTGGTTGAACCGGATGAGGACCTTTATCGGGAGTTGCCTGTTGCGACGCAGCCGCCTGCCTGCCTGGCGGCCTCTTACCGCCGTCGCACTCTTCGAAGAGTGACACAGTGAGGGAGAGTGACACAGTGAGGGAGTATGACCGTTTCTTCATCGGTGGTGATTGGGTCGCTCCGGCGGGCAGTGAGCGGCTCAGGGTGGTGTCGCCCTACACTGAGCAGCCGGTGGGTCGGGTGCCGATGGGTTCGGCCGCGGAAATCGATTGGGCTGTCGCGGCCGCGCGTCGGGCTTTTGATGTCGGTCCGTGGCCGCGGATGAGCCTTGAAGAGCGGCGCGCAGTCCTGGTTCGGGTTGGTGCGGTGCTCGCTGGGATGGCTTCGGCGCTTGATGAGCTGGTGACCACGGAGAACGGCGTACCGATCCGCTTTCACCAAGGGTCGCTGGCGAGCCGGTTTGAGTACTACGGTGCGCTGGATGTGACGCTGGAGGAGGTGCGAACGGCGCCGAACGGCGATCAGGCCCTTGTGGTCCACGAGCCGGTCGGGGTCGTGGCGGCGATCGTGCCGTGGAACTCGCCATTGTTTTTGGCCGTTGCCAAGGTTATTCCAGCGCTGCTTGCCGGCTGCACCGTCGTTTTGAAGCCCGCGCCGGAGACGCCGATGTCGCCTTACCCGCTGGCTGAGGCGTTTCGTGAGGCCGGGCTACCGGATGGAGCCCTGAACATCGTCGCCGCGGATCGGCAGGTCTCCGAGGTGCTCGTGCGCCATCCCGGCATCGATTGCGTGTCGTTCACCGGCAGTACGGCGGCGGGAAAGGTAATCGGTGCGGCGTGCGGGGCACAGATCAAACGGGTGGGCCTTGAGCTCGGAGGTAAGTCCGCGGCCGTACTGCTCGACGACGTCGATGTGACGACTGCGGTGCCGGCTGTCCTCAACGGCGGCATGTTCAGCATTAACGGGCAGGCGTGCGTGGCCTGGTCACGGATTCTGGTGCCCCGTCGACGTCACGACGAAATCGTCGAGGCGCTTTGTGACACGGCACGTAAGGCGAGGATCGGTGACCCGCTGGACCCGGCGACGCTGCTCGGCCCCTTAGTGGCGGCGCGCCAGCGCGACCGGGTCGAGGGCTATATTGCGCTGGGTGTCTCTGAGGGTGCCCGGATCGCAGTCGGTGGCGGACGGCCCACGAATCAACCGACGGGCTGGTTCGTGGAGCCGACCATTTTGGTCGATGCGGACAACTCGATGCGGGTGTGTCGTGAGGAGATTTTCGGTCCCGTGGTCGCGGTGATCCCGCACGACGGCGACGATCATGCGGTCGAGATCGCTAACGACTCGAGCTACGGCCTTTCGGCAGGCGTCTTCTCCGCGGACGACGAGCGTGCGTTGCGGGTGGCCAGGAGCATCCGTTCCGGCAGCGTCGGCGTCAAGAGCTCTGGACTCAACGTCGCTTTCCCCAACGGTGGCTTCAAAGAGTCCGGTTTCGGCCGACAATACGGGCCGGAGGGGGTCTTTGAGTTTCTCGAGACCAAAGCCATCGGCCTGCCACCGGGCTATCCGGCGGCAGCTTTGGCCGCGGCGTTGTAAAGGGACGAATGTGGGGGTACTTGCCGGGAAGGTCGTCGTCATCACCGGCGCCGCGCGTGGTCTCGGCCGGGCGTATGCGTTAGACGCAGCGCGGGAGGGCGCGGCCGTCGTCGTCAACGACATCGACCCTGAGGTCGGCTCAGTTGCCGCTGAGATTGTCGCCGCCGGAGGCCAGGCGGCCGCCAACGAAGATACCGTCACCACCTGGGCCGGAGCAGAGGCAATCATCGCCTGCGCCATGGAAAAGTTCGGCCGACTCGACGGCCTGGTCAACAACGCCGGTCTCCTCCACGTCGGCGCACCGTGGCAGGAATCGGAGGACACGGCGCGCGCCAGCTTTGACGTGAACGTCCTCGGCTCGATCTTCGTCGGCGTCCACGCCATGAAGGTGATGATGGGCCAGAAAAGCGGCTCGATCGTGAACAGCTCGTCAGCCGGGGCCTTGGGGGCGCCCGACCGTGCCGTCTACGCCGCCGCCAAGGGTGCTTTGGCGTCACTCACATACGCTTGGGCGATCGACTTGGCGCCCTACGCTATTCGGGTGAACGCCTTCTCGTCGTCAGCTGCGACGGCGATGAGCCGGCAGAACCCGACGCCCCTGCCGGGGCTACCCACCGCAGAGCAGAACGCGCCGCTGGTGACCTACCTGTTGAGCGATGCAGCCGACGGCGTCACCGGGCAGGTGGTGCAGCGCTACTGGGACGGGTTCATAGTGTGTAGCCACCCGGACTTCACCGATCACTCCGTCTCGATTTCCGACACATCGGCTGCTGCAGTGATCGCTGCGTTTGATCCCGTCCTGCGCGCCGGCATCCAGCGCAACGGCTGGTACGGACCCAGCGGCAGGGACTACCGCCAGCATCCGGGCGATTGATGCTGCTGAAGTGGGATGCGGCAGGCGAATGTCCACAAAGCGCGACGCTGGCAGCGAGCGAATGGGTCCTGCGCAACCGCTCGAGCTACTCTGCAGAAATCGATCGCTGGAGCCCGCAGCGGCCACCTGTCGCAGCCGAGCCAGCCGCGTACGATATTCAAGTGGTTCATTCGGGCCCCCTATCAAGTGCGCGTCGTCGCGGAAGTTTGCGTCAGCACCGCGATGATCGCCGCAACCCGATGCAGTCGGAACGAGTCGTCGGCGCAGCTGTGTGAGCCGAGCGTGGTTCAGCTTTCCGAGCTGATGGTAAGGACCGTTGCCTCATCGGTGATTTCGTGGAGCTCGTCTTCCTCTGCGTCGACGCCAGTGAGATGCCGGCGGCTGGCCGCCAGTACCCCGGCGCCAACCAGGATCGTCACCGCACCGACCCAGAACGGCACGTGCACGCTAATCCGCTCGCCGAGCACACCGGCCACCCACGGGGCCAACGCCGCACCAGAGAATCGTAAAAAGCTGTAGGCCGCCACGCCACGCCTCGGTCGACGGGCGCGGCCGTCATCACCGTCTGAGTAATCAGGGTGTTGGTCACGCCGATGAAAAGCCCCGAGACAACCACACAAGTGGCCAGCACGGCCTTGGTATCAGTCGCAACGGCCATCACGGTTTGCGTGATGGCGATCGCCGGCAGGCTCATCCAAAGCGTAGGCACCGCGCCGAACCGGTGCTGCAACCGCGGGGCGACGACCACAGAGGCGATCGCCACTGTCACGCCCCATCCGAAGAAGATCAGCCCGACCTGATGAGCGCCCATGCCGAGCGGGAAAGGAGTGAACCCCACCAGGATGAAGCCGCCGAAGTTGTACAGCAGTGCGGTGATTGCCACGCCCAGCAGGCCGCGGTGACGCAGCGCGCGGAACGGGTCGGCCGGCGTGGTGGCGTGTTCGGCGCGCGGCGTGGACGGCAACAGAAACGCAGTGACGATGAACGCAAACGCCATCAGCACCGAGACCCGAAAAACGGCCCCCGCCATGAGATCGCACCCAGAGCGCCCCCGATCAACTGGCCGACCGCGATGCCAAGGCCCAGCGCCGCCTCATAGAAAATGAACGCCTGGGCCACCGATCCCCGTGCCGAGTTGACTATCGTGGCCAGCGCGGTGGCGACAAATAACGCGTTGCCCAACCCCCAGAGTGCCCGCCAGCCAACGATTTCCAGCACGGTGCCGGACATACCGGCGAGGCCGGCGCCAGAGATGATCACGAGTAGTCCCAAAAGTAGCGTGCGTTTCGGACCGATGCGACTGGCCACAACTCCGGTGACCAACATCGCGACGCCTATCACCGCCATGTAGCTGGTGAACAACAGCGACACCTGTGAATGTTGCCCTCCAGCGCTTTAACATCTATTACCTCGGCCAAGTGTCCAGGGTAAAGTTTCATTCCTACGTCGGCGGCGAGGCTATTCGCGTAGCTGACCACGATAGCGTTCGGCATGCCAAGGCAGATGCCGGTGGCCGTTGACTCGAAACTCCTCAGCCGCACGAGAGCATAGGGATCCTCGAGTGAGTAGGCTCACTTCTCAATACCAAACCTCGCGAGGTCGTAGCACTGGATGGCGTTGCCGCGGACCAGCAAATAGGCCTCATGCTCGTTGAGGCCAGCGTTGGCAATCAGCTTTTCGGCGACCTGCCGCGAATTCGGGTAGGTCGAGTCAGCATGCGGATAGTCGGTCTCGAACATGATTTGGCTCATGCCGACGATATCTCTGCTGACGAGGCCATGGTGGTCATCGAAGACGCAGCCGTAGATGCGGTCCATGTAACTGCTCGGGCGCTCTGGGACGCGGCTAGTCAAAGCCGGCTCCCAGATGGACGCCTTCGCCCAGATCCCGTCCACGCGCTCGAGTTCGAATGGCATCCATCCGACCTGCCCTTCGCTCAGCGCAATCCGCAGCTGGGGGTAGCGGGGGAGGATTCCCGACAGCAGCCAGTCAGCCAGGGCGGCCGTCGCGTTAAGCGAAGTCAGCGACATTGTGACGCTCAACGGGGCGTCTGGCGAGGTGGAAGTCAAGGTTGATGAGGAGCCGATGTGCATATTGACGACTGTGTTCGTCTCCGCACATGCCGCGAAGAAGGGATCCCAATGGCCGGAATGGATGCTGGGTAGGCCGAGCTTCGTAGGGTTCTCGGAAAACGCCACCGCTCCGGCACCTTTTGTAGCGCACCGGCGGACCTCATCGGCAGCGAGCTGCGGGTCCCACAGGGGGATGAGCGTGAGGGGGATGAGGCGGCCCGCGCCTGAGCCGCCGCACCAGTCGTCAATCATCCAGTCGTTGTAGGCTCTAACGCAGAGCAGGGCGAGGTCTTTGTCCGATCGCTCGGCGAAGGTTTGGCCGCAGAAGCGGGCAAACGTTGGGAAACAAAGGGACGCCTCGACGTGGTTGGTGTCCATGTCGGCGAGTCGTGGCGCCTGCTCGTAGCAGCCAGGCGCGAATTCTTCAAAGGTGACCGGGACATAGGCATCCAAGCTGGGGTCATGCAGCCGGGCCTGCACATGTCCCGCATACGTCGGCCACTGAAGGTCCTCGTATACCCAGATGTCGCACCAGCGTGCACCCGGGCCGTCACCTTCTTGCAGGACCATCTTGTCTGGCATGGGATAGGTCGGCGTGCCGCGCCTTCGCTCGATCCGCGGTGCTCTGTCGTGGTACTTGGTGGGCAGTCGATCCGCCCATAGGTTCATCGGTTCGATGACGTGATCATCGACGGAGATAATTCGCGGCAACGCAGACATGAAGCCCTCCATCAAATCGATTGTGCTTGTGCACGATAACGCTGCACCCTTTGGGTGTCAACTCGGGCGCCCGGTAGGCAACGTGGACCGCGTTACGGACATCTGCCGCGCCCTGGTGGCTCTTGGTCGGAGACGCACGCGGATGACGTGCGGGTCAGCCCGGCATGGCCGGACGAACCTTTGAGTACCGCCTACCGGGCGTGCTATCCAGCATGGCAAATACTGTGCGCAAAGGCGGATTTGGAGCCTCAGCCGTTGGCGGCCTGATCCAAGGCCGGGCCATTCGCGGCGAGTCTCGTTGCAGAAAGCTCGCTTTTGCCATCTTCGGCAGCCGCCCTTTGTTCTGTGGTCCCCGTTTGGTTACTGTCGGGTCTCACCCTGTCCACCGGGGGCATTAAGGAGCGCCGCGTGATCGCTTGCGGGTTGAAGATTCTGCCTACCTGCGAGTTAATTTTCGGTCGGTGGCGCCGCGCGAAAAAAGAGCCGGACGAGGACCTGCATGACTAGAACTGCCATGATCGAAGTCGTAAACGGATGGCAGCTGTTCATGCGTTGCCATCGGGGGTTGCCCCAGTTGATAGCTCCGGCCCTCGGGCGCCAGGTTGTGGCTTGCCGATCGTCTTTGCGTTTGCCGGTCCATGGCATGGGTTGCAATTCGCTGAGGTCAGGCGGACCGTTGTGGGCTGCGGTGCTCAAGTGCGACACGCTCGGATGCCCACGTTAGGCCCAGCCGCGCCTTGTGGGCTCGGCCCCCATGTCTGGGCAGAAGGACCGTTACGCTTGTTGGTCAGGTGGTGCAAAAAGCGTGTATGACATACAGACACCGTGGCCGCTCATTGGCCGAAGCGGCGAGATGGAGCGCATGCACTGGGCTGCGTCGAACCGTTGTGCTCTGGTGCTGGCGGGCGAGCCGGGTGTGGGAAAGACTCGGCTGGCATCGCATTTCCTCGCTGCTGCTGAGCAGGCTGGGGCCGCGACGGCGCGGCTGACGGGCACTCGTTCGGCTTCGCAGATTCCATTCGGCGCGTTCGCGCATCTACTTCCAGATCTCGATGCTGGGGGATCGTGCGGTATTGAGGATCTGTTCCGCCGGTGCATTGATGGTGTGCTTGCACTGGCTGGCGGTCGACGGCTCGTGCTCATGGCCGACGACGCCCACCTTCTGGACGACGCCTCGGCATCTTTGCTTCGACAGATGACTCTCACCCGGGCGGCGTTTGTGGTCGCCACCATCCGGGCCGGCGCACCTGCGTCTGACGCAGTGATAGGGCTTTGGAAAGACGATGACGTCGAGCGGCTTGACGTTACGGGTCTTGGCATCGAGGACATCGGCCGGCTGCTCGTGGCGGTTCTCGGTGGTCCGGTCGACCGAGCGACGGTTGACCGGTTCGCTGCCGCTTGCCAGGCTAATGTCCTCTACTTGCGTGAGCTCGTGTTGGGTGCACTTCAGGACGGTACCCTTCGAGACGATATTGGGATTTGGCGCCTGACCGGACCGTTGGCGCCGTCAAGGCGGCTGGTGGAACTGGTCGAGAGTCGCCTAGTGGGTCTTGGCGATGAAGAGCGGCGTTTGCTGGAAGTAATCGCCCTGGGCGAACCCGTGGGCAGCGCAGAGCTGGAGGCCTTCGGGAGTTTGCAACTCGCTGACCGGCTGGAGCGAGCGGGTTTCCTGATCAGTCGAATGGAGGGTCGGCGGCTTGAACTGCGGCTCGCACACCCGATCTACTCCGACGTGCTTCGGGAGCAGACGCCGGCCCTGCGGTCGCAGGAGATCCTGCGGGAGCTGGCAGAGGTCGTAGAGTCCAAGGGGGCCCTTGGTCGTGAGGATGTGCTGCGGGTGGCGACATGGCGTCTGGCGGGCGGAGATGTTGACCCGCAGCGGACGTTGGCGGCCGCCGTAATTGCGCGCTGGCGCTACGATTTTCCGCTCGCAGAGCGTCTCGCCGGACGAGCCGTCCAGGCCGGTGCCGGCTTCGATGCCCGGCTGCTGGCCGCGCAGTTGGCGGCCCTGAACGGACGCGTCGGCGAGGCCGACCGCGAGCTGGCGGCTCTGGCCGCCGAAGCTGCCGACGACGATCAGCTGGGTCGGGTGACGATGGCCCGCCTCGACAATCACGTGTTCCACCTGGGAGGCCTCGATGAGGGCTTGCGGATGGCCGCCGACGCCGAGGCGGTCATCGAGGACCCGGTGTGGCGAGATGAGCTATCGGCTCGACGAGCCGGGATCGTCGCCGGGACGCACGGACCGCGTGCCGCGGCTGAGATCGCTGAGCCGATCCTTGATCGGGGGAGCGATCGTGCTGTCGCCTGGGCGGCGATTACGGCGACGCCGACGCTTGCCAAGCTGGGCCGGATCGATGCCGCGTTGCGGGCGTCGACCATCGGTTACGAGGCTCATATGCGACTCCAGGAGCCACTGGATTGGTACCCGTGGACGCACCTGTACCTTCGCGGCGAGGCGCTCGCGCATGCCGGGCGGCTGAACGAGGCGCATGCGATCGCTGCAGAGCGCTATGAGGAAGCGGTCATCGACCGATCGCCTGAGGCTCAGGCATGGTTCGCCCGGCTGCTGGCCAAGACGGTCGCCGACCGCGGCTGTCCTCACACGGCGGCGACGTACGCTCGGCTTGCAGTCTCAATCTTTAGCCAACTCGGCCGTCCGCAATTCGTGCATTTCGTTCTCGGCTACCTGGCGACCGCGCTCGCGTTGTCCGGCGAGGCCCAGGCCGCCAGGGATGCGCTGGCGGCGCTGGATGCGCTTGGTCTGCCACCGCGCTACTTCTTTGCTGTCGACGTTGAGCAGGCCCGGGCCTGGACGCAGGTAGCGGGCGGGAACCTCCCGGCTGCGTGTCGGCTCCTTCAGCATGCCGCCGAACTGGGTGCCGAGATCGGTGACCACACCGGTGAAGCTTCCGCGCTGCACGCCCTCGCCCGTCTAGGTCAGGCCGGTTCCGTCGCCGACCGGCTGGCAACCGTGTCCGAGCGCATCGAGGGCGTGCTCGCACATGAGCGCGCGCAACACGCGTTGGCCCTAGCTGCCGGCGACGCTGCTTCCTTAGACGACGTTTCTGTCGCCTTTGAGACCATGGGGGCCTACCTACTCGCTGCCGAAGCTGCCGCGGATTCAGGAGTTATGTGGCTGTGCCGGGGTGACGCGCGCCGCGGGGCGCGTGCAACTCACCGCGCCCATCTTCTCGCCGACCGGGCCGAGAACCCGGTGACGCCAAGCCTGCTCACCGTCAATGTCCGGTCGCAGCTCACTCGGTCCGAACAGCAGACGGCGCTGCTGGCTGCTGCCGGTCGCTCGAACAAGGAGATAGCCGGCGAACTGGTCGTCTCGGTCCGAACCGTCGAAAACCACCTCCAGCGTGTCTACGAAAAGCTCGGAGTCTCTGGCAGGAAGGAACTCACCACCGCGTTCCTGGCGATGAACTGAGTGCCATCGCGCAGTCGGGCCGGCCCAGGTAGTCGGAATCCGTGCCGCCGTGAGCGTCCGATTCGTGTGCCAGATGTCCTTGGCGCGTACCCGCTCGCGAGTTGCGGGAACGGATGACCGAGCTAGGCCTCATGGTCGGCGATGGGCCGCGCCACACGAGCCCATCAGATCGTCGGAAGGCCACGATCGGGATGTGACGGAGGCCGGAAGATGAGTATCGCTTACTCATGCCGCCGCAGCGGTCCGGAGGTTGTCTAGCGTTATGAAGCCTTCGGAAGCAGCCGTTTTGGCGGTACTCGATACTGTGATGGACCCTTGTAGCCTCAGTGTGGGCGTCCCTCTCAACATCCGCGAGATGGGTCTCCTTACCGGTGTGGAGATCGGTGAGGACGGCACTGTTCACGTGTCGATGCGGCTAACAACACCGGGCTGCTTCGAGGGCATCACCAAGTTCTCCCAGGAAATCGAACGGGGCATCGCTGCGCTCGAGGGTACTAGCCGCGTGCTCATTGACTTCGGCGACGGTTGTGACTGGAGCGAGGCGGACATCACTGACGAGGGCCGGGCGAGACTGGAGCTGAGCCGTGCGGCCCAGCGAGCCCGATTGGCTGCGGCGCAAACAGGCCTGACCATCAAGCAGGCTGCGGAAAGCCGATGAGGGGCCGCCTCGCGGTACTAAGCGCCTACAAAGAGCCGCTCGAGCTGCGGGAATACGACGTTCCCGACCCGGACCCCGGTGCGATAGTGCTGCGTGTGTCGCAGGCGGCCATCTGCGGGTCCGACCTCCATATGTACCGAGGTGACAGCAAGAGCCCGTTACCTGCGAGCGGTCGCGCGATGGGCCATGAGGGTGTAGGTGTCATCCACAAGCTCGGCGACGGTGTGACAGCGGACGCGTTCGGGGCGCAACTGCAAGAGGGCGATCGCATCATCCACTCGGTCATTACTTGGGGTTGCCAGCACTGTCAACTGTGCCTGATGGGTGAGCACAACCTGTGCACGGGGAAGATGACGGCGCCGCCCGCAGGTGTGTTTCCGTACTTCCTCGGCATGTTCGCCGACTACTACTACGTGCCGCCTGGGATGCCGGTGTTTAAGGTGCCCGACAGTCTGGCCGACGAGGTGGTCGCACCGGTCAACTGTGCCATGGGCACGGTCACGCAAGGGCTGATCAGCGCCGGCGCCGGTGAAGGACAAAACATCGTGATCCAGGGCGCAGGCGGCCTGGGTCTCATGGGCGCGGCGATGGCGAAAGACATGGGCGCCGACCAGGTGATCGTGTTCGACCGACTCGAGCGCCGCCTCGAACTTGCTGAGGAGTTCGGGGCCGACCACGCGATCAATGTCGATGACTACACGTCGTCGCAGCGTGTGGAACTCGTCCGCGATCTCACACGCGGCCGCGGTGCAGACATCGTGCTCGAGTTGGTCGGCATCGCCGACCTGCTCATCGAGGGCGTGGCGATGCTGCGCAACGGTGGCACGTTCGTCGAGATCGGCAGTGCGTTCCCCGGCCACACCGTGGCGTTGGACCCGGCGTCGCTGGTCGTGAGCGGCAAGCGCATCATCGGCTCACCCATGTACAAGCCGCTGGTGATCGGTCAAGTGCTCGACTTCCTTGCGCGAACCCAGCAGATACGCCCCTACCACCGGCTAATCTCGCACCGCTTCGACCTGGCCGACATCAACGAGGCATTCGACCAGTCGGAGTGGCAAAAGGCGGCAGAGACGCCAGTCATACGCGCCGCGCTCATCCCTTAGGCGGACTAGCTAGCACTCGGGCGCACGGTAGATTAGGCCCATGGCTGAGTCGATAGAGGCGATTTCTCAAGAACGTACGGCGGATCGGGTGCTCTCGGAAGGGGCGCGGCTGTTT
>Ga0209530_1001369_pt1 | contig 11157 bp, 8 predicted proteins | sample BlaSpr_A8_Ref_O1_FD_187987 | JGI IMG/M metagenome (GOLD analysis project Ga0209530, IMG submission 187987) | Forest soil microbial communities from Thunder Bay, Ontario, Canada - Black Spruce, Ontario site 2_A8_Ref_O1 (SPAdes) (version 2) | ecosystem: Environmental > Terrestrial > Soil > Boreal...
GCTGCCAAACTCCGGTGACGAACGCGCTCAGAAAAGTGAATGCTGAATACCACAGGATTGTCAGCATGAGGGTGCGCACGCGGCCAAACTTGTCCCCAATCGGCCCCCACAGGAACGCAAGTCCCCAGCCAATCAGGAACAGGGCGAAGAGCAATCCCCCATACAGTCCAACGTTACCTTTGGTGGCTGGAATGCCGGAGCGGGGAAGCAGTTCGCGCAGCGATGGCACGAGTACGAGAGCATAGACAAACGAATCCATCCCGTCCAGTGTCCACCCGCCCCACGATGCCCAAAAGCCGCGAATCTGATTTCGGGTGAGGGATGGAGACGACGCCGTCACGGACTGGGTGACTTCCTTCGCGGCAGGTCGAGGCATAGCAGTGCGGAACTATACCAAAAACGTTTTCCCTTAGCGGCAGAATCTTGCAAGCGGCCGGTTGCTTCAAAACCGAGCCCTGTACACCGCTCATGCATCGGCGAAGCGGCTCCTAATGAAAACTTGCGAACGGACGATAGGTAAGTAAGGAAGCTGGAATGGCGCGAACCCGTCTGGGATCTCCGCTTGAGAAGGATTACACGCCAAAACAGCCGGCAGCATGGCACACCAACTGGCCTGTTGAGGACTTCCGGCTTCGAAAGGAACAGCAGCAATGAGTGACAGTGACATCGTCAAGGAATTTCTAGTTGAGAGTTACGAAAACCTGGACCGGCTGGATAGAGAGTTAGTCGGGTTGGAAAAAAATCCCAACGATCGGGACGCGCTCAGCAGCATTTTTCGCACGATTCACACCATTAAAGGAACTTGTGGCTTTCTGGGATTCAACAAACTAGAAAAAGTCGCCCACGTCGGTGAGAACCTCCTGACGCGGCTGCGGGACGGCCAGCTTACTCTCAACCAGGAACTCACGACGGCGTTATTGGCCATGGTCGATGCGGTGCGCCAGATGCTGGGCAGTATCGAAGCGAACGGTGGCGAAGGAGAACGCGACGACGCCAGCCTTATCGCCACTCTCACTCGTCTGCAACAGCCGCCCGAACCACCGGCGAAGAACCGCGCGTTGGCGCCAGAAACCATTCTTGAAGCCGCTGCCCCGCCGTCTTCCATCGGCGACATTCTGATGGAACAGGCCGGAGTCACTCCAGCGGAGATTTTGCGCGCCGCCGAGACGCAGAATCAGGGCGACCCCCGCCGGCTGGGCGAAATTCTGGTAGAGCAGGGAGCAGTAAAGCCTGCCGACATCGTCGATGCGCTGCGCGTCCAGTCTTCCCGAGCACACACAGCTGCCTCCGATAGCACCATCCGCGTGGATGTTGGACTACTCGACAAAGTCATGAATCTGGTTGGGGAGCTGGTGCTGGCTCGAAACCAGGTCCTGCAATTCGCCAGCCGCGCAAAAGATACCAGCCTTTTGGCTGCTTCGCAGCGTCTCAACCTAATCACCACCGAACTGCAGGCGGGAGTCATGAAGACACGCATGCAGCCTATCGGAAATATCTGGGGACAGTTTCCCCGCACGGTTCGCGACGTCGCCCTGGGTTGCGGCAAGGAAGTGGTCATCGAGATGGAGGGCAAAGAGACCGAGCTCGACAAAACAATTATTGAAGCCATCAAGGATCCTCTTACTCATTTGGTGCGCAACTCTGTAGATCACGGGATCGAGCTTCCCGAAGCGCGAGTGAAAGCGGGCAAAGACCGCGCCGGCCGGCTGACGCTGCGTGCCTTCCATGAAGGCGGACAGGTCAACATTGAGATCAGTGACGACGGCGGCGGTTTGAATGTCGAGCGCATCCGCAAAAAAGCCGTCGAACGCGGGTTGATTACTGCGGAACAAGCCGCTCGTCTGCCGGAACGGGAGATTTTTAACCTGATCTTCCTGCCGGGATTTTCCACGGCGGAAAAAATCACCAACGTCTCCGGCCGCGGCGTGGGCATGGACGTGGTGAAGACCAACGTTGAAAAAATTGGCGGAACCGTGGAAGTTCAGTCCACTCTGGGTAAGGGTACGACGGTGCGGGTGAAGATTCCGTTGACTCTGGCTATCATCCCTGCGCTGGTGGTGACCTGCGGCGGCGATCGCTACGCGATTCCGCAAGTGAGCTTACTCGAACTGGTCCGACTCAAGCCTGACCAGGTCAGCGCGGGTATTGAGTTAGTTCATGGTGCGCCGGTGTACCGGCTGCGAGGACGTCTGTTGCCCCTGTTGTATCTCAGCAGCCAACTGAAACTGACAGCTGATACCAGTGGCACGGCGAAAGGCGACGGCGCCGTCAATATCGTAGTCGTACATGCTGAGGATCGGCGTTTCGGGCTGGTGGTCGACCAGATCAACGACACCGAGGAAATCGTAGTCAAGCCGCTGCGCAAGCAGCTCAAGACGGTGAAAACCTTTGCCGGCTCGAGCATCATGGGAGACGGCAAAGTCGCGCTCATTCTGGACGTGCTCGGCCTGGCGCAACGCGCCAGCCTGGTTACCGAAACCCGGGACCGCGCGATGACGCAAAAAGTCGCGGAAGCCACCGCGACGGAAGGCGAAAAACAAACCTTCATGCTGTTCGCGGGCCCGGGCGATTCCCGCATGGCTATTCCGCTGAGCACCCTGGCGCGGCTCGAGGTGTTTCCGGTGGCGCAAGTGGAAATGTCGGGCACGCAGTGGGTGACGCAGTATCGCGGGCAGATCTTGCCCCTTATTCGTTTGTCCGTTGTCATGGAGGAGCGGCGCAACAATCTGCGCCTTCTGCAAACCGCGCCCATGCCGGATGCAGCCCCGATTCAGGTGCTGGTGGTCAATCATGAAAGCCGTTCTTTCGGACTGGTGGTCGAACGGATACTGGACATCGTGGAAGACCGTGCCGATGTCAGGTCGGCCGCGAGCCGGTCAGCCGTTCTCTATACCGTCGTCATTGCGGACCGAGTCACCGAATTGCTGGACATTCCGGCCATTCTACGCACTGTGGACATGAGTGCTCGGCGGCCCAGCGCAAAGATGAGATCGGCCGAGGTCGCGAACTGATAGCGTCAGCCCACACTCCATAATTTTGCGTCTGCGTGACGGTGTCGCTGCCTTCGACGTGCTCGGGTTCAGCTATTCGGAGCGGAGTTGGCTCGACTGAGGAAAGTTCTATTCGTTTTTAACAGCCAGAGGATGGCAGTGAGATTTGTCAACTTCGAGCTCGCGTGAATCTTAGCTGTTGATCTGAAGCGAAATTGTGATGAGCATGCCTTCAAAGAACAGCCTCACCTCAATGGCAGGAGAATCAGCCATGGAGTGGAGCGTATAGTCACTGCCGGTGACTACGGTGGGCGGAGAAAGCATGCAGCCTTCTGCCAGACCGGAAATCTTGTTCTTGAAGTTGCCAGCCGTCATGTTGCAGACTTCGCCGAGCGCGTCCGAGATTTCGGGCCCGACCTTGTCCACTTCCACACCCAGCATCTTCGATGCCATCAGCGCGGCCGCTTTCCTGTGGCAGCGGATGCTTAACAGACCGCACAGTTGTCCGGCCAAACCGACCATCGCGGTAAAATCCGGAGCCGGTTGCTCTCCGTCTATCGCTGCGGTCAATTGGCAGCCCAGCATGAGCTCGAAGACTTCCCGCACTGCCGTTTCGAGCAGCGGAGTCCAATGCTCGTGGCTGCCGTTGGCAGGCAGCACCTGATTGTGAGAGTTCATGACTTACCCGCCAGAACCGGTACCACGTGTTCCCGAACTTGTTCGGGCGTAAATGGCTTGCGAATGTAGCCGCGCGCTCCCGAGGACAACGCTTGTACGACGTGAGACTCACTCCCCTCCGTCGTAATCATGACCACGGGCACGTCTTTGGCGTTTGCCACGCCCGGCAGCTGTTTGATAAATTCCAGCCCGTCCATAACCGGCATGTTGACGTCACAAAGGATTAAATCAACCTGGTTGTCCTTAAGGACGGCCAGTGCCTCGGCACCGTTCCCGGCTTCAAGCACCGGGGCCAGGTCGATACCGGCTTGGCGAAGCGAGCGCTCCACGATCTTTCGCATGACCGAGGAGTCGTCGATGATAAGAGCACGTATCGGCATAAGTATGTACTTGGCGCGGCGTCTTTAAACGCTCGCTTTTGGATACATCGGCACCACTGGACGGGACTTTAGGACTGCTGGAGGGAATTGTTGCTGATCGGGCGGAAACAGTGGATCGCGAACTTTTGAAGATCGGCCTCTAAGAATCCGCGAGGGAAGCTTGTCGCGTTAACCGCGTACCGGCTCGAAGATTGGTGCCACTTCCGAGCAGTCTCTGCAAACAAACGACATGAAAAGAATGGAGGTGCGGGTCGGAATCTCACCGACCCACTGTCTCCGGAGGGCAGGTGCCCCAATAGGTTTGCCAAGTTCTGAATTTCGCGCATGAACCCGTTGCGGTGTTCCATGCGATCGGTCGAAATTGGCTTTACGGTGCCAAGGCGTTGATCAGGCCGTCGGTATTTGGACTGCCCCATCCCGTCGCCAGGTCGTATCCCTTCACCGCCGGAAAACCATTACTGCCGGTGGTGATGTCGTGGAAATCCGTGTTGTAGGTTTTTCCCAACCCCAATGGATAAATAGCTGGATTGATGAAACCTACCGGCTTGTCTTTCTTAGCCGCCGCCTGCTGGTTCGCAAGTGCTAGGTAGCCTGCCCACATCGGCGTGGCAAAGCTGGTTCCACCCCACTCATTTGAAGTGCAAGTGGTCTGATCTGCGCAGACGTAGAAGGTGAAATTCGCGTTGGCCGCGACATCCGGACCATTTCGATATTTGGCAGATCCCTGGTTCGTCTTCGTGATCACACCCTTCAACTTCTGCCAGCTGGGAATTGGAAAGTCGTCTGGAGAAATGCCACCGCCCCCGTCAACCCAAGTTGACTCCGAAGCCCAACCTTTCGCCGGCCCCTTGGTAATCAAGTCCGTGCCACCGACAGAGATGACGTATTGAGATTCCATTGGCCACCAGTTGTTTTGCTCTTGCCACGCGCCGCCGTCGCCCGCAGCTTCAAGGTAGCTCTGGCCCTGGGCAGCCATTTTCTCGAAAAACGGGTCGTCAAGAAGCGGGTCTGGCGGGGACCACGACCACGACGAGCTTAAATTTAAAGACAACGGCTTATGCGAAGCCATGCTGCCGAGTAGCGCCGTGTCGGTTGACCCAACGAACACGTACAGCGTGGTGATGCCGGGCGCCATGCCCAACGCCTGGGTCATATCGATTGTCTGTTCCAGATCATCGCAGCCTTGCGAAATGAGGCACGTTAACGGCGATCCGTCCGTGGAAACCCCTACGATGGGAGCTGTCCTTTTTTGGTGGGCGTTCTTATAGTAGGTGTTCACGTCAGCGATGTCGTATCCCTCAAATTCCAGCAATCCAATATTCTGGCCCTTGCCGGTCAAAGACGTTCCTTCATAGTAGGCGGCCCGCATGTCACTGCCGCAGAACGCCTGACCCGGACACGACCCAGTGGTCGCGGGGGGCTTCACACCCGCGGGTCGCCGCGCCAGTTGGGGATGTGGAATCGAATAATTGTCCAGTCCCGAGATGTGCCAGAGCTGAAAAGGCAGGTCGACCGTTGGCTCTTGATCCGGAGCATAGAAGTCGCGGTCTGCGATCGGGTCATGGTACACACTCATCTTTATGTTGAAAGCTGTTTCGATGGTCGCAACCGAACCCTTAAGTTGCACGTCGATAGCATCGCGGGAGCCTCCCACCACCTCAAAACCGTTGGCTTGGGCGAAGCGGATGAATGCGTCATAACTATCCCGGCTGGGACCGAAGCGTTCGGTGAACTGCTCCACAGTAAGGAACTGGCGATAGGATGGGCTCGAAGGGTCGTAAACTTTCTGCAGGAAACTCTCCAGCCCGGCTTCATCGCGTAACGCCAGCACGACGTCAATCCGCAAAGATTGCGTCTCCGGAAGGCGACCGACCAACGGTGCCTCGCCATTCACAGTCACATCGCGGACGTGACGCGTTAACAGGCGCTGAGACTCGGCCTGGGAAATCATGGTCGTCCCCAACACGATCGCGACGATTGGCAGTAAGTATGCGACGAGTCTTCGAATCATGATTGTTCTCCTTCTTTCCCGCTTGAATTCTTGGCTGCTTTTGCTGTACCTCAGGTTCAGCCGCGCCAGTTCCTCCGCTACTTGTTAGTGGCTACGGCGAGCAGTCTGATCTTCTTCATTTACGGCGTGATCTCAAATACGATGCCATTGCCACTGGCCCCACCTTCATAGGTCGTGCCGTACAAGTTGCCGCTCTTGTCAAAAACAATCCCGGCCGTAGAAAGCAACCCATCGCCAGTTTTCGGGTCGAAGCTGTGCAGTACCTGTTCTGTCCACTTGCCGCCGGTAGCTGGCGTCAGTTCAAAGACCGTGCCGTAGGAGTATGTACCCCCCACATAGGTCGAGCCGTACAAATTTCCTTTGGCATCGAAAGTAAGCCCGGCATAGAGAACGGACCCGCCAGAGTGGTCGAAGCTGTATAGCACCTTCTCCGCCCACTTGCCGTTCGAGGACGTCAACTCGAAGGCTGTTCCTTCATCGTGGGTTCCACCGGCGGTAGTGGTGCCATATAAATTACCCTTGGCATCGAAGATGAGCGCTGCTTCGGGAACAATTCCGTCCTTGCCGTTCAGGTTGAAGCTGTGCAGCACCTTCGCAGTCCACGCGCCTTTCGAACTGGGCGTCAATTCGAAAACGGTTCCGGCGCCGTTCGCGCCTCCTCCGTAAGTCGTGCCGTACAGATTGCCGCTGCTGTCAGAGATGAGCCCAGCTTCCGGAAAAAGCGCATCCTTGCCGTTTGGATTGAAGCTGTGCAGCACCTTCTCCGTCCACTTGCCGTTCGAAGGTGTCAACTCGAAAACTGTGCCATCGCCGTACGTGCCACCGAGTGTGGTTGTGCCGTAGAGATTCCCTTTGGCATCGAGGATGACCCCACCCTCGGGTTCATTCCCGTCCTGGCCGTTGAAGCTGTACAGCGTCTTTTCCGTCCATTTGCCTTTCGAGGAGATGAGTTCGAAAACAGCGCCATCGCCGCTCGCACCGCCGCCAGCAGTTGTCCCATACAAATTCCCCTTCGCGTCGAAGATGAGCGAAGCAAAGGGTTCAGCCCCATCCTGGCCGTTGAAGCTGTACAGGACCTTTTCTGTCCATTTGCCTTTCGACGATACCAACTCGAAAACAGTGCCCGCGCCGCTCGTGCCACCCACAATCGTTGTACCGTAAAGGTTGCCTTTGGCGTCGAAGATCAGCGCCGGATAGGGAATGGAGCCGTCGGTGCCGGTGAAACTGTAGAGCACCTTTTCGACATCGGCCGCAAGCAGGGGAGCCGGCAGTAACGACGCGAAAGCCACGGCCGCGATTGCAGCGATCCGAATGAGCTGTTGTTTGCTATGCATGGATGTCCCCCGTGAGAAGAAGTACGTTCCCCAAGTCTTTTGCCTCTAAAAAGCGTCTCTAACGTTACCTCGAACTGCGGCGCTCGTCAATCGCATCTTGCAGGGAAGCTCGCCCGAATGTGGCGTGGGGCGCGGCTTTTCGCAAGCAGCGCAACGGCGTGTTCGGGTCAAAAACTAATGGACTTCGGCCAGACTCACAGCTCGAGCTGAGGCCTCCCTCCTGTCCAGTTTCCGGCTTGCTCATAATCAGGCACCGGAAATCTTGACCACAAGGGTTGCAGTGACCTAAGATTCACTCCCGGAATCGCACGACGAATTCCAAAATTACAGAGGAACAAGCGATGAAGAAAACTCTATACAAGATGACGGCGATCGTCGCGCTGGTAATCGCCGTGGCCGCCGGCAGGCCCATGTCTGCGCAGGACAAAGACAAGCAGGACAAGTACGCCTTGCAGATACCGGGCGGGCTCGCATTCTCTGAGGTCAGGGGATACGAACAATGGCAGGTAGTCGGCCCAAGCCTTACCGAAGCCGCAAACGTTCTCCGAGTGATCGTCGCCAATCCGGTGATGATCAACGCCTACCAGGAAGGCGTTCCTGGCAACGGCAAGCCTTTCCCCGACGGCTCCAAGATTGTGAAGATTGAGTGGAGACCGAAAAAGATAACCGATCTCCCTTTTTCCGTGAACACTCCAGACACAGTGCCTGGCGACCTGGCGCAGGTCGAGTTCATCGTGAAGGATAGCAAGAGATTCTCCGACACGCACGGATGGGGATATGCCATGTTCGACTACGACGCCGCGTCGGGAAAGTTTGCCCCGGCCACGAAGGCAAGCAAGCCTCCGGTGAATAACGATGCCAAGTGCGGCGCCGCATGCCACGAACTGGCGGCGTCGAAGGATTATATTTTCACGGCATACCCAAAAAGGTAAGCCCTATCAGGCGCTCTTCGCTTCTCGATTCGTCGTCAATCCGGAAACCGGTTTCTGTAATTCGCAGTCGGCACAGCGCTTCGAACGCGATGTTAAGAAGAAGAACAATATGAAACGGATCGGTTTCTTACTGCTTGCAGTTGTAGCCGTGGCCGGCATCGTCGCCCACAAGGCGCACGCGTCTGGACAGTCCGATGGAGACGCCTCCCCGATCTATGGCGTCAAGATCCCCGCCGGATATCGTGATTGGCAATTGATCGCCGTGAAACAGCTCCATTTCGCCGGCAAGGGCGAGCAACTGCGTGCTCAAGTCGGCAACGATATAGCGATCAAGGCCTTCAAGGAAGGAACGCTCCCATTCCCCGACGGCGCCATCATTGCAGCGATTCATTGGACTCGCGTCCCGTCGGAAGACAACAACAAGGTCCTCGATGTTCCATTCCCCGGCACTCAATCGTTCGTGATCGGTTCGCTGGTGAATGTGCAGTTCATGGTCAAGGACTCAAAGAAGTATGCCGCGACGGGTGGCTGGGGGTTCGCTGACTTCACGGATGAAAAGCCAGGCGACAAGGCGCTGCACGAAACCTGCTTTCCCTGCCACGTGCCTGCGAAAGATCGTGACTACGTCTACACTCAGTACGCACGTTAATGCACGTCGTTTGCGATCTCACAAGATCAATAGCGATGGGGCTCGAGCACTTTGCTACATTTCTCCTCGTGAATCTGTGTAAGCTGTTGCCATGAAGGCGCACAATTCACTCCTTATTCTTCTGCTTTCTTTTGCCGCTCTGTCGTCGCGTGCTCAACATTCGGCACTCAACTCCTCTCAGGTGGTGGAGCGATGGCGGGCTGCGGTGCATTCCGATAAGGCTTTGCATTCAGCAGTGATCACAGCGATCTCGACGGAAGACGGAATTCCGGGAACGGTGCAGGATTGGATCTCGAATACAGACTTTCGCCGCGAAGTTCAGCGCAATGTCGACGAGTCGCAACTGCTGCTGACCAAGCAGCGAAAAGAGCGTCGCGACTGGAACGGCTGGCTGCGAAAAGTTGAAGGACAAGAACTCGAGCGATTTATCACAGGAGTTGATGAAGAGAGGGTCATCGCCTTCGGTCCCCCACGGGAGATGCGATCCGCAGAACTGTCCGAGAACAGCGATCATTCGGCCTATTTACTAAGCTACAAACCCGACGGCGGTTGGACGACCACGTGGTACATCGACGCCAAGACGTTTCTGCCGCTCAAGTCCATGCGTCCTGGGGACGATAGCGAGATCACAACCACGTATTCCGATTGGCGCAATGCGAATGGAGTTATGACGCCATACCATGCAGTTGTCACCGAGACGGATAAGCCTAACTACACCTGGGACTGCAAAACGATTCAGTACAAGAGCAGTCTGTCGAAAGACATCTTTGCGCTGCTCGTTCCGGGGCCATTGGACACGACGCTGGCTCCCAATGCGCCGCCTATTCCGTTCACCATGGAAGCGAACCATATCGTATTCAACGTGTCTGTCAACGGACGCCCTCCAATCGGATTCATCCTCGACACCGGGGCGGACCAGAACGTTATTAACTCGACTCGCCTCGAAGAGTTTGGTCTGAAGACCTACGCCAGGACGATGACCAGCGGCGGCGGAAATTCAGCCGAATACGACTATGCGGCCGGAGCGACCTTCACGCTTCCAGGAGTCGAGCTTCGCAACCAGCATGTATCTGCCATTGACCAGACAGGCCTGGAGCGCGCATTGGGGGTGAAGTTCGGGGGACTTCTTGGGTACGACTTCATCAGCCGCTTCGTGGTGGATATTGACTACGAGAATCATTTGATCACGCTGCACGATCCCAGAACATGGAAGTACTCTGGGACCGGCATGATGGTGCCGGTGATATTCGACAATGGAATCCCACACGCGTACGGCTCGATTGGAGTCCCGACTAAGCCGGAAATTCCTGCATACTTCGCTGTGGACTTCGGAGCGTCCGAGACCGCGACGCTGACCTCCCCCTTCGTCAAGTCGAACGATCTAACGCGGCTTGCACAGACAAATGCAACCGTGAACCGGCCCGCAGGTCTCGAGAGCCAATTCTTTGCGCAGAATAACGTACGCGGCAATCTGCAGCGACTTACGATCGGACAACTGACCGTGAACAATGTTCCCGTGAACATGTCGGTGAACACGACGGGAGCATACGCAAGCACTAATTTCTCGGGAACGGTGGGCGAAACCATCTACTCGCGATATCACTGTTATCTCGACTATTCGAATTACCGCATCATCCTCGAGCCAACGCCGGAAGCGAATAAACCATTCCCCGGGCGCGAGACTTATGGGTTGTCGTTCCTTGCATCCGGAGTGGACTTGCACACCTACACGGTCGCGGCGGTGCGTCCGGGATCGCCGGCGGAGGCCGACGGCTTCGAGAAAGGTGATCTGATCTTGGGCGAGGACGGCAAAAATGCCAGTGAGTTTACGCTTCGCGAATTGCGCGACAGCCTAAGCCATGCGGGACAGCATCATGCGTTGGAGGTGCAACGGAACGGAGAGCGTCGCACCACAAACGTAGAGGTCCGGCTTGTCTCAATCGAACGTTGAGTTTTATGCCATCTTCATCGTCCAGCGAGGCCAATTCGGAGCACAATCTGCAACGATTTTCGTAAAACGGGCACGAATGACCGCAACCAAACAGGGACGACAAACTCAAATGGCCACAGCTAAATACAAGAGAAGGTTGGAGGCGCGGGTCGGAATCGAACCGACGCATAAAGGTTTTGCAGACCTCTCCCTTACCACTTGGGTACCGCGCCCTGTTAACTAAATTAGCGTG
>Ga0209530_1001370_pt1 | contig 11138 bp, 11 predicted proteins | sample BlaSpr_A8_Ref_O1_FD_187987 | JGI IMG/M metagenome (GOLD analysis project Ga0209530, IMG submission 187987) | Forest soil microbial communities from Thunder Bay, Ontario, Canada - Black Spruce, Ontario site 2_A8_Ref_O1 (SPAdes) (version 2) | ecosystem: Environmental > Terrestrial > Soil > Boreal...
TGCAGCGGTACGCGACTGGAAGGCTCCCGCCTTGTGATTAAAGAAGTGCCCATCGAGGTGTACTGCCCGGCATGTAAGACGCAAAGAATTTTGCCGTCGATGCAATGGTTCTGCTGTCCTGAATGCGGTACACCCACCGGAGATGTCATTCACGGAAGAGAATTGCTGATTACCGCTCTGGAGGTACGAGATGAGTGCCGAACCGCGCCTGTTGGAAGTACGTAAGAACGTTCTGAAGCAAAATGACGTAATAGCTCGGGCGCTGCGTGAGCGTTTTCGTGTGCAGGGAACTTTTGTCGTAAGTCTGGTCTCAAGTCCAGGCGCGGGTAAGACGGCCTTGCTTGAAAAGACGCTCACGCTACTTCATCCGCATTATCGGGTAGCTGCATTAGTGGGAGATCTTGCTACGGAGAACGATGCAATTCGGCTGGCGCGCAGTCAGGCGCCAGTGAAGCAAATAACAACCGGAACACTCTGTCATCTTGAAGCTGCAATGGTCGAAAGCGCGCTCGAGGGATGGGACGTTGGCGAGCTCGACTTTCTCTTTATTGAGAATGTAGGCAATCTGGTTTGCCCTTCATCCTATGACCTGGGAGAAAATCTTCGCCTCGTTCTCCTTTCGGTTACGGAAGGTGAAGATAAGCCGTTGAAGTATCCAACCATCTTTAATAGCGCCGATGTAGCTGTGATCACAAAAATTGATCTTGCCGAAGCAGTTGAATTTGATGAGGAGTCAGTGAAGGCGAACATTCAAGCCGTGCGACCGGGAATGAGCCACTTCGTTGTTTCAGCAAAGACCGGTGCCGGGCTGCAAGAGTATCTGCAATTTCTCACGGTCCGACTCGCTGAACTCGCGCAAAAAACATCGGTTTAAATTTTTCCGCGCCTGCGTCGTCACGTTACCTCTGCGATGTCTTTGAGCTATACCCGTTGATGCGAAGGAAACCTGATTGGCCCGGTTCTGGGCAAATTGGACGAATGAGATAATTTTGGCCAGGTAAGGAATTTTACCAAGCTCAATACAGAATGCGCTGCCACCTTGAACAGAGCAGCGATCGGAGTTGCCGCGACCGGAAGTTCTAGCCACCCACACCATACCGGTCAGTAACGAGTCGGCTGGGGAAACGATGAATGGTCCGCTATCTCAATGGCATTTCACCTCTACCTAAACGCGATACGTTTTGCGATACGCTGGTTCTCGGGGTTATACGTGCTTACAAAGACTTAGGGAGCCACCCGGGGTCTGGTAAGTAATTGAAAAGCCTAATGTTGGAATCTATGGCATTGAAGAGGTCATCAGTTCGATTCTGAAATGACCGTGCTGTGAATGACTCTTCGCCCCACACGTCCTCGGCGAAACGAGTTTCGGGACGGACACAATACGGACACATTTTGGGTACCAAAACATACCATCCAGCACCAGAATGTACAACAACGCCCAAAGTCTAGACATCGTAACATCAATAACTTGGACTGATTCTAAACCGCTTAGCAAATTGGAAGGCGAGCCCTGAAAAGGCCGGCGTCGGCGGTTCGATCCCGTCTCCCACCAACATTTTGCATCTTGTAATTTACAAGATCCGCAATTCCCTTCCCGCGAACCCCACGAGGTTGCCCTCGGCGGATTTTGAGTTTCCCACGAATACCGTAAGTCTATGATAAATAAGCGTAATTGAGCGTAATTAGCAGACGGCCTAAACCTCCACCTGTCAGTACTTTAGCGTAGTTTGACGTAATTAGACCAAACTGACGTCTGTACCCGAACCTGTACCCGAAGTCGATGCGCTGTACGTCCCCTAGCCGTCTAGTCGCGAGGTGGCTTCGGGGCTGCGGGCCGTAACCACCAGCAGCGCACCAAGGATTGCACTGAGAGTGCCGAGCAGGTAGACCGCTGCGTAGCCGAACCCACCCGCGATCAGGCCCGCGGTGGGTCCTGCAAAGCCGTAAGCAATGTCGAGGAATGCTACGAAGGCACCCATTGCGCTTCCCCTATTTGCAGGCAACACCCTTTTCAAGGCCTCAACCCCAAGGGCCGGGAAAACCAGCGCACAGCCGAGTCCCGTGACGAGCGCACCCGCGAGCGCAACTATCTCGTTAGGCGCGCCCCACACCATGATTTGGCCGATCGCCTCCGTAACTAGCGACCAAAAAGCCACGCGGTAGCCACCGATTTTATATGGCAGGCTCCCAAGCGCGACCCGCACGAAGATGCAGCCTGCGCCGAAAGCAGTCATCACCAAGCCAGCGTGACCCCACCCATGTGACGCGAAGTAGAGCGAGGCGAAAGCCGTCAGTCCTGAAAGACCGACGCCCTGAAGCATGAGACCCAAGCCCTCGCGCCAAATCTGACCGACAACGCGATAGAACGGCAGTCGAAGTCCGGATGTACTCGTGTACGAAGTCGCGCTGATGGCGATAGCTGCTGCTACGAGTGGTCCCACCAGGCAAGAAATCATCGCTACTTCGAGTCCGTAGGAGTGGTAAAGCGCCATTCCAATCGGAGCCCCTATCGCCAGCGCCGCGAACATCGCGATGCCTGTCCAAGACATCGACATGCCAGCGCGCTGCGGACCGACAAACGCTATCGACCATGAAACGCAGCCTGTCACAAACTGACCTTCACCAAAGCCTGCGATCAGTCGAGCAATAGCAGGGTGGCCAGGCTGGCTGTCGGCGACAAGCGGGGCATAGGGCAATGAAAATAGAGCAGTCCAGCGAAACCACAAACAATCGCACCTTGAAGAGCAGAGCGCTTTCCGCCTTGGCTATCGATCACTCGACCCGCGCAACCTCGAGTAAGCACGGTCGCCAGAAACTGGATGCCGATGACTACTATAACAACGATAAATGACCCCAACGCGCACACAAACGCCGGATCTGTTCCTACGACATGGTGGAGGTGTCGGCGGAGAGCTACCTGCTCGTGGAGGAGCAGGTAGAAATGTACTTCTGCAATGCCCGTCGCCTCTGTCTCTGGGCGGTGCATTTTGTACCCCCGCCGCTCTGAAGAACAGAAGAACCTTGCCGTCGAGCTGTCAGCTCCATCAGGGGAGCGGCGCCGGTTTGCTCACTTCGTGACCCTCGCACAATGGAGTGCCGCAAATGCCCTGCAAGGCGATTCGAACCCCTGGCGCGAAAATGGATTCAAGGTAGACTAGAGCGCCATCACTCGGGGAACAGCTACGGCGTGACTTGCATTGCCTCAGGTGGGGTTTTCAGAGGCTCCAGCGATTGCGGGCCATCGCCCTTCAAAGGCGCTACTCTCCACGCCTTCATACCTTCGGAAGGGTATGTCCTCACAAGATCAATCAGCAGGTGCGACGATTCGGCGGGCGCAAGCCAGCGGTCGTAATCCTTCGGGGGACACCTCACGAAACGGAAATTTATGTACGTTTGCCGAGAGTCGATGTAATGTTCTCAATCGTTTAGCCGGACAGCGACAACGAATTACGCCCTGTCCAAGAACGGCGCATTCTCTCCTTAGATCTTGCTGATTACGAAAGGCTTAGGGGAACTGAATTCGCCTTAGCGTACGCTGCGTTCCGTTTCTTGAAGTGTCCCCTGAATAAGCCGTGAGGGGGGACGAGTATTTCCTTTTCATCATAGAGGAAGTATCTGTCGTATACAGACAAGAGTATGTAACGGCGGAGAAAAAGTACCGAATTGGAGTACGCTGCCCAAGCGTCTTTGTTTCTTTTCGGCTATTAGAAGCGATGTGAGAATACATAGTTATAATCACGCGATGAGCAAGGCAGCAATCTCGGTTGCAACGGCCACATATAACGGCGAGCGGTTTCTGCAGAAGCAGTTGGACAGCCTGCCGCGGCAGACGCTGCTGCCCTTTGAATTGGTCGTGTGTGATGACGGTTCAACCGATGGCACGCTCGAGATCCTGCGCCGGTTCGCGACGACTGCTCCTTTCCGTGTTCGGATTTATCAGAACGAAACACGGCTGGGCCCTGGCTTTAACTTCCTAAGTGCGCTCAGCCGGTGCTCCGGTGATCTGGTGGCGTTCTGCGATCAGGACGATGTTTGGAAGGAATCGAAACTACGTGTATGTGCAAAAGTAATGAGTGATCCCAGCGTCGCGCTGGTCAGCCACTCTGCCGCGGTACTCTCTTCGCAGCCTTTGGCTCGCCATTTGAGGCACCCCGATCACCGCGCGTGCGTCTGGCGCAGTTGCGGGGACTTCGCCGCGCACCGCTGGGAGCTACTGGGTTTTTCAATGGTACTGAGGCGGGCAGTGTTGAACAGCGCACATGTGCCTGAGTACAGTGCCGATCTCTCCCCATGGTGCGCTCACGATGTTTGGGCCACGGCTGCCGCTTTGTCGTGTGGCCAGGTTGTATTGCTGCCCGATGAACTCTCCTTTTATCGCCTGCATGAGAATAACGCCACGCTTCGACTGCACCCCAGGGGCCTGACGCGCATGCCGCCAGAACCATCCGCGCTCGAACGCGGAGCCCAAAACTTCGCGGGATTGGCCAGGTTCCTCCGTTACGCAGCGTCATTCTGTGACGAGCCAGCGCGTCGGACATTTTACGACTATATTGGCCAGGTTGATCGCTCTGGCAGCCTGTGCACCAAGCGTGCGCAGCTTCACCGTGCGTGCGGACGCCGATTGACGGCGATAAGAATGCTTGCCGGGATGTTGGCGAAGGGGAACTACGCACCACGCAGTCTTGGAGCCAAAGCCTTTGTTCGCGACGCACTCCTTGTGGCATTTTGGACAGCCCACGAGTCGGTAGTCACGGACACCGCCTTTGCATCCCAGGGCATTTCAATACCGAACAAATCCACGGTCAAGCAAAAACGAGACTGACTCCTGCCACCTTCTCAGAACCTGTTTAAGAACTTTGAACGAAGTCGTCATCTCGACCGAAGCCGTGCCGTTTTATCGGACGGCGAAGTGGAGACCCTCGCATTCGCTTTTGTCGTTGCTTGTTTTCAGGTCACTGATGCCACAAACCTGTAGTTTCTAATAGGGACACCTCACGAAATGGAAATTTATGTACGTTTGCAGAGAGTCGATGTAATGTTCTCAATCGTTTAGCCGGACAGCGACAACGAATTGCGCCCTGTCCAAGAACGGCGCGTTCTCTACTTAGATCTTGCTGATCACGAAAGGCTTAGATGAACTGAATTCGCCTTGGCGTACGCTGCGCTCCGTTTCTTGAAGTGTCCCCAACTGGCTGACGCGTGACCAGACGAAAGAACTGCTTGCCGTACCGGATCGATCGACCATCTAGGGCAAGCGCGACAAGGAGTTTGTCTCGATCACCACGTGAACCACCCCTCCGGCTTCGTGAAAGTGCATATCGAGGATGCGGCGGTTCTGCATGTCGGAGGTCAGCAGGCACAGGGGATACGCAGCAGCCTCCAACCAGGTGATGGTCTTGTGATTCAGTGCCTTACTCTCGTCCCGTGTGAGAAGGACGTATCGCTCCGTGTAGAGGTGAAACCTGCGTACCCGTGCTAAGGGCTCGTTGGTAAGTTACGCCGACGTCGAGGCTAAAATCGTCCAAACATCTTTGAATCTCGACCGAAATCAACGAGCGGATCACCATGTTGGTGTGCGGGTGGCACTTCGCAAAGGGCGTGGTCAGCAAAGAGATGATTGGGAGCGTCACTGGAATTGCCCCAATCTTTAGCTGGCCGACCAATCCGCTGCGCATCTCGGCCAGATTCTGTCGGAGGCCTTCGTAGCCCGTGATGATATGCTAAGCCCACTCCAGAACTCTTTCGCCCTCCGGGGTTGAGCCAGCGAACTTTTGTCCCCTTTCGACTAGCAGAACTCCGAGACTCTCCTCCACTGATCTTCTCCTCGCTTGCCGAACGCCTGTCCCGCCCGTTGGTGCGTCTCGGCAACCGGCTTTTGCAGGACTCCAGCGCCGGCCCGAACGTTGCAAACTCGTTTAAGGAAAAGCACTATGACAAACAATCTGCAAGATCAATCACAACCTCCAAACACAGACGACATGTCTTCACAACGCCCCAGTCGTCGCGCCTTCCTCTGTACCGCGGCCGGCGCCTGTGGTGTCGCGGCCCTAGCAGCACGGCGGCCTTCCTTCGCAGCTGCATCAGGGGCAGGAACCGGAGCACCGAGCACCGTTACCATTGTCCAGTTCTCTGACGCTGGGAAGCCTACCGGCAAGATCGCCGTTCCACGCGTCGTCAAATCCGAAGCAGAATGGAAGCAGAAGCTTTCGCCGATCTCGTTTGACGTGACCCGGCACGAGGGTACAGAACGCCCCTATTCCGGCGTCACCTGGAACAATCACGACCATGGCTTTTATCGTTGCATCTGCTGCGATAGCGCAGTCTTCAGCTCGGAGACCAAGTTTGAATCCGGCACCGGCTGGCCTAGCTTCTGGCAGCCCATTGCCAAAGAAAATGTCATCGAGATTACCGATAGAAGTTTGGGCATGGAGCGCACGGCTGTCTCCTGTCGCGAGTGCGATGCTCATCTTGGCCACGTCTTCGATGACGGTCCCTGCCCGACAGGCCTCCGCTACTGCATGAACTCGGCTGCGATGCGTTTCGTGAAGACCGCTTAAGTATTCGATCGATTGATTCGGGGATTACGACTCGCTCATAATGATTCATGGCGACCCCCACATCCTTCGTTCCGGCCTCTGATGTGCAAGCTTCCGGCTCTCCGCGCGCTGTAGTTCTTCCTCGCGGATGCACGTTTACGGAGTCCGACTGGCGAGTGCTCGCACCCTACTGGTATCCTGTCGCCTTCTCCCACGAAGTAACTAACAAGCCTCATGCCATACGCATTCTTGATGAGAGGGTAGTGATCTATCGGCTCCCGGATGGTTCAGTCTCCGCTGCGAGAGATATCTGCTACCACCGAGGAGTTCTGCTAAGCCTTGGTCACGTCGAAGGCGACGAAATTATCTGCAAATATCACGGTCTGCGGTACGATCGCGAGGGCAGATGCGTCTGCATCTCCGCTCATCCCAACGGACCAATCTCTCCCCGGCTACGCCTCGATATGTATCAGGCCCAGGAGCGCTACGGCTTGGTGTGGGTGCGCCTGATGGACAATGGTCCACTCTCGCTTCCCGAGATGAAAGAGTGGTCCGATCCCGACTACCTGCAGGTGCTCCCAGAAAGCGTAGCCATCGAAGCAGCAGCGGTCGGCAGGTTGAGGGCTTTCTCGATGTGAGCCACTTCGCCTTCGTGCATCGAGAAAGTTTCGGCGAACCCGACAATCCCGTGGTCCCCGACTATAAGGTCACCAGGACTTCAGGCGGCTTTGTCTCCAACTACATCAGCACAGTTAGCAACTACTCGCACGCCTACAAGCACCTCAACCCAACGGGCTTTCAATGGCACAGACGATTCGAGGTCTACCTTCCGTTCACGGCAAAGTTGACGGTTACATTTGCGGGAGGCGGCCTTCTTCACATCATGAACGCAGCATCACCAGTCTCGGCCAGAAAGACGCGCCTGTTCGTTCCTATCTGCCGAAACTTCGACAAAGAGTCCCCCATCGAGGAAACGCTGGATTTCAACTATCAGGTCTTTTCGGAAGATATTGCTATCGTTGAAAGCCAGTTCCCGGAAGACTTACCGTTGAATCTGCAGGAGGAGGCACATTTCGCGGCCGACCGAAGTTCGATCACCTACCGAAAGGGACTGGCCTCTCTTGGCCTGGGACGTAGCTACACGGCTTAGCGCGGGGTGCCACGGTTCTACTACTTCAATCTCTTTGTTCCGTTGCCTCTGTCATCTCAACGTAAAGGTGATAATGATTACGACAACCTGGATTGAATCTTGATTGACAGACAGGGCATTGATTCGAGCACTCAAGATACTGTTGGATTCTCAACTCCGTCCCGCATGCCCCACATTGAACTGCAAACTCATTTTGTTCGACGCGCGGCCATACCTGCGCGGGATGGCCAGCTAGCGCTTCATGGCAGTCCTTACACGCGTAGTAGACCCCGCAACATTTCATCTTAATTGCAATGATGTCCAGGGGGGAATTGTAGTGAGCGCAGCGAGTCTGTGAGTCCAAGTCGATTCCATGTACATCGGTCTGAGAAAACATAAGTACCAGAGTAAAAGATTGAAGATAATCGAACAGGCTTAGGAGGATGGGATGGCAGAGTCTGAAGAAAGACGAGCCGCAGAACTTCTTGAAGCTCAGAACAAGGCAGAGCAACTGTCTCGGGAAGTAGAAGTGCGCGGGCTGATCCAAACGGGCATCACCGAAAACTCTCTGAACGCAAGCATCTACGCTCTGGCCAAGGAGATGTATGGGATCGACACCTATTGGCATAAGCGAATCGTTCGCGCTGGGCAGAACACATTGCTTCCCTATGATGAATCCGCCAGATCTGACGCCGCAGGCAGATGACATCCTCTTCCTTGATCTCGGACCCGTCTTCGAGCAATGGGAAGCTGATTTCGGCTGCACTTTTGTTCTCGGATCTGATCCCCTGAAGCTCAAGATGCGTCAGGACGTCAAGTGGCATTCGCTGAGGGGGAAGCAGTACTTCAAGGAACATCTCGACATAACAAGTAGGGAACTATTCCATTACGCAGAATCACTCGCGGGGAAATATGGTTGGGAGTTTGGCGCGCCATCGCCGGACACCTTATTGGGCAGTTTCCTTACGAGAGAATCGCCGATGACAAGGTAACGCTCTACGTCCATCCCAAGAGCCACCTGCCAATGCGCTCCCTCGATGAAAATGGCCAGAGAAGACATTGGATTTTGGTGATACATTTTGTCGATAGGAAGCGGGAAATCGGAGGATTTTACGAAGGGCTACTCACCGTCTAATAGACGGTTCCATAACTGTTATCCCTTGTTCGATGGTTCTACACGCCGACGCGGTTGATTCAAAGCCCAGCAGGAAAATATGGAGGTACGAAATATCTACCCAACGGTACTTGGCCTGCAACCTATGTATGCCTTCGGCACGGCACAGTTGGCTCGCGCTCGGCAGCAGAAGTCCATACCGTTCCTCCATCGTGGGACCCAGGGGGTAAGGCACCCACCTTTTGGGAGATCGAAGCCAGATGTGCCCACGAAAACTGCGGAAAGCAGCACACCATCTATGCAGCGCATCAGCCCAATGTTGCGATAGAGATGGGCCGAGTGGGTCTGCATGGGTTGACCGCCTATGCTCAGGATAAGGCTAGTGAGGGGTTGTGGTGGTAACCCATTCTTCGCCAACTGCGGACGAAGAAGAGCGCACTCGATGAGTTTGGTTCAGGTTTGAGGATGCTAGGTTCCTCCACTGCGCTTCGGGTGGTGATTCAGAGTGCTAAGAGGATTTTGGGCGGGCCTTCCAGGACTGCGCCAATCTGGTGCGTGTGCGGATAGCCCGCGGCCTGTAGCTCGGCGATGAGCGGTTGCGCTTGCTCCGTTGGGACCGAGAGGAGAAGGCCACCGGCGGTCTGGGGATCGAAGAGGAGGGTTCGCAGGTTGGGTTCGATGGCGACGGTTTCTTCGACGACGCAATCGGCGAAGTCGCGGTTGGCAAGGAGACCACCCGGGATACAGCCGAGGCGGACGGCTTCCATCGCGCCATCAAGCAGGACAATGGACGCGGGGTCAATGCGGAGGCGTACGTTGCTGCCGAAGGCCAGCTCGCGAGCGTGGCCCATGAGGCCGAAGCCAGTGACGTCAGTAGCGGCATGCACCTGGAACTCGGGGCGGCTAATGATTTCGCCGGCGACCTTGTTGAGGGTGGTCATCGACGCGATGGCCTCTTCGACCCACGCCGGTTGCGCTTTGCCCTGCTTGAGGGCCGTGGTGATGACGCCGGTGCCGATGGCCTTGGTGAAGATGAGCGCGTCGCCGGGTCGAGCGGTGGTGTTTCTGAGGACACGGTCCGGGTGGATGAGTCCTGTGACGGCATACCCGAATTTGATTTCCGCATCGCGGACGCTGTGGCCGCCGAGTACGGTGCAGCCTGCCTGCTCCATGACCGAGAGGCCGCCGCAGAGGATCTGCTCGAGCACACCCATGTCGCCTTCTTGGGGGAAGCAGACCAGGGTAAGGGCAGTGAGGGCGCGGCCGCCCATAGCGTAGATGTCGCTGAGGGCATTGGTCGCAGCGATGCGGCCGTAGGTAAAGGGATCATCGACCATGGGAGTAAAGAAATCGACGGTCTGCACCAAGGCTTGCTCGGGGCTGATACGGTAGATACCGGCGTCGTCGGCGCTCTCGAAGCCTACAAGCAGGTTCGGATCGCGCTGCATGGGGAGACGGGAAAGCACGTGGTTGAGCGTACCCGGGGCGAGCTTGCTCGCGCAGCCGCCTGCTTTTACCTGCTGGGTAAGTCGGACGGCGGGGACTGCATCGGTGGAGGGATCGAAAGCAAAGCCCATGCCTCATAATAGATGCCAAGGCCGGCCTAATCGACGCAACAGGGAAGCGCCTGGGATCCGGTGATCCCCCCGGTCTTCAAAACCGGCGGTCGTCCGTTTCCGGCAACGGTGTGTTCGACTCACACGCGCTTCCGCCAAATCTATTTCGGCGGTGAATACAAGGTCTTCAAACTGCGCCAGGGTTCTTACGTCGCTGGACTATCCGCAGCTTCGGACTTCCAATGGCGAAGTGTGAGGTATCTTTACGTACACAAAACGGATGAGCCAACTCTCCGCTAAAAGAAAAATCACGGCGACCGATATGGACAGCAGACCGCCGTTGAGGAGCATCAGACCCAAAGGGATGAGCGCCCCGACAGCGATGAGCGTGCCAACGCGCCATTGTTGCCCGCGGGTATAGAGTTGGGCATGGATCGTCCTAAGGTTCGCAAACAACAACCCTAAGGGAATCATATTGAGTACGAGCAGCACGATAAAGGCGGTGCGGAGGATGGCGATTGCCTGCGTTTGCCGCATCACGGCGGACAGGACAAGCAGTTCGGCGCAGCCCATCAGGAGAGCCGAATTGGTGAGATAACCTCCCAGCCAGCGCGCGTCTTTCCAACCTGGTTGCGCGTTCGTGCTAAGCAGGACGCCCTTGTAGGCTGCAGCGCCGAAGCCAGGCAGCAGTCCCAGGACCACGGCTAATAAGCGAGCCCACTCGAAGTCCCACCCCAGTTTGGCCAGCACGCTGAGCGCCGCCGCCGCGGTCAGCGGGAGCGAAAAAATCGTCAGACACCAAG
>Ga0209530_1001371_pt1 | contig 11136 bp, 9 predicted proteins | sample BlaSpr_A8_Ref_O1_FD_187987 | JGI IMG/M metagenome (GOLD analysis project Ga0209530, IMG submission 187987) | Forest soil microbial communities from Thunder Bay, Ontario, Canada - Black Spruce, Ontario site 2_A8_Ref_O1 (SPAdes) (version 2) | ecosystem: Environmental > Terrestrial > Soil > Boreal...
CCAGCCGAGCTGAGCAGGCTGACCACGGCGACGAGCGCTATCCCGATGCCCCAGGCGGTGTCGACGACACTGTGCCGCCCAGCGCACAGCGCGACAAGAAAAGCCACTCCCATCAGGAGAAGCAGCGCGCACCCGGCAATGAGCAGCGTCAACGCCGCACCGCGAGGATCTGGTCGACGCCCATCCTGCCGTCCTCGAAGGCCAGCGCGCCGCCGGCCAGGTAGAGCCGCCAGACGCGTACCTGTTCCTCGCTGAGCAGGCCGGAGATCGCGGTGAGGTTCCGCTCGAAGTTGCCAAGCCAGGCCCGGATGGTGCGCGCGTAGTGCTCGCGCATCGCCTCGACCCCGATGACCTCGAACCCGGCCCGCTCAATCAGCTGTACCGTCTCGCCGACCGGGCGCATCGTCATGTCGGGTGCGATGTAGGACTCGATGAACGGGCCGCCACCTGGCGCCCGCGAGCCGCGGGACATCTGCTGGATGAGCAGGCGGCCGCCCGGCCGCAGGCGGCGGTACAGCGCGGCGCAGAACTGCGGGTACCGCGCCGCGCCGACATGCTCGCCCATTTCCACCGAGGCGATCGCGTCATAGCGTTTGTCGGCCGCGTCCCGGTAGTCCTGGATCCTGACCTCGGCCCGGTCCGCGAGGCCGAGATCGGCGACCCGCCGCCTGACGTATCCGCCCTGCTCGCGGGACAGGGTGACCGCGGTCACCCGCGCCTGGTGCTCGCCGGCCGCGTGGATGGTCAGCGACCCCCAGCCGCAGCCCATGTCCAGCAGCCGGCTGCCCGGCTCAAGCCCGGTCTTGCGGCAGATCATCTCCAGCTTGTCACGCTGCGCCTCGGCAAGGGTCCGGCCGGGATCCTCGGCGGGCCAGTATCCGCAGGAGTAGGCCATGGCGGGGTCGAGGATGAGCCGGTAGAACGAGACCGGCAGGTCGTAGTGGCCGGCGATGACCGCCTTGTCCCTGGCCCGGCTGTGCAGCCGGCCGCGGCTGTGCAGCCTGCCCCGGATGCGGAGCTCGCAATCCGGCCGTTCCGGCGGCATCCCGAGCACCCCCAGGCGCCGCGCCGCCCCTAGGTGCCGCGCCGCGCCGACCGCCGCCCACGCGGCCGATGCTGCCGAAGCCCGCGGGATGGCGCCAAGGACCCGCCGCAGCCCTTCGGTGAGATCACCGTCCACGTCGAGGTCGCCGCTGATGTACGCGCGAGCCAGTCCCAGCTCACCGGGCCGCCACAGCAGCCGCCGCAGCGCCAGCGGCGACCTGACCACCAGCACCGGCACCCCAGAAGACGGCCCGGCCTCGCTGCCATCCCAGACCCGCAGCCGCACCGGCAGTTCCGTGCCGGCCTGCCGCCGCACTAGCGCCGCGATGACCTCCGCGACCGGGAGCGCCGTCATACCCGCCCCAGGGTGAGCTGGCTGACGTCCAGGTACCCGGCCCGGAATCCGGCCTCGGAATAGCAAAGGTAGAACGTCCACATCCGGTTGAACACCTCATCAAAGCCGAGCCGCAGCACCTCGCCGGCGCTGTCACTGAACTGCTCACGCCAGATACGCAGCGTCTGCGCGTAGTGCGCGCCGAAGTCCTCCCGAGCCGTGATCCGCAGCCTGGTCGCCCGCGCCAGGCTGTGCTCAATCGCGGTAACGGACGGGAGCAGCCCGCCGGGGAAGATGTACTTCTGGATCCAGGTATAGGTATTCCGGGTGGCCAGCATCCGGTCGTGCGGCATCGTGATCGCCTGCAGCCCGATGCGGCCGCCGGGCGCGAGGTGTGAGTCGAGCGCGGCGAAGAAGACATCCCAGTAACGCGGGCCCACCGCCTCGATCATCTCGACGGAGCAGATCGCGTCGTACTCGCCGGTGATGTCGCGGTAGTCCCGCAACTCCACGCTGACCTGCCCGGCCAGCCCGGCCTCGGCCACCCGCCGCGCGGCCAGGACCTGCTGTTCCCGCGAGATGGTGATGGTGACAACACTGGCGCCGCGTCGCGCGGCCCGGATCGCCAGCTCACCCCAGCCGGTCCCCACCTCGAGGAGGCGGCATCCCGGCCCCACCCCGGCCTGGTCGAGCAGGCGGTCGATCTTTCTGTGCTGGGCCTGCCTGAGCAGGTGCGCGGCCGCAATGGGCCTGCCGTCGTCATCGGTCTCGAACAGTGCCGAGGAATAGGTCATGCCTGGATCGAGGAACAGCGCGAACAGCTCGTTCGAGAGGTCGTAGTGCCGGCCGATGTTCCGGCGGGCGCCGGATAGGGTCTGCGCCTCGTCGGCTGGCTGCCTGCGCACGGCGAGCCTGCGCAGCCTTGCCAGACCGGGCGCCACCAGGTCGCCGACGTTACTAGCGAAGATGGTGAGCAGCCCGGTCAGGTCGGCGCTGTCCCAGTCGCCGGCCAGGTACGACTCGCCGAAGCCGATCAGCCCGCCCGCGCCGAGGCGGCGGAAGAACTCCGGCGGCCGGTGCAGCACCATGGCGGGGGCGCTCGGCCGTCCCCCGCCGAGCACCTGCCCGTCGGGCAGCCGCACCCGCACCGGGAGCCGGTTCACCGCGCCCGCGAAGAGGGCCCGTGCGATCGCGGCACGCGCGGGTGAGCCGCTCACCGTCGCGACATCGGGCCACCGGCCCGCATTGACTGTCCGTGGTTCGGCGTACTGAGTGCTGGTCACTGGACTCCCTCCTGACCTGAATGGGCGGGCCGCGGCACTGGCCGGAGCCCGCGGGCATAGAGCCGGATCCCCTGCCAGCGGATCCGCGCGGGCACTGCCGCGGCGGACCACGAGGCGCGCAGCCGCGCGAACGCGGACTCCGGCACGCCCCGGCCGTGCACCCCGGCCGCGAAACGATGCCCGAGCACCACGCTCAGCGCCAGGCGCGAGTCCGGCTCGGGCAGGCTCATCCGGTACTCGCCGTCCACCGGGAAGAACGGCGATACGTAGAACTCCTTCGGCACCTGTGCCCGGCCGCGGTCGTCGGTCTGCAGCAGGTAGGCGTGCCGCTGGCCGTAGGTGTTGTGCACCTCGGCGACGACGCACGCGAGCGTGTCATCGGGCCGGTGGCACCAGTAGACCGTCAGCGGGTTGAAGACGTGCCCGAGCACGCGAGGGTTCGCGAGCATCATGACCCGGCCGCCGTCGAGGCTGATGCCGCGGATCCGCAGGAACTCGTCAAGGTTCTCCCTGATGCCGCGTCGCGGGTCGCCGAGGTGGTCACGGCCGCGGAAACCCGGCGGCAGGCTGGCCAGGTCGACCAGCCACAGGTAGCCGCGGTAGCTGAAGACGTGGTGCAGCGGTGCCTTCCTGGCGTGCGTGATCGTGCATTCATAGAGCACAGCTGCCACCGAGCGCCCGGGCCGCCGCGACACCCGACCGGCAGCCATCCTCGTGGAAGCCCCACCCGTGATACGCGCCAGCGAACGCGGTCACCGCCGTGCTGAGCGAAGGCAGCAGGCGCTGCGCGGCGACCGATGCGGGCGTGTAAGCGGGATGGGCGTAGTCCATCCGGTCGATGACATGCCCGGGATCCACCACGCCATCTCCGCCGAGCGTGACGATGTAGTCGGTCTTGTCCGGCAGGCTCTGCAGCCGGTTCATGTCATAGCTGATCCTGGTGGCGCCCCCGCCTCGGCAGTCGCTGAGCTCGTAGTTCCAGGATGCCCGGACCGCCCGGCGGCGGGGCAGCAGCCTGCCGTCGGTGTGCAGCAGCGCCGGGTTGGCGGTGTAGCCGAACGCGCCGAGCACGTCCCGCTCGGCCGCGGTGGGGTCGGCGAGAAGTTTCAGTGCCTGGTCAGGGTGGGTGGCGATGACCACCGCGTCGAACTGGTGCTCCTCACCAGACAGCTCGCATACCCGGACGCCGCCCCCAGAGACGCTGCCCCTGGAAACGCTGCCCGGAGAGCGGTGGACGGCCCGCACCGGCGAGCCGATCCGCACGGCGTGCAGCCGCTTGGCGACCCGCTCGGCATAGCGCGCAGATCCGCCGCTCACGGTCCGCCACTGCGGTGCGCCGGAAACAGACAGCATGCCGTGGTTGGCGAGGAACGCGAACAGGTACCTGGCCGGGTAGGCCAGCGCCGTCCCGGGCGGGCACGACCACACCGCCGCGACGAGCGGCAGCGCGAAATGGGCCGTGAAGTAGCCGGAGTACCCGCCGTCCGTGAGGAACTCCCCGAACGTCCCGTCCCCCGCTGGGCCGTCCCCCGCTGGGCCGGAGGCCAGCAGGCCCCGGGCGGCCCGGTGGAAGCGGGGGACGTCGGCGAGCATCCGCAGGTAGCGCGGACCGCCGCGGCGCACCCCGGCGGCCAGCCCGCCAAGCCCGCGCTGCCCCGCGTACTCCAGGCCGCACTCCGCGCAGCGCACCGACATGCTCATCTCCGCGGCCTGGGTGGTCACGCCAAGCTCAGCGAACAGCCTGGTCAGCAGCGGGTAGGTGCGCTCGTTGTACACGATGAATCCGGTGTCGACCGCTACGGCGGGACCGGTGCCCGGCGTGACGAGGTGCGTGTCGGCGTGCCCGCCCAGCCTGCCGTCCGCCTCGAACAGCGTCACGTCATCGGTCCGCGCCAGCAGGTAACCCGCCGTCAGCCCGCTGATGCCACCGCCGATGACGGCGATCCTGCGCCCAGTCATGGCCCCCATTCGGGCCACCCCACCCCGCGGATTGGTCCAACCCCAAAATCAGAACGCCCCGTGTGTCACGCCCCACCCCCCAGACCCCGCCCGCTTCCCCCCAGAGGGGCGTCTGGGACCAGTGAGTCTACCGTGGCAAGAGTGACGGAGAATCCATGCTCCGCGGAGGAAAAAGAGTCAGAAACGACCACTAAGTTTCCGGCGAACATCGATTTTCCGTCCAAAATGGTGAGGTCATAGCGGACAAAGCGCCCTTTTGGGGCTAGCCGCTCAGCCGGATCCACTCCGCAACCGCGTCCGCGGACCACATCTCGTGCCTGGCGGCGAACAGTTCCGCTGCGCGGGCACCCTTCCACGCGGCGGGCAGCAGTGAAGCCGGCAGCCCCGGGTCGGCCGAGGGGAACCGCCGCCAGGCGTGCACCAGCTCGATGAGCCTGGTCAGCGGGTCTTCGGCCGCGGCCGCGGCGAACTCGCCGAGGAACTCCGCGTACTGCTGCTCGATCGATGGCAGGTCCCAGGCCTGGGTGATGAGCGTTTCCAGTGAGCCGCCTCCAGTGTGCCGCGCGACGAAGAGCTGTCCGTCGGTGATCCCCGCCTGCTTGAGTACCTGCTCCACCTCGTCCTTGCGCGCGGTGTGCGTGGTGATCCAGATGCCAGGCGCCGGGGTGCCCAGGCCCGCCCAGCCGAGCCGGGTCCGCAGCAGATGACGGGCAGAACGGTCGGTCTCAGGCACCCGGGCGATGACGAGGAGCCAGGAGCCGTCCCAGTCCTGCTGCGATCCGCGGAACGTGTAGATGCGCTCGGTGCCGTCGGTCAGCAGCCGCGAGCCGTCGGCGGTGAGCGCCCATGACGTCCGCCGTCCCTGCCGGGATGGCGTGATCCAGCCGTCGGCCGCGGTGCGCGCCAGCGCCTGGCGGGCGGCCTTTTCCTCCACGCCGAGCCGGGCGAGCACCTCGATGAACGCCGAAGTCCACGCGGAGCCGCCGGCCGGCAGCACGAACTCGCCAAGCACGGTGAACAGCAGGCCCCGTGCGCTCTCCGCGCCGGCCGCGTGCCGCCGGGACAGTGCTAGTGTCGTCATACCCAAAATGCTACAGACTCTTGACAGTTATGCAGAGTTAAGTAGAAGGTTAATGTCATGACGGTCGAGTTCCAGACGGACCCCAGCCGCTACCGGCACTGGCGACTGGCCGTTGACGGCCCGGTGGCGACGCTGACGATGGACGTCGATGAGGCGGGTGGCCTGCGTGATGGCTACGAGCTCAAGCTCAACTCCTATGACCTCGGCGTGGACATCGAGCTGTACGACGCGACCCAGCGCCTGCGGTTTGAGCATCCCGAGGTCCGCGTGGTCGTGCTGACCAGCGGCAAGGAGAAGATCTTCTGCGCGGGGGCGAACATCCGCATGCTGGCGGCGTCCCCGCACGAGTGGAAGGTGAACTTCTGCAAGTTCACCAACGAGACCCGCAACGGCATGGAGGACGCCAGCACGAACTCCGGTCAGGTCTACCTGGCCGCGCTGAACGGTACGGCATCCGGCGGCGGCTATGAGCTGGCGCTGGCCTGCGAGCACATCATGCTGGTCGATGACCGGTCATCGGCGGTATCGCTGCCGGAGCTTCCGCTGCTCGGCGTGCTGCCTGGCACCGGCGGGCTGACCAGAGTGACCGACAAGCGGCATGTGCGGCGCGATCTGGCCGACTACTTCTCCACCCGGCCGGAGGGCGTCGGCGGCAAGAAGGCGGTGGCCTGGAAGCTGGTCGATGAGGCGGTGCCCCGTGCGGCATGGGACCAGACGGTACGAGCACGCGCGGCCGAGTTCGCCGCGCGATCGCAACGGTCCGGGCAGGAAGAAGGGATCACCCTCGCCAGCCTGGCCAAGACCCGTACCGGCGACGCGATCAGCTACCAGTACGTGGCCGCGGAGCTTGACCGGGCCGGCCGTGCGGTGACGATCACGGTCCATGCCCCGCCGGCGGATGCCGCGGCCAGCCTAGGAGCCGATTTCTGGACGCTGGTGATGATCCGCGAGCTTGACGACCTGATCCTGGACCTGCGCACCAACGAGCCGGAGCTTGGTACCTGGATCTTCCGCACCCGGGGCGACCCGGCCGTGGTCCTGGCGCATGACCGGGTGCTCCTCGAGAGCGACAGCTGGCTGGCCAACGAGATCCTGCTGTACCTGAAGCGGACGCTGAAACGCCTCGATGTGACCAGCCGGAGCCTGATCGCGCTGATCGAGCCTGGCAGCTGCTTCGCCGGCTCGCTGCTCGAGCTGGCCCTGGCCGCCGATCGCAGCTTCCAGCTTACCGGCGTCTTCGAGGATGCTCCTGCGCTGACCCCGGCGGCGATCACCGTCGCCGAGATGAACACCGGCCCGCTGCCGATGGCCAACGGCCTGACCCGGCTGCGGACCAGGTTCTTCGGCGACGACGAGGCACTCGACGCGGTGACAAAGCATAAGGGCGAGGCGCTGGAAGCGGAGGAGGCCGCTGCCCTGGGCCTGGTCACCTTCGCTCCCGACGACATCGACTGGGATGAGGAGGTCCGCATCGCCGTCGAGGAGCGGTCCAGCTTCAGCCCGGACGCGCTGACCGGCCTGGAGGCGAACTACCGGTTCCCCGGCCCGGAGACCATGGAGACGAAGATCTTCGGCCGGCTCACCGCCTGGCAGAACTGGATCTTCTACCGGCCCAACGCCTCGGGTCCCGATGGTGCCCTCAGGAAGTACGGCACCGGCCAGCGCGCCGAATTCGACCGGAAGCGGGTATGACCATGAATACCGACTACACCGAGAAGATCCCGAACAACGTCGCGTTGCGCGAGGACCGCCGTCTCCAGCGGGCGCTCGAGTCGTGGCAGCCGGACTTCCTGAACTGGTGGGAGTCGATGGGCCCGGCGCTGCCTACCGAGGATGTCTACCTGCGCACCGCGGTGAATGTCGGCCGTGAGGGCTGGGCGCACTTCGGCCACGTGCCGATGAAGGACTACCGCTGGGGGATCTTCCTCGCCGAGCGCGACCTGGACCGGAGAATAGGCTTCGGCGAGCACAAGGGCGAGCCCGCCTGGCAGAAGGTCCCCGGCGAGTACCGCGCCGAGCTGCAGCGGCTCATCGTCATCCAGGGCGACACGGAGCCGGCCAGTGTCGAGCAGCAGCGCAACCTCGGTGCCACCGCGCCAAGCCTGTATGACCTGCGCAACCTGTTCCAGGTCAACGTCGAGGAAGGCCGTCATCTGTGGGCGATGGTGTACCTGCTGCACGCCTACTTCGGCCGGGAGGGGCGGGAGGAAGCGGCGGAGCTGCTGCACCGCAACTCCGGCAGCGAAGACGCACCCAGAATCCTCGGCGCCTTCAACGAGGAAACCCCGGACTGGCTCTCGTTCTTCATGTTTACCTACTTCACCGACCGGGACGGTAAGTACCAGCTCGGCACGCTGAAGGAGTCCGCGTTCGACCCGCTGTCCCGGACATGTGAGTTCATGCTGAAGGAAGAGGCGCACCACATGTTCGTCGGCACCACCGGGATCGACCGGGTGGTGGAGCGGACCGCCCAGCTGATGGCGGAGCACAACACCGATGACGTCACCGCCCACGGCGCCATCAACCTGACCACCATCCAGAAGTACCTGAACTTCCACTACTCGGTCTCCCTGGACCTGTTCGGCGGCGAGACGTCCACCAACGTCGCGAACTACTTCACCGCCGGCCTGAAGGGCCGCTGGATGGAGGACCGCCGCAAGGACGATCACCGGCTGACCGATGATTCGATCATGGTCGACGCGCTGCTGGACGGCCAGGTGGCGCAGACCGAGGTAGCCGCGCTCACCGGCCTGAACAGCGACCTGCGCCGTGAGTACATCGACGACTGCCAGGGCGGCGTGAACCGCTGGAACAAGATCCTCGCCGCCGCTGGACTGCCGCAGCGCCTCAAGCTCCCGCACGCGGCGTTCAACCGCAAGGTAGGCGCGTTTTCCGTCATCGAGGCGACCCCCGACGGCGACCTGCTCGCCAGGCCCGAGTGGGACCAGCGCAAGGGCAGCTGGCTGCCGACCGACACCGACAAGACCTACGTCCGCTCGCTCATGAAGCCCGTGTACGAGCGCGGCAAGATCGCGGCCTGGATCGCGCCCCCGCGCAACGGCATCAACGGCCAGCCGTTCGACTACGACTACGTTCACCTGGCTTAAGGCGGCGACGTGTTCAACGCGTGTGAATACCTGCTGGACCGTCGCATCGAAGCCGGCGACGGCGGCAGGCTGGCCATCACCGGCCCAGCCGGCGACCTGACCTATGCTCGGCTGCTCAGCCGGGTTCAGCGCGCCGCCACCGTGCTGATCGAATACGGCCTTCAGCCAGAGCAGCGCATGCTCATGTTCATGTCGGATTCCCCGGACTTCGTCGTGCTGTACCTGGCCGCGATGCGGATCGGCGCGATCCCGGTGCCGGTCTCCACGATGCTGCATGCCGACGGCCTGGCCGAGCTCATCCGCGACTCAAGGGCGCGGCTGCTTGCCGCCACGGAAGAGTTCACCGACCTGGCCGCACAGGCTGGCACCCAGGCTCCCGAGCTGCGGAAGATCCTGCTGCCGCACGACCTCGACGAGAATGCAGATCCCACCGAGGCCGTCTACGGCACGACAGCGGACTCCCCGGCATTCTGGCTCTACACCTCCGGTACGACCGGCAAGAGCAAGGCGGCGATGCACCGCCACGCCTCGATCCCCGCGGTCTGCGAGACCTACGGCACCCAGGTGCTCGGCATCCGCCCCGATGACCGCTGCCTGTCCGCGGCAAAGGCGTTCTTCGCCTACGGCCTGGGGAACTCGGTCTTGTTCCCGCTCTCCGTGGGCGCCGCCGCCGTGCTGGAGCCGAAGCCGGCCCGCCCTGACCTGATGGCCGAGCGGGTGGAGCAGCACCGGGTATCCCTGTTCTTCGCCGGCCCCACCTTCTTCGCCGGCATGCTCCGCGCCGACCTCGACCCGGACCCCATCAAGCGAAACGTCCGCCTGGCCGCATCGGCCGGCGAAGCCCTGCCGAAGGCGCTCTACGAACGCTGGACCACTCGTTTCGGCGTCGACATCCTGGACGGCATCGGCATGACCGAGCTGCTGCACATCTTCCTGTCCAACCGCGAAGGCCAGGTCCGCCCGGGCACTACTGGCGTCGCGGTCCCCGGTTACGAGCTGAAGATCCTCGGTGAGGACGGGACCCCGGTGAAGCGGGGCACCCCGGGCACCCTGTTCGTCCGCGGCGACTCGACCGCGACCGGCTACTGGTCCAGGTACGACGCGTCCCGCACTGTGTTCCAGGGCGAGTGGCTGCGTACCGGCGACACCTACGTACAGGACGCCGACGGCTACTACACCTGCCTCGGCCGCACCGGCGACATGCTGAAGGCCAGCGGCATCTGGGTCTCGCCCGCCGAGGTCGAGGGCCGGCTGCTCAAGCACGAGTCGGTGGCGCAGGCCATCGTGGTGGCAGGCCTGGACGCGGATGGCCTGGAGAAACCCGTAGCGTTCGTCATCCGGCAGCCAAGCCAGGATCCCGTAACCGAGCAGGACCTGATCGAGTTCTGCCGGGCAGGCCTGCCCGCCTTCACCCGCCCGCGTCGCGTCATCTTCACCGATGCTTACCCCACGACTGCCACCGGCAAGGTCCGCCGGGTCGAGCTCCGCGACCAGGCAACCGCCGTCCTGACGCACGTACCATGAGCACATGCTGCGCGCACACGGGCACACTCTGGCGCTGAGCCCGCTGCTGCCCGCCGCATGGCGCAGGCCAGCCGTGGTGCTGCTCGCCATCTGCCTCGCGGTGGCAGCCTTCCTCGGCGTGCGGTATGCCGGCCATACCCAGCCCGGCCGGCTGGATAGCGCGGTGGATGCCCGGCTCCAGGCCTGGCTGCCGGGGTCGCGGCTGGTACCGCTCACCCGCCTGGGCACGACCGCGCCGGTGACGTTGATGACCGCCGCGCTGGTCCTGGCCTGCCTGGTGACACGCCGCTGGCTGGGTGCCGTCCTGGCTGTTGTGTCGGTACCGGCGGCGGGCGCTCTTACCGAGTTCATCCTCAAGCCCTTCGTCGACCGCACCATGCACGGCTGGCTCAGCTATCCGAGTGGGCACGCCACCAGCATGTTCGCGCTGGCGATGACCTGCATCGTGCTGCTCGTCGATCCGCCCCGCCGCAGGCCGTCCGCGGCTGTCCGCATCCTGCTGGCGCTCTGCGCGGTAGCGCTGGCGATCGCGGTAGCCGCCACCATGGTGGCCCTTGGCCTGCACTACTTCACCGACGCTGTAGGCGGCACCGCGGTAGGCATCGCAACCGTCCTGACCGTAACCCTCCTCCTAGACCAAGCCGCCGCCCGCGCTCTCCCGCCAGCCGGTCAAGCTCCGCCGACGCACGGAATGAGCCCCGTTTCCGCGGAAGTCATGGGGTTGCTTCGCCACTCCGTACCGGGGGGAAAATGTGTGGGTGGTACCGCTCGTGACGTCGTTTGAATCTTGGTACGGCAGAGGCC
>Ga0209530_1001373_pt1 | contig 11108 bp, 9 predicted proteins | sample BlaSpr_A8_Ref_O1_FD_187987 | JGI IMG/M metagenome (GOLD analysis project Ga0209530, IMG submission 187987) | Forest soil microbial communities from Thunder Bay, Ontario, Canada - Black Spruce, Ontario site 2_A8_Ref_O1 (SPAdes) (version 2) | ecosystem: Environmental > Terrestrial > Soil > Boreal...
TCGTCGCCCCGCATTCGCCCGCCTCCTTGACCTTCTTTACTTCAGACGAGTTTTTTAGACTAAAGTCGCAGAAGAAGTGGGTTTTTCAACAAGCTGTTAATGACTGGCTGGAAGACAAGCGGCGTTTCGGTGGGTGCGATCCTCACTTCGCTGCTTACACTGGGTTGCTGTCTACCATTGCCGTTTTTAGGCGCAGCAGGTTTCGCCGGGGCTTCCGTCTTCTTGGTTGGCGCACGGCCTTGGCTCTTGGGGCTTTCAATCATCTTGCTTGGAGCAGGTTTTTATCAGGTCTGCCGTGGAATGCGCTGCCGTACGCGTCAAAGCAAGACCGCAATCGCACTGCTGAGTCTCGCCACTCTTGTTGTGGTTCTTCTTCTTCTGTTTCCTCAAGTCGTAGCCAGCGTGCTTGCAGACCTTTCGGGTAAACAATGAAGAAGTGCCTGAGCATACTTGCGGTTTTGGTTTTGGTGGGATTGTCGGCTCTGGGTTGGCACTTCTACAGCGGGAGAGCAGTTCCGGCAGGCCAGCCGCCACTTGTCTCCATCACATCAACGAACTTTGACCAACTGCGTGCAGCGTTCAATTCGGCATCCGGCGAAGTGCGTATCGTTCTACTGCTTTCTCCAACGTGACCAACCTGTCTGCGGGGGTCGTCCGCGGTTGAAGACGTTCTGGCGCAAAATACAAATCCGCACATCCGTGTTTTTGCGGTGTGGGAACCGATTCTGCCAACTGACTATTCCAGTCCCGGCACGACTGTCTTGGCGCGGCTGTCTGACCCGAGGGTTGAGCAGTTCTGGGATGAAAACCACCTGTTCGCGGAAAAACTGGGACACAAGTTTGAGTCGGACTTAAGTCAACCTCAGCCGAAATGCTGCACCCGCAGAGGAATTCAGTGGGATGAAATCGCCGTCTACCCTCCAGACGCACACTGGGATGAACAACTTCCGCGCGCCGTCTTCTTGAATGGCCCAGTAGGGCGTTCGCTTGATTTCTCGAAAGTAATCACGAACCTACTTTCCAAGTGAGCCTCCACCTACCGCGCCAAGGCCCAGGGGTGTTCGTTTTCGAAGTCAGAAAGAAAATTCGAGCTATGACAAGCAACTGGAAGGTTGCTGTAGCTCGCCAGCGGCGATGTGCTACTGGTTCGTAGTCTCGTTGATTACGTGGGGAGTGCTGAGCCTCATAGGAATCTTCTATTGGCGTCTTCTCCATGCCTCGTCAGCAGCGGCGTGCTTTTTCGCCATGGCTTTCGGCTGCTTCGCCGACTGGACCAGAAATCGCTCCTTTCACTGCCCGATCACGGGGCCAGCGCGCTAACCCGCGCGGCGTGCTGCCGAATTGGCAAGCGTCCTCGCGCCGCACCTGTATCAGATCGGTGAAACTCGACAGTCTCGAGAACAGACAGCGTACAATTGGGTCTGCTTGGTCGTCAGACGGAAGCTCTCTTCAAAGCAGGCTGGGATCATGCCCGATATAGTTGATTGGCAGCAACCGCCGCGGCGCCATCGCCGGCTGTTTTTCCTCGTTCTGGCCATCCTTGCGATCGTCATTTTCAGCAGCCGGACGGCGTTATCGTATTACGTCGACGCCCTCTGGTTCGGTTCGCTCGGTTACCGGGACGTATTCCGGAAGACAGTCACCCTTCAATGGGCAGTCTTTGCGGCATTTTTTGGTGTCACATCTCTTTTTCTGTACGGATGGTTCCTCGCACTGAGGAGGGCTTACCAATCCGATTTGCCGGAAGATTACAGGATTCTCATCGGCGGCCAGCCGTTCAACCTACCCGTTGCGCGCATCCTGCACCTCCTGAGTCTCGTGGTCTCCCTCCTCATCGCTGTCGTGACTGGGGCCAGCATGATGACTGAATGGCCTACCTTCGCGCTTTATTGGTACGCAACACGCGCGACCGATGGCCCTGTGGATCCGATCTTCGGCAAGGAGATCAGCTTCTATCTGTTCGCTCTGCCCTCATGGCAGCTCATCACGGGCTGGCTGCTATCGCTAGCTGTAATTGCCTGTGTCATCGCGGTTTTCTTCATTTTCGTTACTGGCAGCACACGAATGCTTTCGGGGCGAAGAGGCATGTATACCTCCCGGCCGTGGCGCGGGTTCGCCATTGCGTTTGGGTTCCTTTTGCTGATCCTCGCGATGCGGGCGTATATCGCTCGATTCGAGCGACTGTTCGACGAGCATACGATCTTTGGCGGTGTCACCTACACCGATGCGCACGTCATGCTTCCTGGGATGCTCGCAGTCTGTGCCGCGCTTCTTCTCGGTGCTGCGATTGCATCCATCAACGTCGTGGCGGCGCCGCGCGCGCGCTGGTTGGTGGCAGCAGTCGCTCCAGCCGCGGTCTGTTATCTCGCGCTTCAGAGCGTTGGCTGGTACGTCAGCAGCTTTATCGTGAAGCCCAACGAACTGGTTCGCGAGCGACCCTACATTGCCTACAATATTGACTTGACGCGGCAGGCCTATGGACTAGACCGCCTTGCGCAGCGCGAATTTCCCGCTGAGACGACCGTCGAGGCGGCCGATCCGGCAAACAATCAGGCTACGCTGCAGAACATCAGGCTGTGGGACTGGCGCGCACTGCAGGACACACTGCGTCAGATTCAGGAAATTCGAACCTACTACGACTTTCCCGATATCGATATCGATCGCTATGAAATCAACGGCACAACGCGTCAGGTGATGCTTGCCGCACGCGAGCTCAACGTCGATAAGCTCCCGGAGAGCAGTCGCAATTGGATCAACGAGAAACTTATTTATACGCACGGCTACGGTATCACCATGAACCCTGTGAATGGGTTCACTCCGGAAGGGCTGCCGACACTTATCTTGAGTAACATGCCCGTTCAGAGCACGGTGCCGAGCATCGTTGTAAAGCGCCCGGAGATCTATTTCGGCGAGCTCACCAATACCGACGTGTACGTGAAGACGCGGCAACAGGAATTCAACTACCCGCAGGGCCAGACCAACAGCCTGACATCCTACGAGGGCAACGGCGGCATCCTCCTCGGAGGTTTCCTTCGCCGACTCCTCATCGCGTCTGACCGAGGTGACCTGACGAAGCTCCCGTTTAGCGACGATATCAATCGGGACAGCCGGCTGCTGATGCGCCGCAACGTGCGCGATCGTGTGGCAGCGCTCGCGCCATTCCTCACGTACGAGTCGGATCCGTACATCGTCGTCGGCGACGATGGTCGGCTGTCGTGGATCATGGACGCGTTTACGACCTCCGACAGCTATCCTTACTCCCGCCACTATGCACTCGGCGACACGCTCGTTAACTACATGCGGAATAGCATTAAGGTGGTCATCGACGCCTACGATGGCACCACAACGTTCTATGTTTTTGACCAAGAGGATCCAATCATCAAGGCGTATCGGCAGGTCTTTCCTACTCTGTTCCGGGACGCAGCCACTATGCCGCCAGCGCTGCGCAAACATGTTCGCTATCCCGAATTGTTGCTTAAGCTGCAGGCGGCTGTGTACGGCCTCTATCACATGACCGATCCGCAAGTTTTCTACAACCGCGAGGACCTGTGGACGGTCGCTTCGGAGGTCGGCATGGACGAGTCTGGTCAGCAGAGGACCCAGCCGATGGAGCCGAACTTCGTGCTGATGAAACTGCCGGGCGAAACTGCCGTCGAGTTTGTGGAGATTCTACCGTTCACGCCGGCGAACCGGAACAATCTGATTGGCTGGATAGCTGGACGCAGCGACGGCGAAAAATACGGTACATCGGTGGTCTACGATTTCCCGAAAACGAAACTCGTCGACGGCCCCCTGCAAATCGAAGCGCGAATTGATCAGAACGCACAGCTATCGGGGCAATTGACTTTGTGGAATCAGCAAGGTTCCCACGTGCGTCGAGGCACGCTGTTGGTTATTCCGTGCGGGCACGCGCTGTTGTATGCTGAACCAATTTACCTCCAGGCTGAACGCAGTCCGATGCCGGAATTGCGTCTGGTGGTGCTTGCGCTGCAAGACCGGCTCGCTTATGGACCGACATTCGACTCGGCGATGAGGGCCCTCTTTGGGGGAGAGGTCTCGTCGCTAAGCGGCGCAACTGCTCCCGCGGAACCGGAACGAAGCGCAGCAGCACCAGCTGCCACGACCAAGCCTGGGGGAGACGTGAACGCGCTCATCACGGGAGCGGCCAAAGATCTCGCCGACTACCAGCGACTAACTGCAGAAGGCAAGCTCGGTGAGGCGGGGCAGAAGCTTGAAGAGTTGAAGCGCAAGCTCGAGGAGCTGAACGCGCGCCAAAAGTGATTGTTTTCTCTAGCGTCTTTTCTACTGCCGGTCTACCCGCCGCTACGGGCGAAGTTGGTCGCGAGAAATGTCTCAAAACTCCGGTCATTTCCAAATAAGGGGCAAGCCGGAATTTATCCATTCGTGCGTCGGATTCGTACCGACAAACGCTGGTGCTTTACCGGATGCGCGTTCTCGGTGAGGCGTGAACGGAGGCGGGGAGTTCTGCGCGCGTCCGGTAAAGCCGTTTGGAGGTGGCCGCCCGTGGTTGCGGTGGACGCGGGCCCTATGCAAATTCAATGGTGCGAAGGAGCGGTATCAAGATGTGCCGGGACTGTTCTGCAAGGCAGGACACATGACACCCTGGGCACGGAAATTGGCTACGGCGAAAAAGTATCGCGAAGACGGTGGTCGAAGAAGCTGGAAGAAGAGATCGGTTTGACGGCGAGGCACAGAGATGCGGAGCGCCCGGAAGGACGCAGAGTTTTCGAGTTGAAGAGAGTGGTCTCATGCCGCAACGCTGATCCGTGGTGGAGAACGAAGGTGGATTTCGGCAGCGGTGAGCCTTTCGATGACCTTCATCGGTCCACCGCATTTAGGGCAGCGCCAAGAATCGGGAAAGTCTTCGGTGGAAGAGGCCTGTGGTTGGGCTTGCGGCTGTTGTGCCGGACCCAGCAACTGAAAGCAAAGAGGCAGGAGCGTAGCGCGTTTGCGGTTGGCCAAAAAGCCGAAGTTACGGATGCGCACGAAGCCTTTGGGAAGCACGTGGAGTAAGAAGCGACACAGGAACTCATCGACCGACAGAGGCAGCAACTTCTGTTTGTTGTGGTCAGCGGAATCGCGCCAGCGAAAGGTGACTTGGCCATCAGCGAAGGAGACCAAGCGATGGTTAGAGATGGCCACACGATGAGTGTAGCGGCCCAGATAGTGCAGCACATAGGTGGGACCACCAAAGGGACGTTTCCAGTAGACCACCCAGTCTTGCCGGTACAGGGGTCGCAGCCAGGCGGCAAAGATCTTGGGTTGCGCAAGAAGCTTCAGATCTCCCTGGAAGCGGAGCTGGCCGTTCTGGAAGGCCTGCTCGAGCGCAGCGACAAACTTGCCGCGAAAAACTTCCCGCAGCATTTCCTTGGGAAGAAAGTAGTTGTCGCCTGAGCGAACCCAGCGGGTGTGATCGGGCGAGAGGCCGCCGGCGGGAACGACACAATGGACATGCGGATGAATTTTGAGTTTTTGGCTCCAAGTGTGTAGCACGCTGAAGAAACCGATCTCTGCACCAAGATGTCTCGGATTGCGAGCGACTTCGAGCAGGGTTTCCGCACTGGTGCGGAACAGGAGATCGTAGAGGATCTTCTTGTTCTGCAGCACCAGTGGAGCCAATCGATGGGGGAGTGTGAAGACCACGTGCAGGTAGCGGGTCGGGAGCAATTCTCTCTGGCGTGCAGCGATCCAGCGTTCCCGTGCAGCGATCTGACACTTCGGGCAGTGGCGATTGCGACAGCTGTTATAGGAGATGGTGGCACGATGTCCGCAGCGGGTGCACTCATCGAGATGACCGCCGAGTGCGGCGGTGCGACACCGCTGAATGGCCAGCAGCACTTTGACCTGCTTCCAACGGAGCCAATGACGATTTCGTTCGAGGAAGGCATCTCCCGCGGCGCGGATCAGATCGGCCGCCTCCAGTGGTGGCCGGGCCATCTATTCCTCCGGCGGCGAAGGGCCTTCGCGCGGCAGCGAATCCAATGGACTCGCGGCCGCATGCAGGTGACGTTGGGAGAGATGCAGGTAGCGAGCCGTCTCTTTCAGATCGTTATGGCCCAACAGGATCTGAATGGTGCGCAGATCGGCGCCTGCTTCCAGTAGATGCGTGGCAAAACAGTGACGAAGCGTGTGAGGATGGACATCTTTCTGGAGGCCCGCGCGCTGGGCGGCTTCCTGGCAAGCGTTCCAGACCACCTTGGTGTCGATCGGCGTATCCCCGGTATGCCAGCGGTTGCCTGGAAACAGCCAGACGCTGGGCTTGCGCGGTAATCTGCGCCAGTGCTCACGCAGCGCCTCGAGTAGTTTTGGGCTGAGCATCAAATCCCGGTCTTTGCGTCCCTTGCCGCCCTGGACATGAATCACCATGCGTTGGCTATCGATGTCGCTGACTTTCAGGTGGGTCAATTCCGCGCGTCGTACTCCGGTGGCGTAGAGTGTCAGCAGCAGGGTGCGATGGAACGAAGTGCTGGCCGCCTGAATGAGTTGAGCAACTTCTTCCCGGCTGAGAATCGCTGGCAGGCGAAGGGCCCTTTTCGGATAGGGAATCTCGGCAATGCTCCAAGCTTTTTTGAGCGTCTTGCAATAAAAGAACCGCAAGGCTGCCAAACGGACCGCGACGCTGCTCGGCGACAACTTGCGCTTCTCGAATAGCTCCGCCTGATATTCGCGAATATGTCGAGGACCTAAGCGATCCGGGGAACAGTTGAAGCGTCGAGAAAAATCCTCGACGGTGCGGATGTATTGGCGTGTGGTATGTTGCGAGTAATTACGGCGCTGGAGTTCCTGCAGCATCATTTTGCGAAGTTGGGTCACAGGAACACCTCCTGTGACCCACATTTACATCAAACCATCGAGCAGCCAACGCTCCACTGCCTCACGCGTAGCGTCCGCCGCCGGGCGGCTACGTCCTAACGCGCTTACGTTTACCGATTCAATTCCACTTGCCTGACTTGTCAGGTGATCTCAATGGGTCGACGCAACACTAAGCTAGAACCCGCCTGGCATTGAAAACAAAATCTAAAATCGCTTGAAAGGGTTGGACCGGCCGGAACGCTGCCCTGGCTAGGTTTTGACTGAGTGTGGCTAAGCAGACGGTTCTCCCGCGCAAGCATTGTCGAATCAATGCACTGGATGGTGTCGCATTGACCGGTTGAGCTGGCACACGCAACCGGACACTTGACGTACTAGAACTTCTCCGGTAAATGCGTTTGAACAATCCAATTAGGTGGCGATAGTCTTTGTTCTCAACAGTCATCGGTGCGCCCTGAGTCGGTCCCTCCTAGGTGCGACAATCTTTGTAAAAACCTTGCGAAATCCTTATGCCTTCCTAATGCATGGTGGCGTACCAGTAATGGCCAAACGGAGTCGCCAGGAGGTCAATCATGTCGAGCCGAACAAGCATCATGTGCGCCGTCGTAGTCATCGCGGCGTTGGTAGCGACGGGAGCCATGCTAGGGACTTCGGTCGCGCAAACTGCATCAGCGTCGAAACCGCAGGACAATCTGGCACTTGGAGAGGGTCAGGTCAAGAAGTTGCTGCTCCTCATGGATACCGACAACGATGGCATGGTCCCCAAACAACAGTTCATGAGTTTTATGGAAGCCGAATTCAACCGGCTGGATAAGAAAAAGGAGGGGAAGCTGGACGTGAAAGAACTAACGCAACAGCCGAAAAACGGTTTCCACAAGTAATGGGTCGGTCGAATCGCTGCCGATCCGCGTCACGAGTTCTCAGAAGACTGCTGCTATTCATAACCCTCACCGTCCTAGGGGGAATTGTCCTCAAGACCGCCGATGCGCAGTCGCATAACGTTGACGGTAGCTTTTTGGTAGAAGCAAGAGTTGACGGATCCCCGGCCGTTCTGGTGCTCGACACAGGTGCAGAACATTCGTTGCTTGACCGGGAGTTTGCCAAGCGGCTTGGTCTCCATCCAATTGCGGATGCGAATGTTCAGAAGCCGTACTCCTCGGGAAAAAACGAGATTGTGCGCGTAACTGACCTTGAGATTCAATCCATTCACAGCAGCGATCTAAATGTAATGACGGATGATTTAACAGCAAGTTCCGGAGCGTTGGAGGTGCACATTGATGGTGCCTTGGGAAATGACTTCCTCCGCAAATTTACGGTCACGCTTGATTATTCTGCAGGGTCCGCTACGTTTGATCGTATATCCGTCAGCCATCACGGTGTTCGTATCAACCTGAGTAAGGTGGAAAATCGATATTTCGTTAACTTGAGCTTCGATGGAGTACCGTTGAGTTTTCTGCTCGACACAGGAACGAACTTCAGCGCTCTGTCACAAAACGGATGGGCGAGACTAGACCAAAATAAAACGCTACTCCCCGTCATTGATGGTGTTCGTTCATCGGGAACCTCAGCAACCTCTAAACTGGTATGTATTGAGCAAGTGACTCTTGGTCACAACTCCTGCCAAAACCTCCCTGTGAGAGTCCAACCGCCGGTGTCCGCTGGCATATTTTCAAATCCTGCCGTTGACGGTCTTCTGGGAAGCGATTTCCTGATGCAATTTGTTGTTTCACTTGATTTGGCAAATAACGCCCTGTATCTCAGCCCTGACCGTAACTTCACAGCTGATCGAGACCGATTCTCAACAATCGGTATTCAGTTCGCGAAAGATCCAGCCAAGTTCTTCACGATCATGGCGGTTTGGAGGCCGACTCCTGCCTCGGAAGCAAACATCAAAGTGGGCGATCAAATAGTGTCGGTTAATGGACTTAACACCATCGAGATGAGTCAGGAAGACCTATCGAGACAACTGCATGGAGAACCGGGGCGTAAGATTCAGGTGACGATCAGATCAGGCGGAGCCCAACGGACCATGAATTTGACAATAAGAAATCTTGTTTGCCAATCGCCTCTTATTGTTACGCGATAAGTCCGATCGATAAATCATGCGGAAGTGCTCACCGAAACGACAGAGAGCGAAGCGGTTTGCGGTTTGCGGTTTGCGGCTGGAGCGGATGGCAGCCGGCGTGACAGTTCGTTGTTTGCGTGGCGCGACCGTTTGCTAGTGGAGACCACTCTTAATTCTGTGTCAAGCTTGCGATGCGGTTATTGATCGGGAGCTGGTTGCCATGCGTGGACAGGAGTCCAAGTGCTGCCGAGAATTCGTTGCTGTTGCGCGGATCTGATTACAGGGACGAGGAACGATGCGAGGCGAGTGATGATGTCTTTGAATTCCGTTTGCTGCACATACGGCTTGTTCTTGTTACAGAAACCGTTCCACTGCTTGACCTTGTTTTCATCCTCGTAGAACTCCGGTGTGAACGCAAGCGGTACACCGTTCGGTGGCAAATCGGCACCGCGTTGCTTGACGGTCGCTCGAACGGCGCTGGTCAACGTTTTCCCATCGAATGCAAAAGTGTTGGAAAGACTGTGCAGATCGTGGAAGTCCTTCATGCGGCTGTTCGCGATCCCGAGTCTTACCATGGCTTCGAGTTTTTCCGAGACTACGGTTTCGCGAGGGTAGGTGAGTAGAAGAGGACTGGGGAGGTCTAGGAGTGTCGGATAATCGGTTTGGACCGGACCAGGTGTTATCGTGTCGCCAAACCCGATATCGATCTGAATCGGTATTTGCGCTTTCTCGAGAAACGCAGTCAATGTGACCCGCACACCCTCGTAGTCAGCGTCCTCTTTGATTCGTTCCGCTTTGATCGTTTTGGGATCAAAACGCAAGCCGTCGTCCGCAATGTCGATAGCTGAAATTTCTCGGAAGATTTGAACGAAGCGTTTTGGGGAATTCTATCCCTTCGCCATGAAATCGGCGTCTCGTGTGGGGCGATACCGTTCCTTGGTCCAGATTTCGAAAAGTAGGGCGCCCTTCAGAATAAAGATTTCCCGATACTTGGAGTTGCTTATGCGGAAGAGAATTCTCTCCAGGCCATACTTGGTGAGTATGAGTCCGAAATCCTCATTCCTCACTCGGGCGACGTTGAGTAGTTTCTGTCGAATCGAGGCGGGGATGTTCTTGAGCTTTGGATCGCGCACTTAGAGTGACTCCACGTAGGGCCGCATAATGTTCGCGACGCGGCAGGCTTTGGCAGCGGCCCACAGCTCGTCCATCGAAGCTTTTTTGAGACGGCGACACTCCCTTAGGGCCTCCAGGGCGACATCCGTACCGATTTTGTTGCGGAACTTGAAGCAATCGGCCACGGTCTTTGCCGGCGTATAGACTTTGAGCGTTCCGCCGCGATCGGTATATTCCTTGATGCCAAAATGGAGAGCGGGTCCCGACATGCGCACAAAGCGAATGGGCGGAGAGGTTACGCGCGGAGTCCACGCTTTGACGTCAATGGCTATCCAGACTTGGTGTGGGGACTGCGTTGTGAACTTGTGAAATTGGAGTGCGGACAGCAGACAAAGTATTCCCTTGGGAACTTTGCATGCCGCTTCGATCAGCGACAGATGCTCGGTGACGGGTGCTGAGTTCGAAGCGTACAGACCGCGTCCGACCTTTTTGAGAACACCCTTCTGAACAAGCCTGGGCAGATAGTGCCTTGGAATGCCAAGGGCAAGCGCGTCCTTCGAACGAATGATCTGTTTCTCGGTCGCCAGATTCAGCAGGCGGTTTGATTTGGATTCCATGGAGGCGCCCCGAGCGAGTGTACCAAATACTAGGTAGATGTCAATAAGTACCGATGTTATGGAACATATGCTATAGGTCAGCCAGACGGTTTGCTGGCGGCTGCAACGAACGAGGTTCGGAGAGTAAATGGCCGTGATGGGGAAACGAACTTGGTATCAGTTAAAGAATTCGCGATTTGAAGCGGGGAAGGATTTCACCCCCTGCCGCAAAAGCAAGCGCGTCCTGGAGTGAACCCCTAGAGTGAGACAGACTGTGCACGAACTGTGCAAATCCAACGGATTCATTCCATTCGGGTTACTTTTGAGCGAAAAGCAGATTCCCCGATTTATTGGAAACGTTAGTAGTTAGAAGTAATTGGTGGAGTTGTTGGAGTCGAGTTGCGTGCGCCCAAGGCAGGCGCGCTACCAGGCTGCGCTACGCCCCGACACTATGCACGTTGAAGATTCTACTGTACTTTTCGGCTTTCCTCCCAGCGATCTAA
>Ga0209530_1001374_pt1 | contig 11097 bp, 7 predicted proteins | sample BlaSpr_A8_Ref_O1_FD_187987 | JGI IMG/M metagenome (GOLD analysis project Ga0209530, IMG submission 187987) | Forest soil microbial communities from Thunder Bay, Ontario, Canada - Black Spruce, Ontario site 2_A8_Ref_O1 (SPAdes) (version 2) | ecosystem: Environmental > Terrestrial > Soil > Boreal...
AGCGCATCAGCTTCGCGTAGTAGTCCAGCAGCCTGGCCAGCTTCTTCGCGAAGTTTTCCTGGTTCCGCTGGTTGCCGCGAAAGTTCAGAAAACGCAGATGCGCTGTGGCGTGCAGTTCGGGACTGTCAATTTCATCGCTGCCAATGATGTCCAAGTGCATGCCTTTCGAAATCAGCGCCATGGCCAAGCCGAAGGCGTAGGGGCGGTCCTGGCAGCCGGTGAGCAAGCCAATCTCGATCCCCGGCGAGGGATTGGAGAGATCCTCATCCTGAAGCTTCATAGTCAGGGGTTTCTCGGCGTCGCTAATCGTTTGCATGTTCATTTGCACTGAATTTCTTTTTTTCAGGCGGTGTGCTTCCGAGCGGCTCGTTCAGCTTACGCTTTTTGTTTTCAAATTGACTGACTTCTCGCCGACGAACATCCCACCGTTAGCGACGATCTTCGCGACGGTTCGAGAGCTTAAATAATACCGAGGTTCCGGACCAAACCCAGGCTCAAGACCTTCCACGGTGTTAAAGTCAGCGCCTCTGAATAAATGGCCTAGCCAGAAACCACGCCGCTCGTTTGCGACGCGGATCCCTCCCTCAAGGAGCTGACATCGACAGCCATCGCCTTTGGCGGTAGAAGGTGCGGCTTCGGACCCTGTCCCAACACCCAAAGCAGGACGGCAGTTGTATCCAGCGCTTTCGCATCCCAGGTTAGACGTTCCCGTGCGTAGGTCATTCCTTGCTGTCTCAACCGGCCTAAAAGGCCCCGGTCATGTACGAGATTGCCGAGCGCCGTTTCCAACTTTGCTACCATGTCGATCTCATTCGTGAGCGGCACCTTGTAACCTACCTCTGGATAAATGAGATCTCCAGGTCCACCAAAGTCCGCGACGACAGGAATTGCACCGACCGCTAGCGCCTCAAAGACAACACCTCCGCCGAACTCGCGAACAGAGGGAAATACCATCACGTCCGCCGACCCTAATTGCCGCATAGCCTCGGCGTGAGTGAGCATTCCAAGAAATGAAACCGTTTCCTCGATTCCGAGCGATTTCGCTAGCTGTTCCAGGCGCTCGCGTTCGGGGCCATCTCCGGCCACTGTAAAATGGGCCTGGCCACTTCGCAAAAACGGGGCTGCGGCCCGTAATGCGAGATCGCAAGCCTTATAAGGCACCAGCCCACCGACGAAAATGAATTCGAGTTGGCCGTTGCGCGGCGAACGGCGCTCGTTATCGGAACAAAGAGAGCGGCTGACCGCGTTCTCTGGGATAAAAAAAAGCTTGTCGAGATAGCCTATGAATTCGGCGTAGGTGTTCGATGAACCAGCGATGATCGCGGCCGCCCTGCGATAGGTAGATTTAGAAAAGGGCAGAAATCGGTACAGATCTCTGAGGTTGTCGATCCATCCCTTTTGGTTAGCAGCTTGACTAAAACCTTGCGGCCAGGGTAAGCCACCATTGATCGGCCCGATGATGAAAGGTACGGAATATTTCCGCAGAAAAAATGGGAAGGCGCTTGGTATAACCGAAATTACCGGCGAAAGACGCAACACGATGTCGAACTCCCCAGCGACAATCCGGTTCCGTGTGCGCCGCCAGGCGCACCATTCAAAAGCAATGGAAAAAGGATAGCTGAAGGCCGTTAGGACACGGCTGTGGAAATTGTTTTTGAAAATCCACCGCACACACCAATTAAAAATACTATCAAGCCAGGGAACCTCGATCGTCTCAATGGCATGAAAAGGCGCCTGGGCACGTCGCAGCGCCTGGTCATTAGATGACCGACCAACCAGCGTCACTGAATGGAGTCGCGCAAGAGCTTCAGCGTGGCGATAGGCAACCAGAGAAACGCTGATAGACTCCGGATTGGCATCAGGCGCCAGGAGCAAGATTCGCATCCGACTCAAGTGTGATCTCCTCGTGAAAGACTCTTTATCATGTGCGGATTTGGGGGAACTAATTCGTAGCCGCTACGGCCACGAGGCGTTACGTATCGACGGCCGCCGGAAAGGTGGTCGGAATCATGCGTTCCGGCAGCAGCTCGCGAACGAGACCAACGGTCTCACTGATAGGCTTGAGTCCCTGATGGAGGGCAACCACGCTCAAGAAATATAGCCCGAAAAACAGCAAAGAAACCGAAGCCATCCTCCCGAAAGCGCCCCAGGCCCCGGACGCTATCGTAAAAGTCGGAATGGCTCCGACAATCAGAAAAGTCGCACAGCCCGCCAATACTGATGCCGCAAAAAATTTCCAAATCACCGTAAATATCGGTCCCATACCTAGTCCGATTGGCTTTCCCGCATACCAGAAGCCGGGAAACATCAGAAGGAAATACGAAACCGTCCAAGCTAACGCGATGCCGGAGGGGCCCCACCGCAAAGTCAACAAGAATAGACTCGCGGTGCACACAAATTCCATCAGACCCCAGCGGAGCCATCGTTCAGGACGGCCGATCGAAAGGTGAATCCACCCGTGCGTGTTATAGAGCAACATGACTCCGATTCCGGGGCCGAACAAAGAGAATATCCGACCAGCCTCATCCCAGCCGGGCCCTAGCAGAAAGCGAATCAGATCTCTTCCCACCAAGGCAAAATCCGCTCCGACTCCCATCCCCAAGAGCGCCAGAACAGAAATCGCCCGGAGAAAGTAGCGTTGGAATTGCTCGCGATCGCGGCTGACTCGGCTGAGCGTACTTACGGCCACATTGGAAATCGGGGACAGCAACTGAGTCTCCGCCAGAACGAATAAGTCGTACGCCTTCTTATAAAATCCAAGGGATTGCGCGCCGAACCGCCAGCCAACCAGCATGTTGTCCGTATTGCGGGTCAAGTAGCTGAAGGCGAAATGCGAATAGACGTTCATCGCATACTTCAAACCTGAACCGGTTCCCAACGCGCGGCGTGGCAAACTCGGTACCCATCGGCACATTAGCCATGCGGCCGCTGCTACGACTACCACTTGCGTGACACTGCCCCAAACCAGGGCCCAGTAATGCCACCCGGCCAAGGCCAAGACGATGGTGACAAGCACAAGGAGTAACTGCCCAACGAAACCGATGATCGCCGTGGTCCGGAAGCGCATGGCGCGCTGCAGGAGCCCCAAATGAATCCAGCCCAGGCAGCCAAGTCCAATCGTCAGCGACATACACTTTGTAACTTCAGCCACAGCAGGGTTGTGATAAAAAAGCGCCAGCAATGAACCCGACGCCGCGAACGCCAAAGTAAGAATCGTACCGATGCCGAGATTAAGCCAAAACAGATTACTCGCCAGGGAATGCGACATTTCCTCGCGCTGCATGATCAATTCGGTGAACCCGTTCAGGCCAAAGCTGCGAAACAGCAGGCTGAAGGTGGTAACCATCGTCACGATCCCGAAGTCCGCCGGGGTAAGTAGCCGGGCCAGGATGACGACGGAGCCAATCTGCACGGCAAAACTTGCCGCCTGTCCAGCAATGGTCGCGCCGACACCCCGGACCGCTGCGCGCCGCAGGCCCTGCCCTTCGGTGATAGGATGGAAGGTGCCGTCGGATTGAAAAGGTTTCAACTGTTATTCCCTTGGAAATGCTTGTCTGACCTTCGCTCGAAACTCGTCGACTCAGCGCAAATCATAACGTAGTGATGTTCTGCAATATGGTACTCAGCAGGTTAGTTGTGCGGGGGCTCTGGCTTCGACGGGCGCACGGCCGTCTCGCCCGCGGTGGGCAAATCAGCAACTGCCCGGGCGAGTTCATGCGCCAATCCGATGCAGGCCTTTGGCCTAAGGTGCACGGAATCATAGAAATCATCATCAGCCGCACTCCTCCCCATGTCTAAATAGTAGACACCCGGCAGGCGAAGCACTGCCGCAAAATAGGGCTGCTTTCGACGCGAGTAGTCAACGGCGGCGGGGACCTCCTCGGCGTGCCAGCGAGGTAGCGGAAGATCGACCAACACCAGTCGATCCCCGGCCTGAGAAATGCGCTGGGCAATGGGCATCAGGTGAGCTAAAACCTCATCGCTAACTCGAGTTCCAATTGCCGAGCGCCGCTCGATAAGCTCGCGCTTTTCTGCCTCTCCAAGATTTGCTGACAGATCCAGTCCAGCCAAATCAATAGCAGGTGGATGGGATTTACCAAGAATGTATTCTGTAACCGAAGTACTGACGGTACTTACGGTTTCCCACGCTCGCTGCGTAATTATCAGCGGTCGCAGCGTGGCAGCTACAACGGGGAGTGTTGACTCGGGAATTTTGAGTGTCGCACGATAATCCTCAACTTTCCGGTAAAGCCCGTAGCGAGACAGTTCGCTCTTGAGGGCTTCGTGCCCGACTCCATCCTCCGCAAAAAAATCTCCATACCAGAGGCCAAACACAAATGTATGCCTATCAGCAGATGATGCCGGGAGGACCTCGTAGGCCAGATTTACCACAAGTTCAAAATCCGTGAAGTTGCTACCCTCGACCGCCATGTTGCTTGCTGATATTCCCGGGATTTCGGAAGCAATCGCGTTGGCGGGATAGTGCTGGAAGTTGGAAGATCCGATAAGGATCACCTGCGGGCCCTTCCAAACCAGGGGCCGTCGATTGTAGACAACTGCGCTTGCGCCCAGGCCTCCAAATACAAGATCGGAGGCGCGTGACCCGGTGTCCAGTTGTTGGTCGAGGCGGAGCGCACGGTAAACAGCCGTACTCGCGATGACGCTGAGCCCATACAGGATCAGCATGGAAAGTGCGAATATTAAAAGGTAGCGAGGGAGAGCCATAATCAAAAAGCCTGGTAGATCAATGCTGGCGCTGAGTTCAGGACAATCGCCAGGCCGACAACGATGAATCCGCGAACGCCCAGCCAGCACGCCGCGGCATCCGCTTGGCGCTGAGGGGCAAGCGAAGAGAGTTGCCGCGAAATAGGGGGGTCGAGCACTCCGGCAGCCATGCACGTCACGCCGATAGTTACCGTAAATAGCGCTAGCGTCACAACGCTATATTGCAATGAATGCCCCACCAAGCTTCGGGTGGCAATGAGAGCCGCTGCTGCCGCCGTGGCGCTCGCCAGTGTCAAGGCCAAGATCGGAATCGCGATGGTCCAAAATGTGTCTGATTTTGTGGATAGCGTCGCTGACTGGTTGACCGGAGAGCGGTGGCCCCAATTGAGGATGTCGCGCACGTGAGGAGCGCAAACATCCCACAAAAGCCCCAGCATAGTTCCGACCACAATCATCAGCACAAAACTCCCGAAGAGAATCGCGAGACCACTTGGCCGCGTTAGTTGATGGGCCTGCGCGGCGTCGATCCAAAAGGAAGTGAGTGCGATAGCCAGATAGCCGAGAGTCGCGGCGCGTGAAAGCTGGAAGTACCAGCGACGGCCCGAGAGCACCTTGTAATCATTCTTACCAAAGATTTTCGGGATCAGTATTTGCCATAACCGATTAACTGTTACTCCCGTCCCGAGGAACAGTCCGTAGATCACAAAGATCGACGTGGTACCGTGCCATAGTGCCATGACAAAGAAAGTGACATAGAACGCTATCGCCCCAAGGTAAGGTGTCGAGTTCTTCGTGCCCCATCGTGCGCTCAACATTCGCAGTAAGGGATTGAAAAGATATGATTTGAACCAATTGGACAGAGTGATGTGCCAACGGCTCCAAAGGTCTAGGAAGCTTTCGGACATGAATGGATGGTCGAAGTTCTCTGGCAATACTATTCCTGCCAGGCCCCCGATGCCGATCACGATGTTCATATAGCCGGCGAAGTTCACGAACAAAGTCACCAGGTACGCAAAAGTAAGGAGCGCGAATAGGTAGATTCCAAAAACGATTTTGCCGTGGCCAAGCGCATCGAAAAACGGCATCTTGGCCATCTCCACGAAGTTGACGGTGATATTGCCGATCACGATTACCATGAGGTAGCCGAGCACCACCCGCTTCGCGGAGGCGTTCACTTTTTCCCAGCCAAGCGGTGGCGCCGCCATTTCCGCCTGAGGTGCAAAATCCTCGTAACGTTGGATCGGGCCGGACAGAAGATTCAGGAAGAAGAATACGTAATTGAGGTAAGCGATGAAGGACGGCCTACGCAGAGAACCTTGCGCTACATCGATTAGGACATGGAGGATTCTGAAGAGAATGTATGACAGGCCGACTATGGCGAAGGCGAAGTTGAAAGTCGGGATTGCCGATACAATTGGATATCGCTTCAACCAGACGAAGATCGCGACCAGACCCGTTACTAGAATGCCCAGCCAGAGCGATGATCGTGCGCGTCCGGCGATTAAGATTGCGCCGTAGCCAAGCAATACAAAACCGATCAGCGGCACCAATTGGAGCGGCGCTGTGACGATGCTAAAAAGGAACGCGACGTTCAACGCGAGGATAATCGAACGGCGCAGAACTCCTGATGGTGCCAAACGCAGCAGGATAACGGCCGTGAACGCGAATGCGAGAAAAAGTGGGGATGTCAGGTTCATGGTTGAGGCAAGCGATTCTTCCCGGAAAGGCAAAGAACGCGTCGCGCAGTGCGACCACCGGCAAAGAGAGCGATATTTACGAGAACGAAAGGAGATGCATCGGCGGGGTCAACCATTTCGTCATTGCGCTCCCTGCAATGATGTCTTTTTGACGATCAGGTCGGCCATTTCTCCGACGTTGTTAAGACTTCGCAGTTCGGCCAGTGCGAATTTGATGTTGTAACGCTTCTCAATAGCAACCACCAGGTTGATGTGCGCGAGCGAATCCCACCCTTCTACGTTGCTGGCGTTGCTTTCTGCTGTTAAACGCAGATCGGACAAATCTAGAACATCAGAAAAAATGATTTGCAGATCCCGAATGATGTCGGAGTTATGCATATATGGACGTCTTTATCCGGATGTGTTTGGTATGAGCTGTGTAGGAGGAAAGGGGCAGGCTCCAGTCCGACCTGCTGCCGTCGTCTGCCTCCGATTCGAGCACAAAACCCAGCGCCTTGTAATGCTCTTCCACCATAGCGTTCTTTGCGGTACGCAGGTAGGTTCCGGCTAGACGATCTGCCCCCATTGCCCGGGCGCCTTCTACCAACACATCGAGCATGGCCAGCTCCATGTCCCGTTTCAGAACCCGGCAGCTCATAATCCATAGATCCAAGTGCAGCACTTTGTGCTCAAGGCGGCCGATGATGACCGAAATCAGGCCGTGGTCTCCAAAGGTATCCGCCAGTTTCCCGTAAAGCGCGAAGTAGTTGCTGCGGAGGGAGATTTGCTCGATCTCGGCGAGTGTGTACCGCCTGGTGGTTAGGTTGAACTGATTCGTCTTGCCGATGAGCTGTGTGATTCGTTCGATATAAATCGGCTTGAACACCTCGATCTCAGCGACCATTTGTAGAGAATCCAGATACTCGCCGTAGCTCGCGAACTTAGACTGCATCACCGCCCTTTCCGCGTTGGCGGTATAAGCATCTGCCCTCGTCAGATCCTCGGCAGAAAGCCCCACCGTTTCAAAGTAGTGGCCGGCTTGGAGAACGGCGGGATAGAGCGCCACCTCGGTTCCCACTTCCGGAACCGTGACGGAAGGCAGTTGAGCCGAAACAAGAATGCGTTCGGCAGGATTGTCGTCGACAAAAACAAAGCTGTCGAGACCCAGATTCAGCTCCTGCGCAATTGCGAGAATATTTTCATGCTTCGGTTCCCAGTTTGCCTTAAAGGAAGCGAAATGCTCCAGCTTCAGGACGCTGTCCGGATGCGTGAAGCCTGATCGAGCCACGTCTAGGTTGTTCTTGGAACACACCGCCAGCAGTACCCCGCGACGACGCAGTGACAGGCAGTATTTCTGAAAGGCAGTGTATGCTTCGGCAACCGCGGTTTCGTTGCCGATCTGGATTCTATCCAGGCCATCGTCGCCGATCACTCCTCCCCACAGCGTGTTATCCAGATCGAGGATCAGACATTTTTTTGCCCGACCGAGCATCGACCCGATCATGGCAGCCAGGGATCGCGCAATCGCCAGACTCCCTTCAGGAGTGGTCAGGATTTTGTAGCTATACCAGCGAGGCCAGTCAAACCAGCGCGCATGCCCGGTTCTACCAGCAAGCGTGTTCAGATCCTGCAAAAGGAGTTTACGGTTCCGATTGGCTGCTTTTGCGAATTCCAGATTAAGTTCGTAAACAAATCGGGTTTGGCCGTCATAGGCCACTGCATCCAAATTCCCGAGAACACCCAGTGAGGGATGTTCAAAGTTGTTCTGGATCACTTGGCATCCGATGTTTTCATGGAGAGAGTTCCAGATGCTCTGGAACCGGGTTGTCTCGCCGCGAACCAGAATCTGAAAATCGCTTTCGGAGCAGCCTGCTGTCGGAAACTGCTGAATATTTAGCCAATGAGTATGTATGTAGGCGATGTCGGGCTGGAACTCGCGCAGTTTCTCCGGTTCATGGACGGCATCCTCGTAGTACTTGTTGTATTCGGACTGATAGAACGTCGACTTGAAACCGTCCGCAAGCAACAATACTTCCAGAAGGTCGACCACTTCATTGGTCGTCGTCCCACCCAAAACGGCAAGTCGAACGGGTTGAAGGTCCTGGGTTGAGGCAAGTTCACGGCAGAACCGCTTCCGCTTTTGAAGAATTTCTTCAGCGGGTAGTTGCGAGATTAGGTTTTTGGTTATGGTTGCGTTCATAATCGCATCTACCGCTCGGGATCCATTTGTGACAGGCCGCGGATCCTGGGAGCGTACTCACCTGCGTTTCGCACCGCTATCACGGTTCCACTCCCTGAAATGCGTTTATCGACGGCAGCCTTTCTGGTAACGGCTGCACCGCGAGAAGCGTGAATCCCATCCCCGAAGAAGCCGGCGCAAACACCTGTCGCACCGGCGATAGCTAAGAGCAGAAAGAACCACATAAGGTGTGGCGACCCGAACCCCGATTCAGTTATGTTGTAGACTGCGGCGACGACGACATACGCCAGCAGCATACCGCCGATGGTTCGGTCCAACCGGAACGCGGCTATCGTCCGCTTATAACCGCTTAACAGAATAAGTGCAATTAGGCATACTCCGATCCAGCCTAGGTTTAAGTACGTTTCGATATATCCATTATGCGCTTCGTTGAGATCTTCGGGGTGCCACCACCCTACAAGGCTGCGCACTACTTTCTTTTCGTCCGGGCCGATCCAGAAACTATCGTACCCATCACCCACTATTGAATTGGATACGGCGGGAATAACGGCGGCCCAAATTTCAGTGCGCCCGGAAAGGTTGGATTTCCTGCCCAGCGAACCGGTGACGACTGATCCTGCGAACAGCGTTGCAAGCCCCCCGATAAGCAGGATTCCCAGGCAGAGCGCATGTACCGTGCCGGGCCGGTTTCTGATCGCTCGCAAGCTGGTCGCAAACATGAGTCCGGCACCGAGGAAAAAGCATGCGATACACGTTGCCGAGTCGGCCATCTCCAATAGTACCAGCCCGAATGCTAACAGCGTACCTTGAGCCACCAGGCGACGGCCTCGATTGGGAGCGTCTTTGTTGATCAGGAGTCCGCGAAAGTTCCATAGCGTGGCCAACGTAACAACCAAAACGATGAGGCCGAGCGAGTTTTTGTTTGTTGTCACGCCCGTGTTCATCTGACCTCCGCTTGGATCGTATCCGCGGCCCAGGTCGCCGTAATACTTAATAAAGAGAATCGAAGCGGGCAGGAGGACAAAACCAACGCGGGAGATGAGGCGTTTGAATGCTGCAAGAGGCTCGTCATCGGTAACGATAAGCAACACCATTACCAGATCGTCGATGGACTTAATCCATCGCTTCAGACCAACATCTGGGTAGTAAGCCCAACTAATACTGACGAGGCAGTAAAGAAAGTAAATGAGTATCAGCCAATTAGTGGTAAGTAGAGTACCTATCGCTTTGCTCTTGCTCCGAAAGAACAGAACGATTATGGCGACACCCAGGAGAAGCCCGAAAAAGAGCGCGTCAACGGGGCTGCCATCAAGCTGGACATTCGTGCCGTTAGCTGGTGCGACGCCTAGCCATGTTGATAGGGATCTTGATCCAACGATCCATAAATAGATGACGGGCAGCCACAAAGCTTTAGAGGTGCGCACGGAGTCGTCGCGGTTAAGATAAAACAGTCCTGCGGTTCCGCAAACACAGATTAAGCTGGCGAGTGATGGATTCATTCTAGTTCGTTCATTCGCGGCTGGGACTGGCCCCTGGCGTCAGGCCGCGTCTACGAAAAGCCGGTGAATCAGTTCGAGCGAAAGGACCCGGTGAATCTCAGTTGTGTAGTTGCGATTTCCTTTTAGATGGCCGCTGACGATCGCTTCTACGCCTTTTCGATTCAGATATGGGCGCGACAGCGTCCGCGGGTCGAGTAGCATTTCCTGGACATATTTTGCAAGGATCGTTCGGTACCACCACCGGAAGTGAAACAACTTGTGCCGGCCCATCCATAACCGCTCTAAATGAAGCGGTGCCAGCGCGTGATCCACTTTGGCCACGAATTGGGGCATGCCGTAATCGTAGGCGTATTCGGCTTTAAACGTAAATTCCAAGAGGCCGCGGCTGATCGCGGAGGTAATGGGATTCGAAATACCGAGGCCGCGATCGGTTCGGAGTCGCGCTAGCTCTGGACTTCCCTCCCGGATGAGGCGCATTCGCACATCTTCGCCTTGCTCAACCTTAGGCGCCCGAAAAACCGTGCGGACGATTTCATTATCCAGGTAAGGAGAACGCATCGTTAGCTGCGACTGCTCGAGCATGAGCACGCCGAAGTGATACGCAGCCGGCTGGCGGAAAGCCACCACACTCGTGCGATTCCCGCGCAATAGCGCGCGGTAAGTTTCTCCCGCGCGTGATACTTCCGCGAGAACGTCCGGCCGAAAGACATCTGCTGACGGCATCACGGCTTTGAACATGACCGCACGGCGGATGATTTCGCTGCCGAAGGTTCCGACCATTCGTACCGGTGCGATCTGCCGGGCCATTTCGTTGTTGTAAAGATCAGCGGCGCGGCTGACATCTACGCATCCGTCGGTCAGGTAGAGCGTTCGCTCGGCGTAATGGGGGAACCGCGCGAGGCATGTCTCGTCCACCGTAACGACCTGGTACGGTTGGCCGCAGATTTCTGCCACCCGCCGCGCCAAGTACACATCCTGATTCTCGCGATACATGCTG
>Ga0209530_1001376_pt1 | contig 11072 bp, 8 predicted proteins | sample BlaSpr_A8_Ref_O1_FD_187987 | JGI IMG/M metagenome (GOLD analysis project Ga0209530, IMG submission 187987) | Forest soil microbial communities from Thunder Bay, Ontario, Canada - Black Spruce, Ontario site 2_A8_Ref_O1 (SPAdes) (version 2) | ecosystem: Environmental > Terrestrial > Soil > Boreal...
CGACCGGTTGGCCGCGATCAGCGGCGGGGGCACGTGCGCGCTAAACGCCGCCTCGTAGGCAGCGGCCGCCGCCCTGGCCTGGTTAGCGGTCTGCTCAGCTGCGGCGGCGGTGGTGTTCATCCACGCCACATACGGGGCCACCGCGGCGGCCATCGACGCCGACGCCGGACCCAGCCAGCCTTGACCGGTGAGCTCAAGGACCGTCGACCGATACGAGGTCGCCGCCAAACTCAACTCCGAGGCCAACCCGTCCCAGGCCGCCACGGCCGCCAGCAGCGGCCCCGACCCCGCGCCGGCATACATCCGCCCGGAGTTGATTTCCGGGGGTAACGCCGCGTAATCCACCACTGCTACCCCTACTTCGCCGGCCGCGGCGTCTCGGCGGCCGAGACAGCCGCATTCACTGCCGAACCGATGCCTACCCTCTTTTCGTTCTGCGCCTCGCCTGCTTCGGGGCGTCCTGACCCGCCAGCCCTCTCCTTAGCTGTCACAACCATGCCAACCTCCCCAACCTGTGACTCATGACATATCCTCTTCAACCTGTGACCCATGACACATCAAGCTGGTGGTTGGACGCTACATCGACGTCGCGAATTTCCGCGTGGTCGAATTTGCTGAGGGAATCTGCGTCCCATACGCGGCGCGGTTACTGGCGGATCTGGGCGCGGAGGTCATCAAGGTCGAGAACGCGCCGACGTCCTCGTCACCTTTCATGACGCGGAACGTTTCGTCATCGAAGTTAAGCGCATTACGGAATCTGCGACTGACGCCGAACTATCCGACAGTTTCGGGGATCAGGCCGGCCAGTACACACTCACCGGACCCCCGTTCGCGTTTCTGGCAGTGCTAGACCTGACTCATTGGGAGAGCCGCCTTCCCATAAGCGCGTCATTCTGGGTGGTTCCGTGGCGCGTGCCTACGACCGACGAAATGCGGGCGCTTACTGGCTTGCGAGTCCTCGCTGATGTTGCGACGCCATCTGAACTCTCTCGTTAGTAGTTCTCAAACGTGATCGCCGATTTCGGCTGCCAGAGACTAGCCAGAATGCACTCTCATAACAAGCTGCGCCGCGGAGTGGGATTCTTCATGGATAATGGCAATTATCCATGAAGAACGTACACGGCTATCTGATGGCCCGCTGAAACCGTCAGCAATTGTCACGGCGACGAATTAAGTCACGCAGCAACGACTTTGAATGACGTCAGCACCTCGTGGTGTACGAGTTCAAGCGGTGGTTCGACGCACTCGGACTCCGAATCGCACTACGTAGGGTGCAACGCGGCCAGGTGACCCCGACCGCCAATCTGCCGGAGGCTGAACTTGACCATAGTATCTGTTATCGGAACACATGGTGCTGCACCATCTTTCATGCTTGACAATTCTTACGTAATTGCCAACCTTGAGAATTCGTTATGCGTTGCTTGGTTAGCAGCTGGGACCCGATCTGCTCCTGGCGAATCCATTCGAAAGGGCTTGCACCGCAGAACTATTCAGGGTCAATACGTCACAGTGACGAAAATGGATGGCTACCGCCCCGGGGGCCATGGACAGTGGTCGCCCGCCGGGAATCCTGCCAAATGTTGGAGGCAGACGTGACTCGGGGCGGCCGGGCAGTATCGCGTCGCTCGATTCAATCGCGACTGTGCACTCGGCCCTCGAAACCAGTTACCGGTACGTTTTCATCTGATGAATCAGCCGGCACTCCCTCGGGTCCTAACACGGCCGGCTGAGTGCCCCGTTTGATTGTCGCGAAACCTGACGGCCCGTGCGCGGTCGTTGCGGCATCTGGTCTGAATCCGGTCCAGTTCGATGGCGGCGACACACCAGCCAACCTCACCAAAGACGCCATGCGGCAAGCCCTTCGCGGCCTACGCCGACACCCACGAAGCCGCTTCAATCCGGCGGTGCTGGTCGACGTGGAACACCTTGTGCAGCTTCCTGTTTACCGCCGACCTGCTCGCCGCAAATCCGATGCCTCCGCACGGACGAACAAACCGGCAGAATGGACCGGCAGCCGCGGCAACAGCGCCTACTCGCCGACCCTCACTCGCACACACCCTCCCCGGCAAGCCCCGGCAGGTAGGACACCGACCACTTATGCCAGCCGTTGCCCTGGTCGAAGCCCTCACCGATCCTGACCTGCCGAACGAACTCGCCCGCTTCATAGGCAACCGTATTGATGTGGTCGCACAGGTACCGTGAAACCTCGTTTGCTGAGCGATCCGAACGAACGAATAGGTGCACCGTCTTCCAGACTCGCGCCACCCGGCTTCCCTTCGCCGCCTCCGCACCACACCCGTTCGGGCCTGGGCCTGTTGCTGCGGTCCTCAACAGTGCACAACTTGCCCGCCAGGCGCACCAGCATCGGCGAAAGGGGCGAACTGATCATCGGCGACGGACTCGACCACCTGGCACGTTTTCATGGCCCACGCTGCGGCGCTGCCAGTCGCCAACCATGTCAGGCGCTTGACCCCGGCCCTCGCCCGCTGCGACGGCGCACACGAGCAGCGCCGCGGCTGAAAGCATCGCGACAATCTAAGCAGTGTTGGCGTGTTCTCGGGTCGACGAGCGACGGATGTCCCCCGGTGAGACGCTGCGATCGCAAGGACTGATTCACTGCCGCCGGGTGGCGAGCACGAAAAAACCCGCCCCAGCGAAAGCTGGCCGAGATGCGGACGGGCGGTATGCCGCGATTGTGCAACGCGGGTTGAGTGCACGCAATTCCCGCGGTGGATCGCATCTTGGGTGCCGCCACAACGAACCGTCGATGGCAGCGGCGTATGCCTGGCTGCTGTTGCTGATCGTGTCTGGGTGATGCTGTTCTTCGATCGGATCGAACAAATGACCCGCCGCCGAATCGTGGGTTTCACCTGCGAAACTCACGATTGGGATTACTGACCCACGCTCCTAGTGTCCCCCCGGGGCCGGGTCCCCCGGGGGGACACGGCCCCCGCCGTCAGGTCCCCGGTCACCATCGCCTCCGCGGTCAGGTCCCGGTTCCTGGAGGATATTGTGGCAGCCGCTCTCGTCCAAGACGCCGACCCACCCATTGTCCGGGAAGTCGCCTACGCACCATTGATCGGTTGGGGCGCCCAAACCAGCCAACCCTAAACCAGCGGCGATGACTGTCGTGACCGCGAAGCCCGCATATTTTTTGCTCATCGAAAGCTGAGGTGTTGTAGAGGTCTGCGATGCCGGATCCAGCTGGTTTGCGCGGTCGTAGTGGCGGCGGCCGCCGACGGCGCGGCCGATCCGTCCGATCAGCATCAGGGCTACCCCGACGACCAGGAGAATGATTCCGATGACCACGACGAGATGAGCGTAGGCGAAGGCAGGAACCAGGGCAGCAAGGACGACTCCGAAAACGATCATGACATTTACCTAGTTTCGAAGAGGGTTGTGCAGAAATATACTTGAAGTCAGTGTTTGAAGAGGCATTGTCAATACCTACTTATCCGCGAACGATGCGCCGACTGGCACGGAGGCCTGGTCAAAACAGGACCGCGGTAGGTCTATCCACGGGCTTGGTGCGGGGGTTGGTCGGCGCGTCGTTCGCTTGAGCTGCAAGCCCTTTTGACAGACCGTGAGCGCGGAGGGAGGGCAATGCGCCAACAGCCGACGGGACGGCACGGTGTGTCGTCGCGGTCTGGCCGGCACGGGCAGGTGGGATTGCTCGTGGTTTGAGCCCGCTCGCATGACCAGACGCCCCCAATCTTGTCGAGAGCCATCGAGCTCTGACTGAGACCGGCGCCGTGCGGGTGCGCTGGGATCGCGAACAGCTCATCGGAGGCAAGCCCGAGAGGCTCGTAAGTAGGGCGCTGCGCGTTCTCGTCTGGGTCCGGACCAGTGGAACACCCGAATTCATGGAGGTGCTGGATTGAATTGCTACTGCGGAATCGACTGGGCTGAAGGGCATCACGACGTCGCAATCGCCGGCAGTGATGGGAGTCTGGTGGCCAAAAAGCGCATCGGCGACGATCCTGGCGGGTTCACCGCGTTGACTGGGATGCTCGCCGACGCCGGCGAGAGCCCCGAGGACCCGATCCCGATCGCGATCGAAACTCCGCGCGGGCTGCTGGTTGCCGCCCTGCGTGCCAGTGGGCGGCCGGTGTTCGCGATCAACCCGATGGCCGTGGCCCGCTATCGGGAACGGTCTTCGCTGGCTCGTGCGAAGTCCGATCACGCCGATGCGATGACGCTGGCGAACATCCTGCGCGTCGATGCCCACTTGCACCGCACGCTGCCCGCCGACAGCGAACTCACCCAAGCGATCGCGGTTTTGGCGCGAGCCCAGCAGGACGCGCTCTGGCGCCGCAGTAAAGCCATCAACGAGTTGCGGTCGCTCCTGCGCGAGTACTACCCAGCGTTCCTGGACACCTTCGCTGGAAAGTCCGCCACCAACCTGGCCAAACCGCAAGCCCGCGCGGTGCTCGCGATCGCGCTGACCCCCGCGGACACGGCCAAGCTCACCAAGGCCCGCATCGCCACCGCATTGCGCCGCGCCGGACGCAAGCGCGGCATCGACGAGCTCGCCGCCGAGATCCTTGAGCGCTTGCGCGCCCCGCAACTGCGCCAGCCCGAACTCGTCGAGAAGGCGATGGGCCGCCAGGCGCTGGCCCTGCTGGCGATCCTTGACGCCGCCTGCCTCGGCGCCGACGAGCTAGAACAGGCGGCCACCGAAGAATTCCGCAAGCACCCCGACCACGCTGTCATCACCAGTTTCCCCGGCCTGGCGGACCTGACCGGCGCACGGATTCTTGCCGAAATCGGTACCGCAGGATCAAAAACGACCGCCTCGCCGCCGTCGGCTGGGTTTGGGCCACCTACGCCGCCATCAACCCCGGCCCCGCTCAAGACCACTACCGCAGACGCCGAGACCACGGCTGAGCGCGGCCACCACGGGCGCGGCGGCCCCCACGACTGGGATAGCGGCTGCGGCTAGCGCGGAGCCAATGCTCCCCAAAGTCCCGGTCGCCGCCGCCACAGTGTCTGGCACAACATTTAGGTAATGCTGAACTGGCCAATGCCAATCAGGAAGGCGCCGGTGAACTAGATGCGGATCTGTTCGTAGCCGCCTCGATGGGCGGCAAACGCGAAAGCCCCACGCGCACAACACTATACAAGCATCACCTTGTGGCGAAACGTCAATGAACGTGGAACCAAGTATTTCAGCAGCTCAACGCACACCTCCGGTCTCATACCCCAGTGGGGTCGGGGGCGACAGCAACCGGCGCTGGCGCTTGGCCGTGACAGATACGCCCCGCCAAGTCGGCCCGTGTCCACGTCACCGCGAACGCAACGATGTGGCTGCACTAAACGGTGCTCCGCCTAGCCAGATATTCGCTGCAGCAGTACGGAGAGCCCCGGCCCATCGAGCTGCCTGGGTGATCACTAAGTGGAAATACCCGGCAGGAAGGGGCCAGTCGTAGCTGCTTGACAGCAGTACGCTGATGCCGTGCCGGAAACGTCATACGCCAAGTGCGGCGATCTCAGCCTGGCGTATCAGGTATTCGGCGAGGGGCCCGTCGAGCTCGTCTTCGTCGGGCCATTCGTTACCCACGTCGAGCTGTTCTGGGCCATGCCCGAGTTCAAGGCCTTTTTCGACCAGCTCGCCACGTTCTGTCGGGTCCTGTTGTTCGACAAGGCTGGGGTCGGGCTGTCGGACCCCATCCCGAAAGTTCGTTTGCTCGAAGATCGAGCGGCCGAGATCGAGGCCGTGATGGACGCCGTCGGCTTCGGAAAGCCCGTCCTGTTCGGTATGAGCGAGGGCGGCCCACAGGCCATCGTGTTTGCGGCAAGACGACCGGAGCGAACGCGGGCGCTGATCCTCTACGGCTCGTTGCCGGGGGGCCTGGGCCTGACCGGCGCCAGCTGGGACGACTTGGATCGCGACCCGGCCGAGCTGCGGACCCGCGCCCTTGCCGAGCTGGGTGAAGACTACACGCCGTCGACGAAGCAATTCGCCCAAATGCAGGAATTCGGCCGCGCCGTTCGCTCGGCGTGGGGCAGCGGCGCAACAGTTAAGTGGATGTCCCCGTCGAACCGCTCGATGCGCCAGGTCGCGACGTTCGAGCGCATGTGCGCCAGCCCGGGGATGGTGCGAGCGGCATTGGAATCGAACTTCCGGATCGACGTCCGGCCGATCCTGCCGACGATCGCCGCGCCCACGCTCGTCATCCATGCCCGCGAGGACCCCATGCCGGTGCAGTGGGGCCGCTACCTCGCCGACCACATCCCCGGCGCGCGGTACCTCGAAGTCGACGGGGCCTACCACGCACCCTGGTTTACCGAGCCCGAGAAGATCCTGACCGAGATCGAGGAGTTCCTCACCGGCAGCCATGCGGCCCCGGCGCAGTCACATCGCGCCCTGCGCACCGTGCTATTCACCGATATCGTCGCCTCGACCGAACACGCCGCGGCGACGGGCGACGAGCGGTGGCGCGCGGTGCTGCACCGCTTTGGTGAGATCACAACCGAACTCACCGAACGCTTCGGCGGCACGGTGGTCAAGAGCACCGGCGACGGGTATCTCACCACGTTCGAAGGCCCGACGCAGGCCATCCGCTGCGCCGAGGCCTTGCGCGCTGAGGCTGAGACACTGGGCATCGAGATCCGCGCCGGCATCCACACCGGGGAGTGCGAACTGCTGGGCACCGACATCGGGGGGATCGCCGTACACATCGCGGCGCGGATCTGCGGCCAGGCCGGCGCCGGGGACATCCTTGTCTCACGCACCGTGCGCGACCTGGTCGTCGGCTCGGGCACGGGCTTCGAGGACCGCGGCAGCGTCGAGCTGCGTGGCGTGCCCGGCACCTGGCAACTCTTGGCGGTGGATCGCCGCGGCGCGCGGGCGGGATCGGCCGAGGCAGAGCTGGCATCAATGCCGACCCCCGGCCGTCGGACCGCGATGCGCCGCTCGGACCGCGCGGTGGAGGTGATCGCCAGGCGGACACCGTGGATTCTGCGCGGGATGGGCCGCCTCTCCCCGGCCGCCGGTCGCCGCTGAACAGCCGGAGTCAGCGCGGTTGGAGGTGGCTGAGTCCTCGACATCGTTGACACGTGAGTCGCATTCAGATACCACCGACGCCGATGCATCCGTGCTGGACCCCACGTTCACGAGCCGGCTGGGCAGTCACTAAAGGCGAGCACTGTTGGCTCCACATAGAGCGGATTAGACGGTAGCTGAAAATCGAGTACCGAACTACTCGTGTGCCTAAGGGCGGTCCGCGAGAAAATCCGCATAGGGGGCTGAGGAGAGAGGAAGTCGATGTAATGAAGTACGTGTTGGAGTGGTGCATTCGTCCGGGTATCGGCGGCCAGCAGGCCGAGGCCGACTCGCGGCGCGCATACGAACTGTACTCGAAGTGGCAGCCCAAGGTGACGATCCTGCAGTTCGTGGGTCGCGTCGATGCCGAGGGCGGGTTCATGGTCTGCGAGGCAGACAACCCGGCCGACATCCTCGAAGGCACGACCAAGCTAGCGAACTACGTCCAGTACAAGTGCCACCCCGTGGTCGATGTGGCCGAATGGGTGCAGGCCGGTCAGGAAGGCATCGAGTTCCGCGACAGCATTAGCTGATCGTTCGTCAAAAACGCCGTCCACCCGCTGGGCGGCGTTTTTGTATTTGCGCTGGTAGAACGGTAATTCATGACTATCAGCCCGACGACTGGCTGGCCGCCAAGCGCGAGCGCAACGGCTGCGCGACGGTCCTGGGGACCCGAGCTGACTGGATGATTGCTAGGGGGAATGACTTCGCCACGCCCGAAGCCCGGCCACCCCGGCTACTCCCCGAGTCGCCTACGCAAGGTGAACGAGAGGGGATACATGGAGGCAATTTCGCCGTCCATATCCACTTTTAAATGTGAGGTTCGGTAGCGCGGCAGGAGGAGCGGGGAACCAGGTCGCCCTAGTCCGCGTCTGAATAGTTGTTCGGGCCGGCCCTGCTCTCTTCGGAGCACTGCCCGGTCATCATCACCGATCGGTAATCGGCGCCACCCTCATCGAGGCCGCTGGCTACGTCAGCCCATTCATCCCGTTCTGGCCGAACAGCAGCCCGCCGGTGCCGCCGGTACCAGGTTTGCCCACCGTCGCACCAGTCCCGGGGTTGCCGCCGTTCCCGCCGCTGCCGATCAGCGTCGCGTTGCCGCCGTTACCGCCGTTACCGCCGGTCACTGCGCCTGCGCCGCCCTCGCCGCCGGCACCGCCGGTGCCCGCAAACAGCACGGCGGGGGCGTTGCCGCCGGTCCCCCCGGCGCCCCCGGCGCCAGCCTCGCTAAATCCGCCGGCTCCGCCGTTCCCGCCGGGCCCGGCAAGGCCGGCGTTGCCGCCGGTCCCGCCGGCACCGCCAATGCCGGAGGTGCTGAACCCGCCGGCTCCGCCGGCACCGCCGTTGGGGCCCAGCAGGCCCGCAGTGCCGCCGGCCCCGCCGGCCCCGCCGGCCCCGCCAGTGACGGACTGGCTGAACCCGCCGACCCCGCCGTCCCCACCGGCTCCGACCAGCAGACCCGCGGTGCCGCCGGCCCCGCCGACCCCGCCGGTGCCGTTCGCGGTGAGCCCGCCGTCCCCGCCGGCGCCGCCATAGCCGGCGAGCAGCCCGGCGTGGCCGCCGGCCCCGCCGGCGCCCCCGTTGTTGGCGTCGCCGAATCCGCCTGCCCCGCCGTCTCCGCCGCCGGCGCCGACCAGCCCGCTGAGCAGCCCGCCGGCCCCGCCGGTCCCGCCGGCCCCGCCGGTCCCGTCGCCTTCTCCGCCGACTCCGCCGGCCCCGCCGCCGCCCAAGCCCAGCAGCCCGCCGGCTCCGCCGACTCCGCCGGCCCCGCCGATGGCGATGCCGAATCCGCCGGTGCCGCCGACCCCGCCGTTGCCGGCCAGCAGCCCGCCGGTCCCGCCGGCCCCGCCGTGCCCGCCGTTCGTCGTTGCGCTGAATCCGCCCTCGCCGCCGGCACCGCCGGTGCCTAACAGCGTGGCGGCCCCGCCGGCGCCGCCGTTTTGGCCCGTCGGGCCCGCGCCCGAGCCGCCGGCACCGCCGTCGCCAAGCAACCACCCGCCGGGCGTGCCGTTTAGCCCAGATCCCGGGGCCGCGTTGGTGCCGTTGCCGATCAGCGGGCGCCCAGTAAGCGTCTGGACGGGGCCGTTCACTGCGGTGAATACCGGCTGCAGCGGACTGGCGGCGCCGTTGGCGCCGGGAGTGCCGAGAGTGGCGCCAAAGCCACCGTGGGGTTACTCGAAGATTGTCTGCCCGACGCCGCCGGGGAGGTTCGAGATGTAGATCGGCTCCTGCGCGAAGGGGAAGAACCCGGTGTTCATCAGGCCGCTCGATATCACCGTTGGGCCCACCGCGTTCGGCCCGGTGTCGATCGTGTACAGCAGCGTCGTGCCGTTGGGGGCGAAGACCTGAATGGTTGCATTCGCTGGCAAGGTTGAGGAGCCCAGGACGGATGACGGGATGGTTCCCAACACACCGCCGGAATCGATCGTCGAGGAAACGGCTTGGATAGGCCCGTTATTGACCCGTACGTCCAGGGTGGTAATCGGCGCTCCGGTAAGCGTGGCTAGGGGGGTTCCCGCCGGGGGGGGACCGAACTGCAAAAAAGGCGAAGCCCCCATTTCGTTGATGAGCACACCCTGACCGAGGTTGCCCGGCAAGGCCTGGGTCGCGACGCTGGGGCCGGGGCCCCCCGCATTCGGCCCGACACCCAAAACGCCACTTGCACCGTCGGCCGCAAAGAAGGACTGGAACGTGAAGCCGTTGTTCAGCGCGGACTGGATGGATGTCGGGAATGCTAAAAACTCAACGTCAACGGCGGTCGGCGAGGTGGCGAGTCCGCCCCCGAAATTCACCGGCGCATTATACGTAAGGAAAAGATAGTCCAATCCCCCGCTGAAACCGCCAATACCAATCCCGCGGGGGATGCCGAGCTGGAGTACTCCTAATACTCCCCCGACGTTTTGGAATGGGATAACAAGACCCGTGGACCCGGTGTCAACCAGCAGGGGCACTGCGGATCCGGTGCCAACCGAGGCGTTCACTATTGGCTCGGTGCCGCCGACGATCGTCAGTGGGACTCTCCCGGTCGACGATCCGTTAAGAGTGACAGGAGCCCCAGTGCTGATCAGCGGACGCCCCAACAGGAACTCGGTGGGTGCGTTGATCAGGTTCAGCAGTTCGCCCTGCACCGTTTGCAGCAGCGGCGGCAACGACGACGCAGCCGCCACCGTCTGCAACGGCGCCGCAGCCGCCGCCACCGCCTGCAACGGCGACGCGTTCGCCGCCTCCGCGGCCAGATAAGATCCAGCCCCCGCACTCAGCGCCTGCACAAACTGCTGATGAAACGCGCTGGCCTGCGCGCTGAGCGCCTGAAACTCCTGACCGTACCCGGCAAACAGCGCCGTCACGGCCGCCGACACCTCATCAGCGCCAGCAGCCGCAATCCCGGTGGTCGGAACGGCGGCCGCCGCATGCGCCGCATCCAGCGCCGAACCGATGCTCCCCACATTTGCTGCTGCCGACTGCAACAACTCGGGAGCCACGACCAGAAGTGACACGTCGCCTCCCTCCGCGTCAATCACCGATCCGTATGAGCATAAAGTCTATCCACGGCCTGGTCTTCGACGCCGACCGCGGCACCGACCACGCCGGCACGCTCGTGCACGCCCAGCATACGACGTAGGAGTCGGCCCGAGAGGCCGTTTACATCAGCCCGTTGATCCCGTTGGCGCCCAACAGCACACCCGCGGCGCCCCGACCCCGACGATGCCCGGACTGCCGAGACTGCCGGGGTTGCCGGTAGTGCCTGTGCCGCCGATGACGGTGCCGCCGGTGCCGCCTTGGCTGCCGGCACCCCGCTGCCGCCGGTACCGCCGTAACGAGGCAATAAAAAACCCGCTCCGATGCTGGTCAGAGCGGGTTTTGTTCGGTCGGGCTGACAGGATTTGAACCTGCGACCACTTGACCCCCAGGAATGTGCAACCCACGCACACCCGTCTACGCGGGTGCAGCGACCGCAGGTCACCGCACCTTTTGGACAGCAATCGACAGGCGTGCACAGGCATGCTCACCGACCAAACTGTCGTAA
>Ga0209530_1001377_pt1 | contig 11072 bp, 10 predicted proteins | sample BlaSpr_A8_Ref_O1_FD_187987 | JGI IMG/M metagenome (GOLD analysis project Ga0209530, IMG submission 187987) | Forest soil microbial communities from Thunder Bay, Ontario, Canada - Black Spruce, Ontario site 2_A8_Ref_O1 (SPAdes) (version 2) | ecosystem: Environmental > Terrestrial > Soil > Boreal...
GAGGGGGCGGGGGCGGGGGCGGGGGGGCATGGCGGGTGGGGCGAGGAATAGAACCGCAGTTGAGGCCGATAATACAGCCTTCTGGCCCGTCGATGGGACGTCCGAGTACGGCGCGGCCAGTTTTCCGCCCGGAAGTCGCTGGAGGTGCGGGCTCCTGCGTCAGGTCGGAGAAAGGGCTCTTTGTGGTCGTAATCGTCGGTGATGTAGTTGTGCTGCTTGGCGACTCAGCACTGGCGCCACCGCATGCGGTCGCCAACACAAGCACGGCTGCACTGCCGTACAACGTAATCGACTTTCTGCCTTTATGATTCGTCATAGCATCAATCGTCACCGCTTGGTAGCCGCTCATCACTGTTGGGCGCGACACGATATTTGGCTGCAGATTAGTTATTGCGATAACACGCTGTCTCGCAGCCGAAGTCAGCCCAGATGAATATGTAGACAACGCTTTTCAGCTTTGAGCGCAGTCGCCACGGATAAATTGTCAGCGGTTGTTGACCATTGTTCGGCGCGACACGATGTTGGCTTGAAAATTGGTTACGGCGACAGCGTACTTTTCCGGTGCCGACACTGACCCAGATCATGTTGCAGCCAGGGGTTTCCGGTCCTTACATAGTGGTGCGGGCCAGCCACTCAGTTCGCCTTGGGTTTTCTAAGATGCGGTGCACATGGAAGCCGTTGCTTTGCTTATAGACCCACTGCGAAGAGCCCAGCAACCCGAGTTGTGCCTGACCGACATTAGGGCCCGGCGAAGACGCGTCTGCGGCGGGTGGCCACGGCGCGTCGGCGGACGCGAAATGAGCCGGTCATCCGAATACCTCCTGCAGACGGTCGGCAAGGATAAGCCGGCTGGCGGCTTCGACTAGCGCCAGGTGCGAGAAGGCCTGGGGGAAGTTTCCTAGATGGCGGGCGGTCTCGACGTCGTACTCCTCCGCGTAAAGGCCGAGTGGCGAGGCGACTCTGACCAGGCGCTCCATCAGGTCGCGTGCCCGCTGCTTCTCGCCGATGATGACCAACGCTGAAACCAGCCAGAACGAGCAGATCAGAAACGTACCCTCTTCGCCGCAGAGTCCGTCGTCGGTCTCGTGAGTGCGATAACGCAGCACATAGCCGTTGTCGGTCAATTCGTCGGCGATCGCCAGCACGGTAGCGCGGAGGCGCTGATCGTCGCTGGGCAAGAAGCCGAAGATCGCGGCCAGCAGGGCGGAGGCGTCCAGTGCGTCGGTGTCGTAGTGCTGGCGCAGCACGCCCCGCCGGTCGAGCCCGTGCTCGAGTATGTCGGCCTTGATCTCCTCCGCGCCCTGCACCCAGCACTGCTGCAGCGAGCGATCGCCGCGGATTTCGGCTAGCTTGGCCGCGCGGTCCAGCGCAACCCAGCACATCAGCTTGGAGGAGACGTAGTGGCGCGGTTCGCCGCGTGCTTCCCAAATCCCCTGATCGGGTTGGCACCAGACGGCGGTTGCGCACTCGGCCTGGGACTGGACCAGCGGCCACAGCCGCTGCGGCAGGCGTTGGCTGCGCCGGGTGTGCAAGAGCACCGAGTCCAGCGCTGCGCCGTACACGTCGTTTTGGCGCTGGGCGAAGGCGCCGTTGCCAATTCGCACCGGGCGCGCGCCGGCGTACCCGGAGAGCTCTTCGCGAAGGGTCTCGGTCAGGTCGCGCCGACCATCGATGCCGTACATGATCTGCAGGGCGCCGTCCTCGTTTCGCTCGAGATCGGCGATGTACTGCATGAACTCATCAGCTTCCCAATCGAGCTCAAGGAAGTGCAGGGTGCGCAAGGTGAAAGTCGAGTCGCGGATCCAGGTGTAGCGATAGTCCCAGTTGCGCTCACCGCCGGGGGTCTCGGGCAAGGAGGTAGTCAACGCAGCCACGGTGGCGCCGGTTGGCATGTAGGTGAGGCCTTTGATCGTTAGCGCCGAGCGTTCGATCAGTGGCGACAGCTGGTGGTCGGGGATCCGCGCCCTGCCAAGCCACCGGCGCCAAAACCGTGTGGTTGCTTCCAGTTGCGCACGGGCTTGTTCGAGGGTCGCCGGTCCGGCCAGCCCCTCGGCCCAGGAGAGGGCACAAAACAGCTGCTCGCCCTTGGCCAGCACGTGCCGCGCGCGGACCCGGTTTTCCTCGATCCCCAGCAGCAGATCGGTATAGAGCCGGACGGTTTGGTCAGCGCCGGCCGCGTCCGCACTGTGGCGGTCGTCGGACAATGTCCAGTTGCCCGGCGTGCGGCCGTAGTCAAACGCCGGCTCGCACACGAGGTCGATCTCGACCTCGCCATCCAGACAGGTGACGGTGCGCACGAGCACGTGCTGAGCATCCTCGTCGCTGGGCGGTCGGGTGTGTGGGGTAACCGTGTCCTCGCCTGACCGCGGCCCCATTATGAGCGCATCGCGGGCCACCGCCCAGCCGGTGGGGGTACGCCAAGAGGTCACCAGCGTGTTGGTGCCCGGCTCATAGGTCCGGGCGCTGGGCACGTTGATCCCGAACGGGGCCAGCCGAAATGACCCCGCCCCGCGGTCCAGTAGCGACCCGAAGATGCTCGGGGAGTCAAACCGGGGCACACACAGCCAGTCGATCGCGCCGTCGGGCGCCACCAGAGCGCCGGTGTGACAGTCCGAGAGAAACGCAAAGTCGGCGATGGGTGGAAACGGGGATGGGGCGGCCGCGCTGTGCTCGGTAGGCCGAGGGCGAGACACGTTCTCAGAACAGCCATCTGCCGCGTCCTTTGCTGGGCGACCGTGTTTTGCTGGGGCGGCCATCGTTTGCCTCCTTCTGGTTTGGGTTTGACCGGGCGGCTCATCCGGGAAGCGATCCCCGGTAGAGGTTGCAGCCTGGCCCGTGCGTGCCGAGGCCCGTGACCCGGAAAACCCGTCCCGCGTCGGGCTGCTGTGCAAGCGCCTGGGCGTCGAGCTGCTCGCGGCCGGTCGTGACAAACAGCGTGCCGCGGTCCGCTCCGCCGAACGCACACGATGTTGCCTGGGCAGCCGGAAGTTCAACCGTTCCAAGGAAGTTTCCGTCGGGCGAGTAGTGGTGCACCGCCCAGCCGCCGTACACCGCTACCCAGATGTCTCCTCGGTCGTCGATTGTGAGACCGTCGGGTGCGGGGCCCGGTTGCTCGAACGTCACCAGCGTGCGTCGATTCCGCGGCTCGCCGGTGGCGGGGTCGACGTCAAACTCGTATAGGCAACCGGCGCCGCTGTCGTTGAGATACATGGTGGCGCCGTCGGGGCTCCAGCCGATCCCATTGGGGATCGTCAATCCCGTCAGCACGGTGCTAATAGTTCTGTCCAGCTCGAGCCGGTAAAGCGCCCCGGCGCCCGGTGACTTGTCGTAGGCCATCGTCCCGACCCAGAATCGCCCGCGCTCGTCACAGGCCCCGTCGTTGAAGCGCACGCCGGTCGGGGCGTCGGTCAGCGACGCCAGCTCTGTGACGGCGCCGCACTCGTCGACGAACAAAAACGCCTGGACGGCGGCTGCCACGTACCCACCTGCGGCGGCTGGAGCCATCACGCCGACGTCGCGGTCCAGCTCGACCGTCTCGATCCGGCCGGGGTGGCCGTCGCGGGTCAGGTTGGCGCGGTGCAGCCGTTGCCCGAGGATGTCGACCCACAACAGCTCTTGGCGTTGCACATGCCAGCGAGCCCCCTCGCTGAGCAACCCCGGCTCGGGCGACCACGCACTGACCACCGTGTCGCTCATGTGCGTAGGTCGACTACGACCTTGACATCGTCAGGGCCCCGATTCAGCGCTTCGGCCCATCGCTCAAGCGGCACCCGGCGCGTGATCATCGCCGACAACCACGCCGGGTCGGCCGCCGCCAGCGCCGCAACCGCCTGTTCCCAATGGCGCCGCCCGGCGTTGACAGTCCCGAACAGGACGGTGTTTCGCAGCACCATCGCACGGTTCATGACGGTCGTGTCGACATCGGGCACCGGGTCGACGTTCATGATCCCGGTCAGGCACATGATCCCGCCACTGACCAGCCGGCGGGCGGCTGCCCGTCCCACCGCGCCCAGCCCTGTGCACTCAACAACCACCTCCGCGTCCACGTCCACCTCGGCCGCGTCGCCGGCGTGGTAATGCGCGCCCAACCCTTCGACCAGGTCGCGCTTGAGCCCGCGGGTCGCCAGATCCACCACGTGCATCTCATAGCCGCGCTGGACACCCAAAAGACACGCCAACAGCCCGATCGGCCCCGCGCCGCACACCAAACCACGGCCGCCCAGAAAGAACGCTCGGTTCGAGATCCGCTCGATCTGATCCCACGCCTTGGCCAGCACCGAGGCCGGCTCCAACAACACACCCAGGTCACCCAACGCACGTGGTAGCGGAACCGCAAACCGCGGCTCTACCCGCCAGCGCTCGCTGCCATACCCGTGGCCGCGGACGATCCCACGCTCGACGAACCGATCGTTGCGGCACATGTCCCATTGCCCGGCCGCGCACGCTGGGCATGGGACTGGATCGGGGCGGCGCACGATACCGACGACCAGATCGCCGCGCTCAAATCCCGATCCGACCGGTGCCTCGAGCACCTCGCCCAGCCCCTCGTGGCCCAACACCAGCCGCGCCTCGCCCGGCGGCGGTTGTCCGTAGCTTCCCTCGGCGATCTCGCGGTCGGTACCGCAGACACCGACCAGCCGCCCCGATACCAACAGCTCGCCCTGGGCAACCGGCGGCTCATCCAGAGTCTCCACGCGGGCCGTCCCGTTGCGGCCCGGCACGACGGTCATCGCACGCACGACTGCCCCCTCGCCGTCCTGAAGAATTCGATCATCGGTGCAAATGCCGCGGCGTTGGTGACCAGGTCGACGTGTCCGCCGCTGTGCAAATGCAATGTCGCGTGGGGCAATAGCCGGCTCATGATCCGGGCGTTGACCACTGGGATAATGGGATCGTCAGTGCCGGCGACGATCAAGGTAGGTTGCCGAATCAGCGGCAGTGCGAACACGCCGCTCCACACTGACGCGGCGAGTAACTGGTGCAGGTATCCGACGGCCGAGCCAGCCATCAGTTGGCGGTCGAACAGGTGCTTGACGGTCGAGGCGTCGCTGCGCGCGTTGCCGCCATAGAGCTCACCAGCGATCCTGGCGGCATAGTCGTGGTCCAGAAACCGGCGCGGGGTTAACAATTTCGCCAGCACCGCGGGTCTACCCGGCACCATCCCGATGCCGAAGCCAGTCGACACCAGGATCAGCCGCCGGCACCGGCGTGGGTTCTGCAACGCGAACTGCTGCGCCAGCGCACTCCCCCAGGACAGCCCGAGCACGTCGACGCCCTCATCAGCGAGGCCCAGTACGCTCAATACCCGGCCTAGCACCGCAGCCAGGTACGGAAAGGTGTAGGGCAGTCGCGAATCCGGGGATCCGCCGATACCCGGCACATCGAAACGCACGACCGTGGTGTTGGGATCCAACTGCGCCACGAACGGATCAAGCACCTCCAAGCTGGCTCCAATACCGTTGCACAACACCACCGGTACGCCCGACCCGGCACGGACGCTAACCCGGATCTTTTGACCCAGTGCGGGAATCAGGAATTCCACGCTTCGCTCCGTCGGCCCACGGGTCGGGCTGGCTGACAGCCGGCTCAGCTGTGTCACTAACCCGTCGGTTCCCCCGCTCGGGCCAGCCACCGCATGATATCCGCTCACGTCTGCTCCGTTCACCGTTATTGCTCGCACACTTCGATGTTGTCGACTCGATCGCTCGATGCCGTTATTGCAGACGACAATTCCGATCACTGGGCAGTGTGCGGCCGAACAATTTATTGCGCCCCACATTATCTCGGAGTCGACGTTGTCGCCGCGAACAACCTTGACGATCAACTGCCAGGCAACAATAAATTGCGAGGCTGCCATGAGGCGCGTAAATAGCTCTCACGCAACCCGATTCCGCCAGGTACGAGTGCACACCGCTGTGCCGACAACGATCACCGCGGTGAACTCGAGAACATTGAGGCGACAGCCTCGAGACACTAGGAGGCAAACTCAAATGGACCTTGACCGAATCACCCACCTACTGAGATTGGCCGAAGGATCTCACCAGCGAGGGTCAGGGAAGGGGTGCGCTATGAACGCCATTTCCTACATTAACGGTGACACGGAAATCATTGACTTCCCCTCGTGTTCGGCCCGCCCGCTGGCCGCCTTTGTCCAGTTGTGCAATGACCTGCTAGCCAACCCTGACGGCTTCTTGTCACCAGAAAACAGCTTTCTCGCACTCGAATTAGGTTGGCAGACGGTGGGAACCGCCCTTGTGCCCGAGCGCGTCATTCTCGCCTGGGCGGCTGAACTGCTGACCAATCCCACCTGGGGCATCACTCAATACACTGACAAGGCCGGGACCCAAGTGATAACCGACATCGCCGACCTGCTTCGCGTGCTCGCCTCTGGAGACATGCCACTTATCGCCGTCTGGGACAGCGCTGACCGGGCTGCCCGCTCCGTTACCGCGACACTGGCCGGCGCCGCACGGTATGCCGTCCGGGCCGCATATCAATCGATCGCACTTGTGGATACCGAAAACCGAGCGGCGCTGGATGCGGTAACCGGCTTCGCCCTGCGCGCCCACGCACTGGCGACCGAGAACATCGGAGCCGCCCGGATCGTGGAGGTCACGCGCCACGCTATTGGCTCATGGCGCCATCTGGCGCATCTGCACAATCCAGACCATATCGACGCAGCGTCGCTCGACAGCGCCCAAAACACATAGGGATATCGGCTAAGAGGCACGACAGCCCAACCTGCAGCGCGGACGCGCGCATGCGTTTCTTTCGCAGACAATACATTTAAGCCCCGCTGCGCCGTTCGGTACGACCTACTGCCGTCCCTGGTCGGTACCGAGGGTGACCGCGACGGTCCGGTGATCGCCTGCAGGATCAACGAAGTCCAAGCTGGTCCGAGCGCCGGGCGCCTTGGAACGCACGGCAGCAACCAGCGCGTTGGCGCTTCCAACCGCATGGTCATCGACCTTCGTTATCAGCGCGCCAACAGACAGCCCAGCCGCCGCGGCGGGACTGCTGTCCGTCACGCCGAAGATCCTGGCTCCGCGGTTATTCGCGTCATCGCGCAGCTCCGCCCCCAACCAACCATGCGTGGCCCTACCGGTGGCGATGAGTTCGCCGGTGATGCGGCTGGCGATATCGACGGGAATGGCGAATCCTATTCCGATCGAACCGCTCCGGAAAATGCCTGTGCCGTCGGTCCCAGCCAGAGATGCAATCGCCGAGTTCATGCCGATGAGTTCGCCATTCATATCGACCAATGCGCCGCCCGAGCTCCCCGGGTTGAGCGCCGCGTCAGTTTGGATAGCATCAAACGCCGCGAGCTGCTTATCGGCGTCGGCGACAGTCACCACTGGTCGGTTCAGCGCGCTGATCACCCCAGTGCTCACGGTGTTCTGCAGACCCAGCGGCGATCCCACCGCCGCGACCGGCTGACCGACGCGGAGGCCGACCGAGCTGCCGACGGAAACTGGGACGAGGCCCGTAATCCCCTGCGCCCGAACAATTGCGATATCATTCGTTGGATCAGTGGCCACCACACTGAACTCGCCGCTTCGGCCGTCGTAAACCGTCACCACGCTGCTCGTCGAATCGGGCGGCGCGGCGTGGATGGGCGCCACAACATGGCTATTGGTCATGATCAGCCCATCAGGGGTGAGGACAATGCCCGAACCCGTTTCAGATTCGTCGCCCGCCTTTGTTTCCAGCGTGACCACGCTGGGCAACACCTTGGCGGCGACCTGCTCGACCGAAAGCGGCGCAGAGAAGTCGACCGCAGCGCGTGGCGGACGAGAGCCAGGGACGAACAACTGCCCGCCGACGGCTGGTGGACGCACGACGACAGCCACGGCAAAGCTGATCGCTGCAAATAACATCGCAACCGCAACGCCACGCATAATGAACGTCCATGCACGAGGCAGCCGCTGCCGCAGCACAGTCGCTGATATCACCCAAGGAGATTGGCGGGGGGCCTTATGCCGGCCGGCCGGCTGAGGACTAGACATTGGCATCACACCGTCGTTTCGATTCCGGAGCGGGCGACGCCGTCGCCATCGCCGTCGCCGTCGCCGTCGCCGTCGCCGTCGCCGTCGCCGAGCAGGCTCCGCAATTGCTGTCGGCCACGGTGAAGCTGCGAAGCCACGGTCCCGGTCGGGGTGTTCATGATTGCTGCGATCTCCCGGTAATGGAGGCCCTCGACATCCGCGTAATACACCACGTGGCGAAATTGCTGCGGCAGTGCCTGCATGGCCGACTTGATGTCGTTGTCCGCCAAGGAATCTAGCGCCTGGTCTTCAGCTGAACGCAGCCCCGCCGACGCGGAACGGGTGTAGGCATCCACCAAACGCTGCTCGTTGAACTCCTCGGTGGAGCACTGCACGGGTTGACGCCGCTTCTTGCGATAGTCACTGATATAGCTATTGATCAAGATTCGCAACAGCCACGCGCGCATGTTGGTGTCCCGCCGGAACGAGTGGAAACCCGCAAACGCCTTCATCATGGCTTCTTGCACCAGGTCCTCCGCGTCCGCGTGATTCCGGCTCATCCGAAAAGCATGGCGGTACATGATGTCGCGCAGCGGTACGGCCTCATGGGCAAACCGTGCGCTCAACTCGGCATCGACTGACGGTCTTTGGACCGGTCTGGGTACTCGCGTCGCCCTCGGGTGAGGCTGGGCGGCGGTCATTGTCGTGATTTCGCGCGTGAATCGCCCCGGACCAGCAGGCCGACAGCCGAGCCGCTGAGCATACTGCGGCACTCGTGATTGCTTTCGAAACTCGTCATATCGTTTCTCGCCTCACGATGTCATGGCGCTCACCCAGCGCCGCGAGAGCCGCTTGCACGCACCGTCAAGAGCGCGCCGCGTCGGAACATCGCCGATCTTCCCCATGTCCAAATCGATATTGAATGTGGCTAACTGCCAACCCAAGAGGTTCAAGCGAATAGTCACGTTCATGTCATGCACCCGGAAATCGCGCACCCCAGGTTCGAGCATTTTGCTGTCGATCGCGGCGAAGATGGGGTCGCCGCGCCCCATCGGTCGGGCAGGCAGATGTCGCGTCATCACGCCGCCACCCGCTGAGATAGCGTCTCGAAGGTTTCCCGCGCCGCATTGGAGTCTTTGCGGATCTGGAATGCCTGCACTATCTGGATCACACCGAGGATCACCAGTGACACACCGGAAACCAGGGTAAGCACGAGGACGGAATCGAACGGCCAAACAAGCACGATGCCGCCGGCGATCATGGACATGACGCCCGACACCACATACCAGCCCCGCCCGGGCAAGTCCCGTTCGTTGATCGCGACCGCATTCTCAGAAATACCCAGGAAGATGAAGCCCATTCCGATCCACAGCGACAGGAGTAGTATCGCGTAGCCTTCGCCGAAGTGGCGGAAGGACAAAATCGCCAACACAAACGACAGCGCGCCGGTCAAAAACAGCAAAACGCGCGTGGCTGCAGACCGGGGCAACGTGAATGCCAAAAACAGCTCTGCGAACCCGCTCACCAGCATGAAGACACCGAACATGGTTGATGCGATAAGGATCGTTGGGCCCGGCCACGCCAACACCATCGCGCCCAACACTATGGTCAGAACGCCCGATACCAGCTTGCCTTTCCACAACTGCTGACCAAGAACGCTAATCATGATGCTCCTTACTTTGTCGACACTTCCTTAACAACCGTCTACTAGCGGATGTTGCGGAGTGGCCTGATTTTGTTGGTGGCCTTAAGTTTCCGGCCTACGCGTCGATCGTCATACGAACCGACGCCGGTGTCGCTGTTCTCTGAGACAACACCGGCCATCTCGCGGTGTGGCCGTCAACAACGCCGCCACAGCACCATGAGCAGCGCACACGGCCCCATGCGTAACAACACCGAAAAGCGCGCCTCATTGTTCGCGACAACATCGACACCATCTATCAATGCTCTGACGATCGAGTAATGCAGCGAACAAACTGGCACGCCATTTACCAGTACGAGGAAGAAGGTGCCGACCATGGTTGCGATGACGGCTCTGGTCCGCCGAAGACGAGCGTGACCAGTACCACGGTGCTGGTAATCGCCGGGATCTCTAGCAGCGCCGTCAACGGTGGACTTAGCCACGCCGCCGCAAACTGCTCACCAAGCGGAATAGCGCTCAACGTGTTCGACAGCCTCGACTACCTGCCGAGCTACAGCGAAACCGTTGAGAATCAACCACTCCCACGCCCAGTTGTCAAGGCGGCCGACGGCATGCCGGTGCTCTCGATTCGGGCGTGCGCAGCGGCTCCGACGTCGCCAAGGCTTTGGCGTTAGGTGCTACCGCCGTCGGCTGGCCGCACGTATCTCTATGCCCTGGCTATCGGCGGTGTTGACGGTCTCGTGTCCCAATTGCGCGCCGTGTTTGCAAAACTGGACTTACTGATGGCCGTCGACGGCTACTCCAGCATCGCCGACCTCCGGGCAGCCGGCGCGCAACGCATCTGATCAGTTCCTACTTGACGCACATGCCGTTGGAGCGTTGTCGACGGCGCGGAAGAAGTTTGCGGAATAGGGCTCAACGTGTTCGACAGCCTCCGCTACCTGCCGCACTACAGCGAAACCGTTGAGAATCATCGACATCCATTTACCCGGAGGGCCTAATTATTCAGCGAGGGATAGCAATCCAGGGTAAACCCAGTCGCGGGATCTGGCGTTGTCGGCTGCAACACCACCTGGTGCTGCTCGTTGTCACTGGTTCCATCGACAGTTGGCCAAGCGCCCATCGTCAAAGGATGAGACATGTCTGCCCGGGAAGATTGCATGAATAATTTGAGCCTGTATCTGGTCGAGTCGGCAGACATGTATCCCGATGCTCCGGCGCTGCGCTGTGACGGGGCCACAACAACGTTTTCGGAGCTGGCGGACAACGCCGCACGGTTCGCCGCCTACCTCGGCGACCGAGGTCTCCGGCCAGGCGACCGGGTGGGGGTCATGTTGGCGAACCGCCCCGAGTTCGCGATGGTTTTCTACGGCGTGCTGCACGCCGGAGCGGTTGTGGTGCCGATGGATCCGCTGCGAAGCGCCCGCGAAGTCGAGTACTTCTTG
>Ga0209530_1001381_pt1 | contig 11056 bp, 4 predicted proteins | sample BlaSpr_A8_Ref_O1_FD_187987 | JGI IMG/M metagenome (GOLD analysis project Ga0209530, IMG submission 187987) | Forest soil microbial communities from Thunder Bay, Ontario, Canada - Black Spruce, Ontario site 2_A8_Ref_O1 (SPAdes) (version 2) | ecosystem: Environmental > Terrestrial > Soil > Boreal...
CCCCGTCACGGAAGAACGCGTCCAGGCTCAAGCCCCCCGCCTCCCCCTCCGCAGCGGCCAGCTGCACATCCAGCCGGCCCCGGTCGGCGGCGGCCGCGTCGGCCAGCTCCATCAGCTTCGGATGGCCCTGCACCACCCGCAGCACCCGCCGCACCCGATCCCGGTCCCCCGCTACCATGCTTCCCGCCGGAGCCCGCACCGGGACATCACCGGCGTGCAGCAAGCCGCGCAGGTTCGGCAGCTCCCGCGCCAGCGCCACCGCCTCCCCCAGCGACAGTGCGTGCACCGGCAGCACCAGCACCCCGGGATCCAGGCTGGCCGGGGCGGTCCGGCTGGTCATGATCACCCGGGATTCGCCGTCGTGACCGGTGAGCGCGGCGATCAGGGGGTCCCAGCGGGGGTCACGCCAGCTGCCTTCGGCGGTGAGGAGGGTTTCCAGGTTGTCAAGCACGAGCAGCACGCCTCGTTCTGTCATTACCTGCCGGAGCCTGGGAAGGAACGCGGTCAGCTCCGGCACCGAGCCGATGTGACCGGTCATCGCGAACCCGTACCGGCCCAGCTGGGCCTCCAGGGTGAGCGCCAGGTCAGCCAGCGCGTCGGTGAACTCAGCGCCGGTCGCCTGCCAGAACGCCACCGCCGCGAAACTGTCCTGGTACCGGTAGGCGAGCTCGACCGCGCATGCGGTCTTCCCCGCCCCGGCCATGCCGTGCAGCAGCACCGCGGTCCGGCCGCTTTCCGGTGCTAGCGCGGTGCTGGCTTGTGCCATCGCCGCCGCCCGGCCCACGAACCTGGCCGGCTCCGGCGGCAGGTACGCCGTCGGTGTCTGGTCGGGATCCAGCTGCGGAGAGCCGCGAGGGACCGGCAATGTCAGCCCCACCGCCCGGGCGCCGAACACTCCCGGCGTGGCCAGCGACACCCCCGACGCGGACTTCACCGCCCGGGCCACCGCGACGTCCAGCGGCTGTCCGCGGCCGAGCAGGCGCTCGTACAGCACCCCGCCGAAGCCAATCGCGAACTCGTCATCGACCGGGTAGCGCATCGCCACGACCGGGCAGTCCAGCGCGTCCACCAGCGCCGCCGCCACCCCGGCGCTGCCCTCCGCCGGGCCGGCGCCGCCCGCCTGGACCTGCTCCGCCTGCTCGGCCAGGCCCAGCAGCCGCAGCGTCTGCGCCGTGCTGGCCGCCGCCGACTCGCAGGCCGACACCACCGCCAGCTTCACCCGGCGCCTGGCCGGGCGCAGCATCGCCACCAGGTCCGCCACCGCTACCGGGTCCGGTGAGCCGTCCGCGTGCTCCAGCACGAACAATCCCGGGCCGCCGTGCCCGGACAGGTGCAGCACGTCCCACCCGTCCCCGGTATCGGCGATCTCCGCCAGCCGCTCCCTGGTCACCCCGTACTGCACGACCGTCAGCTCCACCCGGCGCTTGCCTGGGCCGGCCAGCCGGCGGATCAGCCGCGCCAGCGCGTAGCGCTCCCGCCGCAGTGCCAGCACGCTGCTCCTGGTCGGCTGGGAGAACACCGCCAGGACCCGCGCGGTGCTAGCTATCGGGGCCTTCGGCGGGCCGGGCGGGCCGGGCGGGCCGTAGACCAGCGACACATCCCCGCGCGCTGCCAGCGGCACTCCGGCCACGTGCGCCAGCTCCAGCGGCCAGCGCTGCGCGAACTCCGCCGTCACCTGCACCGTCACCGGCGCCTCGGCCACTATCTTCGCGCCGACCTGTTCCCCGAGCAGCGTCGCGCCCGCCCAGGCACCCAGCTCGGTCACCAGCCGCGCCTCGTCCTGCGCCCACCGGTCCCGCGCCGCGTACGTCTGCACGTACCCGTACACGTCGGCGAACGCGCGGACCTGCGGCGCATCCGCGTCCAGCTTGACCGCGTGGTCGGCCAGCGGCGCACCGGTCTGGCCGTCGGTCAGCAGCCAGCGCCACCGCAGCGACCCGCGCACATCGACGGCCCCCAGTACTAACGTCACGACCAGCCCTCCCGCTTTGCCCCGAACTATACGCTCGCCATAATCAGAACGGGCTGTGGTGTTACCCCGTACCGGCCCATGGGCGGCGTTACGGTGGAGGCAGCTTCTAGCGGAGCGGGAGGCCGGCGTTGGGCTTAATGCTGGAGGCGGTCGACGTCATCGGGCCGTGGCAGTGGCGCTGGCTGCTGACCGACGGCCAGGCCGGTACGCCGCTGGCCGATCACGAGGTCAGGCTGGACCCGGCCGCTGAGGCGGTCGCACGGTTCGCGGATCTATACGGGCACGCGCACTGGCGGGCCGCACCGGACCGGCGCGTCGCGGACGGGGCCCGGCTGGTCGCCGAGGCGGGTGCCTGGGCGGCCCGCGAGCTGCTCGGCGACCGGATCGCGGCGGCGATCGCGGCCGCCGCGCCGGTGACGGTACTGGTGCGGGTCCCGGCGACGGCGAACGCGGTGCTGGGCTGGCCGCTCGAGCTGGCCCACGCGGGCGGGCGGCCGCTGGCGGCGCGGGGCGACGTGGCTTTCGTGTACGACCTGGTCCCTGATGGTTTTCTGGTCGGCAAGGCTGAGGTGGCCGGGGTGCTGCGGGTGCTGGCGGTGTTCTCCCAGCCGGCCAGGACCGATGTGGTGGCGCTGCGCCGGGCGCGGTACCGGCTGAGCCAGCTGATAACCAGGATCGCCGCCCGCGACGGGGCGCGGGTCGAGCTGCGGGTGGTGCAGTACGGGGTGACCAGGGAGCGGCTGGCGGAGATCGCGGAATCAGGTCCGGGGTGGGATGTGCTGCAGCTGTTCGGCCACGGCGGGCCCGGGGTGTTCATGCTGGAGCACCCGGACGGGTCACCGGACGCGGTGACGGCGGCCGCGCTGGTGGACCTGCTGCGCCCGGCGAAACGGCGGGTGAAGCTCGCCATCGTGTCGGCCTGCCAGTCCGCGGCCGAGACGACCGCGCACACGCTGCGGCAGCTGGGCCTGGCGGATCAGGCAGTGCTGGCGGATCAGGCAGTACCGTCCGAACGGGCAGTGCTGTCCGAACAGACGACGGCCGACCCGGAGGCCGGGCACGACGGGTCGGGAATCGCGCGGACGCTGGTCAGCGAACTGGGCTGCGCGGTGGTGGCGATGCGGTACCCGGTGACGGACGAGTTCGCGATCGCGTTCGGCGATGAGCTGTACAAGCGGCTGCTGGTGCACGAGCAGCAGGCGGACCGGGCGGCGGCCGGGGCCGTAGCCGTGGCGGCAGGCCGGGAGCCTTCAGCGGCGCGGCCGGCGGTGTCACTGGCCACGCCGGGGGTGTTCGGCAGCCGGGCGGCCGGGCTGTCGCTGACGGTGCCGCGCGGAGAACCGATGCTCGACCCCGCCCGGCAGCGGATGGCGTACTTCCCGCCGGAGCCGGAACGGTTCGTCGGCCGGGCCGCGGCGATGGCCGCCGCGAGCGCCGCGCTGGCGCCGGCCAGCGGACGGTTCGCGATCATGCTGCATGGGATGGCGGGAGCCGGGAAGACGGCGGGTGCGCTGGAGCTGGCGTACCGGCACCAGGACAGCTTCGCCGCGGCGGCGTTCTGGCAGGCCCCCGGCGGCGAGTTCACCGACGCGCTGGCGAACCTGGCATCATCGCTGGAGACCCAGCTCGGTACCTACGGCTTCCGGATGACTGGGCACATCGGCACGACCCAGCAGCTGGCGGCGTATCTGCCTCAGCTGCGGGCAATGCTGCGGGATGGCGGAGTACTGCTGGTCCTGGACAACCTCGAAACCCTGCTCACCGCCGAAGGCAGCTGGCGCGACCCCCGCTGGGACCCGCTGATCGCCGTACTGACCGGCCACGGCGGCGAATCACGCGTGATCATGACCAGCCGCGTCCAGTCGTCCGGGCTGGGCGGCACGGTGCTGACGATCCCGGTGCACGCGTTGTCGCTGGAGGAGGCCGCGACCCTGGCGCGGGAGCTGACGAACCTGCGTGAGCTGTTCGACACCGAACCCGGGCTGGTGCGGCGGGTGCTGCGGGTGGTGCAGGGGCATCCGAAGCTGATGGAGCTCGCCGATGCCGCCGCCGGCGACTGGGGCCGGCTGGATGCCCAGCTCGAATGCGCCGAGGAGGCCGCGGCGGGGCTGGGCCTGGAGGCGTTCTTCCGTGACGGGGACAGTGCGCTGGGTCCGGGGGAGTTCCTGGCGGCGCTGGCCGGCTGGACCGTGAACGCGCTGGACGTGCTCGCACCGGACGCGCGGCTGATGGCGTGGTTTGTCGCGTGCCTGGAAGAGGGTGACCGGCGGTCCGATGTGATCGAGGCGACCTGGGGTGACCTGTGGGAGCAGCTGGGCCGGCCTGGTGACCCGCCTGATCCCGGGCCGCTGCTGACGGTCCTGGCTGCTGCCGCGCTGGCCCAGCCGGGGGACGGTACCCCGGTGACATACCGGGTGCATCCCGGTGTGGCGACCGCGATCACCGCCGCCGCCGGGCCGGGGTTGCGTGAGGCGGCGGATGCGGTCCTGGCCGGGTTCTGGGTGGCGGTCGCCGGGGATGCGATGGCGGGGGTGGGCGGGGAGGACAGCGGCCAGGTGGTGGCGGCAGGCCTGGCGGCGGCTCCGTACCTGCTGCGCCGCGCCGACTGGGACACCACCGGACGCCTGCTCGACGAAGCCATCAGGCGGGATGAGTCGCCGGGGGTGGTGGCTGCGGTGCTGCCCGCGCTGCGCCGCGCAGCCACCGCGGCCGGCACCCCCGTGCACCGGGCCGCGCTGGCCCGTGCCCTGCGGTTCGGGGGGCTGGTGGCTGAGGCGGAGCCCGCTGCTGCGCGGAGCCCTGGACGCCGCCGTCACGGCCGGGGACTACCAGCTGGCCGGCGCCGTCGCCACCGACCTGGCGGACTTGCTGCGGAGGGCGGGGCGGCTGGGGGAGGCGCTGGCGGTGGCCGGGGAGATGGCCGGGTACAGCGAGCGGGCCGGGCTGGGCCCGTGGACCCAGCTGCTCGATCAGGTGCAGCGGCTGCAGATCCTGGCCGCGATGGGCGAGCATGAGCAGGTCCTGGCCGAGACCGGGGTCCTGCGGGACCGGATGGGCCAGCTGCCGGCCCGGCCCGGGCCCGGCGAGGCGGTGGAGCCGTGGCATGTCCGCGAGGTCATCCTGGACACCGGCCGTGTCTCGGCGATGGCGCTGGGCGAGTGGCAGCAGTGCCTGGACCTGAACGCGGAGGTCACCGCCAGTCAGCGGCAGCGGGGTGCCGGGCTGCACGAGCTCACCCGGGCCCGGGTCAATGACGCGTTCCCGCTGATGCGGCTGGGGCGGCTGGGTGAGGCGGACCGGCTGCTGCGCGAGTGCCAGCAGGTCTTCGAGGACCACCATGACACCCGCATGCTTGCCATGGTGCTGAGCACCCGCGCCAGCCTGGAGAACGCGTCCGGGCGGGCGGGGGCGGCGGCGGATCTGGCCCGGACTGCGATCCGGTACCGTTACGCCACCGCCGGCCCTGGTGATATCGCGATCAGCCACCATAACCTCGCTAATTACCTGGGGGAGACGGGCGGGGACCGGGCCAGGCAGCGGGCCCACCGCCTGGCCGCCGCCCTCATCTGGCAGCTCACCGGCATGACCCACGCCCTCGCCGGCACCCAGCGTGCCCTCGCCACCGACCTGCGTGGCGGCCCGGGTGCGGGCCTGCCCGCCAGTGTGGCCGAGGTGGTCGCGGCCGCGGAGCTGACCGACGGGGTCCGGCTCGGTGACCTGATCACCGTGCTTGAGCCTGACCCGCAGGCCGCCGAGCTAGCTCTCGCCGAGATCCTGAGCACGGCCGAGCAGGCACTGGCCGAGATCCTGAGCGCAGCCGAGAACGCGGACCGAGCCCAGCAGTGACAACCGCTCACCGCCGCACCGGTCGCGAACAGCGGCGCTCCCTGGCGCCGAGTATCTGCTCGGAAGTCTCACCGCGGTAGGCACGCTCTTCCCAGTCCGCTGGCAGGGCAGCCTCCATTCGCCAGCCGACCAGGATGAATCCGGCGCCGCCTGAACCATCGCCGACCTGCCAGCGCCGGCAGCGGCCGGCCTGCCAGCGTCGGCAGCGCGGTGGACCGGACCGCCCGTGACTACCCCGATCCCGCCTTGCCGTGATCCCTGCAAGCTCGCCTGCCTCATGTGCATTTCCTGTCGCGCGCGACGCACGCCCCGACCGCCAGCGGGCCCGCTCCAGCCCTTCAGCAGGCCCATCCAGCGTGCCATCGGCACGCTCGCGAGCCGCCCAGGACCTGCGCACCCAGGAGTCTGCCCTCGGGCCCGCCGCAAGCGCTCGGCCCGATATAACCCGATTTGCGAGCTTATCTCAGCAGCCTGTAGATGATCATGAAAAACATGATCGATGTACTTGTATTCGAATCGAACACGTGTTAGAATCGAGGTAATGACAGAGAACCCCGCCCGCCAGGGCGACCAGCCCCCGCCGCCACCCCGCGGCGCACCGCCCGGGACAGCACCCGGGCCGGGACTGGCCCAGGCCCTGGCCGCCGCCGCCGGAGGAGATGGGGCCGGGCTGGGCAGCCTGTCCGACAGCGAGCTGATCGAGATGATCACCGGCGGGCGGCGGATGTCATCGTGGAGCGCCTGGATCGAGCTGGCCGCCATGGCCGAGTACGGCAGCCGGCACCCAGCCGGGAAAGGCGACCCGGGGCCGTTCGCCCGCGGCGCCGCCGACGAGATCGGGTTCGCGACCCGGATGACCTGGACCAGCGCCGCCGACCGGATGACCTTCGCCGCCTCAGCCGCGACCCGGCTCCCCGCCACGTTCAAGGCGCTGCGGGACGGCTCCATCGACGCACTGCACGCCAGGATCATCGAGGAATACACTGCCGTCCTCTCCCCCGAGGACGCCGCCAAGGCCGACCAGATCCTCGCCGCCGCCGCCGCGACCTTGACCCCCGGGCAGCTGCGCGCCCGCGCCGCCCGGGTCGTCCTGCGCCTGGACCCCGAAGCCGCCCAGCGGCGCCGCGAATCAGCCCGCCGCGACGCCAGCGTCCGCGCCTACCGCGAGGAATCCGGCAACGCCGGCATCAGCGGCCGCGAACTCCCCGCCGACGAAGTCCTCGCCTCGTTCCAGAACATCGAGCAGCGCGCCCTGGACCTGCGCGCCATGGGCGTCGAAGGCAGCATCCGCGAGCTCAAGGTCCTCGCCATGCTCGACCTGCTCCAGGAGCGCGACAGTACCCTCCGCCGCACCGCCCCCGCCCAGGACACCACCGGCCAGGCCGCGCAGGACCAGGACATGCAGAACCAGCAGGACGCGCGGGAGCAGGACGCGCAGGACCAGGAGGACGCGCGGGAGCAGGACGCGCAGGACCAGGAGGACGCGCAGAACCGCGCCGCCGGAGACCAGGCCGCCCCGGACCAGGCCGGCACCGTGCTGGACCCGGCAGAAGACGAGGAGTCCGGCGACGGCGAGGACGACGGAAACGAGCCGCCGAGCGGTGGGACCGGCAGGAGCGGACCACTGGGCCCGGCCGGGACCGGCGGCTCCGGCCGGTCCGGCGGGGCGAGCGGGACGCGGCTGGCCGCGCAGGTAACCATCGTGATCCCGTGGCAGGCATGGCTCGGGCAGCCCTCCGGACCCGGCGAGGCCAGCGGGTTCGGCCTGATCGACGGCCCGCAGATCCAGGACCTGCTCGCCGCCGCCGCGGCGGACCCGAACAGCCGCGGCTGCGTCACCGTGCTCGGCCCGGACGGCACCGCCATCGCCCACGGCTGCGGACGCGGCCCCCTCACTCTGCCCACGATAGGGACAAACCAGGGCGAACCGGACGGACGGGATCCGCCGGGAGACCATAAACCCGCCGGCCCCTCGACCCAGGTGACATCAGCCAAGGACATGATCCGCGGGCTCAAGATCACCCTTGCCCCGCTCACCCGGGGCCTGTGCGACCACCGCGCCCAGGAGCCCGGGCGGCTGCCAAGCCGCAATCTCCGGCACCTGATCCGGGCCAGGAACCCGCAGTGCACGGCACCGGGGTGCGGCAGGCCGGCGATCGGATGCGAGCAGGACCACACGATCGCGTGGGAGGACGACGGAATCACGTGTGAATGTAATCTCGGCCCTTTGTGTAAACACCATCACATCATCAAACACCTGAACGGCTGGCTGCTCAGGCAGCCGGAACCAGGGACCTTCACCTGGCGGACTCCAGCCGGTCGGACCTACACCACCCAGCCCACCCCGTACTAACCAGACCAGCAGGGCCACGGCACGCTTGAGACCCTCATTCGAACGGATATCTTATCGACTCGGGCCAGGGGCCAGGTTCCCGCTGCTGGAGCCATCCAGTCAGCCAGCTGGCCATAATCAGAACGGGCTGTGGTGTTACCCCGTACCGGCCCATGGGCGGGTTACGGTGGAGGCAGCTCTTGGTGAGTAGGGAGGCCGCGAGACGGTCCGCTGGTTGCCGCGCCGCCTGGCCTCTACCCTGGCGATCCCGGTAACCGTGAAGTGCGCGGAGTGGGCGGGCGTGGCCAGCATGCTGGGTTCCGGCCGGCGAGGAGGAATGCATGGAAAGCGCGCCGAGCAGGACGGCGATGTTCGCGGCCATATCGCGTGGATTGTTCCGCCTGGAGACGGCGCCGCCGTGGGTACTGGACGACGTACTGGCCCTGGTGCTCGTCGGCCCGGTATGGCAGCAGCTGCGAGACCAGTACGATCCGCTGTTCCCAGACCCGGTCCGCCGCGAGGCCCGCGCGGGTGTCTGCACCCGCAGCCGGTACGCCGAGGACCGGCTGGCTGCCGGCGCCTTCACGCAGTACGTGATTCTCGGCGCGGGGCTTGACTCGTTCGCGTGGCGGCGGCCGGATCTGCTCGGCCCGCTGACGGTGTTCGAGGTCGATCACCCTGCCTCCCAGGCCTGGAAACTCGGGCGGGTCAGGGATCTCGGCCTGCCGCTCAGCGACTCGCAGGTATTCGTCCCGGCTGATTTCGAGGCCGGACCGGTTCAGGATGTCCTGGCCGCGGCCGGGTTCGACTGGGCGCGGCCGGCGATGTTCTGCTGGACGGGCGTCGCTCCCTATCTGACGGCACCGGCGATCGCGTCGACGTTGCGCACGATCGCGGCGGCTGCTCCCGGGTCTGAGGTGGTGTTCTCCTACCTGGCCGAGGCCTGCGCGCTCGACGACGTGGGGACGGAATACGCCCGTATCTACACGCCGATCGCGGCTTCTGCCGGCGAGCCTCTTCAGCCCGGCTGGCCGGCATCCGATATCGAGAGGCTGATCAACCGGTGCGGGCTGAAGGTCGTGGACCATCCCACACGTGCAGAACTCCAGCGGCGGTACTTCGCCGGCCGTACCGATGGCCTGCGGCCCTGTACTTTCGAGACCCTGGTGGCCGCGCAGGTCACCCCCTGACAGGCATCGCGCACCACGCTGGCACGCAGATCCCTCGTTCGGGCCACGACTACGCGCGATGCCCGTCAGCGCGCTCTGGGAGATCGCCGCCTCATCAGCCAAGTAACCGGGCCAAGACGTGCACCGGACGGGCGGGGAGCGCCTCGGGCGGGCGGCCTTTTATCCGCCATCGGCGGCGCGGAGGATCTCGGCCAGGGCCTGCTCGGCGGCCTGTGGGTCGGGCTGGAGGTCGGCGATCAGGTCAGCGAGCCGGACCCCGTCGGTCAGCTCCGCGACCTGGATGACAGCGGCGAGGGTGGCGGGCAGGTCCGGGCCCGGGCCGTCACGGAGGTCGGCGGCGAGTTCACGCTGTGCGTCGGCGAGGGCGTGGGTCATGCCGGTGAGCCTGGAGATGAGGGCGGCGGCCAGGCGGTGGGCCCGCTGCCCGGCCCGGTCCCCGCCCGTCTCCCACAGATAGCTGGCGAGGTTGTGGTGGCTGATCGCGATGTCGCGGGGGCCGGCGGCGGCGTAGCGGTACCGGATCGCGGTCCTGGTCAGGTCCGCCGCCGCCCCCGCCCGCCCGGACGCGTACTCCAGGCTGGCGCGGGTACTCAGCACCATGGCGAGCATGGGGGTGTCATGGTGATCCTCGAAGACCAGTTGGCACTCGCGCAGCAGACCGCCCGCCTCACCCAGCCGCCCCAGCCGCATCAGCGGCCACGTGTCATTGAACCGGGCCCGGGTGAGGTCATGCAGCCCGGCCCCCCGCTGCCGTGTGCTGGCGGTGACCTCCGCGTTCAGGTCCAGGCACTCCTGCCACTCGCCCAGCGCGAGTGCCGAGCTGCGGCCGGTGTCCAGGATGACCTCGCGGACATGCCACGGCTCCACCGCCTCGCCGGGACCGGGCCGGGCCGGGAGCGATCCTATCCGCTCCCGCAGGACCCTGGCCTCGGCCAGGACCTGCTCATGCTCGCCCATATCGGCGAGGATCTGCAGCCGCTGCCCCTGATCAAGCAGCTGGGTCCACGGGCCGAGCCCGGCCCGCTCGCTGTACCCGGCCATCTCCCCGGCCACCGCCAGCGCCTCCCCCAGCCGCCCCGCCCCCCGCAGCAAGTCCGCCAGATCGGTGGCGGCGGCGGAGGCGAGCCAGTAGTCCCCGGCCATGACGGCAGCGTCCAGGGTGTCGCGCAGCAGCGGCTCCGCCTCAGCCCCCTGCCCCCCGTACCACAGGGCACGGGCCAGCCTGAACCGGTGCCCGGGAGTGCCGGCCGCGGCGGCGGCGCGGCGCAGCGCGGGCAGCACCGCCGCCACCACCCCCGGCGACCGGTCCCGCCTGAGAGCCTCATCGAGCAGGCGGGCGGTGGTGTCCCAGTCGGCGCGGCGCAGCAGGTACGGGGCCGCCGCCAGGCCCGCCGCCACCACCTGGCCGCTGTCCTCCCCGCTCTCCCCCGCCCGCGCCTGCCCGGCGGCCGCCACCCAGAACCCGGCCAGGACCCCATCTGCCGCCTCACGGATACCCGGCCCGGCCGCGGCGGTGATCGCGGCGGCGACGCCGGGATGCACCCGGTAGGTCACCGGGGTGCCGTCCCCGGGCTGGACCAGCGCGGCCGCGGCCAGGACCGCCAGCAGCGGCGCAGACGCGGGCGGGTCGCCCGGCCGGCCCAGCTGCTCCCACAGGCCCGCCCAGGTGGCCTCGATCACATCGGAGCGCCGGTCACCGTCTTCCAGGCACGCGAC
>Ga0209530_1001382_pt1 | contig 11048 bp, 10 predicted proteins | sample BlaSpr_A8_Ref_O1_FD_187987 | JGI IMG/M metagenome (GOLD analysis project Ga0209530, IMG submission 187987) | Forest soil microbial communities from Thunder Bay, Ontario, Canada - Black Spruce, Ontario site 2_A8_Ref_O1 (SPAdes) (version 2) | ecosystem: Environmental > Terrestrial > Soil > Boreal...
CTCTCCGCGACGATCAGCTCACGCAGCCGCTCCCGCTCGGCGCGCAGCGCGCTCTGCGGCTGCAGCAGACACCGCTGCCGAAACTCGGCATCAGCCGCCCACCGTCCGTCATCAAAAGCCTCGCGTGCAGCTCTGATCGCGTGACGAGCCTCCCCAGGGGTCGCGTCAGCGACGTGACCGACGATGCGGCCGGTGGCTGGGTTCACGTTCACGAAGGTGCCCCCGGCCGCGTGGAGCTCACCGGCGATGAGGCTCCGGTGTTCGCCGACGAGCTGAGCGGCGTTAGTCATCCTCAGCTCCTGCCCTTCGATCACGCGTTCACCACGTCGGCGCCGAGGAGACCACGGGCGATCAGCATGCGCTGGATCTGGTTGGTTCCCTCATAGATCTGGTTGATCTTGGCGTCCCGCATCAGCATCTCGACGGGGAAATCTGCTGTGTACCCGTACCCGCCGAGCACCTGGACCGCGTCGGTGGTGATCTCCATGGCGGTGTCGCTGGCGAACGTCTTGGCCGCCGACGCCAACCGGGCAGCTTCAGGCGAACGTTCGATCACGGCCTCGGTGGCGTCATAGACGAGACTGCGCGTCGCGTCGATCTTGATCGCCATATCCGCGAGCATGAACTGCAAGCCCTGGAAGGCGCCGATCGGTTTGCCGAACTGCCGACGGCTTTTTGCGTAGTCGACCGCGTGTTTCATCGCGCCCTGTGCGATACCCAGCGACATGGCCGCCACCACTACTCGCCCCTCCTCAATCCCGTTCATCGCCTGTGCGAAACCGCGGTTCTCGGTGCCGATGACATGGTCAACCGGCACCCCGACGTCCTCGAAGAGGATCTCCGCGGTTGCCGAGCCGCGCAGGCCCATCTTTTTCTCGATCCGTCCGACCGAGACGCCCTGGCGATCGGCCTCCACGAAGATCAGTGACAACCCGCGCGCACCGGGCCCTCCGGTACGAGCCAGCACCGTGTAGTAGTCGGCGTGGCCGCCGTTGGTGATGAATCTCTTCTGCCCGTTGATGACGAGCTGATCCCCGGAGTGCGTGGCGGTGGTCGACACGCCGGCCAGGTCAGAGCCGGCCTCCGGCTCGGTCAACGCGATCGCTCCGATGAGCTCGCCGTCGGCAACCCGTTGCAACAGCGGCCCGACCCAGCCGGCGTCGGCCCACTTCACGATCTGCTTCGTCGAGAACCAGTGCGGGGTCAGCATCGTGGACGCGGTGGGGAAGACCTGCGAGAGCTCCTCCATCACCACGACAAAGCCGCGCAGGTCAGTGTCGACGCCGCCGTGATCGGCCGGCACGATCATCCCGGTCAGCCCGGCAGTCCTGAGGATCTCGAGAAGCTCGACGGAGAACGTCCCACTGCTCTCGATGCCTTCGATCAGCGGCGCGACACGTTTCGCCGCCAGATCGCGAATTGTCTTGCGGAGCAATTCGATCTCTTCGGGCCACTGCCGTGCACGCATGCGCCACCTCCAAAATTACTATAAATGAGCGATCATTCTTTTCCAACCCTGTAACGACACCGACAGCTCACTAGCCGTCGGTATGCCAAGGTCAAGGGTAGCCTAGGCCTGAGCGAACGTTCACACACACGAGGAGCTATGTGCCGAAGGCGTCCGAGGCCGCGCAGGTTGCGCGGCAAGAGACCGCTCGCGGCGAGGCAACGCGCGTAAGGATACGCGAGAAAGCCCTCGAACTCTTCTATCGGCAAGGCTTCCGCGCCACCACCATGCGAGAGATCACCAACGCATCGGGGCTGACTCCGGCCGCTTTCTACAACCACTACAACTCGAAGGACGACCTGCTGCTCGGCATCATTATGGACGCCTTCACCAGGCTTGACGAACAAGTCAGTGTGGCACTGGACAGCGCTGGTGAGGACGACACCGCGCGGCTGGCCGCGTTGGTCCACACCATGACGCTCTGGCACTGCGACAACATCCACCAGGCACGGGTCGCCACGCGGGAGGTCCAGGATTTGAACGCCTCGATGGCCCGCGCGGTACGAGCACAGCTGCACCACCTGCGTTCGGTTGTCGAACAGATCATCACCAGCGGAACCGCGAGCGGCGAGTTCGACTTGCCTGGGGTGCCCACGGACACCGCCGCACGAATCACCGCAACGGCCATACTCGGCTTCGTGCGGTCGATCTCGGCATCGTACCTCGACGCGAAGGTGCTCAGCCCCGCTGAACTGGCCGACCCGGTGGTCACGTTGGTACTGCGGATGGTCGGCGCCCGCGCCGACCCGCCTCAAGTCTCCTAACGCGCGCGCCGCTGAATGTCGCGGTGTGAGGCCTGCGCCTGCTGAAGATGCCACGACCACCCTTCGTGACCCAGGGACACCTCGGCGCCGAGCAGCATCGATAACTGGTACTGCCGGTTGAGGACCATCTTGGTCCACTGCAACGCCTCCCTCGGCAACGCGACGAGTTGTTCGACGACTTCGCGGACCGCCTCCTCGAGCTGGTCACGTGGGACCACCGTGGTGACCACACCGGCGTCGAGCAGGTCGTTCGCACTCATGGGCTTGCTCAACAGGTAGAACGCTTTAGCCCGGTGCACTCCCATCGACAGCGGGAAAGAGAGGGCCCCACCGTCTCCCGCCACCAGGCCCATGGCCAAGTGGCGATCAGTCATCACCGCGTCCTCACTGGCTACGATGATGTCGCCGAAGCCGGCGATTGACGCGCCGAGCCCGACAGCATCACCGTTGAGGCCTACGACGATCGGTTGTGGAAGTTCGACCATGTCACGGATGAGCCACTTGCCTTCGCGCATCAGTTGCAGCCAGTCCTGTTCCCCCACCGAGGCGTACCACTGCATGTCCGCGTGTGGCATGAACGCCTCACCCGCGCCGGTGAGGACCACGACCTTCACGTCGTCCGCCCGGACCTCGGCGAAAAGCCGGGACAGCTCGCTGTGCTTGCGGCCGTTGCCGGGCTTTTCCAGACCCACCGTGAGGACATCGCCCTCTCGCTCGAGCCGCAGCTCGTGATAATCCGCGTATTTCATACGACCTACTGTCACTCGTCGGGAAACCGCGGCGGGCGCTTCTCGTAGAACGCGCGACGTCCCTCGGCGATCCCTTCGGTCCCCCACAGCATTGCCGCGGTCGTGGTGCTCTCGAAAAGCGCGCGGTCGGCGATCTCCCGGTTGAATGCGGCCTTGACCGTCTCGGCGGCGATCCTCGGCAACTCGACCAGCTGCCGGGCCTGTTGCTCGGTGGCATCATCGAGGGCTGAGTCGTCGAGGGAGTCGTCCACGACGGTGCACACCAGGCCCAGACCCTGGGCCTCCACCGCATCGACACGGCGGCCGGACCATGCGATCTGCTTGGCCCGTGAGCGCCCCACGATCTCGCCGAGGCGAACCAGCGCGAAGGCCGGCACCGCTCCCACCGACAGCTCGGGCAGCGCGAACCGGGCGTCGGCCGAGGCGACCACGAGATCGCAGGCCATCGCCAGCTCGAACCCTCCGCCGAGTGCCCGCCCCCGCACCGAGGCGACCACCGGCTTACGGCAGTGCTCAATGCGCCGGAAGGCCCCGATAGTCTCATAGACGTACTCGCGTCCACCGCCGACGCCGAGATCGAACGTCGCGATGTCGCCCCCGGCGCAGAAGTCGCTGCCGGTCGCGCGCAGCACGACGGCACGGACGCTGCGGTCCTGTTCGATCTGCGCCCACGCGGCGCCCAGCGACGCAAGCAGGTCCGGTCCGAGCGCATTGCGCCGGCCCGGGTCGTTTAGGGTGACGAAACCGATCCGATCCCGGACCTCGACCATGACGAGCGATTCAGCCATCAGTCGACCATCGTCAGCCCACCGCTGACGCTGATCACCTGGCCGGTGATGAATGAGACCTCCTTGGAGGCGAGGAAGATCGCCGCGGCGGCAACCTCCGCCGGGACCCCCAGGCGCTTCAACGTGACGAGCCTGATCATCTTCTCGATGACCTTCTGGTCCTGATGGCGCTGCAGCGGGGTGTCCGTCACCCCCGGCGATACGACGTTGGCGACGACGCCTTGCCGGCCGGTCTCCCGCGCAATCGACTTGGTCAGGGCGATGACTCCGGCTTTCGCGCCGGCGTACACACCCTCACCGAAGGTGCCGACCCGGGCCGCGTCGGACGAGAAGGTGACGATCCGACCATAACCCGCCTCCGTCATGTGCCGCAGCGCGGCATGGCACGGGTAGATCGTGCCCATGTAGTTGACGTCGATGATCTTGCGCCAGTAATCCGGGGATTCGGTAAGCAGCGGGTGGGTCTCCGACCAACCAGCGACGGTGATGATCGCGTCGAGTTTGCCGGCCGAGGCGACCGCGTCGTCGATGACCTGGTTGCAGGCAGCGAAATCGGTGACGTCCAGCGTCATCGCCTCAGCGCTGCCCGCACCGGTGCAGCCGGCAGCCACCGACTTCGCCGCGTCGCCGTTAATGTCGGTGACGAACACCTTCGCACCGCACTCGACGAGGCCAGCGCACGTCGCCGCGCCGATACCGCTACCGCCACCAGTGACCAGCACCACCTGGTCTTCGAAGTCAAACATTGCGTGATGTCCTTTCTATTGGAGTCCCTGCGGTCGGTCAGGCAAGTCGTTCGGGTCGCGACACGATCGTCACCGCGGCAACGGAGCCGGGACCGCCGAGCGCATGGGCGAGCCCGAGCTCGGCGTCGGGCACCTGCCGGTCGGGCTCGCAGCGCGCCAGCAGCTGCTCGGCAACATCGATGATCATGCGAACGCCCGACGCCCCGATCGGATGGCCGCATGACTGCAGACCCCCGCTGGTATTGACGGGTAACGCTCCGCCGGGTCCGGTCTCGCCGCTCAGGACCAGGCGGCGGCCAGCGCCCCGCTCGGCCAACCCGAGGTCCTCGTAGTTGATGACTTCGGTGACGGTGAAGCAGTCATGACATTCGACGACGTCGAGCTCCGCGAGCGGGTCGGTGATGCCGGCCTTTCGGTAGGCAAGCGCCGCGGCCGCACGGGTGGAGTCGAACCCCAGGAAGTCGTTTCCGGTGTCGAACTGCGCGGTGAAATACCCCTGTGTCGCGGCGAGCTCGCAGGCAACGAGAACGGTGTACTCGATACCGAGCTCCCTGGCACGGTCGACCGTCGTCAGGACCACCGCGGCGGCACCATCCGTCGTGGGGCAGCAATCGAGCAGGCCGATCATCCCCGACACCGGCGCGGCCCGTTCCACTTGACCGGGATCGACGGCCGACCGCAGGTGCGCGTTCGGGTTGATGGCGCCGTAGTGGTGGTTCTTGACCGCCACCGCCGTCATCGCCTCCCGGGGCGACCCGTAGTCGTGGGTGTAGCGATTGGCGATGAGGCCGAATATGCCGGGCGCGGTGCGACCCTTGGCGATGACCGGGTGCCCTCGCTCGATGTGCTGGCCGAGCAAGCTCGCCCTCGGAGCAACGTCGCGCATCTTCTCCGCACCCACCACCAGGGCGTACTCGCTGAACCCGCCAACGACCGCCATGGCGCCCTGGCGGACCGCGTCCATCCCGGTGGCGCAATAGTTCGCCACCCGGGTGACCGGCCGCCCCCACAACGCCAGCGGTTCGGCCAGCGATGTGCCGGCGTTGCCCTCCTCGGAGTACGTATAGGAGAACGCGGTACCCAGCCAGGCGGCGTCGATGTCGTCAAGGGTGAGGCCGGCGTCGTCGATCGCCTCGGTGGCGGCGTCGATGACCATGTCGGCGTACGAACGGGCGAAATGCTCCCCGAACGCCGTTTTGCCCATTCCGATGATGGCAACCTGAGATCCGGCCATCAGCTGACCACCTTCGCCTTCCAGAAGTAATGCGGCAGATGCCCGCCGTCGTGCAACTTCCGCAGCACAAGGTCGACCGGCCGTCCAGGACCGCACTCGTCCGGCGCCGTGTCGGTGACCTGGGTATAGACCCGAACATCGCCGACATCCACCACGCCCATGATCAGTTCGTTGACCGGTACCGGAAACAGGTGCTCGACGGTGTGGGTGAACAGCGCTCCGTTCCGGGGCAGCTCGAGTGTGTCCATGAGATCGACCGTGTGGCACTCCAGACAGATCCGGCGCGGCGGGAAGTGGCCTCGACCGCACTTGCGACAGCGCGTTCCGCGCAGCTCCAAGCCGACCGACTGCTCGCGGCGCAGCAGCATCTCCGACGTGGAGGGGTTGACTGGTTCCACGGGAAGCTGCCCGCGCATCCGCTGGTACATACCGACCGGGAGCTCCCGGCGCCGGCGCAACGCCGCCGCCATCTGAGAGGCGCCTTCGCTGAGGCCGTCGTGGTCGGAGACCGTGCCCAGCAGGGCAGTGGCCCCGTCGCCCGCGGCGGCGATGAGAACCCGCTCACCGGGTAGCCGGTCCGTGAGCGACAACGCGAGCTGAAGAAAAGGATGCGCCACCCCGGTGTAGCCGATATCGCGGTCGATGCCCCCGGACGGAGACGGCACCGTCAACCCAAGTCGGCTGGACACCGAAGCCTCGACCCTGGCGAGCGGGGCCGCGAATGCTGCGGCGTGCAAGTCCTCAGCCCCGAAACCGGCCATCGTGCAGGCCCGCCCGGCTGCCGCGGCCAGCCACGGTGTGAGCAGCTCGGTGGTGACAAATCGGTCGTCGGCCACCCGGCTCCAACGGTCTTCCGGTGACCGCCAGATTCCGGCGGCCGGGTCGCTGAAGGTGGCCTGGCCGATCAGCGAGACGATCGAGGGTCCGGTACCGACTACGACAGCGGCACCGGCATCACCGGACAGACGTTCGTGGGGTCCTCCGGGTTGCAGGTCGCGGCGATCGGCGGCGATCACCAGCACGTGGCGGGCGGTTCCGCCCCGGATCAAGCCGCACGCCAGCCTGACGGCGTCCAACCCGCTCCGCAGGCTTCCGGTCAGGTCGACGCACTGATCGGCCGGGATGCGCAGCGCCGCTGCCACCACCGCGGCGTGCTGCTTCTCTGTGAATACCGGTGTGGTGGTTGCGAACAGGACGGCGTCGATGCCGTCCCGCGCCGACGGGTCGGGACCCAGTGCCCGCAGGGCAGCCTCGACACCCATCGTGAGCGAGTCCTCGTCGAAGTTGGCGACAGTACGCGCGCCGGGCGCGCTCTTCGCCGACCAGTTCTGGGCCAACGCCTCACGATCCAGGCTCCACCGCGGGATGTGGATGCCGAGTGCTTCGATCCCGGCGATGTTCACCGGTACGGACCGAATTCGGCGGGCCGCTTCTCCAGGAACGCCGACGTGCCTTCGTGGAACTCCTTGGTGTCGTGGATGAAGGAGATGTACTGGAAACCCACTGGAACCGACGGCCACTGCCGGTCGGCTTCCATGTTGAGCATGTGCTTAGCAACCCGCAGCGCCTGTGGGCTCAGCGAAAGCAGCCGGTCACACCATGCGCGGGTCGCCGCATCCAGCTCGTCGTCCGGCACGACCTTGTTGATCCAGCCCATCCGCTGCGCCTCGGTGGCGGTGAACGGCTCGCAGAGCATGATGATCTCTTTCGCCCGCTTGTCCCCAACAAGCCGGGGCAGCAGCTGGGTACCCCACCAGATGGGGACACTGCCCATCTTCGGCCCGGCCTGAGCGAACTTCGCCGACTCCGCGGCGATGGACAAGTCGCAAATCACGTTGATCTCATTCCCGCCACCGATGCACCAGCCACGCACCTTCGCGATCACCGGGATACCGGAAGACCGGACCGCGAGCGAGAACGCCATCGCCTTCTGTCCCAGCAGGCGGGCCCCGCGGCTGTTTGAATCGTCTTCCATCTGGATGTCGCCGCCAGCACAGAAGGCCCTGTCCCCTGCCCCGGTGAAGACAACGACGCCCACATCCGGGTCGTTCTCGGCCCTGAGCACGAGCTCCCGCATCTGATCGAGCATCGCGAGGTTGTAGGCGTTGCGCTTCTCCGGACGGTTGATGGTGATCGTGGCGACACCGTCCTGCACGTCCCAGAGGATGTCGGCGCTCCCGGCATCTGCAGTGTTCATTAGATCTCCTTCCGGACCAGCAGGTCCACAGCGGTGACGCCGCGTCCCGCGGCGTGCACGATGAGCGGGTTGACCTCAACTTCCAGTAGCCCGGCGACCGCCCCTGCCTGCGACAACCGCGCGACCGCCCGGGCGGCGGCATCCACATCGCAGGGCTGGCGGCCGCGGTATCCGTCGAGCAGGGGAAAGCCCCTCAGCGAACCGAGTAGTTCGCGCGCGGCCGCGACGGTCAGCGGGGCGAACGACGTCGCGACGTCGCCGTAAAGCTCCACGAAGGTGCCCCCGAGCCCGACGGTGATCGTCGCCGGATACCCGTTGTCTCCCGCCCGGACTCCGACCAGAAGCTCGACCCCGGGCTCGGAGATCCGTTGCACAAGAATGCCTTCGACGGCTGGGTCAGGAACGGCGGCGGCGACCGCGGCGAGCATCTGCCGCCCGACCGCCGCGGCCTGGGCGGTATCGACGCCAACCACTACCGCGCCGAGCTCACTCTTGTGCATCACCTTTGGCGACTGCACCTTGAGCACCGCACGCCCGCCCAGGTCGGCCACAGCGGCCGGCAGCCCATCGGGGTCGGTCACGAGCGCCGCGTCGGGCCGGTGAACCGCGACCCAGTCCAGCAGCGGGGTGGCAGCCCACTCGGTGAGGACCTCACCCTCGGGTAACTCCGGTCCGGACTCCGGGCTCACCGGCCGGTCGGCTGGCCCTCCGGGCGCCGCTGCCCTCGTCATCGCCGCCATCGACCGAACCGCTGACTCAATGCTGGCGTGTACTCCGATGGCGCGTTGCGAAAGCGACTCGACGTGCTCAGCGATCCGGTCTGGCGCGGCCAGGTAGGCCATGGTCAAGGGAACCTCCCGGCCAGGGTCGAGGCTGGCCGCGACTTTCGTGGCCATATCGCCGACCAGGTTCGTCACCGCCAGCAGGATCTGGTCGACCCCGGGATCATCGGCGACGATGCGGCAGACAACATCGAGGTCTTCGGGCGCACGCATCATCAGGTCGGCCGTCACGTCCACCGGGTTAACGGCCGCCCCGAATGCCGGCAATACCTCCCGCAGGCGCCGCTGCGTCTGCTCGCAGAGCACCGGAACCGAGAGCCCACACGCCTCGACCCGGTCCGCCGCGAGACCGCCGGCTCCACCGGATGTCGTCACTACGGCGACACTGTTACCGCGCGTCGTGTGTCCAGCCCGGGTGGCGACGGCCAGGTCGACAAGGTCAGCAAGGTCTGTGACCCGCGATACGCCGTACCGGTCGCATGCCAGCTCGAAGGGCCGGTCATCGGCCACCAGTGCTCCGGTGTGCGACGCGGCGGCCCTGCGGCCTGAGTCGGAACGTCCGGACCGCAGCACAGCAATCCTCGTGCCCTCGTCGCGGGCACGACGCGCCAACTGCACCCAGTCTGCGCCGTCGGGCACTCGCTCCAGATACAGGCAGAGCAGGTCAAGAGGTCCAGCCTCGATGAGCTGTAGAGCGGCATCGCAGACCGTCACGTCGACCTCGTTGCCCGTGCTCACCCAGGCGGTCGGCGTGACCCCGCGCTGACGGGCCTGGTCGAAGAAGACGCCGCCGAGCGCGCCGCTCTGCCCGACATAAGCGATCGGAGCCAGCTTCTCGCGGTCCGCATTGAGCACTGCGGGGGTGAAGGTGGCGGCCAGGCCGGTCCGGAAGTCGACCAGTCCCTGACAGTTTGGACCGAGCACCCGGATCTTCCGGTCGTGAGCCACCTCTCGCAGACGCTGTTGTACATCACCGCCGACCTCCCCCGTCTCGGCGAAACCCGACGAATACACCACCACAGCACCCGCCCCGGAGTCGGCCGCCTGCTCGACGGTGGCGAGCGTCCGGTTCGCCGCGACGAAGACCAGCACCAGATCGACAGGGAACGGCACGTCTTGTAACGACGGATGGCACGGGGTGCCCTCGATGTCGCCGAAGCTGGGGTTGACGGCGGCCAGGTCTCCACCGAAACGGTGGCGCCGCAGCGCCTCGAGCACCTGGCGGCCGATGTTGGAGGGTTTCGGCGACGCCCCGAGCACCGCGATCCCGCGTGGCGCGAACAGCGAGTCGGTCACGATCTGACCTGCAGACCCACGGTGGCACTACCGGGGATGCTGAACGCCGAGGTGTCCAGCATGACGTCGAGCTGGTCACGGACGTCCTCAGCGGTCAGTTCTGGATTGCGGTAGCCGTCGGTGATCCCGACGAATACCCGCGCGACGTCACCTCCGGAGGCGCGCAACACCTCACCGCTCACCGCGCACGACTCGTGACAGAGGTAGGTCACCACCGACTCGTCGGTCCGCAACTGGAGCACCGAGCTCGGGAGACCACCGATCGTGTGAAACACGCGGCGCATCGTCTTCTCCCGGCATGGCCCCCACAAAGTCCGGCCCACCGGCGTCGGCACACCGGGGATCGCCTCGGACGCATTGGTTGTCGTCCAGTACCAATCCGGATGGGTCCGGTAATGCAGCACTGTGGGCGATCCCGAACCTGCACCGGAACTCAACCTGACCTCCAACGAATCTAGGTCGAACCTAGGGTGACGCATATGAACGTACGATCACGCATTCTAGTGAACGTACGATCATAAACTCAAGCCCGAGGTCCGTGCCCGAGAATTTCGTCGTTGTGCTCGCCCTGACGCGGCGCGCGCCGAGTCTCCGGCAACGGGGAACCGTCGATGCGTGCTGGGAACCCGAGGACCGGCATCGGCGACCCGGGGACCTCGACCACGTAGTCCCGGGCCTTGGCCTGGGGGCTGGCCAGCATCTCCTCGAAGGATCGCACCACCGATACGCAGGCGTCCCTGCTCGAGAACAGGTCTTCCACCTGCGACTTGGTGACGCCGGCGAAGAAGTCGGTCAGTCGTGCTCTGGCGCGTTCCTGGACCTCTGGTCTCCAGTGATCGTCGCGGAACTCGTCCATCCCGCCGACGACGTCGCAGACCTGCGCCCAGAACTTCTCCTCCAGCGCGCCGACCGCGATCTCGCCGTCGCGGACCGCGTAGGTGCCGTAGCAGGCGAGCCCGCCGCCGGTGAGGGTCGCGGCTCGACC
>Ga0209530_1001387_pt1 | contig 11021 bp, 13 predicted proteins | sample BlaSpr_A8_Ref_O1_FD_187987 | JGI IMG/M metagenome (GOLD analysis project Ga0209530, IMG submission 187987) | Forest soil microbial communities from Thunder Bay, Ontario, Canada - Black Spruce, Ontario site 2_A8_Ref_O1 (SPAdes) (version 2) | ecosystem: Environmental > Terrestrial > Soil > Boreal...
ACATCAGACGAGCCGTCGATATTGATCCTCGTGCGGCGTCAGGACTTGAACTCGAAATCACCGAAAGCTTGATTATGGAGGATGTCAAACGGGGGGTGAAATCCTGCAAGCGATTCGTCTCATGGGCGTCAGAATCGCCGTCGATGACTTTGGCACGGGCTTCCCTCGCTCAGTTACTTGGCGAAACTACCTGTGGACACTCTGAAAATCGATCGCTCATTTGTGATGGATCTGGTGGCTGGGCCGGAAGGGCTTGCGCTCGTGTCCACCATCATTACTTTAGCGCACTCGCTGAAGCTCAAGGTGGTGGCCGAAGGCGTCGAAACCGAAGAGCAGTCGCGCCTGCTGCGACTGCTGAACTGTGATGAATACCAGGGCTATCTATTCAGCAAACCCGTCCCGACAGAAATCTTCGAAGCGAGATTTCTGGCGCGCCCAGGCCAAGCGGGAATTTGAAGTGCTTGGCGCGTGCCGGCGCTCAACATTGCTTTACTAGCGTGTAAATGATCGTGTCCGTGCGCAAATATCTTTGTCGATGACCGAGATCGTGTTCGCGTTTTTTGCGAGCGCCAGACTAATCGGGCTGCTCGCTCGATTGATCTCTTCGTGGTGGCCCCTCAGCCTCAATTGCCTTGCGGACACTCACAGATAATCCGAGTCCCGTGCGGCTCTATTCGGGTTATCGTCAATTTGGCATGAATCATATCGGCTCGATACCGCATTAGCCTTAGGCCCAATCGATCGGAGACAATAGGCTGGAAAGGCAAGCCAATACCATCGTCGGCGACCGTTAATGTTACAAGCGCTGCCTGAATATCCAATTTGACCTGAATCAAGGTGGCCTCGGCGTGCCTCAAGGCATTTGTCACTGCTTCCTGGGCAAGCCGAAATAAGTGATCCAAGTTCACGGTGTCCATTTGCAACGCCGCTCCGCCAACAATTGACAGCGCGACTTCGGTTCCGTCTTTGGTCGGCGTCCGCGCAAGATCTTCTAACGCTCCAATGAAACCGCCTCGAATGGAATGGAGCAATATCACACACCTCCCAGTCGAAGGCCTCAGTGGGCCGCTTGGGCTCGGTCATATCAGTCCGCGGCAACCAACCCTCGGCGGGAAATTCAACGCAGCCACTTCGGATGCAGGCGTCGATTTGCAACGGACATCCCGCGCGCATAGTTGTTGAAATTCAAAGACTTGTAGATGCTCAAGAACTCGATAAATAATGACCGCTGTCTCATAACACGAAAGTCGCAGGAGCTCGATCGACTGTTACAGGTATTACCGCATTGGCTGTAGGTGGAAGAAAATGTCGTGGGAACTCGGATGCCTATAATTACGAATCATGCCCCCGCTACCAATTCAACGTAACAAATTGATTAATAAGATATTTTTATCCTTATGTGGCGTTGTTATTGGTGTCTTTCGGAGCCGTGAATTCGTATTCCGTTGGCGTTGAAGTCCACAAGCGACCGGCGACCACCACAGCAAGGCGTATTGGAATTCCTTCCAGGCGGCAGCGCTTCAACTGCCGGCGCGTGCTCGCCGTGGACGGGGGCAACAAAACAATATCCGCGCCCCGCGACCGTGGCGATATATCGCGCGCCCGCGCGCTTCTCACCGAGCGCATTGCGCAACGCGCGGATATGTACCCTGAGATTGGCCTCCTCGACCCTTGTCCGCGGCCACGCGTATGAAATCAGCTCTTCCTTGCTGATCAAAGTTCCCGAACGAACCACCAGGGCGGTCAATATATCGAGCGCGCGACCGCCGACCCGGACGGCATTTCCGTTTTCCAGCAAGACACGCTCTTCCGGAAGAAGACGAAATGGGCCAAAGGCAAACACACCGGCCGCCAAGAGTCCAACCCCGGCACGTAAGTTAGAACGCCTATCCTTGTGAACCGGCAAGGCCTGACGGGCGTGGTTCTTCGCATTGGCGTTCTCTGCGCCCGCCAGTATTTCGACGATCGCGAAGTATCTGTCCCAGAACGGGGTCTCCCGCAGGTCTTCCACTAGGAGTTCATATGAGTGAGCGTCGGCGGCATCCCACAGCCATATGTCGGTGACTCGTGCGGAGTAGAACGCTACATCGTAGGATCGCAAGCGCACCTTCTCCTGGTGCTTGTGCAAGATGGGTTCGACATGCTTCGCGAGCAGCCCGAACCGCTCCTCGACGGGCAACCCCAGCCATTCCAGATTCGTCTTTACCAACATGAACACTGACAAAGAGGCATCGAACACTCGATTTTGCGCGGGCGTTTGGCTACTCATGTGCTGTCACTCCCAATTGTTGGTTGAAGCGACTATGATATGAGTGATTGCTCACATCAAATACTCGCATTGATCCATGCCTAGACCGACCCGCCGCGGCGCGCTTGAACCAAGGAAATATCCGGCACAACCAAGATCTGCGGATACGGTCGCGACTATATTGGAAGCGGCAGCTCGCATATTGGAACGTCATGGGTTCGCCGGATACAACACGAACGCGGTGGCGGGGCTCGCTGGCGTAAGCATCGGCTCGTTGTACCAGTACTTCCCAAATAAGGATGCGTTGGTCGCTGCGCTAGTCGCGCGGGAGACCGCCCTCTTGCTTGAGGAGTTGAGCGTCGCAACGAGCGAGGCCTCGTTCCTCGCCGGCAGGAAGCGCATGATTCAAGCTGCGATCGCGCACCAAATGCGTCGTCCAGCGCTGGCACGATTGCTCGACTTTGAGGAACAGCGTTTACCTCTTGGACCTCGCAACGAAAGGGCAGGCCAAATGGTCGCTGACATAGCTATTTCGGTACTCGGCAAACCTGGGGCGCCTCGCACGGCAAATAGGACGGTGGCCGCACTCGACCTCTTGGCAATCGTCAAAGGTATGGTGGACGCAGCGGGTCATCGCGGTGAAACGGATTCGATCGCCCTGCAGCGGCGAGTCGAGCGAGCAGTTGACGGGTACCTCGGCACGTAAGTTATGGCTTGGCACTCACACAAAGGGGGTGGTCCGAGAAAAGGACGACGAGTCACGCAACGAGAACCGTGGACCCAGCATTTAGCAAGGCTCGCAGGTCTTGCAGGAGAGTATCAGCCTTTAGGCAGTCGCGTGTTTGAAAGCCCTCGCCGAATCGATCACGAACCGCCGACAGCAACTCGCGTGCCGCGTCGACGCGATGTTGATCCCTCCACAACCGCGCGAGGCTCATCGCTGTTCGTAATTCCCATGACAGTGCGCATTGTCGGCGAGCAAGATCCAACGATCGGTGGAATATTGCCTCCGCGACGTGCGGGGCGTCTTCGGCGGATTCCCGTCGGATCGCCTCTCCTGCAACGCGTAGGATCTCAGCCGCGGACCAGCCCACTCGACCGCTTTCGACCCGGGCAAGAGCCTCAGCCGGTACAACGTCCTCGCGCAAGGTTGCGATGAAATCAATCTGAATCGCAGTGAGCCCGGGATCTTTGATGTCTGATGGGAGAATCGCCGATTCGGGGTGAACCTCTTCCAGCAATAACACCTCGCGTTGGTACAAGCGTGCCCATGATTGCCAGAACGGCAAGCCGTATTTGCCCGCGTATTCCAACAACATGGTCGTCAATCGGCGTGCCTCAGGCAAATCTCCCCTCCAAATGGCCACCGGCAAGGCACCGATACCGAGGGCGTAACAAATCCCGACGGCGTTGTCGATTGATATCGCACGCTCGACCGCCTGTCGAGCCATGTCTGATGCGCGATCTGGATAGCCTTCAATCCAGCTGTTACGCGCGGCAACGGTATACGTGGCAACTTCCAGGTCGATGAAGAACACTTTGTCATGTTCAAGCGGCGCGCTCCTGAGCGGATGTTGAAGGATGCGCTCGATAAAGCGGCGTGCCTCCCCAAACTGTCCCATATAGTGCAGCGACAGAGCCATCATTCTGCCCTGGACGAGATCGGCAGCTTCACCGGCGGGGTCCCCGGCGTGACGCTGGACGCGTTGGGCAAGCATCAGCGCTGCCGGGTAGTCTCCGGTGAACAACGTCCCGAGCCACACGCCGACCAGTGCGCGGTAATCCCGTTCCGGGACGTTGGTCTCGTCCGTAATCTTCAATGCCCTGCCAAATGCGGCATGCATCTGCGCGGCATCTTTCTCCATGTGGAGGAGTAAATGTCCAAGTGCTAGATTTAGGTGTCTCATCACAAAGGGATCGGAGGTGGGCGTCGCTGCGCTGCTTTGCAGCGCCTGTTCCACATGGCCGCGATACTCATCCAGCAACGAGAGCCGTAAGAACATCGGCGCGTGAACCGCAGTCAGGGTCTCACCGATCCCGGCATCGCCGTCCGGCGAATATGCCCACTCGAGAGCGCTCCGCACGTCGTCGATTCGTCGCCTATAAAACGTGATCCGCTCGGCGAGGGTTGCGCTCTGCGACGTCGCTTCGACCTCCTTCACGGTTCTTGAGCAGTCTAGGGCGTGCAACCGCCTGATTCGTCGGATTTCGTTACTCCCCAAGAGCCTTTCGCGCACATAGGCCCGCGTAGTTTCCAGCAGTCGATACGTCGTAATCGCGTCTGTGAGGGCGACTGAGACTAGTGATTTCGCCATGAGACTCGTAACACCATCCAAGACGTCCAGACTGCCGATGCCCTCGGATGCAGCTACCGCCTGGGCTGAGTCCATGGTGAACTCGCCGCAAAAGACTGCCAGGCGTCGGAGGATCGTTTGCTCGTGTTCTGCAAGAATTCCGTAACTCCAATCGAGCGTAGCCGTCAGGGTTTTGTGGCGCGGCAGCGCCGTGCGACGGCCTTGCGCAAGCAAAGTAAAACGATCGTCGAGGCGCTTGGCAAGTTCACGAATTCCAAACGGGCCCATACGCCCTGCGGCAAGTTCGATGGCAAGCGGCAGGCCATCGAGCTTCATGCACGTGGCAACCGTTGCCGGGACATCCGCATCAGTGAGTTCAAAGTCCTCGAAACTCATCGATGCGCGTTCGGCGAACAGTTCAATTGCGGGGAACGCGAGGGCTTGAGCCGCAGTTAGATTGGCCGACGTCGACGGCATGCGCAGCGGTGCAAGCCGCTTCACGTATTCCCCCTCGGCACGCAGGGGTTCGCGGCTGGTCGCGAGAACCTGAATTCCCGGGCCCGCCTTCAGCACCACCTCGACCAGAATTGCCGCCGCATCGATGACATGCTCGCAACTATCGAGCACGATCAGCATCTGTTTGTCCCTGAGGTACTCGATCACGCCCCGGAAGGGATCCTCCGAAGGACTTGGAACGCCTAACACCGAGGCAAGCGAAGACGGCAGCAGTAACGGATCCGAAAGGCGGGAAAAATCGACAAATTGCGCCTGGTGCTCAAGGGATGCGCTGAAGCGACCGGCGACCGCCAGAGCAGTCCTCGTCTTGCCCATGCCCCCGGGGCCGACAATCGTCACAAGCCGCCTGGTGCGCATCTGAGACAAGAGAGAGACAACCGCGTCATCTCGTCCGATCATCCGTGTGATCGGGACTGGGAGGGTCGCGGAGCTCATTCCGGGCGGCAACGCTGCAACTGCCGACGAGTCCTCGCGGTGGACGGGGGCAACAAAACAATATCCACGCCCCGCGACGGTAGCGATATATCGCACGCCTGCCCGGTTTTCACCGAGCGCATTGCGGAGCGCGCCGATATGTACCCTGAGATTGGCCTCCTCGACCCTTGCCCGCGGCCACGCGTATGAAATCAGCTCCTCCTTGCTGATCAATGTTCCCGAACGAACCACCAAGGCAGTCAATATATCGAGCGCGCGGCCGCCGAGTCGGACGGCCTTTCCATCCTCCAGCAAGACACGCTCTTCCGGGAGAAGACGAAATGGCCCAAAGGTAAACGCACCGGCCGCCAAGGGTCCTACCTCTGCACGTAAATTAACGAGTCCTTCCTCGCACCGCAGCTCGACTGAGTTGGCGAGCCGCCGAGCGAAAGGCGAGAGTTCGGCAGTCCAATCTCGATGGATCGTAAGGGGCTGCGCAGACACAGTCGAGTTCTTTATAACGATTTACATCTATTTATTTGTCGCTGGGTGCTGAAACGCGCAATCTGCCGGTCCGCGAAGGAGCAGATGCGCCGCAAAAGAGGCGCTGAGCGACGCCGTGCGCGACATGGACCTCCGCGGAAGACCGCGACCACAACCACGACCACAATTGGAGCCTGTTATGAAATCTCTGCTCATTCCCGCCGCGCTGTCAGCGGCCTTCACTGTTGCTATTTCTCCGGCCCTGGCAGCGACCACGTTACCGTCTGGGACCGTCAAGAACATCGTGCTCGTTCACGGCGCCTGGGCCGATGCGAGTAGCTGGAACAACGTTACACGCGTATTGAGAGCCAAGGGTTATCACGTGACGGCGGTGGACATTCCGCTGACCTCGCTGGGTGCCGATGCCGCTGCGACGAAGGCAGTCATCGATGCGCAAGATGGACCGACAGTGCTCGTTGGACACTCATGGGCAGGATTCGTGATCGGCGAGGTTGGCAACGATCCCAAAGTGAACGCGCTGGTCTACGTCTCGGCTTTTGCGCCCGACAAAGGCGAGAGTGTCACTACGCTGAGTGCCGGCGGCCCGCCCTCCAAAGGCGTGCAGGCTATCCGGCCCGATGACAAAGGGTTTCTCTACCTCGACAAAGGCGCTTTCGCTACTGTGTTCGGCCAAGATCTCCCGACCAGCGAATCAGAAGCGCTGGCCAACGCGCAGTTGCCAATCAATCACACGGCCTTTGACGAGCCGGCGACGGTGGCTGCATGGCATTCCAAGCCATCATGGTTTGTCGTGTCCGACAAGGATCTCGTCCTCGATCCCAGCGCACAGAAGTTCTTCGCAAATCGAATCAAAGCCACAACGACAATTGTTGAGGGCGGCCACGACACCCTAATTGCATTTCCCAAACAAGTTGCCGCGGCGATTGAAGCTGCCTCGCGCGGCACGAAGCTGTGAGAACCACTGCCATGATCAAGATCAACAGACCTATGGGAGATACTAAATTGCAAAAGCAGAGAAAACTGATGTCGCTGATGGCACCGTTGGCGTGGAGCCTGTTGGCGATTTTTTCGGCCAATCTATCGGAGGCGGGAGATGATCCTGTTTTCAAAACGAAGGACGTCATCCTCGTCCACGGAGCCTGGGCGGATGGTTCGAGCTGGTCCAAGGTAATTCCGTTGCTGGAACGAAGGGGATTCCACATTACGGCGGTGCAGCTTCCATTGACCTCGGTGGCGGAAGACCTTGCCACCGTGAACCGGGCGATAGAGTTGGACCCTGGCCCGCTACTCCTCGTGGGTCACTCTTACGCCGGCATCGTGATTACGGAGGCGGGGAACGACCCAAAAGTGAGTGGACTGGTCTACATCTCCGCGTTCGCTCCTGACACGGGACAATCAGTCTCCTCGTTGAACGCATTGGTGCCTAAAACTCCAGTCATGTCGGAAATCAGCTTCAATGCGGGCTTCCTGAGCCTTACCAACGAAGGCATCCGCGCTGATTTTGCGCAGGATCTTCCGGACGCAGAAAAACAAACCTTGGCAGTCACTCAGGGTCCGATTGCAGAAGTCGCATTTGGCACACCGGCGACCGCACCAGCGTGGCATACAAAGCCGTCGTGGTACATGGTCGCCAGCGAAGATCGAGTCATCTCTCCTCAGCTTGAGGCCATGATGGCGAAAACGATCAATGCCGAAACAACCACGGTGCATTCCAGCCACGTCATCATGCTGTCAAGACCGGAGGCGGTGGCCGACTTCATTACACGTGCAGCGCAGGGACGTGACTGAGAGCTTTGCTCAACGGGTCCAGCCATCGGCTGCATTGAGTGGCGGATTGGTTTTCCGTTGCACCTGCTTTTGTCCCGCTGTGTCATGCATCGACATGCGTAAGCGGTGTTCTTCCTACTCGCAATTGGAGAATTAACATGAACTTGCCCATTCCAAGCAAAAGGTTAAGTTATCGTTTCGTGCTGATAGCTGCAACAATCCTGCTACACGCCAATAGCGTGCTCGCCGCGGAGTTCGAGGGCGACGCTCAAATGCAGGCGAGGGACCTTCTGTCCGGTACTGTCGGCGGCCGGGCCAAAATCGTGGACGCATCGCCCGCCATTTCGGCGGACGGTCATCAGATTTCGAATCTCGATCCTCAAGAACAAGCGCGCCAGCTCATCTTGGGCAAGCGGACCTTCGGCGGTGCAGTATGGCTAAGGGTCGCCCTTGACTCGAAGGCAAAGGTGACGGCGGCGGTGCCTGCGCGAGGCAAGCGTCGCGAATTCTCCGACGCTCAAGAATTGGCGCGGCGGATGATTCTGGGTATAGGCGTCTGACGTGCGGCGTCTTGTGAAATTCGGGATTGCCGTGAGATGCCCCAGGGTCTATCCGACCTCGACAACGATGAACAGTAGTTGGGTCAAGGAGATATTCTCATGGATATTAGCAGACGCGTTTTTTCGGCCGCCCTCGTTGCCGGTGCCGTCACTTCGTTGACGTCCACGCGAGGCATGGCCGCCGCCACTACTCCGACCAAGGCGTGCAACGTCGTCCTCGTGCACGGACTCTTGGCAGACGGATCATGTTGGTCCTCTTGTTGGTGATGGGGCTGACGGTGGTAGTTGTCTTGTCGATATTCAAAGAGTTCATGTCGGACCGGATGATGACGAAAGCAGCCCTGGCGAGTCGATCATTTTCCGGTTTCTTCAACCGACAATCTGCGCTCTTACCAATGGCACTGGGCTTGGGTTGTTGGGTCGAGGAGGGTACGGCCTGCTCGTGTTGGCCAACTATCAAGGCATAGATTGGGTTCTCTATGCAGCAGTAGCCGGCAGCGGACTTTACGTTCTGAAGCGAACGTTCTCCGTGGCGGACTAAATCGATCTTTTACATGGCCCTCTGCGGCAAGTGCGCACGGAAATGTGGTCACTCAGATGGGTTTACCGCTCGGCTTCCCACGGATTCACGACCTCGGCAGTAAGGTCTGCAAAGTGTTTGACGTTTCTAGTTGCCAGCGCCGCACGTCGGGCGATTACAATACCCGCGATCTGAGTGTCGCGCATGTCGACGCGTCGGCCATTTTGTTGCCTTTCGGCTGCGAGACCTGCTGCGGCTTCGGCTGCTGAGCGGTCGAATTCCAAAACCCGCTCCTCTAGATCCTCAGCCAGTAGTTGCTCGAACGCCAATTCGAGCGCCTGCCGACGTCGACCCTTGGGCAGCAGCGCCAGGCCGAGGCGCGCTTCAAATAGTGTAATGCTTGTTATCCAAACGGACTCGGCCGGCTGTCGATCCAGCCACTCTACGACAGAAGGATCCGGAGCTTTCTGCATCAGCTCCGAGAGAACGTTGGTGTCGAGGATGATCAAGGTTTGAATTCAGCCGATCGTGGCGCTTGGTCGTGAAGCTCCGGCAGATCGGTGGACAAGCCAACGTCCGTAAACCGCGCCGCAATGCGGGAGCCGAGCGAAGTAATCGGCCGACCCGACTCTTTGACCGCGTTCCGCAGAATGTGTCGGACTTCGTCTTCCATACTGCGTCCATGACGCTCAGCGCGTCGTTTCAGCCTCGCCTTGACCTCCTCTTCCAGATCACGAACAACGAATTGCGCCATCGGATATTCCTAGTACTATTCAATTGATATCACGATATCAAGTGTTTGTTGGATTTTCAACGGACGTTTCTGGTGTCAGGGCGTCGAAATATATCTCGTGGAAACTCAGCGGCTTACGATCGCCGGATGTCCTATAATTGAGAATCATGCCCCCGCTACCAATTCTAGGATTTTTCGTTCCAAATCATATACGTAGACGCGCAGGTACAAATCAGGTGCCTCTGCCGCTATCCACAGCATTGTTGATCTCGCATCGTCGGAAGACCGTTGATGCCGACGTCCTGATTGGCAGCGGCATGACATTAAGTCTTTTAGACTCATCGTCGTGACCGAGGAACTCGATGTTCTCAGAATAATTAGCGAGCGGCTGCGCGCGGCGGATGTGCCCTTCATGTTGACGGGCTCATTCGCGCTCGGGTACTACGGCAAACCGCGCATGACCCGCGATCTCGATTTTGTCGTGGCATTGATGGAAAGCCACGTCGATGTTCTTGTGAGCGCATTCTCCATGGACTTCTATATCGATGAGGATGCCGCGCGTTCTGCGATCAACTCGCAGCGAATGTTCAACCTCATGCATCTGGATAGCGCGATCAAGGTTGATTTCATCGTACGGAAGAATATGGAGTATCGGCACGCAGAGTTTGAGCGCCGCAAGTCCGTGGAGTTTGCCGGGATATCGACTTGGATTGTGAGCCGTGAAGACCTGATCCTGTCAAAGCTTGTTTGGGCACGCGACACGGGCTCGGAGATGCAATTGCGCGACGTCCGCACGCTGATCGACGAGTCGGTTGACTGGTCCTATCTGAAAGACTGGGCTGCTAAGTTGGGCGTCGCCGGCAAACTTGATGAGGTCTCCAAGTGAACGATACCTCCTCCGAAATGGACGAAATGGTCGCCGAGCGCTACAAGCTCATGACGCCCGAGCGGCGCATGAGAATCGCCTCCTCGATGTTCGAGACGGCGCGAGCCATCATCGAGTCTTCGCTGCCTCTCAACCTGACACGCCGCGAGCGCCGCCTTGCGTTCGCTAAGAGATTGTACGCCGGTGAACTGCCCGATGCGGCGTTGCAGGCATTTGCTGATTGGAATATGCGCGAGAAGCTCGACGAGGCTAAAGGCGATTGCGACAGGACCGGCGGCGAAGTGCCAATGTGAGACGCGGCCAACAAGCAGACTTAATCACTCCGACTGTGCCGCCTTGGATACGCCGCGAGCATTCGATTAGTTGATCTCTACCCGATCATTCTCGGGGCGGCCGTAATCTGCACGGGATGTCTATCCCCGAGACTGGGCAGTCTTTTCACACTTAGGCGTTCTCTTGGATCCGGCGTCCCTCACCGAGGGCGAGACTGATGGCCGCCTTGGTCGATGGAGAACGCCTAGAGCACTATGCGGACCGCCAGCAGATCAGCATCAACACCGCCAGAACGCAGTCAAAACA
>Ga0209530_1001389_pt1 | contig 11014 bp, 9 predicted proteins | sample BlaSpr_A8_Ref_O1_FD_187987 | JGI IMG/M metagenome (GOLD analysis project Ga0209530, IMG submission 187987) | Forest soil microbial communities from Thunder Bay, Ontario, Canada - Black Spruce, Ontario site 2_A8_Ref_O1 (SPAdes) (version 2) | ecosystem: Environmental > Terrestrial > Soil > Boreal...
CATGAAGCTGTTCTCGGTCCTTCGGCTGTGGATCTGACGACCAAAAAGTTGAAATGATGTCGTCGGACCTCACATCTCTTCGACCATGCGAAGGCTCAAGGGAAACCGGAAATAATGGGATGGACGGTCCCCGCACCCCGAGGAAGAATCGGCGTTCGAACAAGGAGTGGTGCAATGACGATTACAACGATCGGACTCGATACATCGAAAAACTGGTTCCAGGTTCACTGTGTCGACGCGGATGGCAGGACCGTTCTTCGACAGAAGCTCGCTCGAAGCAAAGTACGGACCTTCTTCGCCAAGATCCCTCAGTGCCTGGTCGGCCTCGAAGCTTGCGGCGGCTCTCATTTTTGGGCGCGCGAACTGGTGAAGCTTGGCCACGACGCCAAACTGATGCCGGCCCGCTATGTCCGGGCCTACGTCAAAACGAACAAGCACGATGCTGCAGACGCGGAGGCCTGCTGCGAGGCCGTTCAGCGGCCGGGAATGCGCTTTGTGCCCATTAAAACAGAAGAGCAGCAAAGCATGCTGATGATTCACCGAGCCCGCGATCTTCTGGTCCGTCAACGCACGGCAGCGGTGAATGCTCTTCGCGGACATCTTGCCGAATTCGGGATAGTTGCCGCCAAGGGGACCGCGAAAGCTCACGAGCTGATGCGCCTGGCTGGAGACGACGAACGTCTACCCGCGATGGCCCAAGAGGCCCTCAGATATATCGTCGCGCAAATCCACGACATTGAAATCAGGCTTAAGAGCTTCGAGCAAAGGATCCTATCGCTGGCGAAGGAAAACGAGGTTTGCAAGCGGCTGATGACGGTACAATCGATTGGCCCCTATATCGCCACCGCGATCGCGGCGACCGTCGGAGATCCTCGCAATTTCGCCTCTGGACGTCATTTCGCAGCCTGGCTGGGACTGACCCCAAAACAGCATTCTACGGGCGGAAAAGAAAAGCTTGGCGGAATAAGCAAGCGAGGCGACAGCTATATCCGTCGGTTACTCATTCATGGCGCTCGGGCGACCGTGGCTCGCGTGCGGAGCGGTCAGATGAAGAGCGCCTGGCTCTCCGGGCTTCTGGGGCGGCGGCATTTCAACGTCGCCACCGTCGCCTTGGCAAACAAGACCGCTCGTGTCGCATGGGCGGTCATGTCGACAGAGCAAACCTATCGAAGGGCCGCCTAATAGCTGGGCGACCCACAGTCTCGGCTGTGCGAGGGCAAACGGACGCATGATGGCAAACCGGTCGGACCGGAACTGGCTAATCCCGCTGGCTCTATCGGGCTCCAAGGCCCGCCAAAATAATTGGGCGCCAGTCCGCGTATCTCATCAAGGTCAGCAACGCCGTTGCGTCAAAGACCGAATAGATAGCTGCAACCGAGCATTGCCTGATTGCCGAAGAAGCCCTTGCATCGCGGGGACCGTCCATAGATAGAGCCAAACGGCACAGCTGATCACTTCTGGCGGAAAGCGATGGCGGCGACACAGAGGATCACGCGAAGTCGGCATGGCCAGCGTTTAGTTGTGCACTTCCAATCGTTACGCGTTGACGATACGGAGGAAAACACTAAGCCGCCATCACACCCAAGCCAAGGCCGATTCGACGCGGAGGAGTTCATCGGGTTAACGGCCGATCGCGTAGGCTTCCATGTGCCGCGGCGTCGCGGCAGCCTTGATCACGCCTCCCGCGCTCGAGGCCGCGCATAATCGCCCGAGAGACCAACCGTCCGCGATGATCAGCTTGTGGCCGCGCGCCGCCAATTCGTCCAGCGCATGGGTGGCGAAGCGATCCTCGATGGCGAGCACGCCGGGCTTGAAAATGCGCGGCGTGAAGGACGCAGGGAAATGCATATTGTTGAACATCGGCGAGTCGATCGCCTCCTGGAGGTTCAACCGATGGTGAAAATGACGCATGAGCAACAGCAGCGTCCACTGATCTTGCTGATCGCCGCCGGGGGAACCGCAGACGAGGTACGGCTCGCTGTCGCGCTCGACGAGGGTCGGCGAGAGCGTCGTGCGCGGCCGGGCGCCGGGGATCAGGCTCGATGGCAGACCCTCGGCGAGCCAGAACATCTGCGCCCTCGTCCCGAGCGGAAAACCCAGCGAAGGAATGATTGGCGAGCTCTGGAACCAGCCGCCGCTCGGCGTGGCCGCGATCATGTTGCCCCATCGGTCGACGACATCCAGATGCACGGTGTCGCCGCGATATTCGGGTAACGGCGCGAATGTCGGCTCGCCACCCCCCGGTCCGAACGCCGTCACCGATCCCGCGAGCCCTAGTAGTGTCTTAAGGCGCGGCTCTGACAAACCGGGCAATCCGGCCCGCAAGTCGAGCGAAGCATCCTCACCGACGAGAGCGCGGCGAGAATTGTTATAGTCGTCGCTCAATAGTGTCTGAAGCGGAACGTCGACGAACCCCGGGTCGCCATAGAAGGCCTCGCGATCGGCGAAAGCGAGTTTGGCGCATTCGGTGACGACATGGACGAACTCGGCACCGTCAGGATCAATCGTACTGAGGTCAAAACCTTTCAGCAACGCCAATTGTTGCAGAAGCACAGGCCCTTGGCCCCACGGGCCCGTCTTATGGACGCGGTAGCGACCGTAGTCGTAGGTAGCGCTTGCCTCCCACGTGGCCTGCCAGCCCGCCATGTCATCGGCGTTCAAGAGGCTCGCATGACGTCGCCCGCTCCCGTCCATGTGGGGTGTGCGGGTTGCAAATCGCTCGATCTCCTCGGCGACGAAACCGCGATAAAATGCTTCACGCGCGGCCTCGATCTGGCGCTCGCGCGCGCCGCCGGCTGCTTTCGCTTCGGAAAGAATGCGCCTGTAAACGGCGGCGACCCCAAGCGTTCGGTGCAGTGTCCCTGGTTTCGGCGGTTGACCGCCGGGCAACCACACCTCGGCCGAACTCGGCCACTCGGCTTTGAAGAACTCTACCAATGGCAGAAGCGCCATTGTCACGCGCGGAAGCACCGGAAAGCCGTTCTCCGCATAAGCGATGGCGGGGGTCAGCACCTCGTCGATCGCCATTGTGCCGTAGTCGCGCAATAGCAGCATCCATCCGTCGAACGCGCCCGGAACCGTCGCCGCCAGGAATCCTGTTCCGGGGATCATGGGGAGCCCCAGCTCTAGGAACTTGGCGATGGTCGCCGCTTTCGGCGCGACTCCCTGGGCGCAGAGGACGCGAACGGCGCGGTCGCGGGCGTTGTAGAGAATAGCAGGCATGTCGCCCGCCGGACCGGACAAATGGGGCTCGACGATCTGCAAGGCGAAGCCCGTCGCCACCGCGGCGTCGAAAGCGTTGCCGCCCCGCTCAAGAATCGACATGCCCACAGCCGTGGCCAGCCAATGGGTCGAACTCACGGCGCCGAAGGTTCCGATGATCTCGGGGCGCGTGGTGAATTTCGCGCCGGCGGGCGCGACGGCGCGAACAGGAGCGATCAAGATTCGTTTCCCCGCTCGATCATCGAAATCGCTTCGTCCGTCGAAACAACGCCGCCGAATGCCTGTAGAAAGATAGAAAGCGTGGCATTATGCTCCACGTCGTTTCGGGAGGCGTTGGCGTCCGAAATCATGATCGTTTTGAAGTTACGCATCGCAGCATCGCGCGCTGTGCATTCGCAGCATACATTGGTCACGGTGCCGACGATCAACGTCATCTCGATGCCCCGAGAGCGCAGCATCGTTTCCAGTTGGCGTGAAGGATCGACGAACGGCGTGAGACGGTTCTTCGAGACGACCGGGTCGTCGACACGATGTTCAAGCTCGCGCCAGAGCGTGTGCTCGGGCCTTCCTGTCTGAAAAGCGAGGCGGAAGTCGTCGGCCGTTTCGCCCGTCATAATGAAATTGAAGAACGTCGTCCAATCGCTTTCAGCGCCGGGGCCATAGGTCGAAACGATCCAGACCACCGTTCCTCCCGCGCGACGGAGTACGTTAGCCAGGCGGTTGATGTTGGGGACGATTTCGCGCGCCGTTGGCATCTCCGCGACCGCGCCGGGCTCAAGAAATCCCGTCTGCATGTCGACCACCAACAGCGCGGTCTTGCCGGGCTCGATGGTGACGAAGGGCTGCACCCGCCCGCGGCGCCGCATTGAAATGTCGATCGCCTGCTGTGCGATCTCGATTTTGTGCATTGACTTCAAGCTCCCCTTTGACGTGAGCGAATCCGTGGTCGCCGACAGGGCGCGAGCAGCTCGACTGCCCCCGCAATTATATTGCCCCTTCCGTTTCTTCGCGCTCGATCAGGCGCAAGAAACGTTGCGTTCGCGCGTGCTTCGGCCGCTCGATGACGTCGGCAGCTGGACCCTCTTCGACGATCCGGCCGCCGTCCATGAAGATGACCCGATCGGCAACGTCGCGGGCGAAACGGACCTCATGCGTGACGACGATCATCGTCATTCCCATTTCGGCGAGCTTTCGGATGACGGCCAGCACATCCCCTACGAGCTCTGGGTCGAGCGCCGAGGTCGGTTCATCGAATAGCATCAGCCGCGGCGAAATCGCGAGCGCGCGCGCGATCGCGACGCGTTGTTGCTGACCGCCGGAGAGTCGGTGGGGAAGATGATTGGCGTGGTGAACGAGCCCCACCAGACCCAGAAGGCGCATGGCGGTCGCCCGCGCTTTCGCAGGATCCTCATGATAAACGCGAACGGGCGTCTCGACGATGTTCTCAAGCGCGGTGAAATGATCAAACAAGTTGAAGTGCTGGAACACCATGCCGATTCGCGCCTCGGCCCGCGCCGACGCCAAATCGCGAATGGGTCTTAGGACACCACCCACACGCCGATAGCCAACCGGTCGTCCATCGACGAGGATTTCGCCTTTGTCGACCGCTTCGAGATGATTGATCAGGCGTAGAAGCGTGCTCTTGCCCGAACCGCTGGGCCCCATGATCGTCACGACCTCGCCTCGCCTCACGGTGAGGTCGACGCCGCGTAGCACCTCGCGCCCGCCGTAGGATTTCCATACGTCAGCGCAAGAGACGAATACGCGGTCGCTAACGCCAGCGCCTACCCCCTCCGAAAGACTGCTCAGCCAAGCGTGGCCGGAGTCGGCGACCGGACCGCTAGGAATCGGATCACGTCCTTGCTTTGCCGCGAGGAAATTCTCAGCCGAGCTCTCGGTTTCCGCCTGCCGCAGACCGAACATGCGGGCGAGCGCCCCCTCGGAACGTGTGGGGCGTTCGATTTCGATATTGAAACGCCGTTCGAGCACCCATTGCACCGCTGCAATCGCGCTGGTCAGCGCCAGATAAATGATGCCGGTGGCGGCAAAAACCGTGAAGAATTTGAAATTCTGTCCGACGATCTGCTGGCTCCTGAATGTTAGTTCGTTCACGAAAATGACCGACGCAATCGACGTTCCCTTCAAAACCGCAATCGAATCGTTAGCGAGCCCCGGAAGAATTGCGCGCATCGCCTGCGGCAATATGATCCGTCGCATCGTCAGCAAATGGCCCATGCCGAAGGACGCCGCAGCGATCCCCTGGTTTCGGTTCACCGAGAGAATGCCGCCCCGGATGATCTCTGCGCTGAATGCTGCTTCATTGAGAGCGAAACCAAGCACCGCCGTCGTGAAGCTGTCCAGCTTGATGCCGACCGAGGGGAGCGCATCATAGAGAAACACCAACTGGAGGAGTTGGGGTGTGCCGCGGATGAACCAGATGTATGTCCACGCGGCGCTGCGCACCGGTCCAAACCGCGAAAGGCGCAACAGGGCGAGCCCGAGCCCCAGTAGGAAACCGCCAACCATCGCCAATGCGGCGATTTCGACGGCGAGCAAGGCTCCATTCCAGAGGAAGGGCTCAACAACGTAGCCTAAGAGTTCATGAACAAACTTCATTACAGCGCGCGCTTTCGCCGACTCGGTGGACGATCGGCCATCCACCCTTTGGCGTCTGGTTTTCCCACCGCGCCGCCGAGCGGTCGAAGGCTATTGCGTCAAGATCTCGACCGGCATGGCGAGGGAATAATCGAAGTGGTATTTTTCATAAATCGCTTTTTCGGCGCCGCTGGCGCGAATGGCGCTCAGGGCGTCGGCGATCGCCTGCTCAAGCGCCTTATTATTTTTATTCACTCCAACGCCGATCTTCCAATTCGTTACGATCATGAACGAGCGCTCGAGCTTATCGGGATTATCGGCCACGAACTGATCGACCAGGCCGAGATTGATCAGAAGAAGGTCGGCGCGGTCATTCATGACCAGCCGCGCGCCAGCCGGAATATCTGGAAAGGTGACAATCTCGACTGCCTTCTTGCCATCCTTCACGCACTTGTCGCTGAGTTGACGAAACTGAGCTTCTTCCACGGTTCCGAGGCCGGCGCTGGCGCGAACGCCACAGATGTCGTCGAGGCCCATGATGTGCTTTGGATTGCCCTTCTGCACCATCCCGCCAGTCGCCGCGCGCGAATAGACGACGAAGTCCATCTGCTGAGCTCGTTCCGGGCTGTAGTAGAGAGTATCCCACATCGCGTCTGTCTGGCCGTTGGCTACGGCGGGGAGTTGTCCAGACCACGCTCCGAGCTTGAATTCGATCGGAACGCCGATGCATTTGAATGCGGTTTGGGCCAGTTCGGTATCGAGCCCGATGAGCTGACTGAAGTCCTTCGAATCGCGCATGGCGTAGGGCGGAGTTTCCCCGTCGGTGCCGATCTTGATCGTCTTGCCCACCAGGCCCGGGTATTTTGTCGCCAACTTGTCAGGTTCGCATTTCGCATCCGCGGCGAAACCAGCAGACGGGAGGAAGAGCTCCATCGCCAGCAACGCCGCAACGACGGACAACGCGCGATATTTCGCCATGACGCTCACCTTTCGTTACTACCTAAGCCTTCAGCGCGACGGACCGCAGGTGTGAGGCGCGAGAGCGTTGCCGACGATCGCGGCGGATGCACGCGGCGCCAATGCTCGGCGATGTCGCGGCCGGTGCAGAACCACACGCGGTCATGCTTGCGCGCGTATTCAAGAAACTTGATGAGCCCGACCGCTTTGCCAGGCCGGCCGAGCAGACGATCGTGGAGGCCGATGCTCATCAGCTTTGGCGCCGACTCGCCCTCCGCGTACATCAGGTCGAACGTGTCGATCATATAACGAGCAAAGTCGTCGGCGCTGCCAAACCCGGTGTTGCGATCAAAGCGGTTGTCATTGGTCTCTAACGAATACGGGACGATTAGGTGTTGCTTGCCGGATACGCTCACCCAATAGGGCAGCTCGTCGTTCAGAGCGTCGCGATCGTACAAGAACACGCCCGACTCGACGAGAAGGCGGCGTGTATTGGCGCTGGGCCGGCCATTAAACCAGCCGATCGGGGCGCTTCCTGTCATCGCCCGAATGCCCTCGATCGCCAGACGCATATGCTCCCGTTCTTCGGCCTCCGGCATGTTGTGATAGTCGATCCAACGCCATCCGTGGCTGACGATCTCGTGACCGTCAGCAAGAAAAGCGGCCACCGCCTCCGGGCATTGCTGCATCCCGCGCACGACCCCGAGAACGCTGACTTTGACGTCGAATTGTTTGAAGATTCGCAACAGGCGCCACACGCCCACGCGGGGTCCGTACTCGAAGACGCTTTCGACGATCGGACTACGTACCCCGTAATAGGCCGGAAAGCCGATATCGTTCAGCATGTCTTCGGTCTGATTGTCCCCTTCCAGAAGCGAACGCTCGCCCCCAGCCTCGAAGTTAAGGTTGAAGTTGATCGCAATGCGCGCATCGCCTGGCCAGTGTGGGTGCGGGGGGTTCGGTCCGTAACCGAAAAAATCCCTCGCAGGGCCTAGGTCGAGTCCTTCGTTCATCTGTCGCACATTTTTCGTAGGCCTTCGCCGCGCTTACCGAATCGCCAGGTGACGAGCCGCCCCAACGTCGGCGTGAGCGGCTACGGCGCGCGCGTCCATGGGTCTGGCGCCAACGACAACAGTCCATCACACTCCGAACCAAGTGGCAAGTGGTTACAAATAGGTTCGACGACCGAAGTTTAAGCGCCCAATGCTCGCTAACGCAGCATTTGTGACCGATCTTAGTGCAACGGCCGGGGTCGCAAGAGGCATTCGGACGGCTGTCGAGCGGCGCCAAGGGTCATGACTTGTGAACCAACTTCAAATATGGTCCGGGGCTCGAGTCGTCGGATAAATCAAAGATGGACGAAAAATGGCGCAAGAGGCACCCAAAAAGCGTGTCCTGAACGAGCTTCGAAAGCGATTGCGTGAGAACCAATCTGAAGACGGGCGACTGCCTCCGGAACGCGAGCTTGCTTCTGTCCTGAGCGTTAGCCGACGCGCCGTACGTGAAGCGCTGGCGGTGCTGGAGGGCGAAGGCGTCGTTTGGCGCCGTCAGGGACAGGGAACATTCACCGAGGCTCCGCCGACCGTGAACTATGGCGAGATCGCCAAGCTGGCCAATCGCGTGAACCCGCTGGAGGTTGTCGACACGCGGTTGGCGATCGAGCCGATGCTAGCCCATCGTTCTGCGCTGCGGGCCTCTCTCGCCGATATCGAAGCTATGAACCGCATCGCAGAGCGGGCCTTGAGGGCGAAGAGTCCCGGCGACTACACGCGTGCGGACGCCGCCTTTCATCGCAAGATAGCGGAAACGGCCGGAAATGCGCTGTTGCTGGCGATGTTCGAAATGGTCCTTCTGGTGCGCGAAAAGGTCGACTGGGAACGGGTGCGGCGCTATTATTTCCAACATGACGGCGCGCGCCGGTCGTACAACGAGCACTCCTTGATCCTACGTGGGATCGCCGCGCGGGACCCGGCGGCGACGGAGGCGGCGATGCGCAAACACCTGGAGAGCGTTTCGGCGGTCTTCTTGGAAATGCCCGCCTCGTTACCTTGAGGGCGGCGCGATCTGTGTTCCAACGACGCAGGAACGCAGACTGGTTCTAGGGACGCTGTCACACGCACTCAAATTGGCCGTGCGCAATCTGGAAACCCCAGCTCGGGCTTCGGCAGCGGTGTCGGCTTCCCATGTCCGGACTACTTCGTGTCTTACGACGCGGAGCGTGTCGCAGCATGTGAGATGACGCTGGGCGTTGGTGAAGACCGCGGCATGAATCAACTGGAAGCGCTGGGCTGATCCGGGCGATTTGAAGCGTTGCATCTTCCGCTCGCATCGTCGTGTCGGTTGATGTGAATTCTCGGCTCGATTGCTCCTCCTCAACCTTGCTCATGCCGAGCCGACAATACGATTTCGACTTTGCCACGCCGTAAGACCGCAGCTTGTCGGTAACCAGCGCACATCGGGCGCGAAGCCTTGTTTCTTGAGCAGCTTGCGCATCAGTTTCACCGCTGCAGATTTATCGCCCCTCCGTTGCACGAGCAGGTCGAGAACCTCGCCTTCGTCGTCGACTGCGCGCTAAAGCCGGAACTGCCGGCCCGCAATCACGGCCATCTCATCGAGATGCCACCGCGACGTTGGCCGCAGGCGTCCACGGTGAAGTTCTTAAGGGAACAACGGCCCGAACTTCAAAACTCATCGCCGCACCGTTTCGTAGGAGACGTCCACACCACGCTCCCCGAGCAGATCTTTGTCGTCGCGATAGCTATCGTGAAACGCATATACAGCCAAACGGCGTGCCGGATGACCGCAGGCGGAACTATGGTGGGACAACGAGATTGTCATGCGCCATCTTACCCGACAACCGGATGCGCGCTAATGTTCGCGTGCGAACGCCCACGGTCGGCCACATTCGCTCAAACCGCCCGCTTAGCTTTGAACGGAGCATAGTCGAGATCGTATCCGAAATATCTGGGGCCCACGAGCTCAAGCCCGCGCGGGGTTCGCCAAGCCTGTGCACATGGAAACGCCAACGCGGCGACTCGAATCCCGTAACGCATGGAGTCGGCGGTCACCGGCGCGCCGGTTTCCGCCTCCAGAAGGGTGATCATGTCAGGCGTTGTCACTAGCGGCGCGCCGTCGCGCTCCGCAATGAGGAACTCGTTCTGGAAGGCGAGGCGAAGGCGGCCCCCGCGGAAAGAATCGAGCCCCTCAATGTCCGCTTCGCCGCGGGCGAAACCGCCGACCGTTCGGCGCAGCACGTCCTTCACCCGGCCGTTGAAGATGATCTCGGCCCCGAGCGCGGCGCGGATCGCCTCGACGGGATCGTCATGTCGCGCCCGCGCAGCGCGCAATTTTTGGCCGAGATCGATGCAAAGGCTGAGCGTGCCACGCACGGTGGACGCCTTCGCCGCCGCCCCGTCCATCGGATAAAAGGCGAGCAGCGCCGAGCCGCCCATGTCGACGGTGGCGGAGCGCGCGAGGCGCTCGGTCCAGCGATTGTTGACCGTCTCGAGCACAATGGAATTGCCCTTGTCGTCGCCGAGCACCATCGGCGTCGCCGACACCCCGTGCATCCCGAAGGTCGTCATCTGCAGCTCGGGAAAGGCGCGGCCCATGCCGTCGCCGTCGATCAACAGCAGTCCCGTCGCGGCGGCTGCGACAAACGGCGTCGTGGAATTGATTCCGCCCGCCTCGCCGCACAGAAGTCCGTCCACCTTGCGGCCCATGAATTTCTCGAGCTTGCGCAGCGCGATGACGATCTCGTCGCCCTGGGGCAGCTTCTCCGTCATCACGGTTGGGGCGCCCATCATGCAGACCGGCGCGATCAACGCGTCGTCGGAGAAGCCCTCGACGTCGACGAGAGCGACCGGACCATGGCGGCGGATGGCTTGCTGCGCCATGAGTTTCCCAATGTAGGGGTCGCCGCCGCCGCCGGTTCCGAGAATCGCGCCGCCGGTCGCAATGTCGTCGAGATCGGCGACGCCGACCAAGCGAATGGTCTTGAGGCTGGTCATCGGGCGCGGCGCTCCTGTAAAAAGCTGTTACTGGAAGGCAGGGGAGTAAAAGGGATATCGGGATAGCCGAAGGCCTTCGGCCCAACGACTTCGAGCGCCTGCGGCGTCTTCAGGAGATCGTGCGCCGGAAGACCGATCGTTGCGATTTGCTGCCCGTAACGCAACGTCTCCGTCGTGATCGGCTCTCCGGTTTCGAGATGCAGGTTCATGATGAGATCTGGCACGATCGC
>Ga0209530_1001390_pt1 | contig 11008 bp, 11 predicted proteins | sample BlaSpr_A8_Ref_O1_FD_187987 | JGI IMG/M metagenome (GOLD analysis project Ga0209530, IMG submission 187987) | Forest soil microbial communities from Thunder Bay, Ontario, Canada - Black Spruce, Ontario site 2_A8_Ref_O1 (SPAdes) (version 2) | ecosystem: Environmental > Terrestrial > Soil > Boreal...
ACTCCGGGAGCAGAGATAACTCCGGGCTACCAGCTTGTTACGGTGCATCTGCTGGATGGGAAAATGTTCCTCGGGAGTGCGACATTCGATCCGGCGGCTGAAAGCCTATTTGGGCACGTTGGACGCCGAGGCGTTGACGCGAAAACGAGAGGGGAAGGGGCGCGCGGATGCTCTGTTTCTCGCGCTTCCGGGAGGCTTGTCGACCGAGCGAGCGATGCAGATCGTCCAAATCGACCACACCAAGGTCGATGTGACGGTCGTCGATCCCATCGAACGCCTGCCGATTGGGCGTCCGATTCTGACGGTCGCCATCGACGTTTTCACGCGCATGGTGCTCGGTTTCTATCTATCGCTCGAGGCGCCGTCCGTGACCTCGGTCGCGCTGTGTCTGACGCACGCGGTGATGGATAAGACAGCCTGGTTGGCTGCACGCGGCGTCACGGCGCCATGGCCAGCAAGTGGGCTGCCCGAGTGCATTCATGTCGACAATGGCGCGGAATTTCACGCGCGCGCCTTCAAGCGCGGATGCGCCGAGCATGGCGTCGCGATCGCCTACCGTCCGCCCGGAACGCCCAGATTCGGCGGCCATATCGAGCGGTTGATCGGCACGATGATGGGCGCCGTTCATCTGCTTCCGGGCACGCATTTTTCGAACGTCGTGGAGAAGGGCGACTACGATCCGGAATCGCGCGCCGTGATGACGATGCGCGAACTCGAAACGTTTCTCGCGTTGGAAATTGTCGGCTCCTACCACGCGGGGCTGCATCGAAGCCTCGATCGGCCGCCGGTCGCGGCTTGGCGCGAGGCCGTCTTGACGCGTCCGTCGCGATATCCCGTCGATCCGCTCCGCTTTCTCTTGGATTTCCTGCCGTTCGAAGCCAGGGTTTTGCGCCGAACCGGCGTTCATCTGCACAACATCTGCTACTGGTCGGATGGATTTGCGCCGTGGATCGGCCGTCACGACGACAAGGTGATCGTCAAATACGATCCGCGCGATTTGCGTCAGGTCTACGTGCGGCTAGGCGAGAGCTATCTCGCGGCGACGACGCGCAATTTGACGCGACCAGCAATAACCCTCTGGGAACAACGGGCCGCGTTGCGCCTCCAACACGCGCGGGGTCGGCGCGAAGTCGACGAGGATCTGATCTTCCGAACCATAGCGGCGCAGCGCGCCCTGGTCGACAACGCTGCTCGCGAGGCCGCCGAGTTGCGCAAGGCGCGCGCGCGGCGCGCCCACCTTTCGCTCCTGCCGGCGCTTCCCCCGCCCGAGCCCGTTCCAGGCGACGAGCCACCGCTGGCATTGCCTTATTTTCCGATCGAGGTGTGGGAATGACCAGCTATGTCCACCTCGATCCCGCGGTGCGCGGTCTCGCCGATTTGCCGGCGCAAGAGCGCATCGAGCGAATACGAGCGGACCTCTGGATCGACTATCCCCGCGCGCGCGAAGCGCTCGCTCGGCTCGATGAACTGCTCTTGTTTCCCAAGCGGGCGCGCATGCCCAATTTGTTGATTTTTGGCGCGTCCGGGATGGGCAAGACGATGATCATCGAGAAGTTCGTGCGAGCCCATCCCCCGGTCCTGGACCCCGTGACCGGCATCCGCGTCAGACCCGTCATTGTCGTGCAGATGATTCCGTCGCCGGACGAGGGACGCTTCTACCACCGCCTGTTGGCCGTGATCGGCGCGCCGCCGCCGAGCCGCGCCACGCTCGGCCAATTGGAGACCCAGGTCCTGCGCCTGCTCGAGGAGATCGATCCGCGCGTGTTGGTGATCGACGAGGTGCAGAATTTGCTCGCCGGAAGCCATCGCGAGCAACGCCGCATGCTGAACCTGCTGCGCTTCCTCGGCAATGAGTTGCGAATTCCGTTGGTTTGTCTGGGTCCGCACGAGGCTCGCGACGCCATCCGCGGCGACGCGCATCTCAACAGCCGGTTCGATCCTCACGGCCTGCCGTCATGGCGCTACGACGAGGATTTCCAGGGATTGATCGGCAGTTTGTTTCGCGCGTTGCCGCTGCGATCGCCTTCCGAGCTTGGCGAGGGGGCCTTGAAGCGGATCGTCGAGGCTACGGGCGGGATCACGTCCGCGATTTTTCGTCTGATCACCGATCTGGCGGTCGAGGCGATCTGCAGCGGCGCGGAACGGATAACGGCGCCGGCCATTCTCAATCGCCGTATCGCCTCGCCGGCGCCCGAAGCGGTTCTTTAGACCCGTGAGAGGGGAGGGGACGCCGCCGTTGCCGGTCGTCCCCCCGCCGGCGTTCGACGAGCGTCTGTCCTCTTGGCTGAGCCGAACCGCCGACCTCTATCTCGTTTCCCCCGGCGAGCTTTGCGCCCATGTCGGCTTATCCTCCGACGACCTTCCGGGGCTGGACTTCGAGCCCGGCGATGGCGCGATCACGGTTCTGAGCCGGGCTACCGGCCTTTCCTCGGCCAAAATCGTGAGCCTGACCTATCGCGGCCTGCCGGCTTTGGCGCGAAGCCTCGTCAATCTCGAAAGCCTGGATTTCTGCCCGACTTGCGCGAGGGGGACGGGAGCGCGCCGCGCGCCGCGCCTGAAGGCCTGGGCGCTCGGTTACACTCTTTGGTGCTCGGAACATGGATGTCGGTTGTATGGGTCCGACCCGAGCGGCGTCCACGCGCTGGGCGGTGACGGGATCGCCAAACGAGGGGCGAGGCGCCTTCGCGCCTGGGCGCTCGGCTCGGACGTCGCCAGGCCTTCGACCGCCGCCGTGTTGGGGCTGCTGTTGACGCCGTATCGCGCTCCGGCGCCGCCGGAGCCCTGGGAGTTGGCCCGAGCCCTGGCGGCCGGGTTCCATGCGCGTCGCGACGACCTCCTTCGGCCCCGCGCGCGCATCGCCCTGAGCCGGATCGTGCCGGAATACGACAGCGCGGTCGCGATCCACGAGCGAAGGCTACCGGAAGCGGCCAGAGATCTTCGCGTAGCCCGTGCGGTCGAATGGCGGGCCGTGGCGATCGGCGTCTCCAGGGTTATGCAAAATCCGGTCGAAGCCGCGCTGGACATCCTATGGGGTTGCGACGACCGCGGATTGCGTCGGATAGAAGTCTGTCTTTCGCTATGGCCGCTGGACATGCGCATCGTCGTCGCGGATCGTTTCGCGCGTTCCGCGCGAGCCCGGGCCAACGGAAAGGGTCGCGCGGCTCCTGGAGCGGAAATGGCGAGACAAAGTGGCTGGGCGGTTTGAGTTCCGCCTAGAGCGTGAAATTTCAATGGGTTGCGCGAAGCGGAGTTGATGAGACTACGCGCGGAGCGCCTCGTGCGACATTGCCAGGGGCGCAAGCGGGGAAACCCTCGTGAATTCCGAGTGTTAGCGTTCGGATTGACCGGGAACGGTGAGACTCAGTCTCACGCGGATGATCCGCCGCCGACCGTCAACCCCTCGAGTCTCATCAATTCCGGTCCGCTGACAACGGCTCCGGCCGCGCAGGGCGTTGAATCCCAGAAATTTCGGCTTCTCCGACAAAGAACATTACTGGGTTTTGCCGCCGTCGCCGATCCGTCCGATAATGCAATCTTATCGGACAGGCAAACCCGGCGACGGGCGCGGCGGTTTCGGCTCATTCTGCTGGTCAAAAGCGCCGCGACGAGGTACCGTCCGGCATGCTCGCGCGCCCCGATTCGTCCGCCGTCCCAGGCCCCTCGGCCGCCTCGGCGGCGGTGGATCACATCCATACCTGGGTTCTCGGTTCGCGCGACGGTGATTGGGTGAGCATGGCGGTGGCCTCGGACGGCAGCTACGGCATTCCCGAGGGCGTCGTCTACTCCTATCCGGTGACCTGCAAGGGCGGCCGGTACAGCATCGTCAAGGGTCTCGACATCAATGAGTTCTCGCGCGAGAAGATGCAAGCCACGCACCGCGAGCTGTGCGAGGAACGCGACGGAGTGAAGGATCTCATCTAAATCGAACTGGAGACCGTTATGAACCGTGTGTTGCTCGCCCTAAGCGCAAGTGTCTTGGCGGCCGTCGCATTCGCGCAAGACCGCCAGCCGGCTCCGGCCGGCGCAGAGGTGTACTTCATCGCCCCGAGCGACGGCGCGACGGTGCACAGCCCCGTGACGGTCAAGTTCGGCTTGAAAGGCATGGGTGTCGCGCCCGCCGGCGTCAAGTTCGACAATACCGGCCATCACCACTTGCTCGTCGACACGGACGTGAGCGAGCTGAAGCTCGACGCACCGCTGCCGGCGACGGACAAAATACTGCATTTCGGCAAGGGCCAGACGGAGACCACCGTGACGCTGCCGCCGGGCAAGCACACGCTCGAGCTGGTGTTCGCGGATTATCTACACATACCCTTCGATCCGCTGCTGCATTCCAAGAAGATCACCATCACGGTGAAGTAGGCGCAGGGCCGTGCGGGCGATCCTGCACGTCGACATGGATGCGTTCTACGCATCGGTCGAAGAGCGCGATCGTCCCGAGCTCAAAGGCAAGCCGCTGATCGTCGGCGGGTTGGGCGGCCGAGGGGTGGTCGCCGCGGCAAGCTACGCCGTACGGCGCTTCGGGGTCCGCTCGGCGATGCCGATGCGCGAGGCGCTCAAACTTTGCCCCCACGCCGTTTGCGTGCCGCCGCGGATGGCCCGTTACCAGGAAGTCTCCGTCCAGGTGTTCGAGATCTTCGGCGAGTTCACGCCCTTGGTGCAGGGACTGTCGCTGGACGAGGCGTTTCTCGATGTCACCGCGAGTCGCCGCCTCAAGGGCGATGCCGGCGCGATCGGCGCCGAGATCCGGCGCCGAATTCGCGCCGCCACTGAACTTAGCGCCTCGGTCGGAATCGCACCCAATAAGTTGCTCGCCAAGATCGCCTCTGACCTTGCCAAGCCCGACGGCATGTTCCGCATCGGGCCGGAGAATTTGCACGACGTGCTCGACGCTTTGCCCATCCAACGGCTGTTCGGAGTCGGACAGAAATCACTGCCGGCGGTCCAGGCCGCCGGCATTCATACCATCGGGGATGCCGCCCGCGCCAGCGAGCAGGTGCTCTGGCGCGCGTTCGGCAAACATGGAAGATCCATGCGGACGCTGGCCTGCGGAATCGACGAGCGCCCGGTGGTGGCCGACCGGGAGGAGAAAACCATCAGCGCAGAGGAGACCTTCGCGCAAGACATTCGCGACGCTGCCGAGCTCGAGCGGCATTTGACCGCGCTCGCCGACCGGGCCGCCGCTCGCCTGCGTGCGCACGGCCTCGCGGCCGGCCGGGTGTCGCTCAAGATTCGCCGCGCGGACTTCAAGACCTACACCCGCCAGTGCGTGCTCGGGCAACCCACACAAGACACCGCCGTCGTGTCGGGAGTGGCTCGACGCCTGCTTGCCGCCTGGTTGGCCGAGCAACCGAATGCGGCGCTGCGATTGCTCGGCGTCGGGACGGGCGGCCTCGGCACCCTGCGGCAGGCCGATTTGTTCGTGACCGAGCCCGCCAGGGACTCGCGCCTCGACGCCGCCGTCGATGGCATTCGGGGTCGCTTCGGCTCGGCCGTGCTGACCCGCGCCAGCCTTCTTCCGCGGGGTCCCCGCGCGGGCTCGGGTCCGCGTCGAGGCTGAGCTTGGTATCATCCCAGCCGCCATGTACGTCAGCTTCTTCGGCCTGATCGAAAAGCCGTTCTCGATAACGCCGGACCCGCGCTATCTATATCTCAGCGAGCGCCACGCCGAGGCTCTCGCGCATCTGTTGTATGGCATCAATGAATCGGGGGGCTTCATTCAGCTGACCGGCGAAGTCGGTACGGGCAAGACCACCGTGGTGCGGACGCTTCTCTCGCGGGTGCCGCAGCATGCGGATGTCGCCGTGATCCTGAATCCGCGCCTCACGCCGGTGGAGTTCCTGCTCACGATCTGCGAGGAGCTCGGCCTGGGATTGGACGAGGCCGATCGCAGCAGCGTGAAGGAAATGGTCGATGCGCTGAATCGGCGCCTGCTGGCCGCACACGCCGACGGCCGCCGCGTCATCGTCATCGTCGATGAGGCGCAAAACTTGTCTGCCGACGTCCTGGAACAGGTGCGGCTGCTCACGAATCTGGAAACCGCGACTCAAAAGTTGCTGCAGATCATCCTCATCGGCCAGCCCGAGCTGCGCGAGCTCCTTGATCGCACCGACCTGCGTCAGTTGGCCCAGCGCATCACCGGCCGCTATCACCTGAATCCGCTCGCAAAACTGGAGACGGAACAGTACGTCCGTCACCGACTGCGCGTTGCCGGCGCCTCCGGAGAGATCTTCACGCCCGCGGCGCTCCGCGAAGTGCATCGGGTCTCGTCGGGAGTCCCTCGCGTCATCAACGTCGTCTGCGACCGGGCGCTGCTCGGCGCGTATACGGAGGACACCAAGAAGGTGACGCCGGCCTTGGTGCGCCGTGCGGCAGGAGAGGTCTATGGTCGCCGCTTCGTGCCGGTGTGGCTCGGTTGGCTCGCGGCGGCCGCGGCGCTCGCCGGGGTCTGCGTCACCGTGTTTTTGACCTCGAGCCTCTGGCGGCACTCGGCCTCGGCGCTGCACGCCGCCGCCAAGCCGGTCCCCGCCGCGCGTTTGGCCCCTGCAGCGAGCCCGCGGCCGGCCCCACCGCGCGCGCCTCCCCCGGTCTCCATCAATGCGCTGCTCGCCGAGAATGCAGAGAACACCAGCGAGGCAGCCGCGTTTCGCCGGCTGCTGGCGCTCTGGGGCACGGCGATGACGAATGACAAGGATCCCTGCGGCCAGGCGCAAAAGGCCGGGCTTGCCTGTCTCGACCAGCGCGGCTCATGGGCGCAGGTGCGAGCCCTGAACCGCCCCGCCATCCTCACGCTCACCGACGGCGAGGGGCAAAGGCACCTCGTCGTACTCTCCGAACTCGACGACGGCTACGGCACGCTCGAGTTGGGGGAGCACGACGTGCGCGTTGCGCTCGATGAGCTGTCTCGGGACTGGTTCGGGGAATTTACCGTGGTGTGGAAGCCCAAGACGCCGCACACGAGGTTGCTGTCGCTGGGCATGCGCGGGGACGAGGTCAGGTGGCTCCGCCGCAGCTTGAACGCGCTTCACGGCGCCGCTTCCGATCCCGCGCTCGACGACGTGTACGATGAGGGACTCGCGATTGCGGTGCAGAACTTTCAGCGCGAACACCGTCTGAACGTCGATGGTGTGGCCGGATTGCAGACTCAAGTAGTGCTCGACACGGCGCTCGCCGAGCCAGGCTCGCCGCTCCTCATGCCTCTCACGCCGCACGGTTAGGAGCCCTCCCGGGTATTCGCTATGTCATTCATTCTAGACGCACTCAAGAAATCCGAGGTCGAACGCCAGCGTCAGAGCGTTCCCGGATTGATGGATACCGGCCCTCCGTTGCGGCGCGCGCGATTTCCGGTCTGGGCGATCGCGCTGGCAGCCTTGCTGGCGGTCAATCTTGCCGTGCTCATCATCGTGCTGGCGCGTGGCGGGTTGTCCGGTCGCTCCGGCCGCCACGCGAGCGAGGCGATCGTCTTAGGTACACCCGCTCCGGCAGCGCCGGCTCCGGCGGCGCCCACTCCAGCAGCGCCCGCCAACGCAGGCTCGGCGGCCGCGCCGCCGCTTCCGAACAGCGTCCCGCCGCCGCCGGCCATGGCAGCCGCACCGCCCGCCGCCGCAGACTCGAGCCCGCCCGACCATCATTTCAGTCCGATGGACGCGGCGCCGCCCGTCTATGCGCCCGAAATCACGGCCGATAACGGGCCACCGCCTGCGCCGGCCGGTGCTTCCACGCCGTCGAATCGCGCCGCGCCGGCCGACTTGTCCGCGGTGCGCGGGCGAGCGCGCGATCCGCTGCTCACCAGCAACGACGACAAATCCGACCAGGAAGTTCTGCCGTCGATCAGCGAGCTCAATCTGACGGGTGCCGACGCCTTGCCGGACCTGCATCTCGACGTCCATGTCTATGCCACCAAGCCGGCGGAGCGTTTCGTCTACATCAACATGCGCAAATACCGTGAGGGCAACACGCTCGCGGAAGGACCGGTGCTCGAGCGGATCCGTCGCGATGGCGTCGTGCTCGACTATCACAGCCTGCGCTTCGTATTGCCGCGCCAGCAGTAAGCCGCTTTTGTCTATCATAGGCGCATGAGAACCCTGCTGAGGAAGATAGTGGCCCTGACCATGAGCGGGCTTGTGACCGTGCTGCCGCTCGCGCTTACGGTCTACGTGATCTGGTGGCTGGTGCACACGGTGGAGGGATGGCTGCGCCGGGCCCTCATCGCACTAGGCATCGTCAGCCCCGAGCATTATTGGCCCGGGCTCGGTTTGCTCGCCGGATTCGCTTTGCTATTGATCGTCGGCAGCCTCGTCAACGCCTACGCGGGCAAGATTTTCGTCAAGTACTGGGACGACTTCCTCGGCCGTATTCCTTTCGTCAAGACGCTATATGGCGGGTTCCGCGACGTCGTGAGCCTGTTGCCGTCGGGAAGCGGCGAGAAGCGCGACCTGCAGCGAGTCGTGCTGGCGCGATTCGCGGGCATCCACGCCATCGGTTTCGTCACCCGCGAGGACGCGCCGGCGGTGCTGGATGCGCACGGCGGCCGGGACTTGGTTACCGTGTACTTCCCGATGAGCTATGCCTTCGGCGGCTACACCATTTATCTGCCGCGCGAAATCATTCAGCCGCTCGACATTTCGGTCGAGGACGCCATGCGGCTGGCCATCACCGCGGGTCTCACCCGGGCCAAGAGCTTCTGACGAAGGCTCAGGCGTCGTGTGCCTTCCATGGTTGAAGCGGTGCTTGCAGGCTCTCGCGCTGGTTGCGGTGCACTCGGCAGTGGCGTGGGGGCAGTCGGCGAGCAGGGACACCGCCGGCGCCGGCTTGCCGGCCGGCACGAGTCCCTCGGGCAGATATGCCGTGTGGCGCTCCGCCGCGGCGCTGACGTTGAGCGCCCGCCACGATGCCGATTCGCTGGCGACCGCCGCCGCGTTGAGATTCCTCGGACCGGCACGGCCCAAGGGCGACTCCGCAGCGGCCAAGTCGGTGGCCGTAGATCTGGCCTCCAAAGCGAGCGAGCTCGATCCCGACAACGCCGGCATCGGCTGGCTGCGTCTGCAGCTGTGCGCGGGGACCGCGGGCTGCGACATTCGGGATCCCGCGACCACCATGCGCTGGGTCGACGCCGATAACAGTGCAGTCTGGATGGCGACGCTGGCGGCCGCCCAAAGAGACAAGGACTCGGAGGAGGTCACTCGTGTCCTGCAGGAGATGGCCCAGGGGTCGCGGTTCGATATCTATCGCAATCGCACCGTCGTATTGGTGTTCGAGACCTTGAAGAAGGCGGAGGACGATCTACCCACGGGCTACGTGCCGTCCGACTTGAGCCGGCTCAGCGAAGCCATGGCGGTCGCCGGGGCCGAGATCGTTCCCCCGTTCGCGCCGCTTCTCGCGGCATGCCGCGAGTCGTCGGGCACTGAACGGCGCGAACGTTGTCTGAAGTTGTCCAGGCTCATGCAGCACGGCGATGCCGTCTCCGCGCAGATGGCGGGCTTCACGATCGAGAAGCACCTTTGGTTGCCGGACAGCAAGGACGCGCGCGCGCTCGCGGAGCGACGCCGCACGCTCGAGTGGCGCGTGTCCGCCGCGAGCGAGTACGACGCGCCGGCGCTGCCCTGGTTGACGAACGCCCTCGCTCGCGCCCGCGTCCGCGAGATGCGCACGACACCGCGCGAGGAAGACGTGGACATCGCCATTTTGCGAAAGCATAAGATACCGCTCGAGCCCCCGGAGAATCCGCCATGATCGATTTGTATTACTGGCCGACGCCCAACGGGCACAAGATCACCTTGTTTCTCGAGGAAGCCGGGCTTCCCTACCGCCTCGTCCCCGTGAACATCGGCAAGGGCGAACAATTCGAGCCGGGTTTCCTCGGCATCTCTCCCAATAACCGTATGCCGGCGATCGTCGACCATAGTCCGCTGGACGGCAGGGCGCCGATTTCCGTGTTCGAATCCGGCGCGATCCTTTTGTATCTGGCTCAGAAAAGCGAGCTGTTCCTGCCCGCGGACGTGCGCGGCAATACCGACGTCCTGCAATGGCTATTTTGGCAAGTGGGCGGGCTGGGTCCGATGGCCGGACAGAACCATCACTTCTCGCGCTACGCACCCGAAAAGATTCCGTACGCGATCGAGCGCTACGTCAAGGAGACCAACCGTCTGTACGGCGTACTGAACAAGCGCCTGGCGGACCGCGAATTCCTGGCCGGCGCCTATTCCATCGCCGATATGGCTGCGTATCCCTGGATAGTGCCGCACGAGGCGCAGGGTCAGAGGCTCGAGGATTTCCCCTATGTGAAGCGGTGGTTCGAGGCGATCGAGAGCCGCCCGGCGACGGTGCGTGCCTATGCGCTGGCCGCAGACTTCGATACCAACCAGGAAATGACTGAGGAACGGCGCAAGATCCTGTTCGGCCAAACGGCGGATTCGCTCGCCAAGAAGTGAACCGCCAGCGACTGCGGCTGCCGCCCGCAGCTAGCTAAGCTATAGCTAAGCTAGCCGCGCGGGCCAGCGCGGCCAGCGCGGTCGGCGCGGTCGGCGCGGTCGGCGCGGTCGGCGACCCAGCAACCGCGCTGATGCTCGTCCACGATGCCCACGGCCTGCATGAAGGCATGGCAAATGGTCGAGCCGACGAAACGAAAGCCTCGGCGCTTGAGATCCTTGCTCATGGCATCGCTGTAGCGGGTGGTGGTTGCGACGCCGGTGAGCCGCGCCGGACGGCGGCGCAGAACCTTGCCGCCGGTGAATTGCCAGAGGTACTCGTCGAACGCGCCGGGCCTGTCGCGGATCTCGAGGTAGGCGCGTGCGTTGCCGACGAAGGCCTCGATCTTGAGCCGGTTGCGGACGATGCCCGCATCGTTCATCAGACGTTTGCGCTTCACGGCCCCGTAGCGCGCCATGGCTTGCGGGTCGAATCCGTCGAACGCGCGGCGATAGGCCTCGCGCTTGCGCAGAATCGTGAGCCACGATAGACCGGCCTGCGCGCCTTCCAGGCAGAGCATCTCGAATAGCCGCCGGTCGTC